>VYLK01000057.1_pt1 | contig 69282 bp, 63 predicted proteins | sample 5114321 | NCBI WGS metagenome assembly VYLK01 (sample SAMN12291792, study PRJNA351875) | freshwater metagenome | isolation source: freshwater lake | place: USA: Michigan, MSU2 Lake | collected 2011-08-16
TCATGCTGCGAAAATAGGATTGGGACTTTCAAAAACCTTGCATTATCCTTCTTGTAGTACATCGCTTGGTACAAAAAACAAGGGCAACAAAGCCTGAAACGACCGGCTACTGACGACCGGCTACTGACTCCTACCCCCAGGAAAAACTTTTTCAGCAGACCCTAAATAGAGTAATCATGGGTATAATAGGAGCAATCTTAAAGAAGATGAAGGCATCCGATGGGTAATATTGTCGGGATAGATTTGGGTACGACAAATTCAGTAGCGGCATTTAAATTAGCGGGGGTAGAGGTAGTGACCGCCCCAGATAACTCGCCTCCAGAGAGAAAATTAACCCGATCGCTCGTCTCCCTAGCTGGAGAGGGGTTACTCGTTGGAGAAGAAGCCTACAGACAGATCAAGGCGAACCCAGAAAACGTGATCGTGTCAATCAAGCGTTTGATGGGCAGAAGTTTTAGCGATAGTATAGTTCAGGAACAAATAGCCCGTTTAAGCTATAAAGTCACTCGATCGAGCGGGGGTACGGAGGATAGTCTATCGGTATGGTTAGGGGGCAAGGAATACGAACCAGAAGACATATCGGCCGAGATTTTAAAAAAAGTAGTAGCTAATGCCCAGAATTATCAAGGGGCTAACGGTCAGAAAAGCCGGATACAGGAAGCGGTGATCACTATTCCCGCCTATTTTAACGATAAACAGCGTCACGCCACCCAGATGGCGGCAAAACGGGCAGGTATCATCGCCCGGGAGTTGCTCTCGGAACCGACCGCGGCGGCAATTTCCTACGGTTATAAACCGGATTCGGAGGAGGTAAAAACCATACTGGTGTACGATTTCGGTGGCGGTACTTTCGATTCTTGTTTAATCACCGCCGCCGGGAATCAATTTATAGAATCGGGGAAAGCTGGGGATCTCTGGTTAGGAGGAGATGATATAGATGCACAATTAATGCAATTTGTCAAGGAAAAAGTGGCACAAGAAGAGGCTCTAGAGGATGTGGACGCTCTGATCGCCGCGATGCCCCATTATCAAAGGGTAAGATTTTTAGGGGATTTCAAGAGCGCCGTAGAGAGGGCAAAGATAGATTTAAGTAGTGCTGAAAGTGCCACCATTATCCCCGCGACCCCGCTGATCGATGAGATGGGTATGGCGATCACCATTGCCGTGACGATTAAGAGGAGTGAATTTGAAGAGATGATCCGGCCCCTAGTGGAGAAAACGATCGCCATCTGTCAAGAAGCGATCCGGTATTCCGACTATCCCGAAGATCTGATCGATGTGGTGTTATTAGTGGGGGGTTCCTCCCAGATTCCTTTCGTCCAAGAGGAAGTTAAAAAAGTTTTCGGTTCCGAGAGGGTGGTAGTTCACCGACGGCCGATGTATGCAGTAGCGGAGGGAGCAGCGATCGTGGCTGCTGGTTTAACAGAGAAGGTAATGACCGTATCCCGTGATTACTGTATCCACTTGGCCGACGGCAGCCAATATCCGCTCATCAGACAGGGGGATATATTACCCGTTAAAACCACCCACAGTTTTAAAACCGAAGTGGATGATCAGAGTCTGATCCATTTTAAATTTTCTAGTCCGGATCGGGTGCGGGCAGAAAGTACCGGGGAGAAGTGCGACGAGAAAATTGGCGAAATGTGGTTAGCTCTCGATCGACCCTATCCAAAGGGTACAGAAATATTACTAGCCGTTTCCCTGGACGAACAGAATAATTCTCTATCGATGGTAGCAAGTTTAAAAAATGACCCCTCGCTGAAAGTGAGTTCCGATTTTTCCCGTGGTGGTGAGGACGAGGAGATCTCCCGACAGGTAGAAGAAAGTATCGAGGAGATGAACCGTAAGGAGTTATTAACCAAGGTAGGGGCAAAATACGTCTATCAAATAGCTGGGGAAATAGTGCGGGCGGCCAATCAAATCCGAGGAGAGGATGGAAAATCGCGGCAAGATCGGGTCAAGGTGGCCAGGGAAAAATTACGCGAGTTAAAAACTTACTCCTGCGAGGATAGTAGTCAGGGTCAAATCCTGATCTCCGACTTCGAGTTCGTTTTAAAATACTGTCAAATTCTGATTCCGGAAGAACAAAAGGCACGCATCGAACAACTGATAGAAGATTTAAATAGGGCTATCAATAACGGTAATCTTTCGGCTATACAGCGATTAAATGAAACAGCAATACAGGAGAGGAAAAATTTATCCGAATTGTTATTGCTGCTGCTGTTGTGTCGTAGCGTCATCACCCGTACTGGAGTGGTAAATCAAGCCAGCGCGGATAGTATGGCGAGAAAATTCGGTGCGGTTATCACCGCTTTGCAAGCGGGGGATCGAGAAACGGCGGAACGAGAATTACAGCGATTATTACCGGAAGTTCGCCAGAATTGCGAGATCGAATTACCCACAGGCAATGTGGCCACTGGATTAACCCGATTTTAATTATGAGTAAAATTAATTGTCCCGTTTGTCAACGATCGAACGTGGAGGGGAATGTTTGCCCCAATTGCGAGACGGATTTATCCTCTCTACGTCTTTTAATGGAACTGTCCCCTGTTGTCGATAATCGGACTGCAACTAACCGCCGTGGTTTACTACTGGGATTGGCTCTTTTACTGTTAATTTCAGGGATTTTTCTCGGTGCTATCGCTTCTAATCTATTCCCCCGTTCCCTACTCCCTGTCACCGAATCTAGTCCTGTTATCTCTCCTGTTGGGGAACTAATCGGGCCATCGAAGCAGCTGACTAAAACTGTCTGCGTGGATGGGTTTAACTATCGGGTTCGATCGGGTGATTCCCTATCTCGTATCGCTCAACGTTTTTATGGCGATGAGTCTCTATTATCTCCTATACTTGAGGCTAATCCTTTTTTGCTTGATCGGCTCGATTCTCTCGAGGTCGGTGAAAAGTTATTTATCCCCAACTCTGATAAATCCTGTTAATTTTACCCAGTAGGAATATTATGTTAGTTTTCTTGGGCTATGCTATTGGATTTGTTTTAGCTTTTTTTCTCGCCATTAGTTTAACGGCTGTTTTTTTGGGGTTTCCTACTAATAAAGACAATAACTATTGGTCAAGACAATCAGAAATATTAACTGGTTTTGGAGGCGGAATTGTTATCATATTTATCCTCTTTTTCCTGAAAAATTGGCTGGCTTTAGATGATAATTTTATCAATTATTTTTGTATCACTACACTGGTGATAAATTTATTTTGTTTTTCCAGGCGAATAAAAGGAATTAAAAAGGGCAGAGAACTGGCGAATAAGGCGATAAAATTACAAGGGGAAGATAGGGGAAACCCTTTCGAGATAGGCCAGTTATCGGAGGCTTTAAAATTTTACCAAGAGGCTAACAAATTAATTAATAATCCCCAGTTAAGATCTGTAGAAAAAAATCTTGAAAAAGAATTAGAAAGAAGAAAAAAATTTTTGGATTTTTTCAAACAGGGCAAGGATTTGGGAAATCGGAGATATTTTAAGAAGGCTTTAGGGGTACTGGAAAGCGCACAGGCTCTTTATTCCCATAACCGAATCGGTTTAGAAATCCAGAAATGTCAATTACAGGTAGAGCAAGAAAATATCTGTCAAGTAAGACTGAAAAAAGCCCAGGAATTGGCCCGACAGGGACAACTAAAACAATCGAGAGAGTTAATAAATAAAGCCCTAGCAGATTTCCAGCGACTGGACGTTAAAAACCTATTAACTAAAGTAGAACAGATAACCATCGGCTTTAATTATTTTGAACGGGGAGTAGCTGCCGAAAAAAAAGGCGATCTAAACAAGGCTATAAATAGCTATCGAAAAGCCCTACTCATAACACCGGAATTAATCGATATAAATCGGCGATTAGGCATAACCAATATTAAAGCGGGGAACTATCGGGAGGGAATAGAACAATTAGAGGGAATCGAAGATAGGGAATCGATCTATTTCCGGGGTTACGGTTATGCGAGATTGCAGGAATGGAGTAAAGCGCATCGGGAATGGAAAAAGATCGATCGACCGGAAATTAAAAAACAGATAGCGCTGCTCAGCCGATATAGCCAAAGGGAAAAATTAACTCTACAGCAGCAAATACAAGAACTAATTCCAGAAGAAAACCTAGAATTGGCCCGCTCGAAAAGCGAGGTGTTTTTAGAGAAATTCGGCGATGATCCGCAAGTTAGCCAGAACTTAAGCAATCATATCGCCCCCCGCATAGCCCATCAACTTTGGCAATCTAAGGATCGGGAGAAAATCGTTATAAACGCCGAGAGGGAATGGGAAGGAAAACGCAATTTGGAATCGTTGCACAATTTGGCAATCGCCCTTTATTATCGATCGGTAGAAAATCCCGCTACCCTAGAGAAATTAATACCCGTCTGGTTATCCGCTACGGCGAATTTAAATCTTAACACCAGTGTCAGGAATGTGGTTTGGAAAGTTATCGATGACGGTGATATACGCGACTTAGAGGCACAATTAACCCGAATACTTGAGGATCTGATCGATCGAACCAAAGAAGACCTCAATTACTACCTGCAACTTCGCGATCTTTACCGTCGCGATACTGTCGCCCTAGGGTTATTACGCGATAATCCTGTAGAGGGAATCTATATCGAAGGGTTAACCATCCTACCCGGGTTGTATCGGACCCACCCCGATAGAAATACTGTTAAACTGCCTGATCAATTCTGGGCGACTCTCTATACCCGTTGGGGGGAATCTGTGGCTGCCTGTTTGCAAGGGGATCGGGTTCGCGGAGTAGCGTTAAAACCCCTAAGCTGCCAATCTACTCTCGAACAGATAGCTAATACCTTTGTATCATTCCATCAAGGTTGTCATTATCTACAACAGAAACAGTGGCAAAAAGCCGAGAATCCTTTAAAAGAGGCGAAAACAGCCCTTAAAAATCACCCAGAATGGATTGAAGAGATCGATCGACTTTACCTAGAATTACAGGAGGAGATTGAGGGTTTCGAGAATCTATTAAGGATGAATAAAAATTGGTACGAGTTAGTACAAACGCCTAACTCGAAAATGTATTACGTCCGAGATCAAGCCTTGGCAATAGTCAGGAGATTGGATGAGCAAAAGATAGACGAGTCCAAAGCTTTAAGCGAACTGGAGAAATTAAAACAGATAGATTACAATCATGCCATACTAAACGAATTAATCGAGGAGATTATTTTTAGAAAAGACGTAAGGGAAGTAGGGCGATTGATGGAGCGCAATCAATTTTCCGAGGCGATCAAAAAGGCGAAACGATCGAGATCACAAAAACTCCGTCACCTTACCGCCCAATTCTGTCTCAATCTTTTAATAGAAAATTCTCAAAAATTACCTCCAGAATTACTGATAGAACTTGTTAGATCGGCTTACGAATTATGCCCCGACGATCCAGAGTTTCGAGAAGTCTATAAACTATTTAATCTTATTTAATGGGAGTTAGATTAATGTACGATAATTTAGAGAGTAATCCTTACGATATTCTAGAAATTTCCCCCGCCGCTTCCACTGCCGAAATCACTAAAGCTTTTGGTCTGGCGATGAAACGCCGTAGCTATTCTATGGATAGCATAGCTAAAGCGCGTAAGATATTAATGAATCCTCAAGATAGGATAGTTGCGGATTATTTACGTCCTCATCTCCCTCTGGTTCAACGCTTGAAAACCATGTCTTTCTCGGAATTGTCTGAACCTTTACCATCTTTAGAAATCTTAAATAGCATGGATGATATTAATAATTACGATCAAGACAACTTGAAAAAAGTCGCTGGCGAACTGGCTTCATCGATACTCAAAGACCTGAATTTTTTGGAGGACTAAGGATGAATAATTACAAAATTAGCGAAGAAGATAGAAACAAATTATTAAGCCAAATAAGAACTTTATTCAAAGAGGAGGCAAGTTTAAAACAAGCTTTACGGCAGCAAGGAGAGAACAATCGGTCGGAAAAAGAACAAATTTTTTTAGAACTATTAGAGGTGTTTGATACCCTCGAATCGTTATTAAATTTTTTAGAAGATCGACCCGATGAACCAGATGAGCGAGTCTGGAAAAGATTACCGAAATCTTTAAAAAGCGTACAGACAAAATTATTAAGTATCCTAGAAAAACGTCAGGTGCTGAAAATAGAACTGTCCGATCATCAGCCAGATTTTACTATTTGTCAGGTGGTGGAGCGAGAAATACGCCCCGATTTGGCAGAACAGACGATCACAAAAATAGTCAGGCAGGGATTTACCATCGAGGATAAATTACTCAGACCGATAGAGGTTATTACATCTCAACAAGAATAGATAGGGGTTGCTGAATAAATCTAAAAACTTTGTTGGGTAAGACTTTTAGACCTTTTGTCAATCAAAAAGTACTGGATATGGGAGTGATCGGGGGGAAAATTCAGGTACTTTTCCCCTGAAAATTAGGTAATTTACCAGATGAAAATGGGTAAAACCCTACACCCGACACCCCACACCCTGCCCCGACGAGAAACTTTTTCAGCAGACCCTAGATAACCCCTTGCCACTTCCCACTCCCAACTCGGCACTCTGGCGCTCCCGTCCACTTATTTTCTGAGAATTCTAGAGGTACTTGTAAAGATTTGTTACAAGGAGACGCGGAAAAATCTGAGGACAGGGAGACAAGAAAGGATTATCGACGGGGATCAAGGATTTCAGTAGGAAATTAAATTGGGGATCAAGAGAAACCGATTGTAAAGTTTTCGATACCTCTCGCCGATTTTTGTAATAGTTCGATACATATAACATAGATGATCAGCGATGATTGTAAATTTATATTGCGAATAGCTCATTTTCTTCGGTGTTTTTCCTATACTGGTCTTCATCAACTTCGAGCCGACGTGCAGAAAAGTTAGACCACCAAGTTTGTAAGAGGTCAGAAAGATGCAATTAACCGCAAGAAATAACTGGGGCCACGTTTCTTTAGCAATGCTAAAAAGCTTTCTTCTCTGGAGTTTCGTCCTCACTGTCTGTTTATTAGTAGTGGGATTTCCTTTAGTAGTATTAATGATGACAGTGGGGGCATTGTCGGCGATTATCTTACAGTCAGTTTTACCGGTTAGTTCCGTGCTTTTAGTGGCGGGAATGATTATTGGTATTAACATTTTGGCTATCCTAATTAGTGCCGCTTTGTTAGCAGCAAAAGGTGTTCATCCCCATGAAGTTAGCTGGCTGCACTGGTTACACGGTGAGGCAAAAACTTCTCATCAAGCTGTTTATGCTTCTTGTCCCCTAACTTGCGGGATGATTCATTAAATCTGATTTTCTTACAGCAGAATTGCTTACCTTTTTTCTATTTAGATTTATTTAAGTTTTCAACTGCCTTATCGGTTGATTATACACACTCCAAGCTAGTGCAACCCGGTTTCCCCGGGTTTTTTCATTGCTATTGAGCTAAAGCAGTTATCTGAATGGTGAGGTACGAAGTTTTCGTTTTGGGGAGTCGGTCTTCGCTCAAATTAGGTTAAACTTCATCTATTATCAGAAAGGCTGTAACTGAATGTGAGAAGACAAGGAGATGGGAGCTTTTGATAACTGATAACTGATAACTGATAACTGATAACTGATAACTGATCACTGATAACTGATAACTGATAACTAACCGGTATAATGGGCGAGAAAACCGGAAAAAATCGATGTCTAGCCTTCCAGAAACCGAAAATCCCAGTTACAAGGCCATCTTAGCGGCATTAAACCATTTAATCAGCGTTGTTGCCCGTTTACGAGATCCAGAAAGCGGCTGTCCTTGGGATTTAGCGCAAACCCCGGAAACCCTAATTCCCTACGTTATCGAAGAAGCTTATGAGGTGGTAGCGGCGATTAAAAGCGGTGATAAAACTGCCATTGCCGAGGAATTAGGCGATTTACTGCTACAGGTGGTTTTACAAGCCCAAATTGCCAGCGATGAGGGTAATTTTAGCCTAGAAGAAGTGACTAGAGGCATCACCGATAAATTAATTCGTCGTCATCCCCACGTTTTTGGGGAGCTATCCCTAGAAAATCCCGAACAGGTGCGTCAAAATTGGGAGAAAATCAAAGCTGAGGAAAAAAATGACCCGACTATTAGCGGCAAATTAACCCGTTATGCCCAAACTTTACCACCCTTGATCGGGGCGATGAAAATTTCTCGGCAAGCAGCGCGAGTCGGTTTTGAGTGGGAAAATATCGCGGGAGTCTGGGAAAAATTCGGCGAAGAGTTGGCAGAATGGCAAGAATCCCTAGAATCGGGCGATAAAGAGCATCAACAGGCCGAATTAGGCGATTTACTCTTTACTATTGTCAATCTTGCTCGCTGGTATGATTTAGACCCCAGTATCGCTTTACAAGAGACTAATCTGCGTTTTATTCAACGTTTTTCCCTAGTGGAATCAGTGGCAGAAAAGCCTCTCCATGACTATACACTAGAGGAATTAACAGTTTTCTGGCAGCAAGCGAAAGCTAAGTTAAACCAACCATCATCCGGGCAATAATGCAAGATCAAGAAATTAATAAGGACAAATCCAAGAGTTTTTGGGCTTCTATTCGAGAAAATCTGCAAATTATCACTATAGCTTTAGTTTTAGCCCTACTGATTCGCACTTTTGTGGCTGAACCTCGTTTTATCCCCTCGGATTCTATGTTACCCACTTTAGAACAGGGCGATCGCTTAGTAGTGGAAAAACTTTCCTACGATTTCCATCCTCCTCGACGGGGGGATATCGTCGTCTTTGAACCGCCGGCACAATTACAATTACAGGGATACCAAAAGGATCAAGCTTTTATTAAAAGAGTGATTGCCACCGCAGGGGATGTGATTGCTGTCAAGGAGGGCAAAATTTATCTGAATAATCAACCCTTGGCAGAGGATTATATTCTAGAATCCCCTCAATATAATTTAATGCCTTTGCTGGTGCCGGAAAATAACTTATTTGTCATGGGAGATAATCGCAATAATAGCAATGACTCCCATATCTGGGGGTTTTTACCGGAAAATAACGTGATTGGTAGGGCGGTTTTTCGCTTTTTTCCTTTTAATCGTTTGGGGATTTTAGGGGGGAATAGCTAACAGGAATTTTTAGTCTTGATGATGTTGAACAATTAAGACGGAACAGGGGGCATGATGGAGAACATAATTACTCACACTACCTAAGAATAACTCTCCTAGGCCCGATCGCCCACGCCGACCGATAACAATTAAATCAATATTCTCCTCTCGCGCCACTTTACAGATAGTTTTGGCTGCATGACCGTAAATTTGCCGGTATTCCCCCTTTACACCCATTTCTGCCGCCTGATTAGCTCTTTTTTGCAACATAGCCACCCCTTTCTGCTCGAATTCTTCCCATTGTTGCCGCCAAAAATCGAGAGTCAGATCATTGCCCTGGGCGGGGTAAATATCGGCTAAATTGGGTGGAATCGGTAAAGGGCTATAATCTTCTTCAGGGGAAAGGACGTGCAGTAGTAGGAGGTTAGCTTCGTACTTACTAGCTAAGGATACAGCCTCCTTAAAAACACTCTCCCCCATCTCTGATAAATCTACTGCTATCAAGATTTTTTGATACATTTTTCAGCCTCTGCAACCATGCCTTATTTAACGGAATCTGACGCTATTAGGAATGCGATCGATCACTTTTCTCATTTTCCCATTCTTTGGTTAGATACGGAAGTGGCCGATTACAATAGCAAGACTCCCCGTTTGTCTCTGATTCAAATTCTGGCTGATTCCACGGACTTAACGGGGGAGCGGATGACAATTTTGGATGTTCTCGATTGATCGGATTTTACTGACTATTTTATCACTAAAATCCTGTTGGTGGACCGGATAGAAAAGGTTTTTCACAATCCTAGTTATGATTGTAAATTTTTGGGTGGTAAAAGCAAAGTTAAAAAAATTACCTGTACCCTAGAGTTAGCTAAAAAGGTTCCCTACTATATTGCTACTTTACCTAATTATCAACTGAAAACTGTGGCTGAATTAGGTTATACTTGATATTTATGAGAAAGGCTGTAATAGCTAGAAAAAATTGCTTGCGGGGATAATTTCAATGACTGTAAAGATCGCTTATCTGGGGCCAGTGGGAACCTATTCAGAAACAGCCGCTTTAGCCTATGCTAACAGTTTACCACCCCAGCCTCATCAATTAATACCCTATCCTAGCATTGCCCTGGCCCTGCGATCGGTTGTCCAAAATCAGGCCGATTTAGCAGTAGTCCCAGTGGAAAATTCCACCGAAGGAAGTGTGGTAATGACTCTTGATGCTTTATGGCAATTACCCGGGTTACAGATTCAACAAGAATTAGTTTTACCTATTTCCCATGCACTTCTATCTCCTCGACAATCGCTAACAGAAATTAAAACTGTTTATTCCCATCCCCAAGCTTTAGCTCAATGTCAAAAATGGCTAGAAAATAATTTACCTACTGTGCCGATTATTCCCACCAATTCTACCACAGAAGCGATTCAAATTCTCGATCGAGAGGCTAATTCGGCCGCTATTGCTTCTCCCCGGGCGGCAAAACTCTATCATGTACCAATACTAATACAACCAATTAATGATTATCCCGATAATTGTACCCGTTTTTGGGTAATGGCTTTAACTTCCCATCCCCAAGGGGAGCGAATGTCCCTCGCTTTTCAAGTTTTAGATCAACCCGGTGCTTTAGTCAAACCTTTAGAAGTTTTTGCCAAACGTCAGCTTAATTTATCTCGGATTGAATCGCGACCAACTAAACGATCTTTAGGGGAATACATATTTTTTATTGATCTAGAAATTAATCTGGATCAACAGCATTTAATCGCAGAAACTTTAGAAGAATTAACAAATTATACCGATGCGATCGAGGTTTTTGGTGCTTATCAGGTGGTGAATTTACCTGTAGAAAGTTTAGAGGAATTATAAACTAAGTTGCTCAGAAATTACAGGAGTTAAATAGAGATATTTTAGTTTTTAAGAGAGGGAAGAATCGGCAAAGATGAGTTTTCCTCTGGTGGGTTAAAATCAAGCTTTTTTTCTCTCACCAGAGGAAGAATAATTTCCACAGTTGTTCCTAAACCTTGACCTTGACTAGAGATAGTAATATCTCCCCCCATCATTTTCATCAAATTCTTAGAAATAGCTAATCCCAAACCCGTACCGCTAAATTTTCTCGTTGTGGAACCATCAATCATCACAAAAGGACGGAATAATTTTAATTGTTGCAGGGGGTCTATACCAATTCCTGTATCGATTATAGTAATAATAGCCTGTGGATATTCTAAGTGAGTTATCAGAGAAATAGTTCCCGTCTCGGTAAATTTAATTGAGTTAGAAATAACATTCAAAATTACCTGTTTTAATTTAGTGAGATCAGCATAAACTATGGGATTTTCTTGGCACAAAAGTAAATTTAATTTTAAGTGCTTACGTTGCAGCAATGCTGTTTGTAAATTAATAACTTCATTGATAATTTGATGTAAATCTACTGGTTCAGGATTAACAGAAAGTTTGCCTGCTTCTATTTTAGCAATACTGAGAATATCATCAATAATTTCCAACAGATGTACGGCTGCCTTATCCGCTTGTTGCAGATATTCTTTTTCCTCCTCCTCACTGTTACAAAATCCATCCATAACGCAACGAATTGAGCCAATAATACCATTAAGAGGGGTGCGTAATTCGTGGGAAGTATTGGCCAAAAATTGGTTTTTTAATTGATTAGCATTTTCTGCTTCTTGCCGACTCTTAACTATTTCCTCTCCCCAAAGACGTAACCTTTCGAGCATTTCCTCTAAGGACGAGGCTAACTGATTAATTTCTCGAATATTAAAGTTTTGTGGTGTAATCTTTTGCGAAGGAATTTTCTGAATATTTAAGGCATAATCTCGCAGTTTTTCTAAAGGTATAGCTAAATCCCTAGCAATAAGTACAATAACTACTAAATAAGCTAATAATAAACCAGAAATCAGATAAAAAATTGCCTCCCAAATTTGTTGTAGAGGAGCCAGAGATTGGGAGAGGGAACTAATGGCTAAAACTATCCATTTTTGGGATGATTCTCCCGTAACTGGACTGGGGAGGGAACTGTAACCGGCGACTAATTCTTTGCCATCTTTCTCGAAAGAAAATAAATGGAGAAATCTCTGCTGACCTCTAACAGCATTATCGATGATCAGATTGAGACGTTCCGCATCAGCTTCTTGACTGATAGGGCTACCAATGCGATCAAAATAGGGATGAGCGAGAATAATGCCATTTTCAGAAATAACCACGGGATAACCGGATAAAGAACCGGGTAAAACCTTCTCACGGTAAAGTAGAGAAGTTTGCAGAATCAGACTAGATTGTAATTGTCCTTGATTATCGTAGATGGGAACAGCAAAAACTAATTCTAATTGACGATTATTATTGGGAGATTTGGTTAAAAGTTGTCGAGGTAAACTTTTAGTTAAAATATTTTCGATATTTCCAGCAAAGCTAGTTTGTTTTTTTGTCCATCTTTCCAGAGGCAAAACTTTGATAATTTCTGGGTCACAGGCTCGATTTAATAAAGATTTCTTGGTCTTAATATCAATTAACTCCAGACAGTTAATCTGATTAGGAAGCTGCGCCGTGAATTCTTGTAAAAAAGTTTCTTTTTCGGCTAAGGTTCCCTGTTTTAAAACCAGACTTTCCCCCGCAGTGATTAGATTGGTCTGCAAAAATTGAATTGATTGCTCAATATTGTCTGCTTTTCTGATGGCACTTTCGGTGAGATTTTGACGGGCCGTTTCCAAAAAAGCTGATCGCGCCTTACGATAGGTGACATAAACTCCCATCAGTAGTACAGGAACACTGACTAGGAGTAAGCGAGAGAGCAGAATACGACGAAAGGAGGATTGACCGATAGACATAGGCGAAAATTGCTTTGATTCTTGCTATCAAACTCCAAACTATACTAGCCTATTCACCAATAGGGCCGGGTGATATCCCTCATCATTTGCCATGAATCGTCCTCACACCACAGTTATTTTAGCCATGAGTGCCGATGGTAAAATTGCCGACGCTTACCAGTCAGCGGCCAGATTTGCCTCTGCTACCGATAAAATGCGTCTAGAACAACATTTATCCTCCATGGATGCCGCTTTATTCGGTGCTAACACCCTGCGTGCTTATCACACCAGTCTTCCTATCCGTCATGGCGATTTTCTCGCATACCGTCAACAACGGGGATTATCTCCGCAGCCGATACAGATCGTTTGTTCTTATTCTGGCCAGCTTGATCCCCGGATGAAATTTTTTCAGCAGCCTTTCCCACGCTGGTTAATCACGGCAGCAGAAAAAGTGGCGGCATGGGAAAATCGGGGTTTATTTGAGCTTGTCTTAGTCTGCGGTGATTGGAAGGCTATTTTTAGTCAATTTACCGCCCTAGGTATCAAAAAACTGGCGATTCTGGGAGGAGGTGAATTAATTGCCTCTCTTTTAGCTGAAGATTTAATCGATGAAATCTATCTAACCATTTGTCCGTTGCTGTTAGGAGGCAATAAAGCGGCAACTCCCCTGGGAGGAACTGGATTTATGGCTGATTCTGCCAGAAAATTACGACTTTTGAGCGTGGAAACCGTGGAAGCAGAAATTTTCTTACATTATTCCCTTGAACGAGATTCCCACAAATCTCAAAACTAGATTACCTTAAATAAAAAGGTTGACTTATCTTGTCCCATGGTAGAACAGCTTAAACCTCAATATTCTGTCGCTTGGATTGATAAAATGAGTGAGATTCCCCAAGAAAAATGGGATGCTCTCGCTCAACCCCTAACTACTCCCTTTCTAGAGTGGCAATGGTTACATAATATCGAAACTTCTGGCAGTGCCACGGGACGCACCGGGTGGCAACCTGCTCATCTAACAGTTTGGCGCGGTACTGAGTTAATTGCCGCCGCTCCTTTGTATATTAAAAGTCATAGTTACGGTGAATTTGTTTTTGACCACCAATGGGCAGATCTTTCCCATCGTTTGGGGATTAGATACTATCCGAAACTGTTAGGAATGACCCCTTTTACTCCGGCGGTGGGTTATCGTTTTTTAATTGCTCCGGGGGAAAATGAACTGGAGATTACTGCTTTAATGATAGCGGCGATTGATCATTTTTGTGATCAAAATAATCTGTCGGGTTGTCATTTTCTTTTTGTGGATCCCCAATGGCGAATTTTAATGGAAAATTTGGGCTTTACTCCCTGGTTACACCATAGTTATATCTGGAATAACAAAGGTTTTCAAAGTTTTGAAGATTATCTGACGGTTTTTAATGCTAATCAACGCCGCAATATTAAACGGGAACGGAAAGCGGTGACTAATGCGGGGTTAATTATTAAAACTCTGGCTGCCGAAGAAATTCCCCATCATTTGTTCCCGTTAATTTATCGGTTTTATAGCAGTACCTGTGATAAATTTTACTGGGGAAGTAAATACCTGACACAGAAATTTTTTGAACAATTATATCCGAATTATCGTCATCGGGTGGTTTTGATTACTGCCTACCAGAATGAAAAGGATACTAAACCCGTGGGTTTATCTTTTTGTATTCGCAAAGATACTAATCTTTATGGTCGTTACTGGGGCAGTTTTCAGGAGTACGACTGTTTACATTTTGAAGCTTGTTACTATCAACCGATCGATTGGGCAATTAGTCAAAATATTACCATGTTTGACCCCGGTGCGGGAGGACAACACAAAAAAAGACGGGGGTTTCCCGCTACTGCTAATCATAGTTTACACCGTTTTTATCATGGCAAAATGACTCAAATTCTCCGCAATTATATCCAGGAAATTAATCAAATGGAACAGGAAGAAATTGATGCAATCAATCAAGATTTACCCTTTTCTAAGAGAGAAATTGAGTTGAACGAGTAATTTAGATAGGGTTTGTCTCTATTAGTGCAATCAACTATGAATACGAGGTTCCGGGTGCAGATTGGCTAAAATCTCACTTTCGATCGCCGCTAGGGTTTCTAAACGTTGCTCGATCACTGTCCGTTCAAAATAATCCGCTGCTAATAGCCAATAAATACCATAATGACGCGCTTCGGAAGCCATTAAACCGCGATAAAATTGAGCTAATTGAGGATCGGGACAATATTCTCCCAATAAACCCAATCTTTCGTGGGAACGCGCCTCAATTAAAGCTGATATTAACAGAGAATCCAAAAGGCGATCGGGTTCTTGGTGGCGAATCTGCGCCTTTAATTTAGCACCATAAGGGGGAGAATTTAAGGGAGCGAGGGGAATTCCCCATTTATCCAACCATTGATTGACCTGTTCAAAATGTTCTAATTCCTCTTGTGCGATCGCTGTTAATTTCCGCACGAGGGAAGCGTAGGAAGGATAACGAAACATGAGATTTAAGGCCACTCCTGCCGCTTTTCGCTCACAATGGGAATGATCGAGTAGAATAATCTCTAAATTATTAATTGCCTGTTCTATCCAATCCTTAGAGGTGGCAGTGACCAATAAATTAATCTTTCCCATCGTCGCTGATTCCAATTTGCTGCATCTTTTACCCTAACCGAAAAAGTCGAACAATACCAGTCAAAAACTAAGTACACGGCTTCTGTGATAGCCTAGATGATCGATGAAGCATAAACTTTCAAAACACTATAGTAGTCAATCTCTCTATGAATAGCCCCTTTCTTGACTATCTCAACGGTCCCAAGCATCCCGTCCTCGTCTTTGATGGAGCGATGGGAACTTCCCTACAAAGCCAAAATCTGACGGCCGAGGACTTTGGTGGGCCAGAATACGAAGGTTGTAACGAGTATCTTGTCCATACTAAACCTAGCGCCGTAGCGAAAGTCCACGAAGCTTTTTTAGCCGTGGGTGCAGATGTGATTGAAACCGACACCTTCGGGGGAACCTCGATAGTTTTAGCCGAGTACGATTTAGCCGATCAAGCCTATTATCTCAACAAAAGTGCCGCCGAACTGGCCAAAGCTTGCGCGAATAAATACTCTACCCCCGAAAAACCCCGTTTTGTGGCGGGTTCCATGGGGCCGGGGACAAAACTGCCCACTTTGGGTCATATTGACTTTGATACGCTCAAAAATGCCTATGTGGAACAGGTAGAGGGTCTGTATGATGGCGGGGCAGATTTATTATTAGTAGAAACCTGTCAGGATGTCCTGCAAATTAAAGCGGCTTTAAATGCTATTGAAGAAGTATTTCAGAAAAAAGGTCAACGATTGCCCCTGATGGTTTCGGTGACGATGGAAACCATGGGAACGATGTTAGTAGGAACGGAAATTAACGCCGTTGTCTCTATTTTACAACCCTATAAAATTGATATTTTGGGACTTAACTGCGCCACTGGTCCAGATTTAATGAAACCCCATATTAAATATCTCTCGGAAAATTCCCCTTTTATTGTTTCTTGTATTCCTAACGCTGGTTTACCAGAAAATGTCGGCGGTCAAGCGCATTATCGCCTCACTCCCGTAGAATTAAAAATGGCTTTAATGCACTTTATTGAAGATTTGGGAGTACAAATTATCGGCGGTTGTTGTGGTACTCGTCCCGACCATATTCAAGCTTTAGCGGAACTAAGTCAGGGTTTAACTCCGAAATCTCGTCATTATCATTATGAACCCTCCGCCGCTTCTATCTACAGTACCCAACCCTATATTCAAGATAATTCTTTCCTGATTGTCGGGGAAAAATTAAACGCCAGTGGTTCTAAAAAATGTCGGGAACTGCTCAATGTTGAAGACTGGGATAGTTTAGTATCGATGGCGAAAGCTCAGGTAAAAGAAGGAGCGCATATTCTCGATGTCAACGTCGATTATGTGGGCCGGGATGGGGTGCGCGATATGCACCAATTAGCCTCTCGTTTAGTTAATAATGTCACCCTACCTTTAATGTTAGATTCCACCGAATGGGAAAAAATGGAAGCGGGGTTAAAAGTAGCGGGGGGTAAATGTATCCTCAACTCTACTAACTACGAAGACGGGGAATCGCGTTTTTATCAAGTCTTGGATTTAGCGAAAAAATACGGCGCGGGGGTAGTAATTGGAACCATTGATGAAGAAGGAATGGGACGTACTGCCGAGAAAAAATTCCAGATAGCTAAACGGGCCTATTATGGGGCGATAGAATACGGAATTCCTCCCTACGAAATCTTTTTTGATCCTCTAGCTTTACCGATTTCTACTGGTATCGAAGAAGACCGAGAAAATGGCAAGGCTACTATCGAAGCAATGCGTCGAATTCGCCAAGAACTGCCCGAATGTCACATTCTTTTAGGTGTGTCTAATATCTCTTTTGGGTTGAATCCAGCAGCGCGTCAGGTATTAAATTCCGTCTTCCTTCACGAAGCGATGCAGGTGGGGATGGATGGGGCAATCGTCAGCGCCAATAAAATTCTTCCTCTGGCAAAAATTGAACCAGAATATCAGCAAATTTGTCGGGATTTAATCTATGATAATCGTCGTTTTGAGGGCGATATATGTGTCTATGATCCCCTGACCAAATTAACCGAATTATTTGCGGGAAAAACTACTAAAAAAGACCCCTCTACTAATGCTAATTTACCCGTGGAGGAACGCTTAAAACAGCATATTATTGATGGGGAAAGATTGGGACTGGAAGAGGCTTTAAAGCAAGCTTTACAGGACTATCCACCCCTCGATATTATTAATATTTTTCTCCTGGATGGGATGAAGGTAGTGGGTGAGTTATTTGGTTCGGGACAAATGCAGTTACCTTTTGTTCTCCAATCGGCCCAAACTATGAAAGCGGCCGTTGCCTTTTTAGAACCCTTTATGGAGAAAAAAGAGGGGGATAATAATGCCAAAGGGACTTTTATTATCGCAACGGTTAAAGGAGATGTTCACGATATTGGTAAAAATTTAGTTGATATTATCTTGACCAATAACGGCTATAGGGTGATTAATTTGGGCATTAAACAACCTGTAGAAAATATCATCGAAGCCTACAAAGAACATAAGGCCGATTGTATCGCTATGAGCGGTTTATTGGTGAAATCGACGGCTTTTATGAAGGAAAATCTAGAGGTTTTTAACGAAAAAGGAATCACCGTTCCCGTTATCCTTGGCGGGGCCGCTTTAACTCCCAAATTTGTCCATGATGACTGTCAAAAAACCTACAATGGACAGGTTATCTATGGTAAAGATGCCTTCTCTGACCTGCATTTTATGGATAAATTAATGCCCGCTAAAGCTGGCGGTCAATGGGATGATAGTGAAGGCTTTTTAGGGAAGTTTGCCGAGGCAGAAAAAACTCCGGTTGTCGCCGAAGAATTAAAGGTTAATCCCGATACTATTTTTACCGATGGCAGCGTCAACCAAGAATTAGTTATTGATAGCCGTCGGTCCGAAGCGGTGGCAGTTGATATTCCCCGACCAACACCGCCCTTCTGGGGTACTAAAATATTAACAGCAGCAGAAATTCCCATCGAGGAGGTTTTCTGGTATTTGGACCTACAAGCTTTATTTGTCGGTCAATGGCAATTCCGCAAACCAAAAAGCCAATCTAAGCAAGAATACGACCAGTTTTTACAGGAAAAAGTTCATCCAATTCTAGCAGCATGGAAAGAGAAAATTGTCAAGGAAAATTTACTCAACCCCACATTAATTTATGGTTATTTTCCCTGTCAATCCTCTGGCAATTCCCTGTTAATTTACGATCCCGAATCGATACAAGCAGGCGAAAAACCCGAAAATCTGCAACCGATCGCCATTTTTGAGTTTCCTCGCCAGAAATCCGGTCGTCGTCTCTGTATTGCTGACTTTTTCGCCCCGCAGGAATCCGGTATCATCGACGTTTTCCCGATGCAAGCGGTGACAGTGGGGGAAATCGCCACGGAATACGCTAAATCTCTCTTTGATGCCAACGAATATACCGAATACCTCTATTATCACGGTATGGCTGTGCAAACCGCCGAAGCCATGGCCGAATGGACCCACACCCGCATCCGTCGCGAGTTAGGTTTCGCAGAGTTCGATCCCGATAATATCCGCGATATACTGCAACAGCGTTACCAGGGTTCTCGCTATAGTTTCGGCTATCCCGCTTGTCCCAATATTCAGGACCAATACAAGCAATTAGATCTGTTAGGATGCGATCGCATTGGGATGTATATGGACGAAAGCGAACAATTGTACCCAGAACAATCCACCACCGCCATTATCACCTATCACCCCACCGCTAAATACTTTAGTACCTAATCAGTGACCAGTTATCAGTGATCAGATTTGAGTTTTCATTGCAATTATCGACTTAGATCTATAATATGCCAGCAATTTTTTTCATTATTAACCACATGATAAAGTGGCCACTGCTGTGGTATTAATTTAAGATAGGAAGTTTTCGGGAGTCAGTCGTCGGTCGTTCATACCAAATTAGCCTACACCTCATCTTGATAGGAAAGGCTATATTTTTTGCAGCTTCTTAGGGAAATTATGACCACTAATCCTCTTAACTCGCTCATTTTAGAGCAGATTAGTCATATCTGTGAGCAATACTCGATCGAAAGTCGTATTCTCGAAGATTTTGCTGATTTTGTCATCAAAAACCACCGTAAAAAGTCTCCTAAACCATCGTTAACTAAATCAAAAACTACAGCCACCACCACCACAGGCCCAAAAGTTAAACCTCTAACTCTAACGCAACTTAAACAGGCAGTTTATGCCTATTTTGAGGTTAGCAATACCACAGAATTAAAAAAATCGAGTATGTTTCAAATGGCTACTAGAGCCTTTGATAACATCAATTTATCTCAGCGAGAAAGTTGGGAGGTTATCTACAGGAAATATATCGGTATTCTTCCCGAAGAAGATTACGAACAGGGGAAAGATTGTATCAACGGTATCAATATTTTTAAATATTTTCGTCCCTATCGTGTTTTCGATCTTGATCCAAATACTGCCAGCAAGGAAGACATTAAAAATGCCTATTATCGTCTTTCTAAGATCTATCATCCCGATAACCAAGAAACAGGAAACTCTCACATCTTTGATCGTTTGACTGTGATGTATAAATCTATCACCACGGAGATAAAATAATTATGCCTCGCAAAAAAGAAATTTTTACTATCAGAGAAGCTGAACTAATTCAATGGCTTTCCATTTCTCATAAGAGATTGGATGAAATCGTTAGCTTTTTTGATGCTGATCCTAATGATGATTGGGATTTAGTTGAGGGTGACGATTATCAATTTGTCAATAAGGAGAAGAAAATCCGTAACTTTTCCCCTAAAGGTGCTTTTAAAATTGCTTCCTATATCGAGAAGAATGAAAAGCGAGGAATTTTCTACAAATTTAAAGAATTTTTTACTAAGCACGATCAAAAAATTCGTCGCTCCTTGGCACGAAAATTAATTTTTGCTGAACTCATTGACTCTGGCGAAATTCAAGTTTATCAAGGAGTGGCTATGATTCATAAACAGAGTTTACGGCGAATTTTAGAAACTAATGGAGCCAAGCTAAATAAAACCGTGAATCATCTTCAGCAAAGAACTGATAAACCTCTAGAATTAGGAGTAGATTTTTACGAAGATGAAAAAAGAGAGTTTTGGTTTTCTGAAAGTGGAATAGTGATGATTTCTAAATCCATGAGTGAAACTTTGACGAATAAATCGCGCCAAGAAATGTGTAAAACGATTGCAATGGAGTTTCCTCTTGCCTTTAAAGAAATTCAGGAAAATCTAGATGACGATACCAAACAAAAAATCGAGATTGAAAAGGCTAAAAAACGAGCCAAAACTAGAGATAAAAACACTTGTCAGGTGACAGGGCAAAAACCGGATAAAGATGTAAAATTTAATCTCGCTGTCCATCATCTTTACTCTGTCCAGAAATATCCCCATCTAGCGACATTAGATCTGAATTTGGTGACTATTAAAGAAGAAATTCACCAAGAATTCCACGGTAATTTAGGGGGATTTCATCAACCTTGTACCATCGAGGATTTTATCGAATTCTTGCACGTTTACTATCCCGAACATCATGGTAATTTAGCCTTAAAACTTCAGAAAAATAAGAAAAAACTGGAAAAATTAGCTAAATAATCATTCAATTTCGGGGGGTGAATAGCTTCAAGGTGATTATCGATTTTTTTAGGGAAAGAACGACCAAATTTCATCCCGATCGATAATTAATTTATCTTGAGGTTTTGCCAAAACCCCGATCTGACGAGGAACAGCTGCATCTAAATCATTGGCAACTATTGTCAACTCCGCCCATAGTATATATGATAGTTGAACTCTAATTTAGGATCTAGCTGGGTCTAGAGAGGATAATATGGATAAGATCAAGGTAGGATTGTTGTTTGGTGGTCGATCGGGAGAACACGAGGTATCTATCAATTCGGCTCGATCGATCCTGCAAGCTTTTAATTACCCCGAAAATCTTGACAAATACGCCGTTATCCCCTTCTATATCGATAAAAATGGCTGTTGGCATTCGTCAGCAACTGCTAGACAAATTTTAACCTCTGGGCAACCCCTAGCTATTGAGAGTGATATAAAAGTCAATATCTGGCAATTTCCCCCGGAAGTGAGGGAAATCGAGGTTTGGTTTCCAATTCTCCACGGACCGAATGGAGAAGATGGCACTTTACAAGGATTACTCACTCTCATGCGGGTTGCTTTTGTGGGTAGTGGGGTACTGGGTTCATGCTTGGGAATGGATAAAATTGCCATGAAAACTGCTTTTGCAGCCGCTGGATTACCCCAAGTTAAGTATAAGGCTGTAACCCGCTCGCAAGTGTGGTCAAATCCCTGTATTTTTCCGCAATTGTGCGATCAAATCGCCGAGGAAATAGGCTATCCTTGTTTTATTAAACCGGCTAATTTAGGTTCTTCGGTGGGTATTAGTAAAGCACGCAACCGGCAAGAATTAGAGGCTGCTTTAGATAGTGCTGCTAGTTATGATCGACGGATTATTGTTGAAGCAGGAGTTACCGCAAGGGAGATCGAATGTGCGGTTTTAGGTAATGATAATCCCCAAGCTTCTTTGGTGGGAGAAATTACTTTTGATAGTGATTTTTATGACTATGAAACTAAATATACTGACGGGCGATCGAGTATGGTGATTCCCGCTAATATTCCCGATAAAATTGCTAATCAAGTGCGAGAAATGGCTGTAGAAGCATTTAAAGCTGTGGATGCTGCGGGATTGTCGCGGGTGGATTTTTTCTATGTAGAAAATACTGGGGAAGTGTTGATCAATGAAATTAATACTCTGCCAGGGTTTACTAATTTTAGTATGTATCCCCAACTCTGGAAAGCCACCGGTTTAGAGTTTGATAAATTGGTCGATAAGTTGGTACAATTAGCCTTAGAAAGACAGGAAAAATAAGGTTAAATTACCATTATTTCTAGGATAGAAATTACCTATTAAATAGAAGATAAATTTTGTCTTTGATCCCCCCTTATTAAAGGGGGAAACTGACAATTTTTAACACCTAACTACTTGGAGATATTGATCAATCAGATAGTTTCGGGATCAATGCCCAATTCTCGTAATTTTTGGGCTAATTTTTCCTTCTCTAAGATAGCTTGTTCTTTTTCAAGGATAGCCTGTTCCTTCGCTTGTCGTTCCTGTTCCCTTTCTAAAAGAATCTGTTCCTTTGCTTGTCTTTGCTCTAATTCAGCTTCTTGGGGAGTGGGAACCAATTGACCATCGGCGGTAAAATAACGCAGTTTACGGTCAAAAATGCCTAAATATAGTTCTAATTGTTCACTCCATAAATAGCCGTTTTCATTAGTAGGAATAGCCTGATATTGTCCCGCAATTAGTCTAAATCCTTGCAGTTCTAATGTATTAGGATCAAACCAAAAATAATTAGGAGTGCGAAAGGTATTTTGATAGAGAATTTTCTTTTTAGTGCGGTCAATATTGGCCGTAGAATCGGAAAGAATCTCCACGATTACATTGGGATATTTACCCCCTTCTCCCCAAACTACCCAACTTTTGCGGGGACGTTTTTCTGTATCTAAAACCACAAAAAAATCAGGACCACAGAAATCGCGCTTTTTCAGTTGTTCTTCGTTATAGTAGATAGTCAGATTACCGGAAGCATAGTAATCGTTTTTCTCTTGCCATAATAATTCTAGACAACTGAGAAGAATTATGATCTGTTGCAGATGTAAATCACTTTCCAAGGGTGGTTCATCACTCCATAAATCGGTGGGGGGACAGGTAACTTCCGGTAAAATGTCGAGAGTTGTCATAGTTTTTCCCCGTTATACTAGCTTTGTTTAATTATAACTGTTACGTTCTTTTCTGGTCATAGAAAACTAACTTTTGGCTGACTCACGAGTAAAACTGTAGATAATTTGGGTAGCTAATTGTGGTAATTGTGAGAAATCTTCATCGGACATTTTTTGACGATCGAGTTTCATTTGTAATCCCGTCATCGAATCGTCTCCGTCGGAAATTAAAAATTCTAAGCGTTCAATTTCCGACCAATCTTTAACGTCATTTAATATCTTGTCAATAACCAAAAGGTAAGGATGGGAAGGATCTTTATACCAATTACTGCTGACACCCTGACGAATATCTAAACCTAAATGTACGATCAAAGGGGCGCGATTAAAAAGGGCATTGGCTACCGGTCGGGTTTCTTCTTGGAGAGATAATTGATTAGCGCGACTTAACTGCCGTAATTTCTCTAATTGATGATATCTTTGCGAAATTGACGGCGGATTTTCCCCCCAACTGAGAGCGATGGTGACTAGATAAGTTTGTAAGAACAGATGTCCTAACTTTTCCGCTTTTGTGGCCAGATAATTGGAATTATAATCATTAGCCTCGATCAGCAAAGGTACTCGCTCGACTATTTCCAAACCATAGCCTTTTAATCCGGCAATTTTACGCGGATTATTGGTAATTAAACGAATATTTCTCACTCCCAAATCGTTAAGCATTTGCGCTCCCATGCCGTAATCGCGCAAATCGGCGGGAAATCCTAACCTTTCGTTGGCTTCCACCGTATCTAATCCTATATCCTGTAAAGAATAGGCTTTTAGCTTATTAATTAAGCCAATTCCCCGGCCTTCCTGTCGCAGGTAAACCACCACCCCTAAACCGTTGTTTTCAATCATTTTTAAGGCACTTTGCAACTGTTGCCGACAATCGCAACGCAAGGATCCCAAAGCATCTCCAGTCAGACATTCTGAGTGCATTCGTACCATGACAGGTTGATCACCAAAGAGAGCGGGATCGCCTTTCACAATCGCAATATGTTCGGTTTGATCTAATAAATTTCGGTAGGCATAAAGCTGAAAAGTGCCGAATTGACTGGGAAAATTACACACCGTTTCCCGATGGACAAAGCGATCATGTTTTAAGCGATAACTGATCAGATCGGCAATGCTAATTAACTTGAGATTATGTTGACGAGCGTATTCAAATAGTTGCGGTAAACGGGCCATGGAACCATCGGGATTTTGGATCTCACAGATAACTCCCGCCGGATACAACCCCGCTAATCGAGCCAGATCCACAGCTGCCTCCGTATGACCGGCGCGTTTTAAGACTCCACCGGCTTTAGCACGAATCGGGAAGACATGACCGGGACGGGTGAGATCGTCGGGACGAGTGACTGGATTAATGGCAACTTGTACGGTTTTCGCCCGATCTTCTGCCGAAATACCAGTTTTAACCCCTAAATGGGGAGCGGCATCGATGCTAACAGTAAAAGCGGTTTGATTGCTATCGGTATTTTTTGTCACCATCAACGGTAATTCGAGAGCATCAAGACGCTCTCCCGTCATTGCCAGACAGATTAAACCGCGAGCTTGCACTGCCATGAAGTTAATCAGATCGGGGGTGGCAAATTGGGCCGCACAGATTAGATCTCCTTCATTTTCGCGATTCTCATCATCAACTACTACAATAGCCCGTCCGGCTTTGATTTCCGCTAAGGCAGTATCGATAGAGTCAAAAGCGCTCGAAGTGACAGTCACAGGCATTAAAACGATAGAACTATTTTCATTCTACAGGTTTGCTCGATCTGCTGAGGGTCAATTTCTGTCAGTTCCCTAGAAAGAAGTCTCCCGGTGAACCTGACGGCTGCCCGGGAGACTTTTCGTTATCTTAAGCTAGAAAATTAGTTCAAACTAGCGGGGGTGATGCTGGCAACTTTGCCACCGAGACGGTTGATCTGTTGCAGGGTGTTATTTAACTGTTCAAAGGGGACGATAATCGCTTTGCTACTGCGACGGACACGGGGATAACCCGGTTTGCTAATAGCGGCAATTTCCACGCGATAGAGCTTACCCACATCACCATAGGCCACACTACCACCCAGAGCTTTACTGGGGGTGTTGCGTTGAGCAGAGGGACGATAGGCCCAACCATCGCTGCCACCGGAGGGACCGACCACTGCCGAAGCACCGTTTTGAGCTAATTCCACCGCTAAACGGGAGGTTTTGCCGGCAATCTGAGAGCGATCGCTGTTGGCATAACCGCGATAGAGTTGGAACATCCGGGTAAATCCCACGGTTTTTTGACCGGGTTGGGTGGCGAAACCGCGATAGTAGGGAACGATGCTATCGCCGAAGTTTTCGGTATATTCGGCGGAATCGATGTAGGAGTCGATATCGGCCTCGAATCCTTTGTTTTCGTAGAGATCGAGGTGATAGACCACTTCCGACTCATCGTAGGGAGCGCGACCTAAAAGATGTTTGATATTAAGTTCGATGACGCGGGTTTGGAAGTTACCGTAGAAGAATTTGTTCTTATACAGTTCCGATTTGGCCACGGCGCGGACGAATTCCCGCACGGTGATCGAACCATTGCAGAGTAAGGATTCGGCACTGGTCAGGCGCTCGGAACGCATGATATAGTCATTGCCTAGCACCTGACGATAGACGGCGCGAATAACCGCCTGTGCGTCATCACGGGACCAATCGGGACGTAATTCCACGGGAGCAACCTCGCTAAAAGCGGTTGTCCCTAAACGAGAAGCTGAGGTAGTAATTGCCACTAAAGTTCTCCTACAAAAAAATGATCATTTTCTGACCCCTCAAAACTAGGGGAGGATCAGTTCGATTACCTGGCCGCCTTGACGGTTGATTTCTGGCTCGGTCGGGTTCAAATCCCAGTCTTTCGGCCGCCTTCAAGCTAGTTATGGATATAACTAAGGTCTGGAAGAACAGGTGATTGCTAACCCTTTTGCTAACAACCTCCTGTCTTTCCAGACCAGCAGTTTTTTCGATTGGACTAGCTGAGAGCGTTGATAGCGTAGTCGATATAGGAGTTGGCTTCTACCGCAGGGTCGCCACTTAAACCATGGTTGGCTTTGATATATTTGAGAGCTTCGATGTACCAGCTAGGAGACAGGTCGAAGGTGCGGTTGATTTCGTCGATACCAGCGATGAGGTACTCGTCCATCGGACCGGTTCCACCAGCAACTAAGCAGTAGGTCACCATGCGGAGGTAGTAACCGATGTCACGAGCGCATTTGTCTTTACCGCGTTGGTCCGCCGCAAAGTTATTCCCCTGCATTTGGGTGGTGTAGGGGTACTTGTTGTACACAGCTTGAGCGGCACCAGAGATCAAAGAACTGGCTTTTTCAGTCAACGCTTTAGCGGCGGTGAGGCTGGCAGAAGCTTGACGAAAACGACCGAAAGCAACTTGGATTTCGGTGCTGCTTAAGAAACGACCTTGAGAATCAGCGGCTGCTACGGCTTCGGTAAGGGGGGTTTTCATTGTTTGGTATCTCCCAATAATCTTGCAATAAGTTTCCTACGGTTTAATTAAGACTAGCCCTGGGGACTAGGCGACAGCAGCGGCGGCGCGGTCGAAGTAGCTGGCAATTTCAGACATCAAAGCACTGCAATCGCCGGGGGTGACACCGTTGCGATCGTTAGCAATGGATAAAGCAGCTTCTTTCATTTTGCTTACGCCAGCAGCTACGGAAGCTCCTGGTACTCCTAAAGCTACATAGGTTTCGCGAAGACCATTTAAGCAACGATCATCGAGAACACTGCCGTCGCCAGAGAAGGTAGCGTAGGTAACATAACGCAAGATGATTTCCATGTCGCGTAGGCAAGCGGCCATACGACGGCTGGTGTAGGCATTACCACCAGGGGTGATCAGTTGGGGCTGTTCAGCGAACAGGCTACGAGCGGCGTTGGCAACGATGGTGGAAGCGTTACTGGTGATCCGGTTAACTGCGTCCATCCGTTTGTTGCTGTCGGCAACCATGGCGCTCAGAGCGTCTAGTTGCGAAGAGCTTAAATATTCGCCACGAGCATCAGCTTGGGATACTACCCGGGTGAATGCGTCAAACATTGTGACAATCTCCTAAATTTAAATGGGCTTTGCTTGCAATTAAAAGGTTTTCCCTCTTAAGGGATTTCACGGTGAGTCTGGACGAGCCTTGACCGCGATTGTTGCGATTTACTTTAAGAAACCTGAAAAAACTTCATGGCTCTCTCATAAATCACCTAGGGAGGTTAAACAAGTATCCAGCTTAACTTTTGTCTGTTATCTTGGCCCCTCAAGTTAAATTTATACACTGCTGTCGAAACTTTGTTTGTTACATATTATTAAGTTTTTTGCTGTCTTTTTGTAACGGTCACTTAACAATGACTCGATCAAGTTAGTCATCAATTCCTGACATGGCTAAAAGCCTCTCACCATCAGGAAATCAGAGACAGCAAGGCTTTAAGGGTATAAGGAGCAGCAAGATAAAAATTTTAAGTTTTTTTTAATGTTTCCCCGCTTTCCCTTCCCCTACTACCCAAGGATCGCCCTTTCCAGCCCTGAAACACGATGAAGTTTTGTAAAGAAGGGTGTGGGGAAGTGGGGAGAATAAGGCTGCCTCTTGCCTATTGCCTCCTGAAGTTAAACTAGAAACCAGTGATCAAAAAAACTAGCCGTCCGACCCCGATGATTTCCTCCTTTCCTGTCCCCAATAGCTTAAATTGCCCTCAAATTCGCCTTGCTATTCGTTCCCTGCAGCCGCAATTAGTCCATTGGCGCCGACAAATACACCAAAAACCAGAACTAGGCTTTCAAGAACATCTCACCGCCTCCTTAATCAGTCAAACCCTGACTAAATATGGAATTGACCATCAAACTGGTATCGCCGGCACCGGAATTGTCGCCACCATCGCAGGCAGTCAACCGGGGCCAGTTTTAGCCCTGCGGGCCGATATGGATGCACTACCGATCGCCGAAGAAAACCAAGTCCCCTATCGTTCCCAACATCCGGGCCAGATGCACGCCTGTGGTCACGATGGTCACACAGCGATCGCCCTCGGTACAGCAGTTTACTTAGCACAAAACCGTCACGATGTCAAGGGGATCGTAAAAATTATTTTCCAACCCGCCGAAGAGGGGCCGGGGGGTGCGAAACCGATGATCGAAGCGGGAGTGCTGAAAAATCCCGACGTGGAGGGAATTATCGGGCTACATCTCTGGAATAATCTGCCCTTAGGGACAGTAGGCGTAAAAAATGGGGCTTTAATGGCGGCGGTGGAATGTTTCGATCTCCAGATTCAAGGCCGGGGCGGCCATGGGGCAATTCCCCATCAAACCGTCGATTCACTACTGGTGGCGGCCCAAATCGTCAACGCCTTGCAAACTATCGTCGCCCGCAACCTTAACCCCCTCGATGCCGCCGTGGTGACTGTGGGTAAATTAGCGGCGGGAACCGCTAGAAACGTGATCGCCGATAGTGCTAATCTCAGTGGGACGGTGCGCTATTTCAATCCCCAGTTAGGGGGCTATTTCCGACAACGGATGGAAGAAATTATCGCGGGCATCTGTCAAAGTCAGGGGGCTAGTTATCAATTCGATTACTGGCAATTGTATCCCCCGGTAATCAATCATGATCAGATGGCGGAATTAGTGCGCTCCATCGCCGCACAAGTGGTGGAAACCCCAGCCGGAATCGTTCCCGAATGTCAAACCCTGGGAGGGGAAGATATGTCCTTCTTTTTACAGGAAGTACCGGGCTGTTATTTCTTCTTGGGATCCGCCAATCCCGAATTAGGATTAGCCTATCCCCACCATCATCCCCGTTTTGATTTTGATGAATCGGTGTTAACCATGGGAGTCGAGATTTTTGTCCGTTGCGTCGAAAAATTCGGCAACTCTAAGACTTTCTAGAAATCGGTTCAAGGTGAACAGTTTTTGTCAAACCCGAAACCGCTAAACTGATCACTGAGTCAGACAGGTAAAAAAACCCATGAATAATAATACCCAGGAAAACGATGCCCAACGGGTGAAAATCCTCAGCGAAGCCCTACCCTATATACAAGAATTTCGCGGTCGTACTGTAGTGGTTAAATACGGTGGTGCGGCCATGAATAACAGCGATATCAAAGACACGGTGATGCGAGATATCGTTTTTCTCTCCTGTGTGGGGGTTCGTCCCGTGATTGTCCACGGTGGCGGTCCAGAAATCAATAGTTGGCTCGATAAATTAGGTATTGAACCCCAATTTAAAGACGGTTTACGCGTCACCGATGCCGCCACCATGGATGTGGTAGAAATGGTGCTGGTGGGGCGCGTCAATAAAGAAATTGTTGCCCTGATCAATCAAGCCGGCGGTAAAGCGGTAGGATTATGCGGTAAGGATGGTAATCTGATCACTGCTCGTCCCGTGGGTAAAGAGGGCATTGGTTTTGTGGGAGAAGTCAGCAGTGTCGATACTAGCGTCGTCGAATCCTTGGTCAATAGTGGCTATATTCCCGTGATTTCCAGTGTGGCCGCCGATGAAACCGGCCAAGCTCATAATATCAATGCCGATACGGTAGCCGGAGAAATAGCGGCGGCTTTAGGGGCGGCTAAACTGATTTTGATGACCGATACAGCCGGAATTTTAGAGAATTATAAGGATCCTTCCACTTTATTGGCTAAATTAGATATCCAACAGGCCCGGGAGTTGATTCAAAAAGGCATCGTTGCCGGCGGGATGATTCCCAAGGTTGGCTGCTGTGTGCGATCGCTGGCTCAGGGAGTTCAGGCCGCTCATATTATCGATGGTCGTCTTCCCCACGCCCTTTTACTGGAAATTTTCACCGATCGAGGCATCGGTTCCATGATTGTGGCTTCCGGTTATACTAACCTATAGTAGTAATTACCGTACTTTTGGTTAAAAAGACTTGCCTAAAACCACAGATATGGTGTACAAATAAGTTAATAAACGCGCTTCTCGCTCCTTTGTAATGGCAAAAGTCTTAGTCTTGAGTTAGTTTAGTCGGGAAGCGCAAAATCTGAAGTATTCATAGCAATTGAATTTATGACCAAACAAGCTGTAGCTCACCCGATGGTGAAGTTTCAACGCAAGGCTAGCAAGTGGATAGATGCAAAAGTAGTCAAACCTAGCGATAGTATCTGGAAACTGGCTCTTTTATACGGAGATGAGTGGGCATACTGGAAGCAGGAGTTGCTCGATTTCGGTTTCTCCATGCAAGACCCTCTCAGCGAAGTGGTAGCGGTAGAAGCTTGGGACGAAGAATAAGCGACCATCGACTCAAAAGCAGCTTTCTACCAAGATTATCGCCATGGGATCGACTCCGATTATCCTTTCCGCTCTGGTTATCTTATCCTTAAGCGCGAGTTGTTCTCCCGGGACCGAAACCCAACCACCGCCACCAGCGGCCCGTACTACTACCGTCAACGTCACCACCGCTAAACCAGCAACCATCGGACGCAATCTCGATTACACGGGAACTACCCGACCTTTAAAAGTAGTCTCTCTGCGATCGCAAGCCACTGGTCAGTTACTTAATCTCGTCGTCGATGTGGGAGATGAGGTGCAATTAGGACAAATCCTCGCTCATGTTGATGATCGTCTCCTCGCCACCGTTGTCCGGCAAGAAAAAGCCGCCCTGTCGGCCCTAGAAGCGGAATTAGCCCGGGCGAGAATTGAAGTCAGTAACGCTGAAATTGAAGTGCAGCGCCTACAACTACAATACCAACAGGCCAAAAATGATGCCGAGCGCCTGCAAAAATTAGCCCTAGAAGGAGCGATTCCCCTACAACAGGGCGAAACAGCCCAAACTGCGGCGGCAGTGGCTTTAAAAGCCGTTAATAGCGCAAGATCGAGAATTAAAGTCGAGGAGCAGGTAGTGGCGGCAATTATCGGCAGAATTGCCGCCCAAAAATCGGTCATCGCTCAGGAACAACAACGTCAGGCCTACGCTATTCTTAAATCACCGGCGACGGGGATAGTTATCGAAAAACTAAAAGAGCCGGGGGATTTAGTCAGTATCGGCGATGAAGTCCTCAAAATTGGTGATTTTAAACAGGTCAAGGTAGTAGTATTATTATCGGAATTGGATTTAAAAACGATTAATTTAGGACAAACGGTTAATGTCAGCCTTGATGCTTTCGGTGAGAGAAATTTTTCCGGTCGCATCACCAGAATTTTCCCACTTAGCCAAGGCACAGCCCGGCGGATTCCCGTGGAGATTACTCTACCCAATGGGGATGGTTTAATTAAAGGAGGATTATTGGCCCGGGTGCGGTTTAATAATAATTCTGCCCCTCAGGTGATTGTCCCCGAAACAGCAATTGTCAGTCAGGGAGAATCCCCGGCCATTTTCGTCCTTTCCGAGTCTAACTCGCAAGTGCAAAAACGGCCCGTTCGTCTCGGTCAAGCGCTCGACGGTCAAGTAGAAATTATCACTGGACTTGAACCGGGGGAGCGTTTCGTCGTTAATAGTAGTAAACCTTTGCAGAATGGTGAAAAAGTCCGCGTCAGTATCCTGAGTAATCCTTGATTAGTTGGGGATTGCTAAGTAGTTAGGTGTTAAAAACTGTCAAGTAACCCCCCTTATCAAGTAGGGTTGATTCATCGTAGGTGATTCATAGTAGGGTTGATTCATCGTAGGTGATTCATCGTAGGGTTGATTCATGAATCAACCCTACCCTTATCAAGGGGGGATTAAGGGGGGATCGAACCCAATTAGATAGACTTAAAAAAATTAAATTTTGGGCGCACGCGATGCGCCCCTACCATTGGTACAGTAATATTATTCTGCGGACTAATTGCAGAGGATAATTCCTCTTGACAAAATCCCAACACTTGACATATACTTATTTATATAATGGGAATCCGTGCCTGCCTGCGACCCCCTCATTTTCAGGCTAGATAGACTTAAAAAAATTAAATTTTGGGCGCACGCGATGCGCCCCTACAATAATATTATTGTAGGGGCGAATTGTATTTGTCCTCTTTAAGGGAGAATAATAATACAATTGAGAATGCAGTCAATTCCCTTAATCTCTATGGTCAATAAACTATACTACGGTGATAACCTAGAAGTGCTGCGGAAATATATCAAAGATGAATCGATCGATCTTTGTTATATCGATCCACCCTTTAATTCTAAACGCAATTACAACCAAATTTATAACAACTTAGGCAAGGAAGATCAAGCACAAGCACAAGCGTTTGTGGATACCTGGACATGGGATAATCACGCTAACGAAGCGTTAGAAGAAATTCAAAGCAACTATCAGGGTAAATTTACCAGTCAGACTATCGATTTAATTGACGGTTTAACTAAAGTTTTGGGTAAAGGTAGTCTTCTCGCTTATCTGGTGAGTATGACTTTGAGGATTGTAGAAATCCATCGAGTTTTAAAATCTACTGGTAGCTTTTATCTCCACTGCGATCCTACTGCTAGTCATTATTTAAAAATAGTTTTAGACGCTATTTTTTGCTCTCAGGGGGGTGATTATATTGCTGAAATTACTTGGGAAAGAACATCTGCTCATTCAGATTCCAAGACTTTTGCTAATACCACTGATGTTATGTTTTTATATTCCAAGCGAACTTTGATGTTTAATCAACAATTTAAGCCGTATTCAGAAGAATATCTGAAAAAATATTATAAGCATCAAGATGGCAAAGGAAGATTTTTAGATAGAGATTTGACTGCTGGTGGACTGTCAGGTGGGGGTTATAACTATGATTGGAAGGGAATTAAAAAGCTGTGGAGATGCCCTATAGAAACAATGCAAAAATACGAAGAACAAAATAAATTATATTACACAAGAAATGGTACTCCTAGATTAAAGCAGTATTTAGAAGAAATGCCTGGAGTACCACTGACAAATTTATGGAATGATATTCCTCCAATTAACTCACAAGCATCTGAAAGATTGGGTTATCCCACGCAAAAACCAGAAGCATTGCTAGAAAGAATAATCAAAGCAAGTAGCAATAAAGGAGACATAATTTTAGATGCCTATTGTGGGTGTGGAACGACTATCGCTGTAGCAGAGAGATTAGAGAGAAACTGGATTGGAATTGATATAACCTATCAGAGTATTAGCTTAATGTTAAAGCGACTAGAGGACTCCTTTGGTAAAAATTTTTTAGATAAAATTGAACTGAATGGTATTCCCAAAGATCTAGAATCAGCCAAAGCATTAGCCACTAAACCCGATGATCGTACCCGCAAAGAATTTGAGAAATGGGCAGTTTTAACCTATAGTAATAACCGGGCAGTGATTAATGACAAAAAAGGGGCAGATAAAGGAATCGATGCTATTGCCTATTTTCAGGGAGATAAGGACAACCGGGAGAAAATTATTTTTCAAGTAAAATCCGGTAATGTCAAATCGGGAGACATCAGAGATCTACAGGGAACTATGACAATACAAGGGGCAGCCCTGGGTATATTTATCACCTTGAAACCCCCTAGTAAAGATATGATCCAAACAGCCAAATCTGCGGGAATTTATCGCAGTCGTTACATGAGTCAAAGTGTCGATAAAATAGAGATTGTGACAGTACAAGAAATCCTTGAACAGAAAAAACGTCTCGATGTTATCCTCACCTTTGAAGTCCTGAAAGCTGCCGAAAAACAAAGGGAAACCCAAGGACAACAAATGAGTTTAGATATACCCTTTCCCGAATAAAACTCTTTTTGTTATTTTTTGGGATAGGGTGTTAAAAAGTTCCAAACCGACCCTAAAGAAGATATTCCCTGTAGAATGCTAGATTATGCCACTAGACTCTATCGATGCTATCCCCATAAACCTATCCATTCAGTGGTTATTTATCGGGTGCATCTCATATTTTTGGCTCTCTCGTAAATTATTCTATTAAGTGCTATAATTTTATTGATGAAACAATTTTTGCTGGTAGCTAGTTAAGCTTAGAAGGAGTTGATGTTATGTTAGTTAAAGGAATTAAAAAAGGCAAAAGTATTGAGTTATTAGAGGAAGTTGATTTTCCTGATAATGAAGAGGTATTAGTGGAAATTAGAGAGGTTAATGATTTTTGGTCAGCCTTACAAGATTTTAGGCAAAGAGTAGATTTGGCAAGTCTTGATGATGATACTTTTGATAATTTGCGCGACAATTCAACAGGGAGAGATGTTCGTTTATGACTCTCAAATATTTGCTAGATACTAATATTTTGTCAGAGGCTAAACGACCTCACCAGAATCAGAAGATCATGACGAAGCTAAGATTATCTAAACGGGAAATAGCCACAGTTACTCTGGTTATCCATGAGCTATTATTTGTTAGCCAATCTACCTTTATTCGATTATGACTTAAAATCAGCCCAATATCACGCACGGGAAAGGTCAAGGTTGTCTAAAGTCGGGAAGAGTCCTGCTTTTGTCGATGGTCAAATAGCGTCTATTGCTTTTACCAACAATTTGACTTTAGTTACTAATAATGTTGATGATTTTAAAGATTTTAAGGGTTTAGTGATTGAAAATTGGTTTATCTAATCTGTAATTGTTCTGTGTTAATACTCGATAAATCATTTCAGCTAAAAAGCTCTAGGCTGAATGATCCTAGCCGTCACCTTTCCCACCCCATAATGCTCCCCCAGAAAGGTAATCACCGCATGAAAGAGATTTTTTGTTGTGGGCGAAAGATAGTTGTAAGGCCATAAAAAAACGTTGAAAGGCCGCGCTCCCAGTTGCTCTCTATATCTAAAAGTATCTTGCTCCGACAAACTCACCACCGCACCGAGTCTTTGGGCCAGAGCGATACAGTTCTGAAAATTTTGGGTAGCATAACATTGAACGTCAAGCTGATTGCACCGACCGCGCTTCACTAAATCCGCCTGAAATGGCTGAATGCTGCAAAAAATCGGTTTCTGGTACTGAAAATCTAGAGACTGGAACTCCCCCTCCGAATAATGGGCAAAAAAATGGTCATCGACCTGAATCCCATCGCCATGGCGAGCCTCATGGATCAGTTCGGCGACGGTTAGGGAACGATACTGGGGCGACTGAACCCAGACCACCGGCATTAACTTGTACTCTCGCGCCTCCCGACTCACCCGTCTCTGTACCTCATCGGACACCCCCCGAAAATCCAGGAAGACCACCTTATAGTTTTGGCTTTGGATGTCTTTCATGACCTGGCCGAGGGTATTAGTGGAGGAATGAAAGCGAATTTGAGGTTGAGAAAGCCAAGTTCCATTGGGAACTCCGGCGATCGCTAATCCTGGACAGAGGCATCCCCACAAAGTTGCCACCCAAATTGCCGTTTTCTGAGATAGTCGTCGGTACTCCCCGGTCATTAACCTATCCATTGTTCGTATCTTCCCTCCGATTTTTCCACTCCGCTCTACATACTCTAATTCTCAATCCGCCCATTTCTCCATTTTCTCTCCCTGTTGATAGAGTTCTTGGCAGTAAGCTAAGGTATTGTTCCAGACAACAAGCACACACCCGAACAATTGAGACAAAAGCCTCTTTTGTTGGTCTGTTGGGTAAATGCAGTATTGATACCTTACTTTTATTGGGTTAAAATCAGTGTGTCTGCACTGTATTTTAATTAGGCAGGTAAAACCAGATCACCAGTTAGATGGCGATAATCCTCTTTTATCCCTGAAATTCCGTCAAAACCCCATAGATAGCCCAGATAGCCATGGCGCGTAAATAATGACAAGCGCGAAAAGTTCCCACCGATGTTATTGCTTCTGGGGTGCGAAATTGTAGGCCATTTTCATAAACTTGTCGCACCACTGCTTCCGTAATTTGCCATCCTTGGTTTTCCATTCCCATTTGTAGTAAAAAAGCCACCAACCCAAAATTAATTCCTACCCAAACTTCCAAGGGATGAGTTGCCTCGGGATTTTCGGGAGTACCATCGGGTTTTAAACCATTGGCCGCCCCAAATTTTCCCCCATGAAACTTGAGAAAACAAGCCTCATAAATCTTACTTAAAGCTGATTGCGTGTATTGATTTTCTACCACATCCGGCAAAGCCAATAAACGGGCATAAAATTGACCGCATAGTTGGTCAGTCATCACCACATCGGAACCACTGCCACTATCTAAATTATAATATTCTCCATTCCAGAGAGTCTGATGATAAATAGCGCGAGATTGCTGTAACCAACTGGCAAAAATTGCCGTATCTTCTCCAAGAATTGCCCCAATTTTAAGCGTCGCTTCTAGTGCCGCTATCCACAAACCACCACAATAGGCACTAATTCCCTGTAAACGCCAATCATCAAAGGTTTGGTCTGGTGCGCCGGAATTTTCGGGGATGCCATCGTTATCAAGGTCAAAGGTTTTTAAATATTGCAAAGTCAGGACAATTGACGGCCAACATTCCCGCAGAAAATCCTCATCTTTAGCCCCCGTTAATAAATAATCCCGATAAACTAATAAAACAAAATCACTGCCTAAATCTTTCCAGAGATTACAATCTTGATAACTGGTGTAATTACTCTTTTGCCAAGGGTGTTCATTGGGTGCGCCTAAATCGTGGGGAGTGGCATTTTTAGCCTTACGAATGGCACTAGCTTGATTATAACCGATAATCCTAGGAGTGTCGTCACTGCTGGGAATTGCCCTGGCAAAAGCTTCCATGACGGCCTTTTCTAAGCGCGGCCATAACATCAGTAACCCAAAGGAACCATAGAGACGCACATCAAGACTTTCATACCAACGATAATCAATACATTCTAAGACCCCAAATTGACCGATAGGATCCTGTTCCGTGGCTGCCGTCCAGAGAGTGCCGCCGTCCGTTAACAGATATAATTCGTTAAATAAAGCCATTTTAAACCAATCGGCCAGATCGCTACGTTCTAGGATCGGTTTTTGCCAGTTAATAATATTTTCTCGCCATGTATCGCCCTGTTTTAAAGCCGTGCGTACCATCGCCCAAGCATTTTGACCATTGCGACCGAAAAAGTCTGTATAACGACGATAATAGTTAATTCCTTGGGCAAATTCGGTGACTGGTAAATCCCAAGCTAAAATAAAAGGAATTTTGCGAGTTTTCCCCGGACGAATGGTAAAACGAATCGCCATGGCTGTGGCCGTTTGTTCCCCTTTTTCGGCGGGGGTTTCGTCCTCAATATCCGGTAAAGAGCCATTCATGGCGAAATAATCCCAAACTTCGCCCCCATCGCCGGCAGGGTTCCATTTACCCCGATAAAATACCTCTAGACTCGGATTAGTAATACTGGCAATCGCCATCTGTCCATCCCCTTCCCCGGGGTTTTCGTAATCCCGACGCATCAGACAGCCAACGCGGAAATTATCGACAATCCATTGATTATAATTACCCTCACTTTCCCCCCATTTTGATTGATATTCATAGACGGGACTACCATCATCTCTCACCTTAACCACTGGGGATTTAATTGCGTTAGTAAACCAACCGATTGTATTTTGCCAAGTCAGCATAATACTAATAGTAATTGGTTTATCGGTGGGATTATGGGCTGTCCATTCAAATAGGGCTATAGGATAACTACTTTCTTGGTAATTATGCGCCCAAACCGGTGAGAATTGTTCGCAAATTAATTGAGTCTGAAAAACATCTTTGTACTCGTACCAACTGCGGGGATAAAGGGCCGAATAGCTTCCTTTTTCGGCTGGATACCACGACCAGCACGATAATGTTCCATCCTTGGGGCTTTCCGTCGCCATAGCGTAGGCTTGGGCGCTTCCGTCTTCTGTTTGTTCAAAAATGCTAAATTGACAGGCGGCAAGGCTATTAAAACTGTGTTCACCGCCGTCCAGATGCCAGAGATTAAAGTCACCTTTGGGGGAACGTCCGATGCAACCGGCCCCAAATCCCCCCAGAGGCATCCCATGCCAAGGACCATCATCTAAATTGCTGGCATAGCGGACGCTGTAGGGTTTTTCCCAACCTTTGCCTAGAGGACGTTTCCAAGCAGCGGCGGGAATTTCTGGAAGGGAGACGAGATTAAGCATAGATGTGGTTAAGTGGGGTGTGGGGTGTGTGTGGGGTGTGGGGAAGTGGGGTAGTGGGGTGTGGGAAACTCCTGACTCGGAGAATACTGACTCAACCAAGAAACTTTTTTAGTAAACCCTAATTATTCGCTAAAGAGATAATTGTTGCGATCGCTTACTGGCCAATCTTGATTTTCTCCACCGATAATTAAACGTTTAATATCGACAAAATCCTTACTTAATTGGGTCAAGGCATTGATTAAAATATCTAAAGCAATAAGATCGCTAGTACCAAGGTCAAACCAACAACGTCCCCAAGTACCTAAGTATTCAAAATCGGTCATATTGTGCATCGGTGACATAAAGGCATTTTCGGCCATATCTGGATCGTATTCCATATAACTAATATCGACTCCCACCTCCTGTACCTGTAGGTTTTCGGCATTGAAAGCCCCTAATTTACCCAAATAAAACCAAGAGGCAAAAACTTCTTCTACATACTGCTGTTCCATATTCGAGGGAACCGTCGAAAATTCCAGCCAAAACCAGACATCAAAAGGATTAAATTCGCGAAATTGCACTTCCATGTTTTTAAAGGTAAAAAGTAAAAAAGAGGTTGGGTGTTAGGGTGTTGGGGGTTCGCAGTTCGGAGTCAAGAGTCAGGAACTCACCGTTCGCTTATTTTAAACTTAGGGAGCTTCGATAAATGAGGCTAACTGCTTTCTGTACAAGGCTTTTAGCCGACTAAGTGGGGAGCGAGGGACTATTTTGGGCAGTCATCTTCGCTGTGCCTGGGCATCGCTACAAAAACGAAGCAATTGTGATTTTAAGTAGGTTAGTTGGCACACTGCGAAGCGGCTCCCTTCGAGATCGCCTTGGATTAATTTTCTCCAAGTTAACCACCGCTAGGTCTTCTGAAAACTTTATGCTGTAAGCTTTTTTCGCCATGATAATAAGGTCGAGTTCAAAAATTTGAGCGAACGGTGAGAAGAGCAATATGCTGTAGGAACGGTTAAGTCTAAGATTTTTCAACCTAGACCAAGTTTCAATGCTTTTTAAAACTATGACAAACAATCCAGAAGATAAGCAATCTATTCATTTAGATCCTAAATGTTTCTCTATGAAATCGACTAGGGTTGCTTTCGGAACAGCACCTATTATCTGATCGACCTTTTGACCCTTTTTGAAGAGTATCAGAGTGGGAACGCTGCGAATGTTATACTGACTAGCAGTTCGCGGATTTTCATCTGCGTTCACTTTGACAACCTTTACGCGACCTGCATATTGTTCAGCAATCTCATCCACGACTGGTGCAACCATACGACAGTGACTACACCAAGGTACATAAAATTCAACCAGAACAAAAGTATTACTTTCCAAAACTTCTTCGGCAAAGGTTTTGTCAGTAATTGGTGTAACTTGAGCAGATGCTTGACTACCCCATCCATTCAAGCCAAGAATTAGCGTAATTGTAACTAAAAAATAGGCTATGATTTTGGTTATTTGCTCGTTATTAATCATAGAAATATTAGCTCCCTGATTGTCTTTAGTCGAACTACTCATTTTCCTGTTCTCCTCTTCAGCACTAATGTAACCAAATATGTATCTGAATCTGCCCTCACTAGGACATGGAATAATAAGATATTACACCTAATCCTATCTCACCGTTCGCTTATTTTAAACTTAGGGAGCTTCAATAAATGAGGCTAACTGCTTTCTGTGCAAGGCTTTTAACCGATTAAGCGGGGAGCGAGGAACTATTTTGGGCGGTCAGCTTCGCTGTGCCCGCGGCATCGCTACGAAAACGAAGCAGTTATGATTTTAAGTAGGTTAGTTGGCACATTGCGAAGCAGATCCCTTCGAGATCACCTTGTATTAATTTTCTCGAAGTTAACCACCGCTAGGTCTTCTGAAAACCTTATGTTGTAAGCTTTTTTGCCATGATAATAAGGTGGAGTTCAAAAATTTGAGCGAACGGTGAGTCAGGAGATTGCGTTTTATTTGTTCTCCCCATTTCCCCATCTCCCCACTTCCCCTATCCCCTAACTCCTATTCTGTAATTTCCAGAGAAAACTAGCGAGGAGATTGGTGATAATATGAGCGAGGATCGGGATTAATAAATTACCGGTGATGATGACGGTATAACCGAGGGCAAAACCGACAACAGTTGCCCAGATAACATAGGGCCATTGTTGGGAACCGCTAAAATGGAGGATGCCAAAAATTAGACTAGAAACGGTTAAACCAAAGATATTTAAGCCCAAAGCTGGCAAAATTACCCCGCGAAATAATAATTCTTCACTTAACCCCGGCAGTAGTCCAATCCAAATTAAATCGGGCCATGCTAAAGGTTTAATGACTAATTCTAAGTAAGCGTTAGCACTATGGCGATAACTAGACCAAAAACGATAGAGAAGCCCACTAATTCCACTAATTGCCCCCGCTAAGGCTAATCCGAACAGGAAATCCAGGAGAGTCCAGCGAATGGCGGGAATAGCGATCGCACCGAAATATTGCCAGACTTTGGCGACTACCAGCAAGATAATCGCCGTTACCGCCATAATGGTGAGGACTTGTGTGCGTGTCAGGGGATCAAATTCGGAATTAGGGGAATTAGTCACGGATTCTCGGATAAACAGCGTAAAGAGTTGAAATTAGGGCGAAGAGATGGGAGGCTAACCCCGGCCCGTTGACAAACGATCGCACCGATCGCCTCCATATACGAGTGTACCCTAATTGCTTTCACCCCCAGAGGTTCTGGGTCCACCTTCATTCTCGTACTATTTTCTTGCACGACAATCAGTACAGCTTTTTCTTGACAAAAACTCAAGACTGTGCTAGACCCGCAGGCACTGGCGGGAACGATCAGCGCGTCCACCTCCCGGCTCCAAATAGCATCGGGACTTGGCCGCTTGACCAATTGGGGGGCGCGACTTAAACCCACCAAAACGCAGGGTAAAAAAGTATAACCGATTTCTTCCGCCGCAGCCTTGGGGGAAAGTTGCGGATCGAGGGGCAGCGGACTTAAAGCGGGGGCGTGGGCCGCCGGTATTTGGAATTGTCGCACCACCAGATGGGAAATCACCGCTTCGGCCCCGGCAAGGGGATCCACCCCCTGACCATGGCGATAATTAGCCAGGGCAATGCTATCGGGATCGTCGGGAAAACGGGCGACAATGGCGATCGCTTCTGCCCGGACCTGGTTAATCAGTTTTTCTGCCCCCCGCAGCAAGCTGTCGGGATTGCCAATTGTTCCCCAACTGGCCCCGGAGGCTGCCTCTCGCAACTGCACATTTAAGGGAGCATCGGTGATAAGGTAATCGGTGAGATCTAAGCCTAGGGTAGCCCGAACAGCATCGGCAGCCTGAAGGTGTCTTTGCAAGAGGTCAAATTCAATGGCGCGATCGAATAGTAACCCGATGCGATTTTGATGGACGGGACTTAATCCCCAATCCCCCTGGGCAAAACGATCTAAAGCGTAACCCTCTACATAGTAGGTGTTGTCCAAAGGCCAGTACAGTTGTGCGCCGTTGAGGACATTGGGATGGGTAATTAGGCGATCACAAACTTGGGCGATCGCTCTGGCCACGGGAATGCCATCCCCAGCATAACCGCCAATCGCTGCCCCGATGCCGGTGGGAATAATTAGTACGGCGGTATAGGGACGGGAATTCACGAGGCAGTGGTGACAATCGCTTCGACTTTGACTTGATTATTCTCGGTATCCACTTCTGTGATTGCCCAGCGCAAGGGTTCACCGCGTTTGGCTAATTCTTTTTCGATTTCTTGCTGCAGTTGTTGCGGGGTTTCCTGTAGGTCGATTTCGGCACTAATAAAGTGAGTGGTCATGGGGATGGTCTAGGATAGTTATCCCCTCAGTTTATCAAGATTTTGCCCTCTTGCGCTGACTTATCGGCTCTCTGGGTCAGGAACCACAAAGACACGAAGAACACAAAGATCGATCGCTATGTAAGTTAAACTAAGGGACTTGCGCTTTGATAATGTACCTTTTGGGCGAACGCAGTTCGCCCCTACATTGTGGACAAAATCCGTTACTGTAGGGGCGCAATGCTTGCGCCCTCCGCTCGCTCAGGTTTCTTTGATAATGTACCTTTTGGGCGAACGCAGTTCGCCCCTACATTGTGGACAAAATCCGTTACTGTAGGGGCGCTTCTGGCTGGGATATTATTTCTACGCCAGTCCCTAATCACACAAAGAATAAGAGAGCCAGAGCCATTCTCGTACTATAGTTAATAGTAGGCTTTCCCCTAGAGATTATGATCGCGGTTCCCAACTACATCAGTCCCCAAGAATATCTCGCTATCGAGCGCCAGAGCCAGATCCGCCATGAATACCGACGTGGTTTGGTTTATGCGATGGCCGGCGGTACGGATAATCACGATCGCATTGCCTTCAATTTTCTCAAAGTCATTGACGAACATTTCGGTGACTCTACAGACTGTCGGTTTCACTCGGGGAAGGTCAAGGTTAACTATCAAGATCAGTTTTATTACTATCCCGATGCTTTTGTTACCTGCGATCCTCGCGATCGCCAAGATCGTTATCTGAAACGCTATCCGAAACTGATCGCGGAAGTGCTTTCCCCCAGTACGACTGCTTTTGACAAGGGCGAAAAATTCCAAGATTATCAACAGATAGAAACTTTAGAGGAATATGTATTAATTTTCCAAGAAATCCAGCGCGTGGAATGCCGTCGTCGTAATTCTCTGGGGATATGGGAAACGACTATTTACGAGACAGGCGATCGCGTGATCCTGTCAAGTATTAACCTAGAGTTAGCCATCACCGATCTCTACCTGGGAATAGATTAAAATGTAAACCACTCTCAAGGGAGTTGAGAGTTTGCTGCTTGCATGGGAATGGATAGACAGCATTTAGTTTACTTGTACTAACTGGTTCGGCAATTTTCCAGCCATTGTTCTAAATCTTGTAGTGACTGAAAATCTAACAAAGCTTCTCCCAAGTTTTCTAACTGTTCTAGGTCAAGACTGCGGATATTGGGCAATAATTCGGGAGAAATATCCCCTACACGCCGATTTAATTGACGTAAAACTAGGTTAGCTTCTCCTTCTTGTCGTCCCTCTTGTCGTCCCTCTTGTAAACCCTCCGACCAGATTTCTTGATAGATAACGGATTCTTTCATGATGTCTTTCCTCAATAATCGTTGGATGATGTCTTTCTCTAATACTAACCCGGCTAGAATTGCGGTAGATGCGGCCAGATTACTTTGTTCTCGACTATCGCTGATTTGCTCGATTTCTTGGGCAATTTGCCGCAGTAAGTTTTCTTGTTTCTCAGCTTGAGCGAGTATGGCAAAGGGAAACAGTCCGGGGGCCTTTAATAGCAGTTCCGAGGGTTGTTCCCAGAGTCTAATCACTTCAAATTGATGAGAGGTTTTCCCTTGTTTATAATCATTCTGTCGGACTTTAGGGGAGTCACTTTTCCTTAGATAAATAACCACTTGATGGATAGGTTTATGGGGATAGCGTCGATAGAGTCTGGTGGCATAATCTAGCATTCTATAGGGAATGTCTTCTTTAGGGTCGGTTTGGAACTCGATATGTAAGATTAATTCTTCCGACTCCAAAAAGATTAAAGTATCGGCTCTAATTGGTTCTAGGGATAATTCTGAGGGTTTAATTTCTGTTAATTCTAAGGGTTTACCCAGTAACCAAGTGGCTAAGTCTCTCGAATATTCAAGGGCGATAAATTTACAGGTAGAATCATACATTGTTAATTCAATTATAGGTTAAGTCTGACCTATATTTTAACAAAATTATCACCCTATCTCCCCGCCTATCGGCACCCCCCTTAATAAGGGTAGATCCCCCTGCCTATCGGCACCCCCCTTATCAAGGGGGGGCAGGGGGGATCTGATAACTTTTGGCGTTGCTGAATCAAGGTATGAATGCCAACTGTGCATCGTATCCAAAAGTTAGTTTGGGTCGAGGTTTTAAAAATTCCACAAGAGAAGATTCATATCTCAAATCAGCAACGCCAAATATCGCACCTCCCGTCAGGGGCAATTGCGATCGCATTTCAATTCTCCAAAGCAGTGATCGTTTCTTTTCTTCTCAATAAAACTAACCTTTCAATGGACAATTGGTCTGAATCTCGGTTTCGATTCAGAACACGATTATCCATCCCTGCTTCTGAGCTTGTTCCTTGGTATAGGAAACCCCATGAACTTTGATGCCCCCAGCATTTAGCAGCGTGATGATACCTCCCTCGTTGGATAGTTGTGCGTCCGCCCCGCTCAATGGTACCGTCACGATGCTCCCTGCTTTGAGGCGGATGTCGCGCAAAGGAGACTTGCGCTTCTGCTTGTCTGCCAAAGACCAACCGTTTAGATCGACAACATCCGGCGAAATATTGATCAGCGTCACCGACTCCTTGCCTGGATCTGCTCCCATCGGATTCACCAGTGCCGCCAGAATCCTCACGGCTGCCTCCACTGGCACCTCTTTAATAGCATCGCCCGTGCGATCGTCGGTATGGAAAGATTGGGACTGGAAGGCAAGAAAGATGCCGATCCATTGGTTGCGGGAGGGGAAATGAATCAGCAGTGCGCCATCCTGATAAACGCCGTTATCCCTTTGGAATCTGCCCACACTGCCCTGATTCATGTGGATGTCGTGAATACCGCTGCCTGGAACAAAATCAAAGTATTGGTCGGGGGTGGTCGGTTCCGGCCCCCAAGAGGCTCCGAAGGCGTACAAAACCGCATCTTCAGCTTGAATAGCCCGCTGAACGTACAAGTCAATCAACTCTTTCAAGTCATTGCCAGGTCCGGGAACGTCCGGGGGCAGTGGCTTCATATCTTCGGGACGGAACAAATTCCCGCGAATAAAATCCAGAGCCACACCTCCGGGTTGGCTTTCCAGTTTGTGGAATCCTAAACTGAAGTTCGCTAACTGATTTAAGATTGGGTGTTGAAAGGCATCATTGACTAGGTACAGCAAATCCGAAGGGCTTTCTTGGGATTTGACGTTGATGGCGATGCGGTGTTTTTTCTGCCCATCGCTTACCAAAACCTGATAATGGGGCGAAGGATCGGTCTGGGGATCGATTTTGCGTTCCAAAGCCCGACATTTTAATACTCCATAGGTTGCCAGAGACATTTTTTCAATACCTCTCTTTTCTATTTATTTAGTAATAGCGATCGCTGAAGGTGCTGCTTCCCAGGGCGCACTCCTGAATCTGACAGGTTGGTGTTGGAGATTTGGGGAGAGTAGCGATCGCTTGCTCTTGTAGGCCAGGTTGAACCTTGTGTAGTCTTTGCCGCCTTATCTAGCGACTTTCCCCTGGGTTACTTCTAGGACACTGGTTATTAATCCCACCACACCAAGAGTGATCGAACCAATTCCTAGTAAATTGATTGCGGGATACCCAATAAAACCAACGGCATCAATAGGTACGCCACAGACGGTACAAAGAACTCCCCCTGGAGTAATCATCAAAACTCCGATAATAATGATCCACGCCCAGGCTAAATATTTGATTATTTTCATGATTATTTTTCCTCCGAATTTGTGAAACGTTTGAGAGACTCACTTCAAGGAATCAATTCAACTGGTTGTCGAGTGACATATAGCCACATCAAAACAAACAGAAGTATAGCGATCGCAACTGCTAAAAATAGCAGTGAACGATTCTTACAACCTCCTGCTTCTGGAACCACATAGGTATTGGTAGGAGGCAGTTTCCAGGTATAAGGATTATCCGGGATAGGAACTTGCACCTGAACTGTCGTTCCATTGATTGGCTGCCCGTTAACCAACTGGCTGATATCGATTCTCCGCAAAGGTCTGAGGCAGGCTTCTAGACCCAGACAAGGTTGGCTAGTGTTTCCCGTGCCAGCGCATTGAAAGTTTCCGGTGACTCGACCTTTGATTTGCCAAGTCTTCACGTCTAAAGTCCCTTCAAAGCTACCGATGAACGAACCAATTGCATCCAGGTTGCCAACTAACCGACCTTTTAAGCGTTGCCCATCCCAGGTGATGTCAGTCAGGGTTCCCGCAAAAGGACCCGAAAGGGAACCAAATACCTTCCCTCGGACTTCCCCATCAAAGGGAGGTTCAAGCTGCTGGTCTTCGCCGGGGGGCATATCGATGGTCAGATTTAAAAGCCGCTCTTCACGGGGTTTCAGCCGGATTCCTTGGGTGTCTCCTAGAATTCGCGCTTTCCACCGCCGTGGCAGAGGCCCCTGCACCTTCAGTTCCAGGGCAATTTCCTCATCTAACGGATTCGTGACGATGAAGGGCAACCGGAAAGGTGTTCCTGGTGTGTAAGGAGCATAGGCGATATTGGACTGCACCTCATTGTTGTAATTGTTGACATCGTTATCAGAAGTGACAACTGCCTTCAAGCAGAAATGGTCAACCGTTTCACCCGCTGCTAGAGGTAGAATGTACCATTTCACACTGGCACTGGCAGGGGGACTGTTCTGGGCACTATCCGGGAAATTGGACTCACCTGCTACAAGTGTACCAATATTGAGAACTTGAATGTTGCCATCCTTGTCTGTCACCTCTAGCCAACCGCTGGGTGTACCAACCTTTGCATAATAGAACTTCACCTGTACATTCTGGGCAGCCTGATCACCTACGTTTCTGACGCGGCAATAGACGGTGTTTTCATACTGGGTAGGATTGCCCGTTGAATCAATGATATTGATGAGAGCATTCCACTCCGAAGCTCCGCCATTGTTGATGAAGAGATCCACCGATGACCAATTTGGACTAGAGATACCGATATAAGGACGCGACATCCACCAGTCAGCACCCCAGCGCAGGAAGGTTACGTCTGCACCGTAAGTAGTACCCACAGGATGGAGACCCACAGCATAAAACGCCAGTATGGTTGTTTTGTGTTCGAGAGAACCTGTGCCATAAAGATCTTCTGCGGCACTCACGCAACCATTTCGCAATGTACGGAAAGTGTTCTCATCGTTCCCTGGAAGTCCCGTAGCAGCTCCGATATTGCTGAAATAGTTAGTAAGGGCGCGATACCAAATCCGCGCAGCTTTCAGAAAATCTTTGCCGCCAACCGTTTGCCGCCCCATACTATACACCGGGATCAGAACTGGAGTGCGTGAGGCCCGTTGATGAACCCCACCTTGACCCATAAGAAAGGCACAGTGGGCGAGGATAGTACCTCGTGCGTAGAAGTCGGTTGTGGTGTTGCGATCATCAAAATGATCTAGTTTGTTAGAATCGTAAGCTGCTGCATCTCTTGGATAGGCTAGATTGCGGAAGATTAGAGCAGGAGTAGCGGGGGAAATATCTGTTCCCGGTCTCCATTGTTCAGTAGATAGTCCGCCGAAGGTATCCGACAATCCTTCGTGAACGGCTCCTAACCAACCTGAGTAGGTGAGCCCTGGATTGTTTGCGCCATCAATAAAAGAACAGTCCGTGATAGCGTGCTGGTATTCGTGGGCAAAGATGAAATGCGAACCGGCAGGGTAGTCATAGGTGGTGCCATTTCCATCAGCAAATGCCAGCCAGAATGTCCATAATCCTCCTGACGGCATCAGATTCTCATAGGCGTTGTTTACTGAACAACTACCAATGCGACAGTGAGCAAGGACATTTATGGTTAGAGGAGGCACTGGAGGGTTAGGATACTGCCCGTCATCCCACCCATCTCTGCCAGCCAGCCCATGGTACCACTCATACTGTTGTTGCGCGAAATAATGGGCATCGACTTCTGGTTGTTGACCATCAGTGCGGCTAACAGTCGCTGAAGGCAGCCGATTCCAATTCTTGTCGCCCTCCGTGTCTTCTGAAACCGGAAGAGTACCGGTAACCAGAGCAGTTACAATCTCTGATTCGGAATCATACAAAGCACTACAAGCGGCATCGTAAGTCACGATATCACGCCCATGGGTCGTATCTTTGAGACGATAGGTGGAGGTTGTATCTAACCGGACGATATTTAATGTCCGAGTGGTGGGACTGCCGAGAGGTGTTACTGCAAGACCAGATCCTGTCTCAGCTGTTTTAAGTGTTGGTGCAAACAGGATTTCCTCACCCGTAGTTGCATCAATAACCAACTGTCCATGGGTAATATTAGGAAATTCTGTAGGTTCCCCCCTGCGATCTCTGTTGTAGGCTCCATACCCATAAGACAGCCAGGCTAGGCGGAAGGCATTTTGCCAGGGGTAAACCACTAGACGAGGTGGGTCAGTTAACGGGAAACTTCCTTCTTGCGGCTCAACCCGACTGCGAAGTTCTGAAAAGCCTTGCACTGGTTCAATACGCTGTAGAAGTAATGTCTGCAACTGTTGAGGATTAATGGCTAATTCTCTATCTACCTGGATATCTCGCCAGCAACTCGATTGCACTTCAATTAATGTGCCGTCTGACTTAAAATGGGCCGCCAGTTTTGAACCATAAACCTCTATGGCGTTATCTTGAATCAATTCCCTTAAGGCAGGCTGTTCGCCGTTGGGATAATAGTATTGCTGAAACTCCAGATGAACCCATCCCAAATCATCCGTGCGGCTGCGCAGCAGTCTGAGCGACCTGCTGATATCTGGTGGCCCCAATAGTTCACCATAGGTTTCCAGGAAAGCCAGGCTATTAGGTTCAGCAACAGCCCGAAGATTAGTGGGTGCAACAGCAGGAGCAGTTGTCAAGTTCCCACGGATGGAGGATGCTACCCCTCTTATCTCGTCCCACTGAATGTTGAGATTTGGATCAATCTCCCGCAATTGACCCAGCAGTGATGGTTGACGTTGTGTGATATTTCTCATGATATTTAAACCTCCTTGCTTGAAGAGGAATTGTCCTCGAAGTAGTTGTAGTTCGTAGTTATCGAAATGCCCTTTGTCGCTTCAGATAATGTCCCTACCTCACTCAAAAATCACAAAACCCGCCGCCGGAACAGTAATCAATACCGCCTTCCCATTCCGCGCTTCCACTGTCACCGACTGACCAATCTGCGCCGCATCTTTTGAGTAAAGGCACTTCAACCCATCCCCCACCCAGTGCAGTTCATTGTCAACCGTCACCCAAGCCGTTCTCGGCTGGTCATAATCGGTGTTAATCGCCAGCAGCACCTCCTTACCGTTGAAAATCCGCGACCAAGGCACTAGAGAACGAATCTGTCCCCCCACCATCTCCGGCAAGCTGAAGCGGACTCCATCATCGGGGGACGAAATCGAGCGCAGGTATTGGCGACCGCGTCGCAGCACGATATTTTGTCGGCGGATTTCTAGGATTTTGGCGAGTTCCCGATAAACTGGATGATCTTCATCAAAGAAATGCAGCCCCCTGGTTCGGAACGCTCCAAATTCACCGCCGAACATCGACTCCCGGATATAGCGATCGCTTCCTCCCCGGCCATCAAAACATTGTTCGCTGCCGTAATAGATACAGGGAATGCCCAGGGTTAAAGCATTTAAGGCTAAAACATTCAGCGCGACTTTCGAGGCATCGGCATCGGCACAGAAACGAGCTTTCTGATTACCTTTGCGTACTTGGTCATGATCGTCAAAGGAAGTCACTACCTTATTGCGGAACCAGATATGAGAACCTTTATTGACCAACTCCGAGTTACGGAACAGGCTGAAATAGTCGTTGGGATTGCGATATCCCTTGACCAGATATTCCAGCTTATCGGGAATATCATCGATCCCTAAAGCGGCACTGAGTCCGGTTAATTCCAGAGTTTCGTAGGCTCGTTTGCGTCCGCCAGTAATCTCGCCCAGCAGGAAAAAATTTTCCTTGCCAATGCTTTGGGCAAACTCGCGAATCACCGAGACAAAGTAGCGAGTCGCGCCCATGTCCATGTGCTTGACGGTATCAATGCGGAAGCCATCGATATCGGCGTAGGCGATCCAGTATTTATAGGCTTCACACAAGTGGCGCAGGGCGGGGGATACCTGGTAATCGTCGGCCGAACCGTAGCCGTGATCGATGTCCTTCAGGTCAAAGAAATCTCCTTCCCGGAATTCGGGGTCATAGTCCCAATTTTTGATGTACCCCTTACGGGTAAAGGTATCGGGATCCTGCAATTCCACCGGAAATAATGCCCCATCATAATCGGGGGGATTTTGCGGATCGGGTTTGGCAAAGGGGATGGTAGGATTACCGTTTTTATCGTTGAAACCCTCAACTGGGTACATCTCCCCAGTCCAAGGGCGATCCTGTTCTCCCGAATAGGAAAAGACGTTGCCCGCGTGATTCAAAATGATATCCAAAACCACATAGATGCCGTTGGCATGGGCAGTTCGCACCACTTCCCGCAAGTCTTCGCGGCTGCCAAAGTGGGGTTCCACCTCTAAAAAATTCTGGATGCCGTAGCCGTGATAGGTTTCCCGAAACCGAACCTGTTTAAAAATAGGGCTAATCCAGAGTGCCGTCACCCCCAATCGTTTCAGATAGCCGATTTTGCTCTCTAACCCCTTGAGCGTCCCTCCCACATATTTGACTCCTGCTTCGCGCCAGCGAGCGGCATCCGCCTCTGTTTTCACGGCATTTTCCGCACCAGCGGGGCTGTAGGGTGGGGTTGTCCCGCTCCGGACCAAATTCCCCTCGTTGTCCTTGTACCCATTTTCACGACCATCGGAGAAGCGATCGAGCATCAAGAAATAGAACGCTTGGTCTTCCCAGGCGATCGGCGACGGGAACAATCCCCCCGCCGGTGATAGGGATGCAAAATTTAGTTGGCTTAAGCGTTGAACGGTTGTCGTCATGGTATTTTTCCTCTCAATTTTTCAAACTCCTCATCCTGTCCGCCGCTCTTTTAATTCCTACTTAAAAAGCTTTTTTCTGGGGATGAGTTCGTTGGTTTATTCCCTCCTTTTTAACCGTCTTCATGTATATTTTTTGACTTTTTGCTGTTCTTCTTCTAGGGTAAAGTGAAAGTATAGTAAAGTGCTGTAAAATTTTCAAAACTTAATTTTTCCGAGTCTGTCCACTCACTTATTTTTAACAAAGGTTAAGGACTCCCTCTCAAATATTTTTTGATAAGTTCGATTCTTCCTTTTGGCTTCTTGGTATCCCTTGAAGCTACACTTTCAGCGATACCGAGCCGAAGCAATTCTCTTAAGATCGAATAATCGCAAAATCGGCGCTGCTATTTCCCTTTATCAACCCATTGACCGCCCGAAAATGCTTGTCATAGCTAAATAAATCCAGATTATATTGTAGAGCGGTCGCCGCAATCTACATATCATTAGTCGGAATCGGATTGCCCTTTTTCCTCAAGTAATAATAAACTCTAGCGTAATACTCGGAGGTATTGCAATCGATCTCGCGTAGCGAGCGCTTTGCGTTCGCAAAACAGTTAATTTTGGATATTTCCAAAAATTGCTTAAGTTCCCTTCGGTTATATTCCTCTCTAGAACCCAACTCAAAACCACCATATAATTCCTCTAAAATTACACTATTTAAACCGATTAAAGGCGTGTTCCTAATAACCTCAACTGCTTCAAAAATATTACGTTTAAAAGCGGTGTAAGCGTTGGTATCCAGTAGAATCGGTCTTAGCTCCACAAACTTTCCTCAACCTCTCGAAAGGCTTCTGTATTTTGTAAAAAATCTATCTCATCCACCTCTGTCCAAGTTCCGGCTAATTGAGATAACAAAATCTGATCGGAATCGACATTATTTGTTCCTAAATCCTGCAATAAAAATTTGATCAGTTTCAACTTTTCATCTTAAAATTGAAAATCAACAGGGATAGGAAAGCCCTGTAACTGGAGGATCATGGCTAAAATTGTCGGTGTTCACGGTATCGCGCAAGAATTTAGGGGTAGCAACACGATTTCTGCTGAGTGGTTGCCAAGTCTCAAGGATGGATTGAAACTCGCGGGAACCGAGTTACAGTCCGATACCGATTTTCGTTGTGCGTTTTACGGAGACCTTTTCCGGGGAAAATCGAAAGCGATCGGCATCCCGAACTACGATGTTAATGATATCGATTCCGATTGGGAAAAAGAATTACTCCAGTCGTGGTGGCAAGAAACGGAACGATTAGAAAATAATCATCCCAATGCAGATAGCCTTTCGAGAGAAAAATCTACCCCAAAAATTATCCAGAGAGCTTTGTCGGGGTTAAGTGAATCTCGGTTTTTCGGTAGCATTGCCGAGAAATTGGTTATTTCTTATCTTAAGCAAGTGGGGAGCTATTTACACGATCGAAAGCTAAAACAGCAGATTCAAGAGCGAGTAATAGAATGTATCGGTGAAGATACGCGGGTACTTGTGGCTCATTCTCTCGGTTCGATCGTCTGTTACGAAACTTTATGTCAGCATCCAGAATGGCCGATTAAAGTCTTTGTCACTCTCGGTTCTCCTTTGGGGATAAGACAATTAATTTTCGATCGACTGCAACCATCCCCCCGCAATAACCTGGGGTGCTGGCCCGGAAATGTGGAAAGATGGGTGAATATCGCGGACGATGGCGATGTGGTGGCGTTGACAAAGCAACTCAACCCTTTATTTGAGGGAACTATCGAGGATAAGCTAGTTTATAATGGTTGCGAGGCTCATGATGCCAAAAGGTATCTGACGGCGGTTGCAACTGGGGAAGCGATTCGATCGGGGTTAATCGATTGATGGGTAATGGTATGGATGAAGAAACCAAGTATTATCTAATCGCTTGTGGGACAAAGGATTACAACGCATTCGAGCAATTACCCAGCGTCGAGACGGATTTAGAATTGGTGAACAGTCTGTTTACCAGTGGTTTTGGATATGAAAGAGTTCTGCCAAGTTTACACTTGAATCCCACAACTAACGATCTTAAAAAATTATTCCCTAATTGGCTTCGGGATAGAGAGCGGCATGGAACGAAAAATATTCTTATTTTTTACTATTCTGGTCATGGCGAATATTGTCAAGGTGATAGACATTATCTCATACTGGAAGACACAAATAGTGACGATATACCTTCAACGGCTTTACCGACTCAAGACTTAGTTCTTCCTATTAAAAATAACCAAGTAACAATCTCTCAAGTTCTCTATATTATTGATACTTGTTACTCCCAAAGTGGTGCGGGAGATATTATAAAATTCGTTAGCGATGCGATCAAACAATACGAAGCGGTTCAAGGAGCTAATATAGCTATTCATGTTATGGCAGCTTGTAGGGCAAAAGATACAGCGATCGAAGGCGTTTTATCCCGATCGCTGCAACAAGCTCTCGATGATATAGAAGCGATCGAGTTTTATTCCCACTCTGGATATGTCGATCTAGGTTGGTTGGTTGATAAAATGAACCAAAATGTTGACAGTAATCAGCGTGTTAATTATTCTGCGCTAGGAATTGAAACCCATGCTATCTTTTTTCCTACTTATCCTAAAGCTGACCAAAAATGGGAAAATCAACGATTTAATTTAATCGAAAAACTTTTCAATATTTTAAATATTAATTCCGATAATAGTTTATTTTTAATCAACTCTTTTCTGTTAGTCTATGAGGATCCCAAATCATCATCTATTTCAAACATAGAAGAGCTTAGAGAAAAACTAAAAGATTTATCTAGTAAGCCAGTTAATAAAGAAATATGTCCTTTGATTTTATTTTCTGAATGGTGCAGGTTGAAGTTATTTAAGGATCAAAACCGAGATATTGCTGAAGATATTGATACTTGGAAAGGTGAAGCTGTTCGATATAGGGATGGTGTGCAGTTAGACACAATCAAAAAATATGCGAGAGAATTGTGGGATAAATTTAATAAAAATATCGAACTAGAAGGAAGAATACAAATTGTAATCTCACCCGCAATTGATAAACATAATAATACTGGCTTACAAACAGAATATTTTCATGTAAATACGATGTTTTTTGTGGGAATAAACAATAAAATTGAGTTATGGAACATCTATGAAAAAGAAGAAAATTTTATGATAGAAGAAATGCAAGATAGTTTCTATCAGGTAATTCCTGAAATATTTTACTATTTACCCGATCGAGTGAGACTAGAGATTGAATTTTTCCTTCCATTTGCTTTGCTGAAACACTCCCTAGAAGATATTAAGTTTAGAACCGGTGAGTGGCCATCTATCGGATACGAGTATCCTGTTTTTATTAACTCCTTCGATCGCTATTTCGATGAAGATTTCCGAGAAATCCGCGACGAGATCGAGGAGATCAAGAGAGCTTTATGGGAAAATAATAGCGATCTTGACCAGAAAGATTACTACATCGGAACCGAACCATCGATCGCCGATCTGGAAGATATCGTGGAATCCCTGCCGATCGCCGTCTGGAGTCGAAACGCCAACCAACCGATGACAGATAACGATCTAAAACCCTCGGAATGGAGAAACTGGCCCGATAATATCAAAGAATTACGCAGAAACGAGCGAAAAATCGCCCTTTTCTGGGACGATCTATACCCCAAACCCTCCCCGAGACCAAGACCTCTAAACACGAGAGTGGTGGAATCCAATGGCCAATAAACCAGTTACCAAACCAGAAGACCTTCGCATCTATCGGGGTTTGACCCTGAGCGCCGATAGTTTACCCACACCCAAAGAACAAAGAAAACACCTCGATCGCATCCCACCGCCACCCCCTTGGCGCAGTTTTAGCCTGTCCCCGGAAGCATGGACAAAAGCGGCAAAATCGCAGGAAATACCGCCCAAACAGGGAAAAATCGACCCTAGGGCTTTAGGATTCGTCGCGGATAAAAAAGCGGTGGAATTGGTGAATGCTGCCCTCTGTTTGCGTCGTCCCCTACTGATCGAGGGCAACCCCGGCGCCGGCAAGACTTCCCTGGCCTACGCAGTTGCCCGGGAATTGGGACTACCCGGCCCCTACCGTTGGTCGATCGTTTCCCGCACCACCCTTAAAGAGGGTCTTTATGCCTACGATGCGATCGGACGGTTACAGGAAGCTTCCCTACAAAGACAGAAAGTGGGAGAGGGGGGAGAGTACGAGGAACCAGATATCGGCAGCTATCTAAGATTAGGTCCCATGGGGATGGCTTTTTATCAATCCCGTCCAGGACGACCGGCAGTGCTGCTAATTGATGAGATCGATAAAAGCGATATCGATATGCCTAACGATCTCCTCCATATTTTCGAGGAGGGATTTTTTGAGATCCCAGAATTGACACGATTAAAAACCGGCGACCAATCCGTTCTTCCCTATCGCGGTCAACAGGACGACAGCGAGGAAAAAATCCCGATCGATCGAGGTTGTGTGTCTTGTCAGGAGTTCCCCCTAGTATTCATGACCAGTAACGAGGCCCGGGAGTTTCCCCCCGCTTTCCTGCGTCGATGTTTGCGTTTAAGACTCGAACAACCCGACAACGAGGATGATTTCTATCGGATACTAGAGCAACGTTTCCCCCCAGAGAGCCTAAATCAATTGGACGAACCGGCCAGAAATCTGATCCGGGAATTTCTCGATCGAATTAAACGCAAAGACAAACTAGCCACCGATCAACTGCTCAACGCGGTCTATCTGTTACTACAGGGAAACGACCTCACCGACCCCGATAGCAAGCTGCTAGACACCATCTTTAAATCCTTGCAAGGGTAGGGGGAGAGATGGAAGGGAAAAAAGCCATCTGGTGGGAAGACGAGAGGGAAATGGCAGAACTGATCTGGTGCGCTGCTTACCTCGATCGAATTATCGCGCCTTGGTCGATCGAGCAGCCCGGACAGTCGGAAGCAACCTCATCTAATGATAAGGAGGATAACCGGTCATCCGGCAGCGGTGAAGAAACCCCTCCCCCCGGAGCGATCGAGCCAACGCTCCCCGTTGCCTATCCCGAAAACATCGATCGCCCGATGCAGACCTCCCGGAAGCGCGATTCGGTCGAGAGCGATCGTTCTTCTCCCGTTCGTGTCCCCGATCCCTTTCCGATACCCGAACCCACCGCCATCAGTAAGGCAATTCTCCCCCTAGCGCGTCGCGTGCCTGGATTACGGGCCGACGAGTTGGATATCGAGGTTACAGTGGAACGGACGGCCGAAGCGGGGGGATTACCGATGCTCGCTTTCCGTCCCCCCCTAGAACGTTGGTTAGAGGTTCACCTGTTGATCGATCGCTCTCCCCCGATGGAATTTTGGGGAGATCTAGCGGGGGGAATGACCACTCTCTTCCGTTGGCAAGGCTTTTTTAGGGATGTGCGGGTTTGGTGGTTCGAGACCGGTGAAAATGAAGCTCGTTTGCTTTCCGGCGCCGGGCAAATCGAACGGAACCCTCGCAGTCTGGTTGCACCCTCTGGAAACCGACTTTTTATCGTCCTAACCGATACTTTGGGGAAAGCTTGGCGATCGGGGTCTGCCTTCGCCACCCTAGCGGATCTGGGCAAAGAACACCCCGTCACCATCGCTCACATTTTCCCGCAGGAGCTATGGCAACGAACCGCTTTAGAGGGGGCGATCCTCCGGCCTTTGATCGCACCGGGTCCCGCTTCTGCCAATGCAATACTGCAAGTGGGGGAAAGACTCCGCACGAAGCAGATTCTCTATCGGTTCCCTATTTTCAATCTATCCCCCGCTCACTTTGCAACCTGGGCGAAATTTATCGCTGGGAGCGGTGGTAACTCCATTCAGGGGGTTTTAATGGGAGCAAAGACTGCGGGGGTGAATATGGGTGAAACCGGAGAAGAAGAGGCAGCCGCTCCGGAAGCGGAATCCCCGGAAGAGTTATTGAGAGGCTTTTTAATCGATGCTAGTCCCTTGGCCCGAGAACTGGCCAAAGTGCTGGCGGCCGTTCCCCTGATTCCTCCAGTGATGCGATTGGCACAGCGGCGATTTTTACCCGATAGTAAACATTGGCATCTAGCGGAGGTCTTTTTTAGCGGACTGGTCGAAAAATCTACCTTTAGTCCGGAGGGAGCGACGGTTCCGGATGCTTGGTACGATTTTCACCCCGGCATTCGTCAGCTACTGTTGGCAGATAGTGCCAACCGGCGCACGATCGATATTTGGCGCGGCATCGGCGATTATATTCGCGACCATTACGGTGAATTTCGCGATTTTTCGGCTCTAATCCCCAATCCACAGGGTTCTCTAGAGGATGCAGTCAGCGATCGCTCTCTCTATTTCGCTGAGGTGGACGCGGCTGTTCTCCGCACTTGGGGGGGAGAGTACGCCGGTATCGCCCAAAACATCGAGGAGAGAGTGAGGCAGCGAAAACAGGAAATCTTGACCCCGGAAAAACTCCTAAAATTCACCTTCGAGACCCTATACGTCGATAAACGGGGAGAAATTACCAAAAGAGAACCCCTGGAGGCCTACTACTACCAAGAACCCCTAGGCGAGGAAATCGAACCCCTGACTATGGTTGCTATCCCGGGGGGAACTTTCCTGATGGGTTCACCGCCAAATGAGAAAGATAGTTTTAAGGATGAACGCCCTGAACATGAGGTTACTGTCTCCAACTTTTTCATGGGTAAATATCCCATCACCCAAGCTCAGTGGAAAGCGATCGCCTCTCGCACGGATTTAAAAGTAGAAAAAGACCTTGATCTCAACCCAGCCTATTTTAAAGACCGTCCCGATAGCGATCGCCGCCCCGTGGAACAAGTCAACTGGGACCACGCGATCGAGTTCTGCGCGAGATTATCGAAACTAACGGGAAGGGAATACCGACTACCGAGTGAAGCAGAATGGGAGTACGCTTGTCGTGCTGGAACCACCACCCCGTTTTACTTTGGGGAAACCATTACCGGGGAATTGGCTAACTACAATGCCAGCAGAATCTATGCTGAGGAACCGAAGGGAGAATATCGACAGCAAACGACTCCCGTGGGACAATTTCACCCAAACGCCTTTGGACTGTACGATATGCACGGCAATGTCCGCGAGTGGTGCGCCGATACTTGGCACGATAACTATGACGGTGCGCCGACGGATGGCAGTCCTTGGATAGAAAATGGTAATGATAATCGTTCTCCTCTGCGGGGCGGTTCTTGGGGCTTCAATCCTACTTTCTGCCGTTCCGCGATTCGCAACTACTTCGACCGCCGCGACTACCGCGACAACGATTACGGTTTTCGGGTAGTCTGCGTATTCGGGAGGACTCTGTAACCCTTTTCCCCTTTTTTTCCCTTTTTTCCCTCATTCCCTTTTCTGGAATTTTTTTAGGCAGGCTATAGTACAAGCGTATTAGTTTAGGGGTGGTCAATTACCTGGGGTTTGGGGGTGGCTAAGTAGCTGGTTATAATTAAATTAAAAATGGATTTTAGGTTCGATCCCCCCTTAGGGACTTGCGTGGGAATAATATCCCAATCGATCGGAGGGCGCAAGCTTTGCGCCCCTACAGTAACGGATTTTGTCCACAATGTAGGGGCGAACTGCGTTCGCCCAAAAGTCTATCATAGGTGAAATAGATGGCTCTTCCAGTTTTTGTGTGGAAGGAAGAAGAATAGGGATAATTTGGGTGCATCTCAATTTGGTCGAAATATCTATAGGACATTTTGGGCGCACGCGATGCGCCCCTACCATTGGCGGAATAATATTATTGTAGGGGCGAATTGCATTCGCCCTCGGGGTTGGCTGAAAAAGTTTTTTGTGGGGGCGGGGTAATAATAGGATTGTAGGGGCGAATTGCATTCGCCCTCTTTGATTTTTACAGTTTATTTTAAATAAATCAAGAGATTTAACCCCGGAATCGTGCGCGAGAGAGTCCAGATAAGGAGAGTGATATAAAAGATGCCGATACCCCATTGATACCAAACTAAAAAGGAAATGATAGCGGGTAATTCTCGATCGCGAACTCGCCAATCATTAAAGCCTAATTTTAGCAAATTATTGAGACTTAAATCGTAATAATTTAACCAATTCCAACGCTTTTGCCAAGGAATAGGAGTATAACGATCGCGAAAGAGGGGAAATTCAGGAACCACGGGTAAACGGGTGATTAATAAGCGTAATTGTCGCATACTGCCATCTTGCAGAAAATAGGAACTATCCATTAAATCGTGATAGCGTCCCCGACGATAAAGTTCGATAATTAAAATTAGGGGTAAGGGGACAAGAATTAGGGCAATAGCTGTTAAAGTTAGTAGGGGACGACTGGCAGATTGCAGGATATTAAACACACCTGAAAGGGTGAGAATAATATAGCTAGTCACCATACAAAAGATTTCATAACGACTAGGAATTACTGGTTTAGGAGTGAGACGACGCACGCGATCAATTAACCAAAATAAACAGCCAAAATAGGCAAAAATTATGATTCCTGTCCCGAAAACTAAACTAAAATTTGTACCATCTTGACTTAAGAGTAATAGTAAAGCAAGGAAAGAAGTATGCAGAAAATCAGCTACCCAAGTGAGGTTAATTAGGCGAATAACTGAGATATTATTCAGTTTTTGTTTTAACTGTTGTAATCGCAATTTTTCGGTTTTGTATTCAATTTGATTAGCATCGGCAATTTGTTCTAGGGAGCGAAAATTACGAACTAAATTTCTTAAAACTGTCTCATTTCCTGCTAGGTTTGGTAAATAAATTGCCTGACCAATTACTCCTCTATCTCCTAGTATTTTCGCTTTATCGGAATCAAAAGCTAATCCCGATACACTCAAATAACTATTGTTAGTAAAAGTGGAATTACTAAAATCTACCTGATCTAAAAGTTTCACATCTTGAAAACTAACCACACCATTAAAATAACTAGACCGGAAAGCGCCTGATTTTTCAAAAGTGGCATTTCTAAAGGTTAATAAACTTAAAAATCTACTCTTAGAAAATAGCGGACGATCTCGCCATTGACTTTGGGAAAAATTAGCTTCTTTTTCCCAGAAAGTACGGGTAAAATCTGCGAGTTTATCGTATTTAGTTTGATCAAAATAAGCTTCGGCAGTAAAATGACTGCGATGGAAGTTAGTAATACTTTTAAAATGTGCGCTGCGAAAGATGGCTTTATTTAAAAATTGACTTTGACTAAAATTTACATCTCCCATAAAATTGGCTTTGGTAAATTTTGCCACCCTAGCAAAACGCGATTCTACCCAATTACTTTCACGACTAAATTTTGCTGCCATTGCTTCGACAATTTGCAGAAAAAAAGTCTTAGAAAAGTCCACTTCTCCCATAAATACCGTTCCCTGCAACTTCACTGGTCCGCGAAATACTGTGACATTGAAAACTGGTTCATCACTATCGAATAAGAAATTTTCGTCCTGTTGTAATAACTGTTCTTCTGTGGGTGATAACAAGGTAGCAAGGGCCACTTTTGTTAAAGGAGTCGGTAAACCCAGACGGGAAGCGATAAAATTGCCTTGAATTAAGGAATTACTAAAATCTAAACCTAGGGGTTGTTTAGCGCGATTAATTTGACCTTGAATCTGTTGATAAAATTGTTCTTGTAGTTCCTTATTTTCATCGCGGATATCGATAACTAAATTGGCTAAATCGATAGTAGTCATCCCTTCTTTAAGGACGGGTGCGCTTAAACGTTCCTGCAATAAAGTTACTGTTAAAGGAACCCTATCCACTACTGCCAAACTAGGGAGAGAATGTAAACAGAAAAACAGAAGAACAATGATTAGTAACCAGCAGCTTTTCAACAACGCACCCACGACAGTTATTTTCCTAAACAAGCTTGGATAGCCATTTCTAAATCCTCTTGGTTTAAATCGGTGATAATAAAGACTTCCTGAACACTTTTTCCTGTTCTCGCAATCACCTTAAAACCACCACGAATCGGCACTGAGATCCGCAATTGTAATCGCGGACAATGACCTTTTGAGCGAGAAAGTACCCCCGGGGTGACAGTGGTGATTCCCTGATAGGTAATTAACTTTTCTAATACCGCAATCAACCCCGGAATATGAGTAGAATGATTCCAAACTAAGCGACCATTATTCATAATTATGCGGCCTCTAGGGGAGCCATGGTTAATCCTTCCCGTCGCAATTGTTGGTGATAAAGTTCCGCTTGTTCTTGGGGACCTGTCCAGACAATTGCCTGTCCTTGGTAGTGAACTTGATTAGTTAATTCCCAAGCTCGATCAGTAGTCATATCCGGGATATATTTAATTAAACAATTGGCCACATGATCGAAGGTGTTAAAGTCATCGTTGAGAACAATAACTTTATAGTTGGGATAAGTCTTTTTGACAACTTGGGTGGACTTATCTAAGGTGGTACTGGGTGCGCTGGCCATAAAAGTTACAATAGGTCAAAGTTTTTGCGGTTAAATTCGAGCATTTTGACAACAATTAAGCGGCAAAAGCCACAGAATTATTCTTCAAAACTTGGTGATAGTAATTTAATAACTGTTTGGTGGCCGCTTGCCATGCCCATTTTTCCGCTTCTAGACGCGCATTTCGTCTTAATTCCTCTCTTTCTGCCTTGGCGGTTAGTAATCTTTGGGTGGCACTAATTAAACCTTTTTCATCCCTAGGATCGAAGAGATGACCATTAACTCCATCGGTGACAATATCGGGAATTCCCCCCGAATTTGCCGCCACCACCGGACAACCGGCAGCCATGGATTCTAAGAGTACCAAACCGAGGGTTTCTGTGCGTGAGGGAAACAGAAAAGCATCTGCGGAAGCAAAAGCGGAGGCTAATTCTAACCCCTGTAAATAACCGACAAAATGGGTATTTGTGTCGGCAAAATGACTTGTTAAAGCTTCCCGATGGGGACCATCTCCCACAATGGCAAATCTTGCTTCGGGAATCGCTTCTAATACTGGTTTAATGCGATCGATTTCTTTTTCGGCCGACACTCGACCAACATATAATAAGAGAGGACTATCGGGGTTATTTTGGGATAATTTCAGTCTCATAGCTGGGGATTTTAAATGAGGTTGAAATAATTCCGTATCGACTCCCCTTTGCCAAAGCTCGACCTTTTCAATGCCACGACTAGATAATTCTTGCACCATAGCAGTGGAAGTGCAGAGATTTAAACTTGCTTGATTGTGGGCCAATTTTAATAATTCCCAGAGTAATCCTTCTAGGGAACCTAATCCATAGTGTTGTAGGTATTGGGGGAGATGGGTATGATAGGAAGCGACGAGGGGAATGTTCATAGTTTTGGCAAAATAAATGCCTCCCACCCCTAAAACAGCCGGGTTAACCACATGAATAATATCAGGTTTAAACCTCTCTAAAGCTTGACCGACGGAAGGCCGGGGGAAAGCCATTTTTAATTCCGGATATAGGGGTAAGGGAATCCCTGTAACTCCATGAATTTTAGCACCTTTGTACTCCTTTAAACCGCCATCGGGAGAGAAAACTAATACCTGATGACCTAATCTTTGTAGGTGTTCTACGGTATGTTTAAGACGGGTGACAATGCCATCGATTTTCGGTAAGAAGGTTTCTGTAAAAAGAGCAATTCGCATAGAGAAAACAAGGTTAAGTAATAATTAAGGACAAGCTTTTTTTGAGATAGCTAGGAATAATTACTGAATTTCTCAAGGCAATTAACTCCCCAATTAATCATAGATCAGAAAGGCCAAAGGTTTTAATCACTCGATCGCTACCTTCGATAACCACCGTCGCTCGATAATTATCGCCGATTGCTGCGGTCCATAATTGCCATTCCCCCGCCACATTGTCTAATTTTAAGGGATTAAGGCCCACTTCCACTCGATCGAGTCCCCCGCTAATTCCCGTTCCCACTGCCTTTAAATAAGCCTCTTTTGCCGTCCATAACTGAAAAAATAACTTTTCCTTCTCCGCGGACTTTTCAACAAGCTCGTGTTCCTTAGCACAAAAAAACCTTTTTGTCAAGCTATCTAAATCTTTCATCTCGCGCATTTTCTCTAAATCTACCCCGATGCGAGCGGTTAAAGTCAAGCCACAGATGGCCATCTCCTCGGAATGGGAGAGATTAAACTGCAATTGGTAGTTAATACTCGGTTTTCCCCGTTCACTGTAGATAAACTCGATTTTTTCGGGACTTATGGTCAAATATGACCCTAAAATCTCGCGTAAACATCCCCTAGCCACCAAAAAACGCCGCTTGTGTTGGGGAAAATGGTAACGATTAGCTCTAATTATTTCATCTTCCGAGAGCAAAGAAGCCAGTTTTTCTAGTCTATCCCCAGAGGGATCGAGACTGATAAAATAGAGATGAACCTCATCGGTAGATATAAACATTAAACTCAGAAGCGATCAAATAATTAATTATCGGTAAATTTTACCGTAAAATGAGAATTGCCGACTCAAGAATTTATCCACCTTCTAACTCTTGACTTTGCAGCACACCTATGAACTTTTTTCATACTGAAGAACACCTCCAACAGTTCGGCACAGATATTTTAGAAACAACTTGGCGAGAATTTACCCAATTAGCTCAAGAACAAATTGCCCTAACTTGGATAGTATATGATCCTCCTGTTATCGTCAACACGGGAGGAGCAATTTCTCACGAAGAATTCTGGAAATATTCCCCCCGCGGATTTAGTTATCGCGGACAAGAAAGAACCTATCCCGCTAGTTTAGTGAAATTATTTTATCTAGTAGCGATTCATGAGTGGTTAGAGGGGGGAATGATTCCCGAAAGCACCGAATTAAATCGCGCCATTCGTGACATGATTGTTGACTCTAGTAATGATGCTACCAGTTTAGTTGTAGATCTGGTCACGGGAACCACTAGCGGTCCAGAAATTGCCGCCGGTCCTTTTGAAACTTGGAAGCAACAACGCAACATAGTTAATCGTTATTTTCAATCCCTAAATTGGCCGGAATTAGCGACAATTAACGTTAATCAAAAAACTTGGTCTGATGGTCCCTATGGACGTGAACGCGCTTTTTTAGGGGAATTAATGGAGAATCGCAATATGTTAACTAGCAATGCAGTGGCGCGTTTAATTCATACTATTATTGGGGGGATTGCGGTTTCTTCCCAACGTTCTCAGATGATGATGTCTTTACTAAAACGAAGTCTTAATCCTGCTGATTGGACAAGTCAAGAAGATGATACACAAATCTTAGGATTTTTGGGGCAAGGATTACCAGAAAATAGCCAAATTTGGTCAAAAGCTGGTTGGACAAGTCAAGTACGTCACGATGCAGCCTATATTGAAATTCCCCATCATACTCCCTATCTATTGGTGGTATTTACCGAGGGAAAAGATAACAGTCAAAATCGCTCAATTTTACCTTTTATTTCCCAGAAAGTAGCCGAGAAAATTATGCAGTTCAATTAATTGAAGCTGTGGGTAGGATGGTTTTCTCTGCCTGGTGCATCTCAATTTTGTAGAAATATCTATATTACATTTGGGCGCACACAATATTACATTTGGGCGCACGCGATGCGCCCCTACTATTGGGGTGATAATGTTATTGTAGGGGCGAATTGCATTCGCCCTCTTTTAATAACTAAGGATTTAGTCTGTGCTTCACCTTGACGAGAAGGACTGTCATCATTTACACTAACAATAAGTTGTTTTTAAGTATTTCCTCAAATGTGTGACTTTTAACCCTCATCATTGTCATAACGAAAGGGAAGTGGAGAGTAAATTAATTGTCCAGTATTTACTCCCCAAACTAGGCTACAATGCCGAACATTGGTATCAACAAGTTAGCTTCGGTAAAGTCCGCTTAGATTTCCTTGTTTCCGCTCAAAAACCCATCAACAAAAAGCAGTTTTTTTCCTCTCACTGTCTAATTATCGAGGCTAAAAATCCCAGAGAAAAGCTCATCAATCATCGTCACCGTTTAGGTTATTATCTCAACTACTTTAAAGTGCAGTGGGGATTATTAACCAATGGTTATGAGATTCAACTTTATCAAAGGAAACCCGATAAAATTTATTTAGTTTTTAGATGTTCTGGGTTAGAAATTGCCTCTCACTTAGAACAGTTAAAATCTCTGATTGGCTACGAAACCTTATCTTTAGGTATTCCACCGCTCAATTCTCCAATAATCAACCACAGAAACCCCATGAAAACCATCGCAATTTATCATCATAAAGGTGGTGTTGGTAAAACCACCGTCGCTACCAATCTAGCGGCAGCTTTGAGTAAAAAAGGCAAGCGAGTATTATTAATTGATATTGATGCTCAAGCTAATAGTACCTTTGCCGTTGGTTTAATTAAGTTTCAATTCGATGATGACGATGATTTAAAAGATAAAAATGTCTTTCATTTGCTAGATAACAGTAACCGCATTTTTATTGAGAATATCGTCAGAAAGTCTCAAGGATTCAATCATCCAGAAATTGATGTTATTCCCTCTCACATATCTTTAATTGCTAACCAAGCTAAAATTAAAGATAATGCGGCGGTATTTGCTAGATTGGCAAGAAAATTAGAGAAAGTAAATAATCAATACGATATTGTAATTATTGATGCACCTCCCGCACTTGATTTATATGCACGCATTGCTTTAATCGCAGCTGACTATCTGATAATTCCTTCTGATCTTAAACCATTTTCTAATCAAGGACTAGATAGCGTTAAAAACTTTGTTCAAGAAGAAATCAATGAAAGTCGTGGAGATTTGGGTAAACCAACCCTACAAATTTTAGGCGTTTTACCTTCCAAAATTTCCACTCATGCTCAATACTTAAAATATAATTTTCCCAAACAAAAACAAGTGATTCCAGACAAATATAATTTACCTTTGATGGAATCGACTATCTCGGAAAGAATGCCTTTATCTCGCTGTATAAATCAATCCGTTACCGTGGGAGATTTAGAAATTCCTGCTCCCCAATCTATAATCGATTATGCCGAACATCAAGCTGATGCGGGAGTATCAGCAGCAGAATTTGAAGCCTTAGCAATTGAAGTTTTAGCTAAAATAGGAGTTAAATAAATGTGGAAATTTTTACGAGTCGATATTACTGATATTAATCCTTCCGTTCCCAGAGAAACCTTCTCCGAAACTGAACTAGAAAATTTAGCCAATCTTATTATTGAAATGGGTGGAATTATTCGCCCTGCTATTCTCAAAAAAGCTGATAATAAAAAAGTTGACGAACGTTATAATATTATCAGTGGAGATTTAGAATATTATGCTTCTGTCATCGCCAATCAGAAAGTTCCTGACATCGAGATGATTAACGCTTTTGTAGTTGATAAAGAAGCGGAGAATATCGCTTTACAGCAAATGCAGTTATTATCTCCTTCTCCTGGGTTAATTACCACGCCTGAAAAAATAGATAATCCTCTAGAATTGAGGATGAGTAATCTTGAAAAACGATTAGAAACCCAGTTACAAGCAATCCGAGAGGAGTACCAAAAAGAAATCAAAAGACTGGAAGAAAAAATTATTATTTCTCCTCCTCCTCCTCCTCCTCCTCCTTCTAAGTCGATTTTAGAGCTTTTGAATACCTGTGACGCTAATCAACTTAAAAAAGCGGGAATTCCACCGGCATCTGTTAATGACTTTCTGAAAAAACGTTCAGAAAAGCCCTTTGATTCTTTGGAAGATATCCTAAATCGCCCAGTGTCAGGAGTTAAAGAGAAAAGATTAATTAAGCTTGTCGATTATTTGCTGACTTACAATTAATTTTTGTGGGTGTGTTGAGCTACTTTAACACACCCTACCGATGGGTGTTATAATAATGAAAGATCAGGAAAAAAGCCTGATCCGATAGCGGGCAAAGATTAACTAGAAGACGGGTGAAAAGAGAAAACTTATGACAACTACCCCAGTAATTGCTGCTTCTTTAACAATTCCTTCCCTAGAAAACGGCGATAAATTAACTCGATGGGAATTTGAACGACGTTATCAAGGGATGCCCCATCTCAAAAAAGCGGAACTAATTGAAGGAATTGTTTATATGGCATCTCCCTTGAGAATTACCCAACATGGTGAACCCCACGCACATATTATGTTATGGTTGGGTTTTTATAAAGCTTTTACCCCCTATCTGCAATTAGGGGATAATTGCACCGTCAGATTAGATATTGATAACGAACCCCAACCGGATGCCCTATTAAGAATTGACAAGGGAGGACAATCGACAATTAGTCAAGATGATTATGTAGAAGGAGCGCCCGAATTAATTGTCGAAATTGCCGCTTCTAGTGCTTCCTACGATGTTCATCAAAAATTAAATGTTTACCGTCGCAATCAAGTCCAAGAATACCTAGTCTGGCGGTTTTATGAACAAGAATTTGATTGGTTTCGGCTACAGGCAGGAGAATATATTAAACTAGAACCCGATAGTGATGGCATAATACGCTCCCAAATCTTCCCCGGTTTATGGCTAGATAAAAACGCTTTATTAATGGGCGACTTAGGAAAAGTTTTAGTGATTTTGCAACGTGGGTTAGAAACAGCAGGACATCGAGATTTTGTCAATAAACTAACTGCCAATCACAGCTAAATTTTAAAATTAGACAATTATTCTTGATCCACTGTCCTATAATTATAGAAAGAGTATTTTTGAATTGAATTTGTTCTTAACTGTACCCCACATTTCGACAAGCTCAATGTAAAATAATCTCGCCCCTGATAATCTTCACTTCGACAAGCTCAGTGATCACTCATCACCTTACTTTATGTCAAATCTAATCCTTTTCTGGCATCGTCGCGATTTACGTCTCTCGGATAATATTGGACTGAGTAAAGCTAGGGAGCGTAGTCCAAAAATCATCGGGGTTTTCTGCCTCGATCCTGCTATTTTAGAAGGGGATGATATCGCCCCGGCTAGAGTTGCCTATCTCCTCGGTTGTCTAGAGGAATTAGAAAAAAATTATCGCCAAAAAGGTAGTCAATTACTGATTATTCGCGGCAACCCCAGTCAAACACTCGTCAACTTAGCTGGCAATTTATCGGCAAAAGCAGTTTTTTTTAACCTCGATATCGAACCCTATGCGCGTCAACGGGATCAACAGGTAATCGCCGCTTTACAAACAAAAGGAATTGAAGTAGAAACCTTCTGGGATCAACTTCTCCACGCTCCAGGACAAGTCCTCACCCTCTCAAAAAGCCCCTACACCGTATATACTCCTTTTTGGAAAAATTGGAGCCAATTAGCCAAAGCCAGCCCCACAACCCTAGAAACCCTGCAAGGATTAGAGGAAAATGAGGGGGAGAAACTCACAGAAACTATTAACTTACCAACCCTAGAAAATTTAGGTTTTACTTGGCAAAACCCCTTACCCCTCACCCCCGGAGAAAAAGCCGCCGACAGCAGATTAGAAGAATTTTGTCAAGGGGTTATTAACAATTATCAAGAAGATCGTAACTTCCCCGCTTTTGATGGCACCTCGCGCTTGAGTGCCGCTTTAAAATTTGGGGCGATTGGCATTCGCACGATTTGGACGGCAACCCTAGAGTTATTAGAAAATTGCCGCGCTCAGGAAGCAAAAGATAGTATTATCACTTGGCAGCAAGAGTTAGCTTGGCGGGAATTTTACCAGCATTGTCTCTATTTTTTCCCAGAATTGGCGGTCGGTGCTTATAGAAAAGAATTTCGTCATTTTCCTTGGCAGGATAACGAAGAACATTTTCAAGCTTGGTGCCAGGGAAAAACCGGCTATCCGATCGTTGACGCGGCGATGCGACAATTAAATGAAACGGGATGGATGCACAATCGTTGTCGCATGATTGTGGCGAGTTTCTTAACCAAAGATTTAATTATTAACTGGCAAAAAGGCGAAAAATACTTCATGCAGAAACTTTTTGATGGCGATTTAGCCGCTAATAATGGTGGTTGGCAGTGGAGTGCCTCTAGTGGCATGGATCCGAAACCCTTAAGAATTTTTAACCCCGCTAGTCAGACACAAAAATTCGATCCAGAAGGGGAATATATTCGTCAATGGTTGCCGGAATTAGCCTCCGTAGATACGGAATATTTAGTAACCGGGAAAATTCCCCGTTTAGAAAGACATCGTTGTGGTTATCCTGAGCCAATTGTCGATCATAATCAACAACAAAAAGAATTCAAACGACTCTATAGTAATCAGAAGCCAAAACAATAACTAGGGTTTGCGGCAAAAAGTTTTTCGTGGGGACAGGGTGTGGGGTGTGGGGTGTGGGGTGTGGGGTGTAGAACGTAGCGACTGTCTTGATTGTCAAGGGGTAATTCAAAAAAACTCAAGCAGTTGCCGTAAAACTCAAAATCTCAAGCCAGAAAAAAGCGCAGGAAAGCAAGCGCAACCCTTGATTAGAGATAACCGTGAATCTCTAGGAACAATGTTGTAAATTATCAGCAAGCTGCCAAGGCTGATTTTGGCGAACCATTGCATTAAGAATAACTAAGATTTTCCGCACACAAGCAGTCAGAGCCAGTTTTTTTGATTTACCTCGTCCGACTAGGCGT
>VYLK01000014.1_pt1 | contig 69009 bp, 57 predicted proteins | sample 5114321 | NCBI WGS metagenome assembly VYLK01 (sample SAMN12291792, study PRJNA351875) | freshwater metagenome | isolation source: freshwater lake | place: USA: Michigan, MSU2 Lake | collected 2011-08-16
GTCGGCGCAGCCGCCCCCGCTGCAGGCCCGGTCGTCGCAGACGCTGCCGCCGCGCGCGCCGCCAGCTGCTGACGCGCCTCGAACCGCCGGGCCAGCTTTTCGGTCAGGCTACGTGCCTCGGCGGGGTCCATCTGGGCCAGGATCGCGGCCAGCGACCGCGGGCGCATGGCCGCAGCGACGGGCAAACGAACATCATCGTCGAGTGTAGCCATGACACGGGCCGCCTCACGCGGACGCATCGCGGAATAGACGGCGACCATCCGGTCATTTTCGGCCTTCTCCTGCTCACTGACCTGCCCGAGAAGAACACGGACCTCGGCCTTCACCGCCTCAAGGGCGGCGACCTTGGCGTCCAGCTTCTGCTCGGCAGTCGCCAGCAGGGGCAGCATCGATGCCAGATCAGCGTCACGTGCATCCAGCTCCGTCCGACGCGCCGACAACGACTGCATGATGCGCAGCTCAGCCGGCGAGATCCCTGCCTGCTGGGCCAGTTGCTCCGGCGTCAGCGCGCAAATCGCCGCAGCGGCAGCCGGGGCCGCGGCCGCTGCACCGGCGGGCACAGCCTCCTGCGCCCAGGCCTGCGCCCCCTCGAAGACGCCGGGCGCAACGCCTGCGGCGCGCACCAGCACCACCCCGCCGATGGCGACGGCGATCAGAGGCAGCAGGCGGGGAATTTTGCTCATGTTCGGCTACTCGAAAGAGCCCTCGGGTCGCAGGGTGCCAGGCACCGGACCCAGGGCAAGACAGTGGATTCAGGCGGCGAAGAGATCTTCGTCCAGATTGCGGCGGGATTGGTTTAGGCTTTGCTTCGCAGCCTGGTTAGCGGACCGGCCGGCGTTCAGGGCACCGAGAATGGCAGCGACCGGCTCGGCAGCCCGGTTGGAGGGGGCAAAACCCTGGATGCGTTCCGCCAGAGCGGCCATCCGCAGGGCCCGCTCGTCTTCAGCCGTAACGGCGACGGGTGGACGCGCGGCGACCAGCACGGGCTTCGACACCTCCTGAACAGCGGCTGTCGGCGCGACCGGGGCCCGGGCGATCAGGCTTTCCAGCTGGGCCTTGACCTCCCGCGCCTTGACGATGCGATCGTGCAGAAGATCTGTTTCCTGGCCCGAGGCGCGCAGGTTGGCGAGCGCCGCCTCGGCCCGTCCGGCGGCTGCGTTGAGTTCGGTGACCGCAGAAGCGAAGGCCTGCTGGCCGGTGCGAAGGGCGGAGAGTTTTTTCTCCAGCCGCACACCATAGCCAAGCGCCGCTACCAGCAGCAGCATCAGGACACCGTCTAGGATCATTCCGGTCATCAGCGTTTTCCCTTTGTCAGGCTGGTCGCGGCCTCCATACTGATCGGCCCCTCGATGCGCACGGCGATATGCTGGCCCCTGCGACCCATCTTGCCGGTCGTGACCGGTATCTGGCCGCACCGGACCGAGATGTCGGAATCCGGTGTCGCATTCAGCATCAGGGTGTCGCCGACCTTCAGGTCGAGGACCCTCGAAAGCGGGACCTGCTGCTCGTCCAGGATCGCGCGCACCTCGGTTTCGGTGGTCCAGAGCTCGGTGGCGAGGTGGCCTTCCCAGATGTTGTCGCGGCCGAATTTCTCACCCATGAACTGCTGCAACAGCATCTTACGGATCGGCTCGAGCGTGGCGTAGGGCAGAAGCAGCTCGATGCGGCCACCGCGGTCCTCCATGTCGATCCGCAACTTGACCAGGATTGCAGCATTGGCCGGGCGGGCGATGGCGGCGAAGCGGGGATTGGTCTCCAACCGATCGAGGCTGAAATGGACCGGCGTCAGGGGTTCGAATGCGGCCCGGGCGTCGGTCAGCACGACCTCGACCATCCGCTCGACCAGAACCCGTTCGATGGTGGTGTAGGGCCGCCCCTCGATCCGCAGCGCTGCGGTGCCGCGGCGCCCGCCGAGCAGGACGTCCACGATGGAATAGATCAGGTTGGAGTCAACCGTCAGCAGTCCGTAGTTATCCAGTTCCTCGGCGCGGAAAACCGCCAGAATGGCCGGCAGCGGGATAGAGTTCAGATAGTCGCCGAAGCGGATCGAGGAGATGTTGTCGAGACTGACCTCGACGTTGTCCGAGGTGAAGTTACGCAACGAGGTCGTCATCAACCGCACAAGGCGGTCAAAGACGATCTCGAGCATGGGCAGCCGCTCGTAGCTGACGAGGGCAGAGTTGATGATGGCGCGAATGCCGGTGCGCTCGGCATCGTCCGCCTCGCCGAGATCGAACCCGAGAAGACTGTCGATCTCATCCTGGTTCAGGACCCGTTCCGAGAGGGACGACGGGCGCGCGTCTTCTGCCTCGGCATCGTCCGCAAAGGGGTCGGCGCTTTCGGCGAAGGCCGCGTCGGTCATCCCTACCTCACCAGCATTTCTTCGATCAGCACAGCGTCCACCTTGCCCGGCGAGGCGACCAGATTGACACGGCGCAGGATCTCAGCGCGCAGCTGGAAATTGCCGGCGGAACCGGCGAGGTCCTCGGGACGCAGTTCGCGAAGGAATCCCTGGAACATATCCTGGAGGCGCGGCATCTCGGCCTGCAGGTGCTCGGCGACAGCGGCGTCCTTGGTCTCGAGCGTCAGTTTCAGCTTCAGGAAGGTCGGTCGACCGTCAGCGGACTGAATATTCACCGTTATATCGGGCAGGGTAAGAAAGGTGACTCCGTCAGGCCCCTCGGCGATCACGCCCAGTGAGCCATCCTCAGCACCGGCAGCGGCACCATGGTCACCGCCTTTTTTGTCGGCCTTCTTGTCATGACCGCCCTTCTTTTCGGCCCCGTGGTCATCACCTTTGGCCTCCGCATCCGGCTTGGGCTGCATCATGAAAAAGGCCGCACCCCCACCGCCGCCCAGCACCAGCAACGCGACCGGAATGACGATGAACAGCAGGGGAAGCTTCTTCTTCTTCGGCGCAGCACCGTCCTCGCCCTCGGCGGCGGATCCATCCGAAACGGCAGGCACGTCGGCGGCCTGATCTTCGCCCTCCTTCGCGCCCTTCTTCTTGCCAAATTTGAACATGGAACACGCCCCAAGAATCTCTCGAACCATAGGAACGTTTTTTGGTTAACGAGCCGCTAAGAACCGGCAATTCCTGCCGGGTCAACCGGACAGCCAAACCGGCCAAAGCCCCGCCAGCACTGGATTAACCCTCCTGGCACGACCATTGCGTGGAGATTGGGGAAAGGAGCCGCCTTGTGGAAAACGCCGCCTACGTCGGACTGTCACGCCAGATGACACTACGCCGCGAGCTCGATATCGTGGCCAACAACATCGCCAATGCGGACACGACCGGTTTCAAGGTCGAGCAACTGCTGCTCGGCGAAGAGATCGGAGAGCGGGCTCGCAACGCCTTCATCCGTCCCGGTGTCAGCTTCGTGCTCGATAATGGCATCGGCCGCGATTACGGCCAGGGTGCGCTGGAGCAGACCGGCCGTAATCTGGACTTCGCGATCGAAGGCGAAGGCGCTTTCTTCAAGCTCAACGACGGTGTCGGCGAGGCCTATACCCGTGACGGTGCCTTCACCCTGGACCCCGAGGGCCGGCTGACGACCGAAAGCGGCGCGGCCGTTCAGGGCGACGGCGGCGAGATCATTCTGGACCGCTCACTGGGTGAGCCCGCCGTGGCACCGGACGGTACCATCAGCCAGAACGGCAACCCGGTTGGCCGGATCTCCATCGTTCGCTTCGATGCCTTGGCCGCACTCGAAAAGGGCGGCGACGGCCTTTACCGGAACGCCTCCAATGCCGTTGCCATCGAGGCGACCGACGCCCGCGTCCGTCAGGGCATGCTGGAAGGCTCCAACGTCAATCCGATCCTCGAGATTACCAATCTGATCGAGATCCAGCGCGCCTATGAGAGCGTCACGCGGATGATCGAAGGCACCAACGACCTGTCACGCCGCGCCGTTGAGCGGCTGGGCCGGGCTTAAAAGGGAACACTGAGACATGCGCGCCCTCAGAACCGCAGCCTCGGGCATGGCCGCCCAGCAACTGAACGTCGAGGTCATCTCGAACAACATCGCCAACATGAACACGGTCGGCTTCAAGCGCCAAAGAGCCGAATTTCAGGACCTGCTGTACCAGAACGTCGAGCGCATGGGGGCCCAGTCGTCCAGCCAGGGCACCGTGGTCCCGACCGGCATCCAGATCGGTGCGGGCGTCAAGGCCGGCAGCGTCTACCGGATCACCGAGCAGGGCTCGCCGACACAGACCGGTGGCCTTTACGACGTCGCGATCGACGGGCGCGGCTATTTCCAGATCCTGCTTCCGTCCGGTGAGACCGCCTTTACCCGCGCAGGCAATTTCGCCCTCAACGGTGAAGGCCAGCTGGTCACGGACGACGGCTATGCCGTGCAGCCCAACATCTCGATCCCGCAGGACGCGGTCGATGTTTCGATCTCCAAGTCGGGTCAGGTCCAGGTCATCACCGCCGGCACCACGGAGCCATCGATCGTGGGCCAGCTGGAGCTGGCCAGCTTTTTCAACGAGGCGGGGCTGGAGGCGATCGGCGACAACCTGCTGATGGAAACCGCCGCCTCGGGCGCGGCCAATGTCGGCACGCCGGGAGATGTCGGCTTCGGCCAGCTGCTGCATCGCTATACCGAGGCATCGAACGTCGACGCCGTGGCCGAGATCAGCGCCCTGATCATTGCCCAGCGCGCCTATGAGATGAACTCCAAGGTCATCACCACAGCGGACCAGATGCTGTCGGTCAGCGCGCAGGTGAAATCGTGAAGTCCCTGATCTTCGGAGCCATTGCGGCCCTGATGGTTGCCGGTGCCGCGGTGGCCGGCCCCGTGACGCTGAAAGCCAATCCGGTCGACAGCGACGGCCGTGTTACCCTCGGCGACCTTTTCGACGGGGCAGGTTCGGCTTCGGACGTGCTGGTCGGGACGCGTGTCGGCCCCTCCATCGTCTTCGAGGCCGGACAACTTCAAAGCCTTGCGCGCCAGTCGGGTCTGGCCTGGGCAAATCCGACCGGGCTGCGACGGGTCATCGTTCGCAACGCCACCACCGCACCGACAACCGCCCCTCCTGCCCCTGGGCCACCCGCAACCGCCGCCAGCGTGGCACCCGTCGTGACCGCAGGCCTCCAGCCCGGCCGAGCCACTTTTGCCGACCGGGTCATCACCCGCAACGACATGGTCGAGGTCGCCTATGTCGTCGGCGGAGTCCGCGTCACCGTCACCGGCCGCGCCGAAGGCAACGCCGCCGCCGGTCAGCCGCTGGTCGTTCGTAACCTGCAATCCGGCCGAAGCATCGACGCCGTGGCGACCGGACCCGGACAGGCCCTTGCAGGCCCGGCTGCCCAGCAAGCCCGCGCAACTCAACAACTTGCCGCCCGATAGAGGGATAAGGTTTCATGCGTAACGTCCTGACCGTCATCGTCGCCGCCCTGAGCCTCGGAGCCTGCTCCACCGCCGTCGAGGCCGTGCGGGGACCGGAGCTGGCTCCCATCGGCTATCCGGCGGCCCTGATGCCGACCAGTCAGGCCTATCTGCCCTCGCCGGAGCAACAGCGAGCGGACCGTGCCGCCAGCGCCAACAGCCTTTGGCGCGCCGGGGCCCGCACCTTTTTCGGCGATCAGCGTGCACGCCGCATCGGCGACATCCTCACCGTCAATATCGACATCGACGACCGCGCCCAGACCCAGAATTCGACAGCGCGCAGCCGCACCAATGACATCTCGGGCGGCATCACCAACTTCTTTGGCCTTGAGAGCAGCCTCGGCCAGGCCTTCCCCGGCGACTTCGACCCGGCCAGTCTGGTCAGCTTGGAAGGGGCTTCGAACGCCAACGGTTCCGGATCAGTCAACCGGTCCGAGAAGGTCAGCCTGACCATTGCCGCCGTCGTCACGGACGTGATGGCCAATGGCAATCTGATCATACAGGGCCGGCAGGAAGTGCGTACCAATCGCGAGGTGCGCGAACTGACCGTCGCAGGCATCGTGCGGCCCGAGGACATCAGCTCGGGCAATACCATCGCCCACACCCAGATCGCGGAAGCCCGCATCAGCTACGGCGGCCGGGGAGACATCAGCCGTGTCCAGGCCACACCGGCGGCCCAGTCACTGGTGGAGCAGTTCAGCCCCTTCTAGGCGGTTCGCGGTCAGGAGCTTGCCCCCGCTGACCCGGTGCCGGCTTTCGCCCTGCCAGCGTCACCGAATGCCTCCCGACCGGCAGTATTTCGCCTATTGCGGTTCGATCCATGTCTGACCACAACAGTGGCAGAACCTTTCAGCGGGGGCTGAGCCATGATCGGCTTGTTCGTCATCCTGGCCCTGGCCACGCAGAACCCGCCGTCGGCAAACGGCTGGACCTGGACCCTCTACGCGGCTGCGGAGCCGGTAGTTCTGGCGCATGAAATCCCCGACAGTGCCAGCCTGCGCACGACCCTCGAGTGCGATCCGGGCACGAGCGTCGCGCGGCTGACCCTTTACGGGGGCACGGCGATCAGCGGTATGGCACGGGTCGTTTCGGGCGAGGCTTCCGCTGTGGCAGAAACATCTCCGGGTCGACCGGGGGCCACCCGGCTGGCCCTCCGAACCGATCATCCGGTTTTCGCCGCCTTCACGGTCGACGGCCGGATGACGATAGTCTTCGGCGATCAGCGTCGCCCGGTCGAGATCCCTCCCCCCCATCTTGCCAAATTGCGACGGTTCGCGGAACTTTGCGCGGGCTGATTGCTGGAGACCTGTATGCGCGCCGCACGCCTCACCATCCTGACAGGCCTGGCCCTGGCAGCGGCCGCCTGCGCGACGGTTGAAAGCCCGCCGGAGCCGCCCCCTGCCGTCGCTTCATCCGGTCCGCCTGCCCCCATCGCGGATCATGACTGGTTTTATAATCTGGACGGCGGACAGGCCCGGCTGGTCTATGGACTGGCGGAGAGCGATGATCTGCGGCTGGGACTGGATTGCAGCGAAGGTGCAGGGCGGGTGGCGCTGAGCGCCGTTGGTGCGCCGGACGCCAAACCCGAGATCCATATTGAGGCGGGCGGCGAGACGGAACGCTTTCCGGCCAACTCAGAGCCGTCCCAGCTGAACGATGGGGTCTTTCTGACCGCCGAGGCGGACGCGGACGCACCGGTTTTCCAGCGCTTCCGCCAGGTCGGCTGGCTGGCCCTCTGGCTGGACGGCGAGCGTCAAGCCTATGCTCCGCATCCCGAATCCGCACCGAATATCGAACGGTTCTTTGCCTTCTGCGGTTGACGCGGCCGCTTTGCTCCGGTGCAGTCCCGCCCGATCCGGGAGAGGGACCTCATGAAACTCGTCATCGCCGTCAGCGCCGTCGCCATGCTCGCCGCCGCTGCCCCTGTAGTCGCCAGCCCGACGATGGTCGGGACCGAGGTAGTCCGCAACGCCCAGGACCCGGCCCTGGCCGCAGTCCTCACAGACTATGAGGCCTATCTGCGGGCCGTTGACCCGATCAATGCCGGAATGGAAGGCGACCGCTACGCCTTGGCCCGCCTGCCCGACGGCTCTCGCGCCTTCGAACTGGCCCAGGAGCCCGTGCTCAAGGGATTTGCCGACCGCCTAGCCGGCATCGACACCACAGGACTGGGTGAAGACGACCGACTGAACCACGCCTTTCTGACCTATGTCCTGCAGCGCGCCCGGGACCGTATCCCGCTCGATACCAGCCGGATCGACGCCTTCAACTCCGAGGGTGGACCCGGCCAGAACCTCGCCTATGTCGCCAACGTCACCCGCATTGCCACCGCCGCTGACGCCGAAGCCTGGATCGCCCGGCTCGAGGCGATGCCGAAATCCTATGCCGATACGCTGGCCAACGCCCGACGCGGGCTCGAGACCGGCATGGTCCAGTCCCGCTCGATCGTCGAGAATGCCCTGACGCTGATCGAGCCCGAGGCGGCTCTGACGCCGGACGCCGACCCGCTACTCAAGCCATTCGCCACACTGCCTGCCTCCATTCCGGCTGCGCAGCAGGCGGCCTTGCGAGCGCGCGCCGCCCGGGCCGTAGCGGACGGCATCACGCCCCAGCGGCGTGAATGGGCGCGCTTCCTGCGCCAGGATTATCTGCCCCGCGCGCCCGAGACCCTGGGCCTGGTCCACCGTCCGGGCGGGCGCGAAATGTACGCCTATATGGTGCGCGGCTACACCACGACCGACCTGACGCCGGACGAGGTCCACGCCATCGGTCGGGAGGAAGTCGCCCGTATCCGGGGCCGTATGGATACCGAGATGCGCGCCGCCGGCTGGACCGGCGATTTCCCGTCGTTCCTGACCTTCCTGCGTACCGATCCGCAGTTCTATGTCACCAGCCGTGAGGCCCTGCTGGAAAAGGCATCGGAGATGGCCAAACGGGCCGACGACGGTCTGCCGGCCCTGTTCGGCACCCTGCCGCGCCTGCCCTATGGCGTGCGCCCTGTGCCGCGCGAGATCGAAGCCAACTACACCACCGGCCGCTACAACGCCGGCTCGATGGAGAACGGTGTCGCCGGCGGCTATATGGTCAATACCTCGAGCCTGAACCAGCGCGGCCTCTATGAGATGCCGGCCCTGACCTTGCACGAGGGCGTCCCCGGTCACCACCTGCAGATCGCCCTGCAACAGGAGGCTGCCGACGGCCCCTATTTCCGACGCAGCGTCGACGTCACGGCCTTCGTCGAGGGCTGGGGCCTGTATGCCGAATTCCTCGGGGAGGAGATGGGCTTCTACCGCACCCCCTATGAGCGGTTCGGCCGCCTCAGCTACGAGATGTGGCGCGCCTGCCGGCTGGTGGCGGACACCGGCATCCACTGGCTGGGCTGGGACATCGAACAGGCCCGCGCCTGTTTCCGGGACAACTCTGCCCTCGCTCCGCTGAACATCGAGACCGAACTGCAGCGCTATATCGGCTGGCCGGGTCAGGCCACGGCCTACAAGATCGGCGAAATCCGCCTGCGCGCGATCCGCACACGGGCCGAGACCGAACTCGGCGGCCGGTTCGACATCCGCCGTTTTCACGACGCCCTGCTGGTCGACGGTCCCCTGCCCCTCGGCCTGCTGGATGCGCGGATGGACCGATGGATCGCGGAAGAGAAGGCGCAGCCTGCGGACTAGGTCAGCCCCAGCGCCGCCCGCGCCTTCTTCGTCAGCTTCGCCGCCACAATGCCGTGGGCGGTGGCCAGATGTTCGGCCAGTTCGGCGTCCGGCCAGTCGGCCGGATCATCCAGATGCACCCATTTGGCGCGGGCCAGATAGGGCGCGGGTTTGGCGCGGCCGTCTTCGGTCAGCACCTCGAAAGCGATGTCAGAGACCTTGAACGACAGACCGCCCATGCCCCCGACAATGGCGAACATCTTGCCGCCGACCTTCCAGGCGTCGTGGTCGTCGCCGAACGGATGATCCAGCGTCGCCCCCGGCAAGGCCAGGCACACCTTGCCGACCCCCGCGCGGTCCATGATCAGGCCTCCACGCCCACGCCGATGGGGCAGACGACGCCCGTCCCGCCGATGCCGCAATAGCCGGCGGGATTCTTGGCCAGATAGCCCTGGTGATAGTCCTCGGCGAAATAGTAGGGCCCTGCGGGGACAATCTCGGTTGTGATGGTCCCGCGCCCGGCCGCCGTCAGGGCCGCCTGATAGGCCTCCCGCGACGCCTCGGCCTCGGCCCTCTGTCCCTCGTTCAGCCAGTAGATCGCCGAGCGGTAGGTGGTGCCGACGTCATTGCCCTGGCGCATGCCCTGGGTCGGGTCGTGGTTCTCCCAGAAAGCCTTGAGCAGCTCGCCATAGCTGATCTCCACCGGATTGAAGACCACCTGCACCACCTCGGCATGGCCGGTGCGGCCGGTGCAGGTCTCTTCATAGGTCGGATTGGGCGTAATCCCGCCCGAATAGCCGACCGAGGTCACCCACACGCCCGGCAGCTGCCAGAAGATGCGCTCCACGCCCCAGAAACAGCCCATGCCGAGAATCGCAGTCTCGAACCCCTCGGGATGAGGCCCCTTCAGCGGGCGGCCGCTGACATGGTGGACCTCGTCGGTGTGCAGGGGTGTTACCCGCCCCGGAAGAGCCTCGGCGGCCGTCGGCATCTCATGGGATTTCTGGAATGACATGGCAGGCTCCCTGTGGCCCTCGGGTCGGAAGGCTCTGCCTTCGCGATCCGACGCGGCCGTTCGAATGATCTTTCTTCCATATGGGGCCTCATGCGCCGCTTGCCGAGGGGGTCCGGGTGTTCTATCAGCCTCGCCTCGCGCCGGATCGACCTCCGGCGCGCTACGCAGGCCCTTGGGCAATGTCGTGGAAACGGACAGGTGGCGGAGTGGTCGATCGCGCACGCTTGGAAAGCGTGTGTAGGTGAAAGCCTACCGAGGGTTCGAATCCCTCTCTGTCCGCCACTTCCCAGCTTTGGTCCGGTCGGTATGGAGCTTGCCTTCCGCGAGCCGTGCGGGGCAGATGCCGGCTGAAATCTGGTCGCAACCTCTGCGCAGCAGCCTAGTCCAGCGTCGGATTGATAAGGAATTTCTCGCCCGTCGCCTTGCGTTCGTAGGCGCGCAGAATCTCAGGTTCGAGGGCTTCACTCAGACCGATCGCCCGGGTGTAGTGGGTGGCAAAGGTGGTGGTCAGCTCATCAAACACGCGCTTGCGCAGGCGCATCACGGTCTCGGCCCCTGCTTTTTGCAGAAACGGCGTCAGCAGCCACCCCGACACGCTCCACTGGAAACCGAACGCCAGGCGATCCAGGACCATCGGTGAGAGATCCAGCGCACCACAGACGTAGAGCTGCTTGAAGCTCGAAGAGCCGTATCGGCTGTATTCGGTCATGCGATTGACGGCACCCCGCTCCATGGCACGCATGATGTCGCTGCCGAGCGAGCCCCCGCCGATGGCGTCAAAGGCGATGGTCGCACCGGTCGCACTGACCGCATCGACGAGCTGCGCCCTGAAGTCCGCGTCACGGCTGTTGAGGACAATGCTCGCGCCGATGTTACGCAGCAGCTGAACCTGTTCGGCAGATCGAACGATATTGACCAGGGGAATGCCGTCGCTGGCGCAGATCTTCTGCAGCATCTGGCCGAGGCTCGACGCTGCAGCGGTGTGTACGATCGCCGTGTGACCTTCGGCGCGGGCGGTTTCCACAAAGCCAAGGGCCGTCAGCGGATTGACCGTCAGTGCCGCCCCTTCGGCCGCAGCGACGCCCTTCGGAAGCGGGAGCGCATCGCGCGTTCTGATCTTGCGGAGGTCGGCATACATCCCGCCCCCGACCATGCCGACGCAACGCCCTATCCAGTCCCGAGCCTGCTCGCCGGCCGCGACGACGGTACCGGCCCCCTCGTTTCCAACGCTCAGCGACTGGCCAAGGCGCGCTGACACACTGGCGCGCCTGGCCTCGGGAATGTCGAAAGCCAATGCGGGCCGGTCCGAGGAACCCTCGGAGCGCATCGACGCCATGTCAGCGGGGCCGAGCAGAAGCCCGAGATCGCTCGGATTGATCGGAGCCGCCTCAACCCTCACGAGGATTTCGTCAGGTGCCAGGTCTCCGGTCACGACCTCTTCGAGTGTCAGCCGGAGCACGCCGTCAGAAACCGTCGACCGCAGTTCACGTCCCGTATGCGACATAGGCTTGCATCCCCTTTCGGCCAACATGACCGCTGTCATGGTACTGGTGCCGCCGCCAGTCCGGAAGCGCAAGTCGTAGCGGCCCATGGCCTTGGCAGGGTCGCGGCCCGGCTGTGGGTGGACGGGCAGCAAAGGCCGGCCGGCATCACCAGCAAGATTGACGCGATCGATTATATTGGCATCCTCTGTGCAATATCATGGAGGTGCCGATGCGGATCCTGAGAACGCCCGATTCCTGTTTCGAGGGTCTGGAAGGCTACGACTTCGCCCCGCACTACACCGAAATCGCCGATGCGGACGGGACGCCCATACGCATCCACCATATCGACGAGGGCCCGCGGGACGGGCCTCCGGTCTTGCTGATGCACGGCAATCCGACCTGGGCCTATCTCTACCGCAAGATGATCCCGGTCCTGGCCGCCGCCGGCTGCCGGGTCATGGCCGTGGACCTGGTCGGATGTGGTCGTTCCGACAAGCCGTCCGAGAAACACGACTATACCCTGGCGCGCCACTATGACTGGATCGCCCGATGGCTGGCGGCGCTGGATCTGACGGGGCTGACCCTGTTCTGTCAGGACTGGGGCGGCACGATCGGTCTGGCCCAGGTCGCCAACACCCCCGAGCGGTTCGATCGGGTCATCGCCTGCAACACCGGCGTGCCGGCGGGCGAAGGCGGCAACGAGATGCTGCGAAACTGGCTGGCGATGATGGCGGTCCTGCCCGAGTTCCCGTTCGATGGCGTCATGCAGGGAGGGATGACGGTTCCGCTGACGCCCGCCATGATGGCGGCCTACAAGGCCCCCTTCCCCGAACCGGCTTACCAGGCCGGCATCGTCGCCTTCCCACAACTGATCGCCATCTTCGAAGACAATCCCGGCGTGCCGTTGAACCGCGAGATCCGGGAAAAGCTGAAACGTTTCGACAAGCCCTTCCTGACGGTCTGGGGCGGCAAGGACATGGTCACCCCCGGCGGCGACCGGCGCCTTCAGCGAGAAATCCCCGGCACGGCGAGTCAGGCTCACCTTCACCTGCCCGAGGCCGGTCATTTCCTGCAGGAAGACGCACCGGACGAGGCGGTGCAGGCGATACTGTCATTCATGGGACGCTGAGGCAGGCCAGGACGCCTCGCAGACGACCCGCGTCGGGCGTCACGCCCCTTGTGCCGCCACCAGCCATGCCGGCATCACGGTCTCAATGTTGAGCTGGCCTTCCAGGCCGGCCGCCCTGTGCACAGAGATCGCCCTCCATTCTGCCGAGGTGCTCATGGCCGTCAGGGCGGCCCGGTCGGGATACTGGGCGAGGGCGACCTCGTCCCACAGCCTGTCCACCTCGCCGATCGCCAGCCAGGTGACGTCCCCGACGAACAGGACCCGGCCACCATAGGCCGTGATCATGGGGCCGACCCTGGCCCCGTAGAGGGCATAGGCCTCGCGACCGGTCAGGTCGCAGGGGCGTCCGTCCTCATAGACGGCGCGGTCGCGAAATTTCAGCAGGTTCACCATGACGATCGGCCCTGCAGGTCCAGGCTCGAACATGCCCTTCTTCTGGTCTACTGAGACCGGGTAGAGTGCGTTTCTGACCTGGACGGCGGCGCTGGCGTTCATTGAGGGCCCCTCGGTTGTTTCGTCACACAGGATGACATAATAATCTCGCCAGACAAGACTGTGACCGGAGCCCTATCGTGAACGAGATCACCCAGATCCAGGTGCGCAGGAACGACCTGCACACCACGCGGATTGTAAACGGGCCGCTACCGGCCCCGGCCATCGGCGAAGTGCTGGTGTCCGTCGACCGGTTCGCCTTGACGGCCAACAACATCACCTACGCCGTGACCGGCGACTTTATCGGCTACTGGGGCTTCTTCCCCGTGGACGCGGACTGGGGACTGGTTCCGGTCTGGGGCTATGGGACCGTGGTCGCGTCCAACTGCCCGGAGATTCCGGAAGGAGAGCGCCTGTATGGCTTCTTCCCAATGGCTTCACATGTCGTGCTGCAGCCCGGCAAGGTGACGGACGGTGCCTTCATGGATTTCGCCGAACACCGTAGAGCCTTGCCGGGCGTCTACAATCGATATGTCCGGACCGCCGACGACGCCCCCGAGATCGCCGCCATGGGTGACGAGCGATGCCTGCTGTTCCCCCTGTTCGCCACCTCCTACATTCTGTCCGACTATATGGAAGACAACGCCAATTTCGGCGCAACCCGCGTGCTGATCGGCAGCGCCTCGTCCAAGACCGCCTTCGGCCTCGCCCATCTGCTCGCCAAGGCACCGGACCGGACCCTAGAGATCATCGGACTGACGTCGCCGGGCAATGTCGCGTTCACAACCGGCCTTGGCCTGTATGACCGGGTCATCACCTACGATCAGATCGGTGCCCTGGAGACCGGCATACCGACCGCCCTGGTAGACATGTCCGGGTCCGGTGCCGTGATCCAGGCCGTCGATGACCATCTGGGCAAGGACGTGGTCCTCAGCTCCATCGTCGGCGCAACCCACTGGGACGCCAAGCGGCACAAGGGCGAGACGCAAGGCGCACGGCCCACCTTCTTCTTCGCGCCCGCACAGTTCGCCAAGCGCGAGCAGGACTGGGGGCCCGGGGTGGTGATGCAGCGCGCCCTCGAGGCCAGCGCGCGTGTCGCGGCCGACGCCCGGTCACTGCTCGAGGTGCGGCACACCTGCGGGGCAGAAGCCGTGAGGGACGCCTATGTCGAGATGTTGAACGGCCGGACTCCGCCCCATCTCGGGGTCATGCTGAGCGTCGCCTGAAACATGGCCGGTGGCGGCCCCGAAGGGGGCCGCCTGTCTCAGAGGCTGTCGGTGATGATGGCCGGCGCGGGGAAGGCGGCGCTGAGGCCACCGCAGACGTTCAGGGCCTGACCGTTGATGTAACGGGACTCGTCACTCGCGAGGAACAGGGCGGCATCGGCCATGTCCTCGGCCGCGCCGATGCGGCGCATGGGGTTGATATCCGCGAGTGGATTGGATCCAACCGCTGCCTCGAGAAAGTCAAACGAGGGCTTGGTCATCGGCGTGGCAGTGCCGGCCGGGCATAGCGCGTTCACGCGGACACCCTTCCTGCCCAGCGACTGGGCCGTGTTCTGAACCAGGCTGATCACGCCGGCCTTGGAGGCGCTGTAGTCAATCGGGCCGGAGTTGGCCCGCTGGCCCGCAATGCTCGCCGTGACGATGATCGCGCCGGAGCGCTGGGCGATCAGCCGCGGCGCACCGTGCTTGATGAGCAGCATCGGCCCCACGAGATTGATGCGGATCGTCTCCATGAAATTGGCGACATCAGTGCCCTGGACAGGCACCATCCAGCCCCCGACACCGGCATTGGCGACCAGCACATCCAGCTTGCCGAAGCGCTCTGCGGCGGCGGCGACGAAGGCCTCCACCGAAGCCTCCTCAGCCACATCGGCGCGATGGAAGACGACACGGTCCGAGCCCGGCCCGAAGCCATCGAGGGCCGCATCAAGCCGGCGCTGGGAGCGGTCGACGCCGAATACCTGAGCGCCTTCCGCCACGAACCGGCGGGCCATCGCCAGACCGATGCCGCCTGCGGCCCCCGTGATGAGCGCGACCTTGCCCTCGAGTCGTCCAATGCCCATCATCTTCTCCCTTTGCGATATTTATGGCATAGTTAGTGCCAATATATAGACCGCTGCAACCCCTTGCTCACGGAACGCCCATGACCCGACCGACCCAGATCCGCCTCGCCCAGCGCCCTGTTGGGGCGGCCGACGGATCGACCTGGGCTACGACCCATGACGCCGGCCGGGATCCGGAAGCGGGGGAAATCCGCTTGAAGGTGACCCACATCTCGCTGGACCCCGCCATGCGGGGATGGATCAACGCCGGTCGCAGCTATATCCCGCCGGTCGGGATCGGCGAGGTCATGCGGGCCATCGGCGTGGGCGAGGTGACGGCGACGGCCTCCGACCGTTTCAAGGTCGGAGAGATCGTCATGGGACTGACGGGCGTTCAGACCGACGCCACCGTTTCTGCCAAGGATTTCAACAAGATCGAGCCGTCACTGGCACCGCCCTCGACCTTCCTCGGCGGACTGGGAATGCCGGGTATGACGGCCTATTTCGGCCTGCTGGACGTGGGCAAGCCCGAGGCCGGGCAGACTGTGGTTGTCTCCGCTGCGGCCGGGGCGGTCGGAGCCGTCGTGGGACAGATTGCGAAGATCAAGGGGTGCCGGGTCGTCGGCCTGGCCGGGGGGCCGGACAAGTGCCGCTACGTTGTCGAGGAACTGGGCTTCGACGCCTGCATCGACTACCGCTCGGGCTCGTTGCACGAACAGCTGAAGGCCGCCTGTCCGGACCGGATCGATATCTATTTTGACAATGTCGGCGGCGAAATTCTGGACGCCTGTCTGGGGCTTCTGGCCCAGAAGGCCCGCGTCGTGATTTGCGGGGCCATCAGCCAGTACAACGCCACCGAGGGCATGACCGGGCCGGCCAACTACATGAGCCTGCTCGTCAACCGTGCGCGGATGGAGGGCTTCGTCGTGTTCGACTACCAGAAGCAGTTCCTGGGCGCGATCATGGAGATGGCCGGCTGGATGATGGCCGGTCAGATCAAGTTCAGGGAGCATGTGGTCGAAGGCGTAGAGAGCTTCCCCGAAGCCTTCGGCATGCTGTTCGCCGGCACCAATTTCGGCAAGCTGGTCATCAAGGTATAGTCAGGATCAACTGGCGTCGGGGGCGGCGGCCGTGCCCGGCCCCGCGACCCGTGCAGGGAGCGGACCCCGCACCCAACTCCCGCCCGGCCAAAGCCGTATCGGTTTAGACCAAGCCGCTTTTCGATTCCGCCTATGCTGTGAGCCGGGCCACCGTTTGAATGTGGATCCAGATCCGGGTTTGGATGCAATCGCATCCCGACCGGTTTCGACCTAGGACCCGTCCCGCCGGGCCTTCCGGTCACCATAGACCGCGAGCAGCCAGGCGATCACGATGATGGGGAGCAGGATCATGTTGAAGGTCTCTCCCGGCACCTCGACCGGAAGAGGTCTCCAGAATCCCAGGTTCGCGACGGCGCCCGCCGTCAGGAGGACCTGCAGGCCAAGTCCGAGCGCAAGGAGGTCCCGTCGCGCCGCAACCACATAGGCCTCGAACAGACCGACCGCGATCTGGTTGACCCCGATCAGCGCAAACAATGGAATGATCGTGGACGCCGACGTGCTCAGGTCCAGCCCTGCGATCGTACCTGCGCCTCCGTCAGGACTGAAGACATGGACCCCGCCGCGCGCCAGGTTCATGAGCGCGAACAGACCGAGGACGATGGTCAGCCCGGATTTGATCGGGTTCATGTGAACAGCGTCCCCCGGAGTTCAGCCTTCCGCCTCCTGGACAGGTGTGCCCCCTCGAATCTGCGGTCCGGTCTTCTGGTGGGCTTAATGGTTCTGCTCCCGCTGCCCATATTGCACCATGAGTGCCGTTATATGGCAAGCCTCGCGCGCATGAACAGGCCAGGCGCGCGAAGTCGAAAACCGCCCTTCCCGTCGGGATTGAGGCCACCAGTGCGGCCCAAGCGTTAGCGGCTTCACCCGTCGACGAAGGCCGGTCGCATCAACGAGAGCAGGCGATCTGCTAACTCAGGGGTCGGATCAACATCCTCGGCGGGATCGCAACCAAGCATGCCGCTCGTCAGCAGTGAAACAAACCCGTGGACAGTCATCCAGGCGAAGGCGACGCCAAGTCCATGGTCGACACCTTCCGGGCGGCGGGTCTCGGCGACCGCCAGGGTCAGGACGTCCCGACAGCGATCTCCGGCCCGGGCCAGGACGCTGTCTGGTGAGGTGATGTAGCCGGGCTGGAACATCATCGTATAGGTCCTCGGCCGCTCCAGTGCGAAGGCGATATAGCCCAGGCCGATGGCTTTCAGTCGGTCCCAGGGATCATCGCCGGCCGCGTCACGCCGCTCCAGCATCCAGGCGGTCAGCGCATCAAAGCCTTCGGCGAGGCCTGCGGCCATCAGATCGGCGCGTGACGGGAAATAATGGGCCGGGGCAGCATGAGAGACGCCCGCCCGACGCGCCACTGCGCGCAGACTGACCTGGGACTCAGGCAACTCCTCGATCAGCGCGGCCGCAGCCGCGACCAGCGCCGCGCGCACATCGTCCGGCCTTGATCCTGCAGCCTTTTTCACAGCGCCATTCGCCAGCAAAACGACCTCATCTTGACAGTGTCAAATTGACAATCTATCCGTCTTGACACTGTCAAGCAATGGAGACTGAACGATGCCTGAAACGGTCTTTTCGATCACCAGCGCCGGCGCAATGGTCGCCTGGGTGGCACTAATCGCGGCCCGGTTCATCCCGGCGTTGCGGCGTTGGGTTGATCCGGCGGCCGGCTATGTCCTGCCTGCGCTGCTCTCGGCCGCCTACGGTGTCCTACTGTTCAGCTACTGGGGTCAGAGTGATGGCGGTGGCTTTGCCTCCCTCGCCTCCGTGTCAGCCCTGTTCGCCGTGCCGGAGGTACTGCTGGCGGGCTGGATCCACTACCTCGCCTTCGATCTCTTCGTCGGTGGCTGGATCGCGCGAACCGGCTCGGCGGCGGGTATCAGCCCCCTGCTCCTGACCCCGATCCTGTTGGCAACCTTCCTCGCCGGACCCGTTGGCTATCTCGCCTATGTGCTGCTGCGGCCGCTGATGAGCCCGAAGGTCGGATCATGATGTTCAAGACGCACAATCACGGGCACACCCCGTCGTTCAGGAGCTGGGAGCCGGCGATGGCCGTCGTCGGCGCCGCGCTTCTGGTAGCCATGATCCCCACTGGCTGGCTGGCCCTCATCGACGACCGCACACTCAATGGCGTCGGCATCTGGGACAAGCCGCTGAAATTCCAGCTTTCGACCGGGCTGTTCCTGCTGATGGCGTCCTGGGTCGCTACCCGGCTGCCCGCCGGCTGGCGCCACACCCCGGCCGGCCGCTATGTGGTCTGGGCAGCGATTTTATCGACCCTGTTCGAGGTCGGCTACATCGCCTTTCAGGCCAGCCGGGGACAGGCCTCCCACTTCAACTATTCCAACGGCTTCACCATCGCCATGTATGGACTGATGGGTGCGGGGGCCGTGGTCCTTACCTCGACCGCACTGGTCCAGGGTATCGGGGTGCTGCGTCATGATGCGGGCGATCCACCGGCCTTCCGTCGGGCGCTGGGCTGGGGTCTTGTCCTGACCTTCGTGCTCGGAACCGCGACGGGTGCCTATATGAGCGCCCAGATGGGCGGTCACTGGGTCGGAGGGCCGGCCAGCGACGCGGGGGGTCTGCCCTTTCTTGGATGGTCGACCACAGCCGGCGATCTGCGGCCCCCACACTTCCTGGGGGTCCATGCTGCCCAGGTGCTGCCGGTCACCGCCCTGATCCTTCTGGCGATAAATCGCCGCCATGCTGACCTGCTGACCCGGCTGGCCATCGTGAGCTATGTGGCGATCACCGCCGCTGTTTTCTGGCAGGCGGTTTCGGGTCTGCCGTTGATCCCCCTGTGATCGGCTCGTCGCGGGGCTCGACCGGACCAGCCGATCTTGCCAAACCTTGTCCCCGGGACGAAGGTAGTTCAGCCTGATGCGGGACACGGCCGCTTCAGGTGATCTGGTTTTCAGCGTCCGCATCCACACGGTGGCCGGGCCGGAGCCGCTCTGGCTTTCATGACTTGCCCTACGACGGGATCCGGGTGAGACGATGCAGGACGCCGGGCAGGCACAGTATATTCTCGCAGGCGATGCGGCCGGTTCGATCCTCGCGACACACGAGCCCCTGAGCTTCTGGGGCGGTGTCGATCCGGCGACAGGGCTGATCATCGACGTTCATCACCCGCTGCATGGCCAGTCCGTGACGGGCAGGATTCTGGTCATGCCCTCGAGCCGCGGGTCCTGCACCGGAAGCGGCGTCTTGCTGGATCTGGTGCTGGGCGGAAGAGGGCCTTCGGCCCTGATCTTCCGGGATCCCGAGGATGTGCTGACCCTGGGAGCCCTGGTGGCCGCCGGGATGTTTGACCGTATCCTGCCGGTGCTGCGGGTATCGTCCAGGGTGTTTGACGCGCTGACAGGGGTCGCCGAGGCCCGCATCATCGACAACAGGCTCGAGGCGGAGGGGCTACGGCTGGCCATTGAGGCACCGCTGACGGCCACTCTGGACCTGTCACCGGCGGACAGGGCGATGCTGGCCGGTGATGCCGGCCTGGCGGTCCAGCAGTCGATGCAGATCATCTGCGCGATGGCCGCCAGTCAGGGGGCAGAGCATCTGATCGATGTATCCCAGGGCCATATAGACGGCTGCATCTATGCCAGCCCGGCCAATCTGACCTTTGCCCTGAAGATGGCCGAACTGGGCGGTCGCGTCCGCATACCCACCACGATGAATGCCATTTCCGTCGATCGACAGAACTGGCGCGCACAGGGCGTGGCTGCGGATTTCGGCGTCCCCGCTCAGCAACTGGCCGATGCCTATGTCAGTATGGGTTGCCGGCCCAGCTTTACCTGCGCGCCCTATCTGCTGGACACCGCGCCCGCGGCCGACGAGGTGATCGCCTGGTCGGAATCCAATGCTGTGATCTATGCCAACACCGTGCTGGGCGCCCGCACGGCGAAACATCCTGACTTCCTGGATCTGTGTATCGCCCTGACCGGGCGGGCACCCCATTCCGGGGTCTATCTGGACTCCGCCCGCAAGGCGCAGCGGGTCATCGACGTTCATCTGCCTGAAGGGATCGACGACGGATTCTGGCCCCTGGTCGGCTATCTTGCCGGACAGCGGGCACCCGACCGGATTCCGCTGCTGCGGGGTCTGGCCCCGGGAAATCCCTCGCGCGATGACCTGAAAGCCCTTTGCGCGGCATTCGGAACGACTTCCGCCTCGCCCATGCTGCATATCGAGGGTGTGACCCCCGAAGCGGCCGCAGCGGCGACGCCTGACGCCGACCATATGACGATCACCCGCGATGATCTGCGCGCCGCATGGGCGCATCTGAATGGCGGCCCCGCGGCGGTGGAACTGGTGGCGATCGGAAGCCCGCATGCCTCGCTTCAGGAATGCCGGGCCCTGGCCGACGGGCTTTCGGACCGACGTCGACATCCCGGGACCCGGGTGATTGTCACGGCCGGGCGCGAGGTGATCCAGCAGGCCGGCGCGGAAGGACTGCTGACACGGCTCAGGGCCAGTGGGGTACAGGTCATACCGGACATCTGCTGGTGTTCGATCCGGGAACCTGTCTTTCCGCCGGAAACGCAGACAACGCTGACCAACTCAGGGAAATATGCCCACTACGGGCCCGGGCTGAGCGGCCGGTCCGTGCGTCTGGGCAGCCTGTCAGACTGCGTCACGGCCGCCCTGACCGGGCAAGCGGCCCCGCGCCTGCCGGACTGGCTGGACTGACGCAGGGCTACCCGCTCCTCAGAAGGTCTTGCGGACCCGCGCGAAGAAGAAGGGCTCGAAGGTGGCGCTGCGACGCTCGATGGCATTGATCCCCGCCACGTCGCGTGGCCCTGAATAGAGCTCCCGGATCCGCGTCCGTTCCCTTGAGGAAAAATTCTCGACCTGGAAACGAAACGCCAGATCGGTCCGCGGCGAGTATTCCCAGAACAGCTTCCACCAGCCCCCCTGCTCCGTCGTCTGGACCTGACGCAGGCGATAGGAGCGCGAGGAATAGGCAAGGTCACCCTCAAGCACGAGGGTGGACCTGAGCGACGGAAGGTCCCGGGAGAACTGGAAATCTCCCTCAAACGGGCGCTCACCAGAGATGCGGCGATCCTGACCGGTGACCGGATCAGTCACGGACGACCACCGGCTGGTCCCGTTGAACCTTACGATCCCGCCGCTGACGCCCAGACGGTCAAGCGGAAGTGTCAGGCTCAGTCGGACCTCATCCCGCGTACCGTCGCCGATGTTGCCCGGGGCGTCGAAGCGACCCGCGACCGGTATCAGGTCAACGACCTGCTGCACCCGGTCATGGCGGTAGGAAAGGAGCACCGCCCCCCTGCCCCAGAACCGCTGCTCGGCCGTAAGCTCGAATACATCAGTCACCTCGGGTTCGAGGTCAGGATTGCCTGCGCTTACAACGCCCTCGCCAAAGTCCGTGGACGCTGCAAAATCCTCAAAGTCCAGCTGACTGACTTCCCGTTCGAGCCGCAGCCGCAACTGGGTGCCGGGCCTTACCGCCCAGCCGGCAAGGAACCGTGGCTTGAAATAAGCGAGCGTCTTCTCCTGCCGGGCATCGCCACTCAGGGAAATTGTCGAGCGCTCGTATCGGCCCGATAGCTCCAGGTCGATACCGTCCATCGGTGACCAGCTGGCCGCGACGAAGCCATCCGCACGTCCCTCCTCGATCAGCACATTGGCAACCGGCAGGATAACCGGCACGCCGCCCGACGACCGTGAAGATTCCACATCAAGGCTGTTGAAGGCCCCCTCAGCGCCTAACTCCAGCTTGAGGGTGTCGGACGCCTGAAAGGTCGCTGCTCCCCTCAGGATGCTCTCCATTGCCGTCGCGATCTCGTTGGCCCGTTCCGGTGCCCCCCGTCCGGTGCTCCCCGAGCGCTGGTCATCGCGGTCATAGGTCTGGATCAGCACGAGCCGGGACAGCCATCGATCGCTTAGGCGATACTCAAGGTCGGCACCCAACTCCCCGCCGGTACTTTCAAGGGCTGACTCAGTCGTTTCGCGGACCGGACCTGTCATGACATTCACGAGTTCATAGAGCTCGTTCCGGTCATTGTTGTTCGATCGCAGGGTCGAGTTGAGCCGGAGGTTGCCGGCACCGAGATCGACCTCCGCCGCCAGCCCTCCCTCGAGGGCACGGGTCCGAAAGTCCGTGCCGAAATCACCCGACTGGATCAGGGTGCCGTCTGCCGAGCGCAGGGATACCGGTCCATCCCCCGAATCCATCTGCATCAACTCATCCCGGAACGACAGCGTCCCCTCGATCGAAAAGGCATCGGAACGCCGTGCGGCCTCGATGCGGGCGTGGCCGCCTGGGTCACCCTCCGGGTAGACCTTTACGAAGACGGTGGAGGACATGGTTGAGTAGGATCCGCCGCGACGGATGATGTTCAGGACGACGGGCTGACCCTGCATGTCGATGCCGGGCGCGCCGCCGCGGATCAGGTCGATTCGCTCTACGGTTCCGGCGGGAATGCGCTGCAGGAAGCTTCTCAGACTGACCGATTTGAGTGACGGAACCTGGCCATCCACCAGGATGTTTCCCGTCGCCCCGGCCAGACCGCGCACATCCTGTTCAATGTCGATCATGACAAAGCCGGGCACACGTCCGACCATTTCGCTGGCGGTCGTCGGCCGGGCTTCTGCGAAGAATTCCGGCGGGAAACTCAGAACGCCGGACTCAGCGGCTGGCTCCACAGCCGGTTCCGTCGGGGGCGGTATCTGGGCGAGGGCCGGCAGCGGCCCGCAAACGCTGGCCAGCAGACAGGTGATCGAAAGGAAACCGCGCCGCCGGGACATCATCGCTCCTCCGCAGCCCTGCCTGCTGCTCCCGAGGTATCCGGGAATCGCTTCATCCGAAAGCTGACCCCGGATGATGACTTCATACTAAAGACTGGCTTTATGGTCCATTGCAGGGATAGAGCAGATATCCCGCGCGTGAACCGGCTCAGGAAGCTGGCTCACCAAGGCGTGATCCCCTGAAACGGGGCAAGCTGAAAGCGGGGCCAGAACCCGGATTCAGTCCTCGGCAAGACGGTCGCCGCAGCAACCGCCGCAGCGGTTGTGACCAACTTGCTGGCGGGGCACAGAATGAAATCGGCAAGGCGTGAATGTGAGCCCTCGCCAAGCCAAAAACCCGGTTTCGATGTTCGCGACGAGTTGTCGTGGACTGACATCAACTACGCTACCTATACTCCTATCAGCACGCCGAAAGCTGGCCGGAGACTCCCTTGCCCGAACCCATTCGCTCTATCCTGATCGTCGGCGGTGGGACCGCGGGCTGGATGGCCGCCGCTGCGCTGCAACGCACGCTGGGGCCCCATGCAAAAGTCACCCTGGTCGAATCCGACGACATCGGAATCGTGGGCGTCGGCGAGGCGACAGTTCCGCCCATCCGCGACTTCAACGCCATGATCGGTCTCGACGAGGCCGAGTTCATGCGGGCGACAAAGGCGACCTTGAAGGTCGCCATCGTGTTCAAGGACTGGGGGCATATCGGCAACCGCTACGTCCACCCGTTCGGCACATTTGGCCGGGGACCGACCCTGGCGGAATTCCAGCAAACCTGGTTTGCGCTCAGGGCGCGAGGTCTTGCCGGTGAGCTGGCCGACTATTCGATCTGCTCCCGTGCCGCCGATGCCGGCAAGGTGGGAGATCGTGATCCCGATCCGCGCTCACCCACGAACAGCCTGTTCAGCGCCTATCATTTCGACGCCGGCCTCTTCGCCCGGTATCTGCGCAAGGTCTGTGAAGGGCGCGGGGTCCAGCGGGTTGAGGGCAAGATCGTCCAGGTCAACCAGCGGCCCGAGGACGGTTTTGTCACCGGCGTAACCCTTGAAGACGGACAGGTGCTGGAAGCGGACCTGTTCATCGACTGCACCGGATTCCGGGCCCTGCTGATCGAGGGGGCCCTGAAGGCTGGTTATGAAGACTGGTCGCACTGGCTGCCGGTCAACCGAGCAATGGCGGTACCCTGCGCGAGCGTCAGTCCCCTCACGCCCTATACGCTGTCGACAGCCCGAGAGGCCGGCTGGCAATGGCGGATCGCCCTGCAGCACCGGACCGGCAATGGCTATGTCTACTGCTCGGACCATCTGTCGGACGACGCAGCACGCGAAACCCTTCTGGCCAATCTGGACGGCGAGCCCCTGGCAGAGCCTCGCCCACTGCGGTTCGTGACCGGTCGGCGCAGGAAATACTGGGACAAGAATGTCATCAGTCTCGGCCTGTCCAGCGGTTTCATCGAGCCCCTGGAGTCAACCAGCATCCATCTGGTCCAGGCCGGGATCTACCGCCTGCTGCAGCATTTCCCGGACAGGGATTTCAGCCAGGTCAACATCGACGGCTACAACCGGCGTCTAGGTCGTGAGGTCGAGCTGATCCGGGATTTCGTGATCCTGCACTATCACGCAAGTCAGAGGGACGACACGCCGTTCTGGCGGCAGGTCGCGGCCATGCCGATCCCCGACAGCCTGGCCGAAAGGGTTGAGGCGTTCCGTGATCGCGCCCTGCTCTATCAGGTCGGCGCTGACGAGTATTTCAGCCAGGGCTCCTGGCTGGCGGTGATGCACGGCCAGGGAATCGTGCCGACCGGCCCGAACCCGCTCTACACCTACCAGGATGCCGCGCGGAATGCGGCGGGCCTGAACCATGTGTCGGATGTACTGGCACGCACGGTGGCGGCCCTGCCGGAGCATGAAGCCTATCTGAAGGCCCGGGGCATGTGGTCCGGGCCGGACTGAGTCCTCGCCCGCCGCACCCCTGTCCCTGCCGAACGCAGCATCGGCAGAAGATATGGAGCGCGGCGGAAGGCTTCAGTGGCCCCCGGGGGTACCGCCCGCAGCCGGGGCGTTCCGGATGCTCGCCCGCGATGCGGCGAAGGCAAAGCCCACGAGCAGCAGATAGCCGATCAGCGGCACATAGAAGACCGGGTTCAGGGTGGCCGAGTTGTCGGCGATCTGTCCGGCGATCGGCGGCAGGAGGGCGCCGCCGATGATCCCGAACACCAGCAGGCCCGAGGTGGCCGGGACCGGTGCGGTGGAACGCTCCAGCGTCAGGGTGAAGATGGTCGGGAACATGATCGAGTTGAAGAAGCCGATCGCGATGGCGGCATAGGCGGCGGTCGTCCCGCTGGTCTGGGTGACCACCAGACACAGGGTGGCGGCGACGGCCGTATTGAAGATCAGGATGGTGGTGGCGGGGATCTTCGTCAGCATCAGCAGGCCACCGACCAGTCGACCGACCATGGCCCCGCCCCAGTACCAGGCCACCATACTGCCGGCGGTCGCCAGCGGCAGGTTGAGAATCTCGGGGCTGTGCAGGAAATTGGTCAGGAGATCCCCGATGGTCACCTCCGAGCCGACGTAGAAGAAGATGGCCAGGGCTCCGAAGACGGCCCAGGGCGACTTCAGGGCGACCAGGGGCGACATCCGGTCTTCGGCCGTCGGCACGGGGGCCGCAGCATTGATCGTCTTGCGGGCGGTGAAGATGAAGCCGGCGACCACGGCGAAGAACAGGCCCACGGCGAGGAAGGCCAGATCGATACTGCGCAGCGATTCCGCCCGCGAGGCCGGATCAGTGATGATGGCGTCTGCGGCGAACACCCCGCCGGTCAGCAGGATCGGCGCGGCGATCAGCGGCCCGAGGGTGGTGCCGAGGGAGTTGAAGAACTGCGAGAAATTCAGTCGGGCGTGCGAACTCTTCGGATTGCCCAGGGCCGCCACCAGGGGGTTGGCACCGACCTGCAGCAGGGTGACGCCGGACGCGATCACGAACAGGGCGATCAGCACCCCGGGATAGAAGTCCGCCAGGGTGGCGATCGGCACGATCAGACAGCCCGCGACCATGGTGACCAGGGCCACGATGATGGCCTGGCTGTAGCCCAGCCGCCCGAGGAGGGCCGCCGCCGGAATGGACGCCACGCCATAGGCGATGAACCAGGCGAAGGTGGTCAGGGTCGCCTCGGTGTAGCTGAGTTCGAACACCCGCCGCACCGCCGCGATCAGCGGACCGATCAGCGAGGTCACAAAACCCCAGGCGAAGAACAGCGTCGTCACATAGGCGAAGGCAAGGCCCGTGCCCTTCGGTTTGGCTGTTTGATTTTCGGTCATGGCAATCTCCTGGCCTTGTGAGGTCCGCACATCAACCATGCGGCCCCCAGCTTTCATTCAGACATGACGTCCGGCACCTGACGCCAGCGCTCATCAACCCCGGAAGCAAAAGGGCCGCCCCGGTCTCCCGAAGCGGCCCTTCCCCGACCGGTTGGGTCGATTAGTAGCGGTAGTTCAGACCGACCAGGAAGGTCCGCCCGTAGACCTGATGGTCGATGATCCGCCGCTCGTCACCGTTCTCGTAGGTGTAGAAGGGCTCGTCGGTCAGGTTGTTGACCTGGAACTGGGCCGAGAGGCCTTCCAGCGGTCCGGATTCGAACTGGTAACCGATCTGGGCGTCGACGATGGATTCCGCCCCGACCTGCCGGAGGGTCCGGCCGTTGCCGAAGCCGGCAACTTCGCCAAGGAACTCCGAGCGGTAGCGGTTGCTGATCCGGGCCTGAACACCGTCCCGCTCATAGTAGAGCGTGAGGTTGGCAACGGTTTCGGAAAGGCCGGGGATCGGCGTTGCAGGGCTGCTCGGATTCGGCTGGATCTCGCTCTCGGTGGAGGAGACCGAGAACTGTCCACCGAAGCCTTCCAGCGCAGGCGAGATGAAGTCGAACGGTGTGGAGACCGAGAACTCGACGCCGTAGATCGCTCCACCCTCGCCGTTGGCGGGCGCGGAAACCAGACCCTCGTTGATCACGGGCGCACCGGCACCGGTCGGGAAGCCGGTGAAGTCAAAGACCAGGTTCTGGTTGTAGATGTAGGTGTCCAGGTCCTTGTAGAAGCCCGCGAGTGACACATAGGCCGAGCGACCGAAATACTGCTCGATCGAGATGTCGAACACATTGGCGATCCAGGGCTTCAGCTCCGGATTGCCGCCGCCGCCGCTCCAGGGCGAGCTGTTCACGGTCGCGCCCGGAACGTTCAACGCATTGTTGAAGCCGAAGGTCCGGGACGCCCGCATCTCGTCCATCCGCGGACGGGCCTGGGTCCGGGCCGCAGCCAGACGCAGGAAGCGCTGGTCGCCGATTTCGAAGATCAGGTTGGCGCTGGGCAGGAACTCGGAATAGGTGTCGCCGCCCGTCACCGCCACGGAACGGGTACCCGCGCCGCCGCCCGTCGCGGCGAAGCCGCTCGAGCTCTGGTCCACCATGGCGACCTGGAAGCCGACGTTTCCGGTCAGAGGCATGCCGGCAAAGGTCGTCTCCAGATTGGCCCGGATGAACGGCGTGACGATCGTTTCCTCAACAGACCAGTTTTTGGCCAGGACGTCCGAGTTGGGGTTGCGGACACGATTGAAGAAGCCGCTGTTGAGCAGGCCGAGGGTGTCGTAGCTGACCATCCCCGGAATGCCGATGAAGGCCAGCGACGTTGGGGCGAGACGGAACTGGGTCGGTACGACATTGAACCCGCCGCCCGCCACGCCGAGGAAGAACTCATCGGCGATGAGCTCCTTCTCCCGCGTGTTGTAGTTGACGCCGAAGTCCACCGAAGTGACCGGGCCATCCGTCAGATGCGCCGTGGCCTGCAGACGGGTCGCGAACAGTTCGTCGGTGACCGTCGGGCTGTTCAGATAGCCGTCCTGACCGCCGGGGATCACATCCCCGCCCCAGCCCTGGGGGCTGCTCGGGCGGATGAGGTTGAAGTCGGCGTAGTTCAGCGTGTTATCGAACTGGGGAATGCCGTTGCCGTCGATCCGGAAGGTCAGCGAATCCGCAGCGCCCGATCCGTTGTCGCCCGTGCCGGCGTAGCTTTCGATGATCTGGTCGGTGCGGTCGACGCTGGAGAAGCTGACGTCCGCAACGAGGGTCCAGCGATCGTTCGGGGTGTACTCCGTGTTGAAGCCCAGCGCCTTGACCTCGCTTTCGCGGGTGTTCACGTCATTGCGTACGACACCGCGCACGTTGTTGAACGTGCCCTGGGTGACCAGGCCGTCGGTGACGGTTCGTCCCGGCTGAAGCGAAGCCGATGACCACTGCAGCGGAAACTCGATGCCGCGCAGGATCTGGGTGTTGTCAAACTTCGAATAGAAGGCGTCGATCGTCGTGTGCCATTGGTCATTGGGCCGGAACTCGACGACCCCCATGAAGCCGTCACGCTCGAGCTCGGACGACATCACATAAGGCTTCGTGCCGCCGATGACCCGGACACCGGGCGCGATATCCGGATAGCCCCAGGCGTTGAAGCGCTCGGACTGGTAAGGCGAACCCATGTGGGCATAGCCCAGGGCGATACCGATGGTGTCATCGGCGAACTGGTCGATGTAGGACACGCTGTAACGGGTGCCGTTATCCGTCGTCCCTGCGTTCAGGGCACCGATGTCGTTCAGCTCATAGCGGACATTGGCGGCAAAGGCGCGACGGCCATAGGCCAGGGGCCGGATCGTCTGCAGATCTGCCGTACCGGCAAGACCCTGACCGACCAGCGCCGAGTCCGGCGTCTTGTAAACGGTCACACCGGACAGCAGTTCCGAAGGATACTGATCGAATTCCACACCGCGGTTGTCGCCGGTCGAGACCTGCTCGCGGCCATTCAGAAGGGCGGTGGTGAAGTCGGGGCCCAGGCCCCGGACCGAGATCACCTGGCTGCGGCCATCGAGACGTTGAGCCGTCAGACCCGGCAGACGGGCCAGCGATTCGGCGATGGAGACGTCCGGCAGCTTGCCGATGTCTTCGGCCGTCACGACCTCGACGATGGAGGTGTTGTTGCGCTTGGCCGCGATCGAGCTCTGGATCGAGGCCCGGATGCCGGTCACGATGACTTCATCGATCTCCTGCGCCTCGGTGCCGTCCTGAGGCGTCTCCTGGGCGACGGCAGCGCCCGCGACCGTCAGAATGCCGATAGCGCCGAAGGCGGCGCCGGCGAGGAGGCGCGCGCGCCGGGTGATCTGGTAGTTCATCATCATTCTCCCTTGGGCCGCCGCTTTTCTCGCGAAGCGTCCGGTTTCACCGCAAAGTAATGCAAAGTTTCGGAAACCTTGCAAGCCGCTATCCGCCGCCTCTTGCGGCTACGTGGCCAAAATGTGACGGCGGCGACCGGCTCTGTTGCAGTGCACAAGGCAATCCTTCCTTGCGCTGCCGCATTTTCGACCCTGACATCATTCGGATTGACAGCCAGCAACTCCGCTGCAAAATCTTGCAAACTTGGCTGCGGGTCAAAAGGGCTCCCGGCGCTCGAGGAACGCCAAACGATGAGCAAATCCCTCCGCGTCCGGAAAGGAACACGTGCCGGCGTGCTTGCCACCCTCGTCGCGCTGGCATGGGCGGGACTCGTCGGTACCTCATCCGCCCAAAGCGGCCCCGACACCCTGCGCGCGCTCCGCGAGCGGGCCGCGGAAGACGAGGTCATCTATTTTCTGCTGCCTGACCGATTCGCCAACGGGAACCCTTCAAACGACCGGGGCGGGTTGTCGGGCGACCGTCTGGTCACCGGCTACGATCCGACCGATCCCGGCTTTTTCCACGGCGGCGATCTCGCAGGCCTGACCGGTCGGCTCGACTATATCCGCGGCCTGGGGGCGACCGCTCTCTGGCTTGCGCCCATCTTTCAGAACAAGCCGGTGCAGGGACCGCCCGGCCAGGAAAGCGCAGCCTATCACGGCTACTGGATCACCGACTTCACCCGCGTGGACCCCCATTTCGGCACGGACTCAGAGTTCCGGGCCCTCGTCGACGCCGCTCACGCCCGCGGCATGAAGGTCTATCTGGACATCGTGATCAATCACACGGCCGATGTGATCCAGTATCGCGAATGCCCGGCCAATGACTGCAGCTATCGCTGGGCCCGTGACTACCCGGTCCAGCGCAGGGGCGGCGTTTCGGGCGAGGCCATCAACGCCGGTTTTGTCGGGGACGGATCGGTTGAGGATTTCGCCCGGCTGACGCGGCCCGACTATGCCTACAGCCCCTATGTCCCGGCGGGTGAGACCGACATCAAGGCACCGGCCTGGCTCAATGAAATCGGCCTTTATCACAACCGCGGCAACAGCGCCTGGTACGGCGAAAGTGCGCTGGACGGCGATTTCGCCGGACTTGACGATGTGATGACCGAGCATCCCCGCGTCGTCGCAGGCTTCATCGAACTGTACGCGTCCTGGATCGAGACCTACGGGATCGACGGGTTCCGGATCGACACCGCCAAACATGTCAATCCCGAGTTCTGGCAAGCGTTTGTCCCGGCCATCCTGGAACGCGCGCGGGCAGCCGGGATCCCGAACTTCCACATTTTCGGAGAGGTATACGGTTTCGAGCCCGGCGAACTGGCCCGCCACACCCAGGTCGATACCCTGCCGAGCGTTCTGGATTTCGCCTGGCAGCGCGCGGTCCAGGAGGCGGTTGCGGGAACCGCAGGTCCGGACCGCATTGCCCGGGTCCTCAACGCCGATCCGGTCTACGCGGGTGGTGCCGCGGCAGCCCTGCGGCTGCCGACCTTCGTCGGCAACCATGACATGGGCCGTATCGGACACCTGATCCTCAAGGAGAGGCCGACCATTGCCGATGCCGAGTTGCTGGATCGAGCCGCGCTCGCCCATGCCCTGATTGTGCTCGGGCGGGGCGTACCGGTGATCTATTACGGTGATGAGCAGGGCTTTACCGGCGACGGGGATGATCGGCGATCGAGACAGGACATGTTCGAGACCCAGACGCCATCCTACGCCGACGACCGGCGCATAGGCACGGCTTCAGGGTCCTTCGACACCGAGGCGGACCTTTACCGGCGCATCGCCGTCATGACCGCGGCGCGCGCGGCGGACGCGCGACTGCGGCGAGGTCGTGTGGTGGTCCGTTCGGCCGACCAGACCCCGGGCGTTCTGGCACTCTCCCGCCTCGACTCCCGGGGAGAGACGTTGGTGGTGTTCAACACGGCGACCGAAGCTCGCGAGGTCAATGTCTCGGTCGAGGCCGATTCTGCGGCATGGCAATCGCTGATCGGTGCCTGCCCATCCCGCAGCACCGCTCCGGGCGTCGTCTCCCTCTCCCTGCCCGCTATGGGCTATCTCGTTTGCGTCTCCGAAAGCCCAGCGTGACCGCCCATATTCTCGAACGACAACCGTCCCTTGCCAGCGCTGCCGACTGGTGGCGCGGTGCTGTGATCTATCAGGTCTACCCTCGCAGTTTCGCTGATACCAACGGCGACGGCATCGGGGATTTGCCCGGCATTACCCGGAACCTCGATCATATCGCCTCGCTCGGCGTCGACGCCATCTGGCTCAGCCCTTTCTTCACCTCGCCAATGAAGGATTTCGGCTATGACGTGGCAGACTATTGCGACGTCGATCCTGTGTTCGGAACCCTGGCCGATTTCGATCGCCTGATCGCGCGCGCCCATGCCCTCGGCCTCAAGATCATCACCGATCTGGTTTTTGCGCACACATCGGACCAGCATCCGTGGTTCCATGACAGTCGCAAGGCCCGCAGCGGGCCCAAATCGGACTGGTATGTCTGGTCTGACCCGCGTCCCGATGGATCGCCACCCAACAACTGGCAGTCCGTCTTCTCCGGTCCGGCCTGGACCTGGGATGCCCGACGCGGCCAGTATTACATGCACAACTTCCTGCCGGAGCAGCCGCAACTCAACCTGCACAATCCGGCAGTCCAGGACGCCCTGCTTGAGGTCGCCCGCTTCTGGCTGGACCGTGGCGTTGACGGCTTCCGCTTTGACGCCATCAATTTCGCCATGCACGACCCGCAGCTGCGGGACAATCCGCCGGCACCACCCGGTGGCCAACGCACCCGACCGTTCGATTTCCAGGACAAGCTCTACAACCAGTCCCACCCGGGAATCGTCGACTTCCTGGTAAGAATCCGGGCCCTGACCGACAGCCGGGGTGGCCGGTTCAGCGTGGCCGAAGTCGGCGGTGACCATGCCGACCAGGAGATGCAGACCTTTACCGAGGGCGAGCGTCACCTGAACAGCGCCTACGGGTTCCTCTACCTCTACGCTCCCCGGCTAGCCCCCGCGCTGGTGCGCGAGGGCGCAGAGACATGGCAGGGCCGCGCCGGCCAGGGATGGCCTTCCTGGACCTTCTCGAACCACGACGCACCACGCGCCATCTCCCGTTGGGCTGAGGGCCGCGACCTCAAGGCCTTCGCCGAGATGGCGATGCTCCTGCTGATGACCATGCGGGGGAATGTCTTCATCTATCAGGGCGAGGAACTCGCCCTGCCCCAGGCCAATGTCCCCTTCGAGCGGCTGGTCGATCCAGAGGCCATCGCCAACTGGCCCCGGACCCTCGGCAGGGATGGTGCCCGGACACCCCTGCCCTGGAAGGCAGAGCAACCCCAGGCCGGCTTTTCGACCGTCGAGCCCTGGTTGCCGATCGATCCGGTCCATCTCCCACTGTCCGTGGACCGGCAGGAGGGCAATCTGTCCTCCATGCTTCACACAACGCGACGCCTGGTTGCCTTTCGCAAGGCACACAGCTCGCTCCTGCTGGGCGAAATGAACCTTCTGGAGGCCGACCGGGACCTGCTTTGCTTCGAACGACTGTTTCGCGGTGAGCGTCTGCTGTGCGTGTTCAACCTTGGTCACGGCCCTGTAGAGTGGACGACACCGTCGGGGCTTCGGATCATCGAGGCCGTCAATCTCGAGGCTGCGCAGCCCGGGGTCTTGCCACCGATGGCTGGGATGGTGCTCGCGGGCGCGTCCGGATGAACTCAGCCGCCGCAGCTCTCACGTACGATCAGATCGGTGGGAATGCGTTCCGAGCGACCGACCGCGTCCCCGGAATTGTCGAGCAGTTTGGACACCAGAAGCCGGCCCGCCTTCATCGTATCCTGGGCGATCGTGGACAGAGCCGGGCGGCTGTAACGGCTGAACGGCACATTATCGAACCCGATGACCGAGACATCCTCGGGCACCCGCAGGTTGGCGTGCAACAGGGCACGAACCGCGCCGAGCGCGATCTGGTCCGAAGCGCAGACAATGCCGTCGAACTTCAGGCCCCGCCGAATGAGGCCATCGACAGAGGCCTCGGCCGACTCGACCTCGAAATGGGCGTCCATGATGAGGTCCGGATCGACAGCGATCCCGGACTTTGCGAGCGCTTCGAGGTAGCCGCGATGTCGCTGCATGGCCTCTGGCGGGTCGAGATCGCCAAGAAACACGATGCGTTTGCGCCCCAGCCGGGCCAGATGCATCGTCGCGCGACGTCCCCCGGCCAGATTGTCAGACCCGACCGAGCAATAGGCCTGGTCCTGCATCTGGGCACCCCACACCACGAACCGGCCCTCTGTTTCGGCCAGCCGGTTCAGGCTCTGATGCAGGGTGCTCTGTCCGAGGAAGATCACGCCATCGGCCCGGCTGGTATTCAGGGCCGCCGACAGGTCATCGTAACTGGTTGGCGAGAAATGGCTCATGATCACGTCGCAGCCGCGCTCACGCGCCGCTTCGCCGACGCCGGCCAGGAGCTCAAGAAAGAAGGGGTCGCTCAACCGACCCTCGCGGCCCTGGGGCCGGGGCGTTACCAGCGCGATTACGCCGTCGGCACCGATCGGTCCGGCCGGCATGTACCGACGAAACGGATAGTCATGCTCTCGCGCCAGCTTCCAGATCAGCTGCTTCGTGCGGGCGTTGACCGCCGGACTGTCGTTCAACGCGCGCGATGCGGTCGATATCGACACGCCCGCCAGCCGGGCCAGATCTTCAAGACGGGTGTTGCGTCGGCTCAAGCTTGGGCTCCGGTCGATACTCTGTTTGCAAATTTTGCTGCAAATCTTGCTTGTTCTGCGCCGCTCCGGTTGCGCTTGGCAAGTGCAATGCCCGGGAGCGCTCCTCAATGTTAAGTCGCCGCAGGCTCATCTCAGCCTCAGCCATGCTGGCAGGCATGCCCGCCGTGGCAAAGGCGCAGCCCGCCGGAGAAGTGTTCACCGCGGCCTCACCCGGAAACATTCTTTCGGCATCGGTGACGGTCAACGGCGAGGGGCGCCCGGAATACAGCGTCAGCCGTCTGGGGCGGCCGGTGATCGCCCCTTCCCGGCTCGGTTTCCTGCTGACCGACGCGGCCAAGCTGGAACGCAATTTCGTCATCACCGCCGATGCCCCCACCTTGCATGACGATAGCTGGGAGCAGCCTTGGGGCGAGCGCCGCTTCATCCGCAACCACTACACCCAGTTCAGGGTCCACTTCACGGAACGGAATGGCCTCCAGCGGCGGATGGCGGTCGTATTCCGCCTCTACGACGACGGCCTCGGCTTCCGATACGAAATCCCCGACCAGCCCAATCTCAAGACCGTCAACATCGGCGATGAACTGACCGAGTTCGCCATCATCGATTCCGGCACCGCCTGGTGGATCCCGGCCTTCGAATGGAACCGCGAGGAGTATCTCTACAACCGCACCCGGATCGACTCGGTCGGTGTGGCCCAGACCCCTCTGACGGTGCGCACCGATGATGGTCTGCATGTCTCGATCCACGAGGCGGCGTTGACCGACTATTCCGGCATGAACCTGCGACGGGTCGAGGGCGGGCGGTTCAAGGCCTTCCTGACCCCGGGTCTGACCAATGCGGCCGTCGAGCTGACCGCCCCGTTCACCACGCCGTGGCGTACGCTGCAGATCGCCGACCGCGCCGGGGATCTGGTCGAGTCTAGCCTGATCCTGAATCTGAACGAAGCCAATGCGCTCGGCGACGTCAGCTGGTTCAAGCCGATCAAATACATCGGAATCTGGTGGGAAATGCACCTGGACCTGAAGACCTGGAGCTCGGGTCCGAAACACGGCGCAACGACCGAAAACGCCATCAAACACATCGATTTCGCGGCGGAGCATGGCTTCGGCGGCGTGCTGATCGAGGGCTGGAACGTGGGCTGGGACGGCGACTGGTTCGGCACCGGCTGGGACTACAGTTTCACCCGTGCCTACCCGGACTTCGACCTGGAGCGGGTCGCGGCCTACGCTCGCGAGAAGGGCGTAGAAATCATCGGCCACCACGAAACCGGCGGCAACGCCTTCCACTACGAGCAACAGCTGGATGCCGCCTTTGCCCAGATGCAGCGGTTCGGCTGGCACTCGGTCAAGACCGGCTATGTCGCGGACGCGGCCGGTGCGCGGGTGCGCGGCCCCGACGGACAGCCACGCCTCGCATGGCACGAGAGCCAGCCGATGGCCCAGCACCAGCTCCGCGTGGTCGAGACCGCTGCCCGATATCAGGTCGCCGTCAATGCCCACGAGCCCTTCAAGGATACGGGTCTGCGCCGAACCTGGCCGAACATGATCTCGCGCGAGGGCGCGCGCGGCATGGAGTTCAGCGCCTGGGGCCAGCCGGGCAACCCGCCCGAGCATGAGGCCAATCTCGTCTTCACCCGCCTGCTGGCCGGGCCGATGGACTATACGCCCGGCATTTTCGGCATGAGGACGCGCAGCCCTGACGGCATCGCCACCACCTGGGCCAAACAGCTGGCCCTGTATGTGACCATATACAGCCCGATCCAGATGGCTGCGGATCTGCTGGAGAACTACGAGGCCAATCCGGGCCCGTTCCAGTTCATCAAGGACGTCGCCGTCGACTGGGCAGAGACCCGGATCCTCAACGGCGAGATCGGCGACTACGTCACCACCGTTCGCAAGGACCGGAACTCCGACGAATGGTTCCTCGGTGCCGTCACCGACGAGCATCCACGGGTGTTGGACGCCGCACTGTCGTTCCTCGACCCGGGCCGCAGCTACCGGGCTGAAATCTATCGTGACGCGCCGGACGCCCATTGGCAGACCAACCGCGAGGCGATCGTTATCGAAAACCGCGAGGTCACCGCCAGTGACACCCTGAGCCTTCAGTTGGCCCCCGGTGGCGGTCAGGCCATCCGCTTCGTACCGATCGGCAGAGGACGCCGCACATGACCACAATCGATAACGGCACCGGACTCATCGGTCGGGTCCGACCCCGCCTCAGCCAGTTCGCGATCTGGAACATGTGCGTGGGCTTCTTCGGCATCCAGATCGGCTTTGCCCTCCAGAACGGCAATGTCAGCCGGATCTTTCAGTCCCTCGGTGCCGAGGTCGACAATCTCGCCATCCTGTGGATTGCGGCCCCCCTGACCGGGCTGCTTGTCCAGCCGATCATCGGGCATTTAAGCGACAAGACCTGGGGCCCGCTCGGGAGGCGGCGGCCCTATTTCCTGGTCGGCGCGATCCTGACATCGGCAGCCATGGTCTACATGCCCAATGCTCCCAGCCTCTGGCTGGCGGCGGCGACCCTGTGGGTCATGGACGCTGCGATCAACGTCACCATGGAGCCCTTCCGTGCCTTCGTCGGAGACAATCTTCCCGACGAGCAGCGCACCCGCGGCTATGCCATGCAGACCTTCTTCATCGGCGCAGGTGCCGTGCTGGCCTCCTGCCTGCCCTGGATTCTGACCAATGTGTTCGCCGTCGTCTCGACGGCACCCGAGGGGCTGACACCGGACTCGGTCAAGCTGTCCTTCTACATCGGTGCCGCCGGCATGCTTGTTGCCGTGCTCTGGACCGTCGTCACGACCCGCGAGTACAGCCCCGAAGAGATCGATGCCTTCGAAACCACGCGCTCCGCGGCCCTGGCCGCCCAGGGATCCGATGACCGCCAGCTGCCTGCCCGTTCGGCCGACAGCTACCTGCTCGGCGGGTTCATTTGGCTGTCGGCAGGTGCCGCCGGACTCTATGGCGTGTGGGTCGCGGGGCTCGAGAAGGAACTCTATGTCCTCGCAGGCTTCTTCGCCGGCTTCGGCCTGATACAGATTGTCGTCGGCCTTATGCACCAGATGCGGGCGTCCAATGGCCTGACAGAAGTCATCGACGATGTCTTCCGCATGCCGAAAACCATGCGGGATCTGGCCGTGGTCCAGTTCTTCAGCTGGTTCGCCCTGTTCGCCATGTGGATCTTCACCACCGCAGCGGTCACCGCCGTGCATTTCGGCACCTCTGACACGACCTCGACCGCCTACAATGAGGGTGCCAACTGGGTGGGCATCCTGTTCGGCGTCTACAACGGCGTCGCCGCCCTCGCCGCCTTCGCCATCCCGGTCATTGCGCAGCGTACGGGCCGCAAGGTTGCCCACGCGATCAATCTGGCGCTCGGCGGCCTCGGCCTGATCGGGGTCTTCCTGATCCGTGATCCACAGCTGCTATGGCTGCCCATGATCGGGATCGGCATCGCCTGGGCCTCGATACTTTCGATGCCGTACGCCATCCTCGCCGGGTCCCTACCGGGCCGAAAAATGGGCGTTTACATGGGCATCTTCAACATCTTCATCGTTGTGCCCCAGCTGCTGGCCGCCACCATCCTGGGCCTGATCCTGAAGAACCTGTTCGACAGCCAGGCCATCTGGGCCCTGGTGCTCGGCGGCGTCAGTTTCTTCATCGCGGCCGCCTGCAGCCTGCGGGTCACGGAACCGAAGGTGGTGACGTGAACATCAACCGGCGTCATGCCCTGAAGGCTCTGGCCACCTTGCCGATCCTCGGCGGGCCCCTGTCGGCGAGGGCCGAGGTTCCTGCCGACGGCCGACTTGTCGAACACCCGCAGATAACCTCGGTCCATGTGGGGCCGCGCGACGTCACCGTCTGGCTTCCGCCCGGTTATGAGGCCAGTCCAGTGGGCTGGCCGGTCCTCTACATGCACGACGGCCAGAACCTGTTCGACAATGCGCGGGCCGGTTACGGGGTCGAATGGGGTGTGGATGAACATGTCAGCCGGCTGGGTGCCGGTGGCCAGATCCGGATGCCGATCGTCGTCGGCGTTCACAACACCCCGCTGCGCCTGCGCGAATATGTGCCCGCCGCCATGATCCGCGCCCTGCCGGGGGACATCCGGGCGGATCTGTTGACCCTCTACGGTGGGGAACCCCTGTCGGACGGCTATCTCCGGTTTCTGGTTGAGGAGTTGAAGCCCTTCATAGACCGCACCTACCGCACCCGCCGGGGACGCGACGATACCGTCATCATGGGTTCGAGCATGGGTGGACTGATCTCCCTTTATGCCCTGATGAAACATCCGGAGGTTTTCGGCAGCGCCGGCTGCCTGTCGACCCACTGGCCACTCAGGATCGAACGCCTGGACGACAACCGGCTGGATCGTTGGCGCGAAACCATCGTCCAGACATGGAGCGATGTCATCGCCCGGGGCCTGCCCGATCCCGCGACGCACCGGCTCTATTTTGATCGCGGAGACGAAACGCTGGACCAGTTCTACGCCTTCTTCCAGAGCCGGATCGACACGGTCGTCTCGGGCGAGGGCTGGGGACCGGACCGCTTTAGAAGCCTGGTCTTCCCCGGAGCCGAGCATAATGAGGCCTCCTGGAATCAACGCCTCGATACCCCGCTGACCTTTCTCCTGCCTCCGGAATGACGAGCCCCACCATGCGCACAGTCTCCCGCTTCGCCCTCGGTGCCGCCCTGTTGCTCAGTGCGGGATGTTCGACCCTGCAAGGCCTGATTCCCGGCCGCGAGGCGGCTGCGCCCGTGATCGTCCCCGCCCCGCAGGTCGCTGCGATCGCGCCGGGCGCACCCGGGGATCAGCCCGTCTGGTCCAGCGCGGCCAAGTCCGGCGCAGGCGCGTCCTACGAAGCCTATGTCGACGGGCAATACCGTGACGGCGGCCGCACCGGCGACGTCTCCCGGGTCTGGTTCTCGCTCGCGGACGGCGTCCTGACCGAGACCATGTACGGCCTGATCCACGAGGCCCAGATCAAACAGATGCGGTTCGCCGTTGTGGTCGACGGTCAGGTCTTCGTCGAAGGCCGCGACACGACCAGCCGCATCGAATATCTGAACACGGATGCGCGGGGCCGGCCGCTTTCGCCGGCCTATCGGGTGGTGACCACGGACCGCGGCGGCCGCTTCGAGATCGAAAAGCGCATCTACACCGACCCCGATCGCCAGTCCCTCGTCGTACGCACGTCGATCCGCGCCCTTCGGGGCGACATCCACCCCTATCTGCTGCTCGAGCCGCATATGGCCAATACCGGGGTCGGTGACTCCGGAGATGCCGTCGCCGCGGGACGCCCACTCATTGACGGTGTGGAGCAGCAAGAACCGGGGGCACTCTATGCCTACGAGGGCGACGCCCACCTTGTGCTTCAAGCGGATCGCCCCTTCGTCACCGCAAGCGTCGGCTATGTGGGAACCTCGGACGGTCTTGCTGACCTCGCGGACGGTCGGCTGGACCACGTCTACCGCTCCACCGGCGACACAAGTGGCAACATCATGCTGACCGCCGGCCTCGAGCGGCTGCGGGCGGGTGAGACACGACGACAGGACTTTGTCATCGGCTTCGGCCCGTCCCGTCAGGAGGCCCGTCGCTCGGCCACGGAGAGCTTCTCGACCGGGCTCGACGAAGTCCTTTCCCGTTTCAATGGTGAGGGTGACCACGTCGGTTGGGAAGACTATCTGGCCTCGCTTACGGACCTGCCCCGGATCGCCGAACAGTCCACCGACGGTGGCAAGCTGGCCTGGGCCTCCGCCCTGATGCTGAAAGTTCAGGAAGACCGGACCTTTGCCGGTGCCCTGATCGCCTCCCTGTCCAACCCCTGGGGCGAGACCGTCGACGCCACGGCCTCATCGACCGGCTACAAAGCCGTCTGGCCGCGCGACTTCTATCAGGTCGCCATGGCCTTGATGGCCCTCGGTGACGTCGAGACGCCGGTCGCCGCCTTCCGCTACCTGCCCCAGGTCCAGGTCCGCGCCGACACGCCGGGCAACACCGGCGCGACCGGCTGGTTCCTGCAGAAGACCCATGTCGACGGGCAGATTGAGTGGGTCGGGGTCCAGTTGGACCAGACCGCCATGCCCATCATGCTTGGATGGAAGCTCTGGAAGGCCGGCCGCATCACCGACGCCGAGCTGACGGCCATGTATTTCCGCATGATCAAACCCGCCGCTGACTTTCTCGTCGATGGCGGCAAGGCCGGCATCCTCTGGAACGACCGCCAGATCACCCCGCCCTGGACCCAGCAGGAGCGCTGGGAGGAGCAGGAAGGTCATTCGCCCTCCACGACCGCAGCCGTCATCACCGGCCTGACCGTCGCCGCCGATATCGCGCGGGCCTCTGGCGACCTCGCCTCCGCCGCCCGCTACCAGGCCGCCGCCGACGACTATGCGTCAAAGCTGGAATCCCGGATGTTCACGACCGCAGGAACCCTCGGCGATGGCCGCTACTTCCTGCGTCTCAGCCGCAACGATGATCCCAACGATCAAGGCCTGCTGGGCGAGAACAACGGCCAGCCAGGCCTGCCGGAGGACCGCATCATCGACGGCGGCTTCCTTGAGCTGGTCCGCTACGGTGTGAGGGCCGCCGACGCCCCTTCGATCACGGCGAGCCTGCCCGAGTATGATGACCAGACCCGGGAAGCCCGCCTGCGCGTGCGCTATGATCTGAACGGTGCGCCGGGCTGGCGTCGCTACGGTAACGATGGTTACGGCGAGAATACCGACACGGGCGGCAACTATGGCGTCGGCGGCATGACGCCCGGTCAACGCGGACGGGTCTGGCCGATCTTCACCGGCGAACGAGGCCATTATGAAATCGCACGCGCCGTTTCCGAGGGCGCGAACGAGGCGGCATTTGAGGCCATTCGCACGACCTATATCGGTGGAATGGAGTCCTTCGCCAACGAAGGCCTCCTTTTGCCTGAGCAGGTCTGGGACGGCGTCGGCAATCCGACGCGTAACCAATACCGCCCGGGCGAGGGCACGGACTCAGCGACGCCGCTGGCCTGGACCCATGCAGAGTATATCAAACTCCTGCGGTCTCTGGCGGATCGGGCTGTCTGGGACCGCTATGCCCCGGTCGAGCGTCGCTATGGTCAGTCCAGCCGCTGACGCCGGCCTTCTCGCCGGACGACAGAAGCGCGCGTCATTGATTGAACCGGACCGGGCAATCCGTCGGAGGGTGCCATGAACCACGCCATGAACACGATCGAACTGTATCTGGCGGCCATGCTGATCATATTCAGCGTGCCCTACCTTGTCTGGCGCGGCCTGCGAACGGAGGCCTACGCACCCCTGGCCGTGGTGCAGATCATCGGCGGCATAGTGCTGGGCCCCGGCGTTCTGGGAGCCTTGCTCCCGGACGCGCACGCGGCCGTCTTCAACCCGCAGGTCATCATGGCCCTGAATGGTGTCGCATGGTGGGGCGTCATGATTTTTGTCTTCGTCGCCGGCCTGGAGCTGGACACCAGCCAGCTCTGGGCCAATCGGGTCGAGACCGGAGTGACGGCCGGCCTGGCCCTGGCGACACCACTGGTCTTCGGCACCGTGGCGGCCATCGGTCTGGTGCAGTTTCCTGGTTGGGCCGGGTCAGGCGCCGAGAATTGGCAGGTCGTCCTCGGCATCGGCATGGCCTGTGCGGTGACAGCCCTTCCGATCCTGATGTTGTTCATGGAAAAGCTGGAGATTCTCCGTCAGCCCCTGGGTCAGCGCATTCTTCGCTACGCCAGCCTCGACGACATCGCCATCTGGGGCGTCCTGGCGCTCATCCTGCTGGATTGGGAGCGCATCGGCCGCCAGGCGGCATTTGTCGTCGGCTTTGTCGTCGCGACCATGGCGATCCGGGCCTTGATAAAGCGTCTGCCGGAGCCCGACCGTTGGTATGTCAGCCTCATCTGGCTGGCAGCCTGCGGCCTTGCCGGCGACTGGTCAGGCCTGCATTTCATGGTCGGTGCCTTCCTCGCTGGCGCCGTGCTGGACAAGTCCTGGTTCGACCGGACGAAGATGGACCTGTTTCGCAACCACATCCTCCTGGCGCTCATGCCGGTGTTTTTCCTGAGCACAGGGCTGAAAACGCAATGGGACGTCGGCGGGGTGGCGGTCTTCCTCGCCGCCGGCCTGCTGCTTTTCGCATCCGTCGCCGGCAAGCTGACCGGGGTTCATCTGGCCGGCCGCATCCTGAAATGGCCGAAAGGTGAGGCCCGGGTGATCGGCTGGCTGCTCCAGACCAAGGCGTTGATCATGATAATCTTCGCCAACATCCTTCTGGACCGGCAAATCATCAGCAATGACGCCTTCACCGCCCTGCTGCTGATGGCCGTCGGATCGACCATGCTCACCATGCCGATGGTCACGCCGCTACTGAAGCCCCGGCAAGGATAAAGGCGTGCACGATGCCGGACAGGCCCGTGTATTCCGCCTTCATGGCAGGATGAACTGACAGGGACCCTGGCGGATCCAGTTCGTCCGGCACCGGTTCTGGAAACTGGCAGGGTCTGGTGCGAGCCCCCGGTCGATCCACCCTTCGAGCGCGTCTAGGGCGGTCATATAGCTGGCGTCGGAGAGTTTGCTGTGGTCGGATTCATCCGTGACCGTCTGCACCAGCCAATTTGACCGACCAGCCGCAGCGACCGTCGCGGCATAGATGGCCTCGACACTCACGCTCACCGTCGGGTCATGAAGGGCATGAAGCGTCAGGGTGGGACGGGTGATCTGTCCCGTCAGGTCCGCATCGTAGGCCAGCAAGGCCACACCCTCGGGGTCCGCTGAGAAGCGCTGGACGCCAGCATTGAGCGCTGCGTCGTCGCTTGATCCGCTGTAGACCGTCGCGCTGTTGTCGAACGGATTTCGTCCATCAAGCCGGAGCAGGACCAGGTCCTGAAACAGAAAGGTGGCCCAGTTCATGTGGCTGACCAACTGGCCCTCCGCGACACCGGTAACGGCCAGAATGTCCCGCAGCCTTGCGGCCTGCTCAGCTGTGCGGCGGTCGGCCGGGCGGTCAACACCGGTACAGGTCTCGATCCGCCGCCGCAGGTCTGCCCGCGTCATCCGGCTGTCGAGGGGCAGACCCTGCCAGACCGGATAGGCCGGCTCATCTGCTGCCGGGTGGTTGGCACAGTAGTATTGGTAGACCGCCCTCAGATCGGCCCGGAAGCCATAGGCGCGGGTCCCGCCGGAGACGATGCCATTGGTGATCAGGACGCCGTCATAGTTCCAGCCCGACTCCGCGCTCCCGATGTAGAGTTCGGACGCCTTGGCGGCGACATTCCCACCCCAGGACTGGCCGTGCAGGAGGGTGCGGTCAGGACGACCGTACAGGGTCCAGAAAATCCGGCGGCTGTTGTCCGTGTCCTCGGCGGCCATGCGGACGCCATAACCGCCGCGCCGGTAGGTGGAGCCGATCCAGGCATAGCCATGGCGCACCATGACCGAGAAGCGGTCGAGATCTTCAAGCGGGTCCGTCGCCTCGGGTGCCCCCGTTCTCGGGCCACCGTGCGCATGGACTATCAGACGCCGGTTCCAGTTGGGCGGGATGGCCGCAACATACCAGGCACCGTTTTCGTCCTGACCCGAAACGCAACGGGTCCCGCGGCCCGCGGTGGCGGGGCAGTCGATCCGGCGCGGTTCGGGTGGATCTGCCCGCACGGCTTCAGGCAAGAGCAGGCCGACCATCCCGAGCGCAAGGGCCGCCAGCATTCTCATCCCTGATCCTCCTGCGGGACCCGGCCGGCGCTGACGCAGTCGTCAGCACCGGCCACGGCCTCAGAACGTTTTGGTCATGGTCGCATACCAGTAGCGACCATAGGGGCGGTAAAGCGACCCGAGATAGCCGGTCGAAGACAGGGGCGGTGCCTCATCGGTAATGTTGCGGGCCCCGATACGGATAGTCGTGTCAGACGCCCAGTCGAAGGTGTCTTCCCACTCATACTGGAAATACAGGTTCCCGGTGATCTGGCTGTCCACCTCCCAGGGGGTTCCGGTCGCAGACAGCAGGTCCGTGTCATCCACGGCGCTGATGTACTGGGTGAAGGCACCGACCTGCCAGGGACCCTTTGACCAGGTCAGCGATCCCGAGACCCGCCATTCCGGCCGGCCGTTCTGGGCGAGGAGGTCACTGGTTTCCGGCAACGGCGTCGCCGCATTGATGATACCGGCTGCCCGCGCTTCATACAGGGCATCCACCGCCGGGCCCGGATCCCGCCCGAAGGCAATCAGCTTGGCAGCGTTCAGGTTCATGCGGAAGTCGCCGAGCGGCGTATCGCGCAGACGCCAGATCAGGCCGAAATCCATGCCCTCCACGTCCTGGGGCAACAGATTCACGAAGCGGTCGCTGATCGAGGTGATGACGCCGACGGGCGTTATCCCTGTACCGGCAAACAGGGCAAGGTCATCGGCATTGACCGCTGCGCGGGTGACCAGCGGATTCGACCGGCCCTGAACGCGATCCAGATAGTCCTGGACGACAGCGTTACGACCACCGAACAGACCGACGATCTTCTCCTGCTGGATATGCCAGCGGTCGACGGTCAGGGTGACGTCACCCAGCATTTCCGGCAGGAATTTGGGCTCGAACACGACACCATAGGAAGAATTGGTGCTCTCTTCAGGTTCAAGATCCGGGTTACCGGACACCAGCAGCGACGCCCCGATCGACCGGGAACAGGCCCCGAATGTCGCGATCCGCCCGGCCCTCAGATCCGCTTCGCAGCGGATATAGTCAGGATTGGTCGTCAGGCGACCGTAGGTGGCCGTATTGACCTGTTCGAGGTTCGGGGCCCGGAAGCCCTCGGAGTAGGACCCACGCAGGCGCAGGCCATCGAAAATGTCCCAGGACGCTGCGATCTTGGGCTTGGCCACATTGCCGAAGTCCGAATAGTGCTCGGCCCGGCCAGCGATCTGGACATCCAGCGCACGGACCAGAGGGATGTTCATCTCGGGCGAGACCAGTGGAACCGCGAACTCGATGTAGGCCGAGGCGACCGTCCGGTCTCCCTTCGTGTCAGGGTTCTGGCTGACGGCGATGACGTTCGACAGCTGGACTTCACCGGTGACCGAGTCGCGGAAGGGATTGGTGCCATCAAGGTTGGCGTCGCGGTCATCGCTCTGGGTTTCGCGGCGCGCCTCGACCCCGAAGGCGATCCCGACGTCACCCGCCGGCAGGCTGAAGATATCCGGACGCGACACCTTGAAATCGTACTGGGTGAGCGTCGTGCGGGACTGGCGCTTCAGCCGGAAGGTGATGGCGTCAATCGCGACCTGGGAGCTGGGCGTGCAGTCGCCGAAGCTGGTCTGGCCGATGCAGCCGCCGCTGAACGGGTTGTAGGCATCCGGTGTCGACAAGGCCAGGGAGGCCTGCAGCGCGGTGGTGTTCACCGCGTCTGACTCATCGACCGCCTCGGCTTCCGAATACAGAAGCGCAGATTCCCAGTCGAACCCGCTCCATTCCCCCCGGAGACCGCCGAGCAGCCGGGCCTGGTAGTTGCTGACGTCGACGCCCTGATAGCCGGCGTCCACAAAGCGATACTGGTTCAGGCGCACGGGAAGGCCCGTGACCGGAACATTGGTCAGGCCCGTGATCCTGTTGGGATTGGGGCTGCCGTTGGCAAAGGTCACCGGTCCGAAAGGGTTCCAGTAGTTGGAGGCCGGGATCACCAGTGTGTTCAGATTGATGACCGGCGGCTGCACCCTGTGGGTGTCGGCCGTGTAGTAGCCGAGCTCACCGAAGGCCGTGATGTCGTCGGTCAGGTCGTAGTGGCCGGCAAAGAAGACGTTCAGTCGCTGGGTATCCGGCAGGACCGTGGTGCCCGGTGCCGTGTCGAAACGCAGCGGGCGCTGGGCCCCGTTGAAGGTCAGGGCACCCGAACCGAGGCAGACATCCCCGTTCGGAACCAGACAGCCCGCCAGGGTCGTCGGCCGGATCGAGAAAGCACCGGCGGCGGTTGTCAGGGCCGTGGTGCCACGACGGATCGTGCCCGGACCGTTGACCACCGCCAGATTGGCCCAGGCCCCGCGGGTGTTGCGGAAGTCCGGCGTCAGGCTGGACGCATAGTCCGGCTCATTGGCGAACAGGGGCGTCAGGTTGTCGGTGGAGGTGAAGTCCTGGTCCTCGGACCGCAGCGCGGTCCGGTCGGTATAGTCGATGAAGGCCGAGATGTTGCCACGGTCAAAATTGCGACCGGCAAAGAGGCCGAGGTTCAGCTCGCGCAGATGGGTTCCCTCGGCTCCGCCATACTGGCTGGTCATCCGCAGGCCATCGAATCTTTCGCGGAGCACGGTGTTGACCACGCCGGCCACGGCATCGGCACCATAGATGGCCGCAGCGCCGTCCATCAGCACCTCGACCCGCCTCAGGCCCGAGACGGGTATGGCGTTGGAGTTGTAGCTCAGAACAGGCACCGTGCCCGTGTCAGACGTGCCCTGGCTGGTGGGGTGCTGCACGATGCGGCGACCGTTCAGCAGCACCAGCGTGTTGCCGACGCCAAGCGAACGCAGATTGACCGAGTTCACATCCCCGCGCGCGGCGTTCGAGGTCTGGGGATTGTTGGCAGCGCTGAACAGGACATCGCCCATCTGCGGGATCGACCGCATCAGGTCGTCGCCGTTGACCGCGCCGGTCGCGAGGATCTGCTCCTCGTCCAGGACGGTCACGGGCAGTGCCGTGTTCACCGCCGCGCCCCGGATCTGTGACCCGACAACGACGACGTCACCGAGGTCACTGGCGGTCTCGGGCTCAGCCGAAGCGGGACTCGAGGACGGCGCCGTCTGGGCCCAGGCCCCGGACGCACAGGTCAACAGGGTCAGCGCAGCGGCGCTGCCCAAAAGCGCGCTCTTGTGGATGGTCCTCATGGTAGTCTCCTCCCTGATGCGTTCGGCCGTTTCAGTCGGCCGTTATGACGTCCCGGTCGCCCGGCCCCGCAGCGGGGTCAGGCAGCGCGGCTATTTTTGCGGGGCCCGAGCCGAGCGCGGCGTGCAAAGCCTCGCGATCCAGCTCTCCCTCCCAGCGGGCGACCACCAGTGTGGCTACGGCGTTACCGACGAAATTGGTCAGGGCGCGGCACTCGCTCATGAAACGGTCGATTCCCAGGATCAGGGCCATGCCGGCGATGGGCACGGACGGCACAACTGCGAGGGTCGCGGCCAGGGTGATGAAGCCCGCTCCCGTGATACCGGCGGCCCCCTTGGAGCTGAGCATGGCCACCAGCAGCAGCAGGATCTGATCCTGAAGGCTGAGCTCGATGTTCATCGCCTGGGCAATGAACAGGGCCGCCATGGTCATGTAGATGTTGGTGCCGTCCAGGTTGAACGAATAACCGGTCGGAACAACGAGGCCGACGACGGACCGCTTGGCACCGGCACGCTCAAGCTTCTCCATCAGGCTCGGCAAGGCTGCTTCTGACGAGGAGGTGCCGAGCACCAGAAGCATCTCTTCCTTGAGGTAGGAGATAAGCTTGAAGATCGAGAAGCCGCTGGCCCAGCACACTGCACCCAGCACCCCGATCACGAAGAGGAAGGATGTCAGATAGAAGGTCGCTATCAGGGCCGCGAGGTTTGCAATGGCCCCCAGACCATAGGCGCCGATCGTGAAGGCAAACGCGCCGAAGGCCCCGATGGGCGCTGCCTTCATCAGGATGCCGACCAGTTTGAACATGATCTGGCTCAGGGCATCGAGCGCCCGGTGAACAGGTGCCGCCGAATCTCCGACCATCGCCATGGCAATCCCGAACAGGATGGCCACGAACAGCGTCTGCAGGATGTTGCCCTCAGAGAAGGCGCTGACGAGGGTGGTCGGGATGATACCCATGAGGAAGCCGACGATGGTCGTCTCATGCGCGGCGGTGGTATACTGGGAAACCGCTCCCGCGTTCAGCGACGCGGGGTCGATGTTCAATCCACGACCCGGCTGGACCACATTGGCGATAACAAGGCCGATGATCAGGGCGAGGGTCGAGAAAAAGAAGAAATAGGCGAAGGCCTTGCCCGCCACCCGCCCAACCTTCCCGAGATCCCGCATTCCGGCGATGCCCGTGGCGATCGTCAGAAAGATCACCGGTGCGATGATCATCTTGACCAGTTTGATAAAGGCGTCACCCAGCGGCTTCAGGCTTTCGCCGAAATCCGGCCAGAAATGACCAACGGCCCCGCCCGCCACGATCGCCAGCAGCACAATGAAGTACAGGCTGCGATAGAACGGTTGGCGCACAGGAGCTCCACCGGCAGTGGCGGCTGGCTGCAACAAACGACCCCCCCCCTGGAACCGCGACCCGGCTCCCGTCACTACGGCGCTCTGGATGGTGCCGTTCGGGTCAGTATCGCTCGCCACATTTCTGCATCAAGCCACTCCCCGCCTGCACATAAGATATTGCAGTAGCGGCATATTTCTTCTCCAGGCGCGACGACCCGCCTCATTTTGTGCGTAATTCCGCACAGGCGCCTTGGATGTATGTGCGGAATTTCGCATAGTCTACGGATGCGCGGTCCCCAATCTCCTTCGACTCAATGGCGCCTCTTCGGAGCCGCCTGGAGCCTGGTCGCCCTGCTTGTTGTCCTGACCAGCGGCGAGGTTGCGCGCCGGGACGCCAGGGAGTCTGCGGAGCACCAGGCCTCTACGGCCAGCACGCTTCACGCTGCGGTGTTGCGCAGTGAACTGGAGCGGCACCGCTCCCTGCCGATGGTGCTCGCCCAGAACCCGGATCTGGCGGCGGTGTTGACCAGACCCGATGCGACCGGTGCCGCGCGCCTGAGCCGGAAATTCGAGATCCTCGCGCGGGATGTACGGGCCGCCGCCATCTACGCCCTCGACGCCGAGGGCCGGACGCTCGCCGCCAGCAACTGGCGGCTGCCGACCAGCTTCGTCGGTTCCAGTTACCGGTTCCGACCCTACTACTATGAGGCGATGAGGGACGGCCAGGCGACCTTCTTCGCCCTTGGCACCGTGAGCGGCCGACCCGGTCTTTATCTGTCCCGTCGCGTGGACGGCCCGGCAGGTCAGCCTCTGGGGGTGATCGTGGCCAAGGTCGAGTTCGACGCGCTTGAGGCCGACTGGCGGGCCTCGGGCGAGCCCACCTATGTGACCGATGCTGACGGCGTGGTCGTCATCACCACTGTCCCGGCCTGGCGCTTCCGCACAACCCAGCCCCTGTCAGCCGACCTCCGACGTCGGCTCGCCGAAACCCAGACCGCCGGCTCAACCGTTCCAGGGCCCCTGCCCTTCAACACCGCCGGCACAGACCTCGTCAGGATTTCATCCGACATTCCCGAAGGCCTGTATGCGGCCGCATCCGATCCGATCCCCGATATCGGATGGCAGGTTAATCTGCTCTCACCCTCGGGGGATGACATCTCCCGCGCGGTCGCCAGCGCAAGGTGGCTGGGGGCCATGACGGTCGCTCTCCTAGCCGCCCTGACCGGCATTCTTCTGCGGCGCCGCCAGCGCGCCAGAGCGATGGCCAGCGAGGCGGAACAGGCCCGGATCGAACTGGAACGGCAGATCGACCTGCGGACCACCGAGTTGAGATCGGCCAACGACCAGCTGAACCATGAGATCGACGAGCGTCGAAGACTCGAGACGGTCCGCCAGGATCTCCAGGACGAACTGATCCAGGCCAACAAGCTGGCCACTCTAGGCCAGATCGCCGCCGGCGTGGCGCATGAGATCAACCAGCCGGTTGCCGCGATCCGGGCCCACGCAGACAGCGCCTCGGTCCAGCTCAGGCGCGAAGACACCGAGGGGGCGCTTCGATCGCTCGCGAACATTGACCGGCTGACGGAGCGGGTCGGCGTCATTACGGACGAGCTTCGCGCCTTTTCGCGCAAGACCCGATCCGGAACTGTGGCGGTCGGGGTCGACAGTGCCATCGACGGTGCCCTGCTTCTGGTCGCGGGCCGGCTCAGGGAAAAGGGCATCCGGCTGGAGCGGCACCCGGCCCCGGCAGGGTTGGCCGTGAAGGCTGAACGCAACCGACTTGAGCAGGTGGTTCTGAACCTGCTTCAGAACGCGATTGAGGCGCTCGACGGCGTGCCAGCGCCGGTCATTGAGCTCGGCGTCCGGGTCAAGGGCCGGCAGGCCATCATCCAGGTCTCCGACAATGGTCCCGGTGTCACCCCGGCTGTCCGGGCGAGACTGTTCACGCCGTTTACGACGGACAAGCCTGACGGCCTCGGTCTGGGACTCGTCATCAGCCGGGATATCGTCGCCGGCTTTGGAGGAGAACTGGTCCTCGACCCCACCTCCTCCGGCGCAAGGTTTTCCATCCGCCTGGCGAAGGCATGATGAGTTTCGCGGCGCTCGACCGGGTCGCATTGATCGACGACAACGAGGCTTTCCGGAGCGCCTTGGCGGAGCGGCTCGAGCTGGCCGGACTGAATGTCAGCGCTTTCGGATCAGCGGAAGCCGCGCTCAAGGTTGTCAGCGACCGGTTCGACGGCGTTGTCGTGACCGACCTGCGGATGCCCGGCATGGACGGTCGACAACTGGTGGAACGCCTGACCGCTCTGGACCCTGATTTGCCGGTGGTAATGATGACGGGTCACGGCGATATCGCCGAGGCGGTTGAGGCCATGAAGCGCGGTGCCTATGACTTCCTCGCCAAGCCCTTCGCTCCCGAACGGCTGGTTGAGACGCTCGGTCGCGCCCTGGAAAAGCGGGCGCTGGTGCTCGAAAATCGCAGACTGGCCGCCCTCGCCTCGGACGACGAAAGCTCGATCCCCTTGAGCGGTTCAAGCCGCTCGGTGGAAGCCCTTCGCGCCGCGATCCAGCGGCTGGCGGACGCGGAGGTCGACGTCCTGATCGAAGGCGAGACCGGTTCAGGCAAGGAGGCCGTGGCGCGCGCGATCCACAACGCCGGCCGTCGGCGATTGCAGCCCTTCGTTCCCGTAGCCTGTGCCGCCCTGCCGGAGAGCGGTCTGGAGAGCTTGCTCATGGGTGACGCGGTCGGCCCGGGTGGGGCCTTCCGGCGCCGTGAAGGACAGATCGAACAGTCACACCGGGGCACCCTGTTCCTCGACGAGATCGACCTTGCGCCCCGTGCCGCCCAGCTCTTGCTGCTCCGGGTTCTCGAGGAAAGGGAGGTCCTCCCCGTCGGTGCGATGGAGCCGCATGCGCTGGACCTTCGTGTCCTCGCCGCGACCAAGGGAGACCCGGTTGAGGCCGTCGCGCGCGGCGACCTGCGCGAGGATCTCTACTACCGCCTGAACGTCATCCGCCTCAGGGCACCCCCGCTTCGCGAACGGCGCGAGGATGTACCGCTGCTGTACGCCCGCTTTCTTGGCCGCGTGGCGGGACGCCTCGGTCGGGAACCGCCCCCGGTCGATCATGCCATCCGTCGGCGGCTACTGGAGCATGACTGGCCGGGCAACCTGCGCGAACTGGCCAACTACGCCAGCCAGGTTGCCGTCGGCCTCGACCCGTCCAACGCCGGGACCCGGTCGGAGGAAGGACTGGTCCAGCGAGTCCAGACTTATGAAGCCGAGCTGATCCGCGAGGCCCTGACGCGTCATCAAGGTGATATCCGTCAGGTGACTGCGGACCTCAGGATTCCGCGCAAGACCCTCTACGACAAGATGACCCGGCATGGGCTGATCCCGGCGCTGCACCGACGTACGTCATCGACCACAATGCCCGGGCGCGGCTGAACACCGCTCAGGTATGCTCCAGAGGCCTGGCCGGGGTGGGCCGGCTGCCGAAGGGCAGCAAGCCCACCGTCGCGCGCCCTAGCCGATGGGCCTCAGGGACGAGATACGATCATTCATTCCGGAGTCCCGAAGGTCACGGATGTTGTTCCGGAATACCATGCACCGTCCGCGGAAATACGCGTCGGTACAGGCCTGCCACTGGCCGCGGAACTGCATCGAACTGATCTCGTCGTTGAAACCGGTGTTGTCCAGGTTCACGACTTCACCATCGAAGCGGATCGAACGACCGCGATAGTTATGGTCTCGATAGGCGATGACAAACGCACCGCGGTTGCCGCCCCCATAGCCCGGATTGTAGCCGCCGCCATTGCCGGGGTTGTAGCCGCTGCCGCCATTGTTGCCCGGGTTGTAGCCACCGCCACTGTTGTTGCCGGGGTTATAGCCTCCGCTGCCGCTGCCGCTGCCGCCGCTGCCCGGATTGTAGCCGCCGCCGCCGGAGTTCTGGCCGCTTCCGCCGCCACCCGGGTTGTAGCCGCTGCCACCGCCGGGGTTGGCACCACCGCTCGCACCGCTGCTGATCGGCGGACGGGACTGCGGCTCCGCCGGAGCCTCAGACGCCGACGACAGGGTCGCAAAACTGATCGAGAGCGCAAAGGTCGAGACTGCCGCAGCAGCCGAAAGGCCATAATAGAAATTTTTGATAGTCACTATAAGTCACTCCTGTTGTGCTCATTCGCGGCTTGGGATCAACATGCTTGATATGGAGACTTTATGAGTTTTGGTGAGCAGTCAAATTTGCCAGCTATCACTCTGTGTATTGGCGTCGATTTGTAGTTGTATCGTTGAGAGTGCCTCGTTGCTGCAATGAACGGTCATCAGTTCTGAGGTCCTGCCTGGTTTTGACCCCCTGACCGCAGTCGTTTGATTTGAAAGAGATTGCCGATGTGTAATGCCTGCGATGAGCGCTTCATGCATGTCATGCGGAGCCTTCAGGGCCGTCGTGACGTTCTGCGCGGCATTGGCGGAAGTTTTGTCGCCGCCGCAGTGGCTGCGCCTGGAGCGGCACTGGCTCAGGCCGGAGATCACGGTCACGCCGACACGATCTTCCTCGCTCGGCGCATCCACACCATGGACGCGCGCAATACCGTTGTGCAGGCGATCGCCGTCCGGGATGGCCGGATTATCGCGAGAGGTCGCCGCGACGACATCATGGACCTGAGGGGACCGCGCACCCGGACGATCGATTTCGGCGACTACACGGTCCTGCCGGGCTTCGTTGACCCCCACATGCATTCGAATTTTGCCGGCCTGCGCCCTTGGCTGGACATTGGCCCCTTCACGACGGCCACCATGGACGAAGCCCGCCAGAAGATCCACGACGCGGCCGCCCGGGCCGGCCCCGGAGCCTGGATCCAGGGCAAGATGCTTGACCCCTCGATCATGCCGGGACGCGAGCTGACCCGGGCCGATCTCGATGAGCTGTCTCCGGAAACGCCGGTCTTCATTCTCGAGTCCAACGGCCACAATGCCTATGCCAACAGCCGGGCCATCGACCTGGCCGGGCTGACGAAGGATACGCCGGACCCGCCCCAGGGCCGATTTGTCCGCGGCGCGGATGGCGAACTCACCGGCCGGCTGGAAGAGCCTCCGGCCTTCCAGCCCTTCATTCGCGTCATGTCATCGCCGGGCGAGGCCGAGCTGGTCGGGTTTCTGCGGGCCGATCTGGATGATGCTGCAGCCAAGGGCTGTACGGCCCTGCATGATTGCGGCATCGGCGGCCTGTTCGCCGAGGCTGACATCGGCCTCATCGAGGCGGCGCTGCAGGGCGACGCCCCCGTCCGTTATGCCGGGCTGCTGGTCTCGACCCACTATGAAAAATGGAAGGAGATGGGGCTGCGGCCAGGCCTTCACTCACCCAATTTTTCATTCAGCGGGATCAAGGCCTGGTCGGACGGTTCCAATCAGGGGCTGACCGGTTATCAGCGAGCGCCCTATCTGAACTCGACCAACCGCGGAACGCTCAACTATTCGCCCGAAGAGATCGAGACCCTGGTCCGCACGCTGCACAACGACGGCTGGCCCATCGGGATCCACGCCAATGGCGATGCCGCTATCGATGTGGTGCTCGACGCCTATGAGCGGGGTACCAACGGCGAGGGTGGCCACGCGCTCCGGCACCGGATTGAGCACTGCAGCATTCTTCACGACGACCAGATTGCCCGGATGAAGGCACTCGGTATCTCGCCGTCGTTCCTGATCGGTCATGTCCACTACTGGGGCCGGGCCTTCCGCGATCGACTGCTCGGGCCGGAACGTGCTGACAGGCTGGACCCCTGCCGCTCCGCCCTTGCCGGCGGCCTGCGGATCTCGCTGCACTCCGACTACAATGTGACCCCGATTGACCCGCTGCGCTGCGTCGAGAATGCCGTTCTGCGTGACATGAACGAGGGCGGCGGCATCCTGAACCCGGATGAGTGCATCTCGCCGATCCAGGCCCTCCGGGCGGTCACGATCGATGCCGCCTGGCAGTGCCATCTCGACGACACCTGCGGCAGCCTTGAGGTCGGCAAGGCCGCCGACCTGGTGGTGCTGGAGCGCGACCCGACGACCGCCCCGCCGGACACACTCCGGTCGATCCGGGTACATTCCACCTGGCTCGCCGGCGAAGCCCGTTTCCAATGAGACGGGGCGCGGGGTCAGTAAACCTGATGGTGCGTGCCATGATCGCCCTTGTCGGGCTGGTCCTCCCGGCAACGGGTGCCATGGCTGATCCCCTGGTCCGAACAGTGAAGGGCGAAGTGGTAGGGGTCGAGGCCGGGCCGCTGGCCATCTTCCGGGGTATTCCCTATGCCGCGCCCCCGGTCGGGCAGCTGCGTTGGCGCGAGCCCGAGGCCGCACAAGACTGGAGCAGGCGGTCCGCAACAGAATTCGGGCCTGCCTGTATCCAGCCTGTCTCGGTCGCCCAGGACGCCGCCTTCGGACCGATCGGCGCGAGGTCCGAAGATTGCCTGACCTTGAACATCTGGACTTCAGCCCCGAATGCCCGCGCCGGCCTGCCGGTCATGGTCTGGATACACGGCGGCGGCTTCGTCTCGGGGGCGGGCAGCCTGCCCGCCTACGACGGCTCGACCCTGGCCCGAAAAGGGGCAGTGGTCGTCACGCTGAACTACCGGCTGGGCGCTCTCGGCTTCTTCGCCCATCCGTCCCTTGATCAGGAAAGACCGGACGGTCCGGTCAATTTCGGACTGCTCGACCAGATCGCGGCACTGCAGTGGGTGCGCGACAATATCGGCGCGTTCGGAGGTGATCCCGACAATGTCACCATCCTCGGTGAATCGGCCGGCGCACAAAGTGTCCTTGCCCTGTTCGCCTCGCCGCTGGCCCAAGGACTTTTTCACAGGGGAATCGCCCAGAGTCCCTACGGCATTCCCAGCCACAGTCCGGCCGAGGCCCGGGCCACAGGGATCGAGGTGGCCAGAGCCCTGGATCTCGGCGAGGAGAATGCCTCCGCATCCGCCCTGCGCGAGGTTCCCGCGGAGGCTTTTGCCACCATCAGCGGCCGCGGCCGTTCCCTCGCACCCAGCCTTGTCTATGGCGACGCCGCCCTCCCAGCGCCGATCCTCGACCAGTTCGAACAGGACCGGTCGGCCGCCCTGCCGCTCGTGATCGGAAACAACAGCAATGAGGCCTCGGTCGCCGAACTGTTCGGCATCGACCCTGCCAGTCTGGTTCAAAAACTGGGTGTAGCGAAGATCGGCGTACGTCTGCTGTTTCCAGAAGCGACCGATGACGCCGACCTGGCGCGCCACGCCGTCCGGGACGCCGTTTTCGGTGCCTTCGGCAAACGGATTGCAGACCTGCATTCTCGCCGGGCCCCGGCCTGGCGCTACTATTTCAGCTATCTGCCCGAGCAACAGCAGAACATCGAGCCGGGCGTGCCGCACGGTGGTGAGATAGCCTTTGTTCTCGGGACGCTGGACAGGACGCCCGCCTATCGGGACATCCATACCCCGGCGGATGACCTTATGGCCGAGCGGATGACCGAATACTGGTTGGCCTTCGCCCGGACCGGCCGGCCCGACCCCGGCGGCGAACCGACCTGGCTGCCCTCAACAGCCCGCCAGAGCCGAACCATGGAATTCTCCGACCGCGTCGAACTGAGAAATCGCTTTCACGACCGTCGGCTCAACATCCTGATCGGGGTGATTCGTATTCTCGACAGCCTTCTCGATCACCGGTCGGGAGCGCCCCCGGTGTCCGGCGGCCCGGGCTGATCGTCGTCGTCGATCAGGATGCGCTCTGCCGCCCCCTGAATGTCGTCATACTGGCTGGCGCGCAGGGTCCAGACAAAGGCACCGACAGCCATCAGGCCGAGGAACACCGAGAAGGGTCCGAGAAGAAGCAGTATGTTCATTGTCCGCCCCTCACCCGGAGGGCATTGAGCGTCACGACCAGGGAAGAGCCTGACATCGCGAGTGCGGCCACGAACGGGTTCACCAGACCGATCATCGCGGCAGGTGCCGCCACGAGGTTGTAGAGGGCCGCAAAGCCGAAATTCTCCAGCGCCCGTCGACGGGCCGAACGCGCCACGTCTATCGCCTCGACGACGGCCATCAGGGCGTCACCGGTCAAGACAAGGTCTGCCGCATTCTGACTGGCCGCCAGCGCCGTTCCGGGCGCGACAGCGGCATGGGCACGCGCCAGTGCGGCGGCATCGTTCAAACCGTCCCCGACCATAAGAACCTTGCGACCCCCTGTGGTGAGGCGGTCAATCGCGTCCGACTTCTCCTCCGGCAGCAGGCCTGCGCGCCAGTCGGCGACACCCACCGCATGCGCCACCCCCTTTACTGCGCCGTTCCGATCACCCGACAGGATCTCGATCGTCAGGCCACGCGCCTTGAGCGCCTTGATCGTGTCAGCTGCGTCCGGTCGCAGACTGTCCGAGAACTGAAGCCGGACCTTTGTCTCGCCCTCAAAACCGAACCAGATTTCCGTCTCACCCGAACTGCGGGTCGGGGCACCCACGAACGCCGCCCGACCCAGGCGCGCGCGACGGCCGTCGATCAGACCTTCAACCCCAAGGCCCGTATGCTCGGTGACCCCGGTGGCCAGCGGGCCTTCTCCGGCCGCCCGGGCCACAGCGCGTGCCATCGGGTGACCGGACGCCCGGGCCAAAGGAGCGGCCATGGCGATGATGGCCGATGAAGCGCCGACCAGGGCAGGCCGCCCCTCGGTCAGAACGCCGGTCTTGTCGAACACCACATGATCGACCTCCGCCAGCCGCTCCAGTGCGGCCCCTGACTTGACCAGAACCCCGCGTCGGAAAAGCCGCGCCGAAGCCACCACCTGGACCGCCGGCACGGCCAGACCGAGGGCACAGGGACAGGTGACGATCAGGACCGCGACGGCACGGATGAGGGCTTCCCGCGGTTCGAGACCAAGGGCCCAGCCCCCGGCGAAGGTGGCAAGGGCAGCCGCATGAACCACCGGCACATAGAGCGCCGCCGCGCGGTCCGCGAGCCGGACGTAGCGCGAGCGCGACTGGGCACCGGCGTCAACGAGGCGCGCAATGGCCGCCAGCGTCGAATCCTCCGAGCGTGCCCGGGCGCGCAGGGTCAGCAGGCCTGAGGTGTTGACGGCGCCCGCCCGACAGAGTTGGCCCGGGAGGACCCGCTCGGGCGCACTCTCTCCGGTCAGCAGACTGTTATCCAGCAAGGCCTCGCCATCCTCGAGGGTGGCATCGACCGGAATGCGGTCGCCCGGGCGAACGCGCAGCAAATCCCCGGGCTGGACATCGCCGAGGGGGATAGTCCGCTCGCGGCCGGCTGCATCAACGGTACAGGCCACGGGTGCCTGCAGCGCCAGCAGGTCCCCTGCAGCGCTGCGCGCCTTCGCCCTCAGCACATGATCCAGCCAGCGCCCGATCAGCAGCAGGAACAGCAGTGAAACCGCAGCGTCGAAATAGGCGTCACGTCCGTTGAGGATCGTCTCCGAAAAGCTGATCGCAAGGGTAAGGATCACGCCGATGGAGATCGGGACATCCATATTGGCCCGGCCGGCCCGCAAGGACCGCCAGGCGGACTTGAAGAAGGTCATCCCTGCAAAGATGGCGCAGGGCGCGCCCACAGCGGCCGACATCCACATCATCATCGAGCGGGTGGCGGGGCCGAGTTCCTGGCCGAACAGTCCGGCCCAGATCGGAACCGAAAACATCATGGCATTCATCGCGCCGAAGCCCGCGACCGCCAGGGCAAGGATCAGCTGCCGCCCCTCACGGTCCCGCTGCACAAGCGCAGCGCCGGGGTCATAAGGGGTCGCCGGATAGCCGAGCCGCTCGAGAGCGGAGATTATCCGTCCCGGATCTGCGGCAGCGCCCTCAAGAGCCAGTGCCAGGCGTCCGGTGGACAGGTTCAGACGTGCCGAGGCCACGCCCGGAAGGCGCGCCATCTCGCGCTCGATCTTGGCGATGCAGCCGGCGCAGCGCGCCCCGGTCACCAGCAGATCAAGTCGGGTCTGACCATCGTTGGTCCGCCGCAGGAAGGCGGACATGTCAGGCCCGGTCGCCGCATCAAAGGTCACGGCCATGTCAGCCTCCGCTCGGCCATGAATGAATGACCGCCGCCGGTGGCATCGATACGGGCGTCCCAGACGCCGGACAGGCCGGCGCGGGCACCGCTGTACTGGCCCGGCGCGGTCTCGGTGAGGGTCAGCACGTTGCGGCCCTGTTCAGTGGCCGGCCGCAACAGGGTGGCTGTGACCTTCAGCCCACGCAGGGGTTGGCCCTCCCGGTCCTGGAGCAGGACGATCACAGCGTCCGGCCGGGCCTCGAGGGCGGCGCGCCAGCCGAGCGCTTCCTGAACGCGAAGCCGTTCCAGCTCGGTGTTGTAGAGCAGGCCCGCCTCATACGGCCTCGGCGCGACCTGTCCGGGATGGGTGCGGTAGGCCATGGTCAGAAAGACCGCATTAACCCCGATGATCACGACGAAGAAGGCCACGACCCCGGCGGCGACATGCCAACCCTTTACGGTGAACGGGGCTCGCGGCGGTGTGGAGGGGGCGGTCATCAGCGGGAGTCTCCAAAGTCGAAAGCGGTCCGGACGGACCGGATTTCGTCCCCTGACCGGATCTCGAAGGTTGCCGGCTGGCTGCCTTCGGCAACCACGGCGGCGGGCGCGGTGACGAAGACCCGAACGGAGGTGACCCGGTTGGGGTCGACCTGAAGGCGCAGCGGGTTCGAAACCGGCCGACCGGGACTTCTGAGGGTCGCGCCCGGAACGCCGGCGTAGCGGACTTCCAAGGTCGCCGGTTCAAAACCGTGGTTGGCGATTTTCAGCGTATAGCCGTTGCGGACAGCCCCATCATGCAGCCGGACCGCAGCCGGATTCCGGTCGCGCAGGGCGTGAACATCGAGGGTCTTGCGGGTGGTGAAGCCCCAGATCATGAGGCCGCTGACAATAGCCAGGGCGACGCCGTAATAGAGGGTCCGGGGACGGATCAGGCGGTGCTCCGGCTTCTGACCGCAGCTACGGGCCGCAACTGCCGCATCCGTGTCATAGGCAATGAGCCCCCGCGGCCGGCCGACCTTCTCCATGACCTCATTGCAGGCGTCGATGCACAGGCCGCAGTTGATGCATTCCAGCTGTGCCCCGTCGCGAATATCGATGCCCATGGGACAGACCACAACGCACTGGTTGCAGTCGATACAGTCGCCACGACCTTCCCAGGTCTCCGCCTTCTTGTGCGGCCCGCGCGGCTCTCCGCGGTCGTAGCGATAGGTGACCTGGAAGGACTGGTCGTCCAGCATCGCCCCCTGGATGCGTGGCCAGGGGCACATATAGGTGCAGACCTGCTCGCGCATATGTCCGGCGAAGACATAGGTGGTGAAGGTCAGGACGGCGCACGAGACATAGGCCGTCATGGGCGCGGTTCCGACCCAGAAGGTACGGATCAGGTCCGGTGCGTCGTGAAAATAGAAGATCCAGGCCCCACCGGTGCCGAAGGCCGTGCCGATCCAGACCGCGTGTTTTCCTGTCTTGCGCCACAGCTTGTTGAACGACATCGGGGCCGCGTCGAGCCGCATCCGCGCATTCCGGTCACCCTCGAACAGGCGCTCGATATAGATGTAGAGGTCGGTCCACACGGTCTGCGGACAGGCGTATCCACACCACAGTCGACCGAACAGGGCCGTCACAAGGAACAGTGACAAGGCCGCGAGCACCAGCAGACCCGTGATGAAATACACCTCCTGCGGCCACAGCTGGATCATGAAGAAATAGAAACGACCACCATCGAAGTCGACGAGCACGGCCTGGTCGGGAAGTGCCCCCGGGCGATCCCAGCGGATCCATGGCGTTATGTAGTAGATCGCCAGCATGACGATCAGCAGCGCCCATTTGATCCAACGCCACTGGCCGTTGACCAGTTTGGGATAGATCGGCACCCGCGCCTTGTAGAGGCCCGTGGGGCGGGCTTTCTCGCGCTGTTTTTCGGCGACAGACGCCGGACCCGTCTTCGCCGAACGATCACGGGTCCGGTCAATGATGATGGTCATGGCGCGGCTGCAGCGGCTCCTGACGCCTCGCCGCCCCCGGCGTTGACGTGCACATAGACCGCCAGGGCCTTGATCACACCCGGCGAGAACCGGCCTTCCCAGCTCGGCATGACGCCGTTGCGGCCGTTGTGAATCTGGCCGCGAATGGACTCGCGGTCGGACCCGTAGAGCCACTCCCGGTCGGTCAGGTTGGGCGCGCCGACCAGGCGATCCCCCACGCCCGTCGGCGTATGGCAGGCCGCGCAGTTGTCGGCATAGAGCTGCTGCGCCCTTCCCACTGCTGCCGCGTCCGCGGGGCGGCCCGAAAGTCGAACGACATATTCCGTCATGTCGGAAACCTGGGCGGGGCTGAGCATGCCATCGCGGCCGAAGGCCGGCATCTGCGAGGTCCGGGTCTGGGGATGGGCCGACCGGACGCCGACCCGAAGGGTGTGCTCGATCTCCTCAAGCGTTCCACCCCAAAGCCAGACGTCATCGCGCAGATTGGGATAGCCCCGCGCCCCGCCACCCCCGGCACCGTGACAGGTGGCGCAGTTGTCGCCGAAGACGGATTGCCCGACCGACAGCGCATGCGCCTGCAGGGCCGGGTCGGCCTCGATCTGCTGCAGGGACGCCGTCGCCAGCACCGCCTCGCCGCGGCCGCGTTGAATGCGAAGCGCGTCCAGCTGTTCGGCGACCTCCGCCCGGTCGGAATGCTTCAGGACACCCGGGGTGTAGCCGTTCAGCCCCGGCCAGGCCGGCATCAGCACCCAATAGACAACGGCGAAGATGATGCAGCCGTAGAAGATCCAAAGCCACCAGCGCGGCAGCGGATTGTCCAGCTCGCGGATACCGTCCCATTCGTGTCCGGTCGTCTCAACGCCGGAGTGTTCGTCGCGCTCGGGTTCAGACATGCTCGTCCTCGTCTTTCTCAAGCGGAAGATGGGAAAGCCGCTTGAAGGCCTCTCGGTGCTTCGGCCACATCGCGTAGACCACGCCGGCGATGAAGACGGCTGCGAAGTAGAGGGTGCCGCCCTGCTGGGCGAAGCGCGCCACGGTTTCGTAGTCGAGACCGCTCATCGCAGGTTCTCCGGATCTTCGGCCTGGTAGGTGCGGAAATCGACCTGGGTGCCGAGTTGCTGCAGATAGGCGATCAGCGCGTCCATCCGGGTCAGCCGCGCAGGGTTGCCGTCGAAGTCGCCCTGGGCGATGCGCGGCCCATAGCGACGACGCAGGTCAGAGGTCGCACTCGCGAAAGGATCGACCTGAGCGTTCAGATCCGCTTCCGCGTTCTCGACCTGGTCTGCCGTATAGGGGACGCCGACCGCCACCATGGCTCTCAACTTGGCCTGGATGGCATGCTGGTCCAGGTCCTGGTTCGCCAGGAAGCGGTAGGGGGGCATATTGGACTCGGGCACGACCGAGCGTGGGTCAGTCAAATGCTCGACGTGCCAGTCGTTGGAGTATTTGCCGCCGACGCGCGCCAGGTCAGGCCCCGTCCGCTTTGATCCCCACTGGAACGGGTGATCGTACATGCTCTCGGCCGCAAGGCTGTAGTGACCGTAGCGCTCCACCTCATCGCGCAGGGGGCGGACCATCTGCGAGTGGCAGCCATAGCAGCCCTCCGCGATGTAGACGTCGCGCCCGGCCAGCTCGAGCGGGGTGTAGGGGCGCACGCCCTCGACCTCCTCGATCGTGCTCTCGACCCAGAACAGGGGCGCGATCTCGACGATCCCGCCGACCGAAACCACCACCGTGATGCCGAGGACCAGCCAGAGGGAGTGACGTTCAAATCTCTTATGGTGCTTCCACATGGTTCTGATCCTCACTCGGCCGGCAGCAGGCGCGGCTCGATCGTCGTCGCCGGTACGGCCGCGCTGTCAGGCACGGACGGCATTCGGATCGTTCGCCACAGGTTGTAGGACATGATGAGCGTGCCGCTCAGGAACATCAGGCCACCGACGGTGCGGATGATGTTCTGGATGTGTTTGGCGGACACCGTCTCGATGAAGCTGTTCGCGAGGAAGCCGTCGGGCGTGTACTCGCGCCACATCAGGCCTTCCATGATGCCGGAGACCCACATCGCGGTGATGTAGAGAACGATACCGGTCGTCGCGATCCAGAAATGCCACTCGACGAGCGCGTTCGAGTACAGCCGGTCCTTCTTCCAGAGCCAGGGCACCAGGCAGTAGATGGCGCCGAAGCTGATGAAACCGACCCAGCCCAGGGCCCCCGAATGGACGTGGCCGATGGTCCAGTCCGTGTAGTGCGACAGGGCGTTGACCGTCCGGATGGACATCAGCGGACCTTCGAAGGTCGACATGCCGTAGAAGGCGATGGCCACGACCATCATGCGCACAACCGGGTCGGTGCGCAGCTTGTCCCAGGCCCCCGACAGAGTCATCAGCCCGTTGATCATCCCGCCCCAGGACGGCATCCAGAGCATGATCGAGAAGGTCATGCCCAGCGTCTGCGTCCACTGCGGCAGGGCCGTGTAGTGCAGGTGGTGCGGACCGGCCCAGATGTAGATGAAGATCAGCGACCAGAAGTGGACGATCGACAGGCGGTAGGAATAGACCGGCCGCTCGACCCGCTTGGGCACGAAATAGTACATCATCGCCAGGAAGCCGGCCGTCAGGAAGAAGCCAACGGCGTTGTGCCCGTACCACCACTGGACCAGGGCATCCTGCACACCGCCGAAGGCGGAATAGCTGCGCGCCTCCAGCAGGCCGACCGGCACCGCGGCGTTGTTGACCAGATGCAGCAGGGCGACGGTGACGATGAAGGCCAGATAGAACCAGTTGGCCACATAGATGTGGGGTTCCTTGCGCTTCCAGATCGTGCCGAGGAAGACCAGCAGATAGGCGACCCAGACGATGGTCAGCCATAGATCGACGTACCACTCCGGCTCCGCGTATTCGCGCGACTGGGTGATCCCCGCCAGATAGCCGGTGGCCGCCAGAACGATGAACAGCTGGTAGCCCCAGAAAACGAACCAGGGCCAGATCCCGCCAGCCAGCCGCGCCTTGCAGGTTCGTTGCACGACCCAGAACGAGGTACAGATCAGTGCGTTGCCGCCGAAGGCGAAGATGACGCCGGAGGTATGCAGGGGCCGTAATCGGCCGAAGTTCAGCCAGCCGTGCTCCGGGAAGTAGAAGATCTCGGGCCACGACAGCTGCGCCGCGATCAGCACACCAACCGTCATGCCGATGACGCCCCAGAACATGGTGGCGATGACCCCGGCCCGTATGACCCCGTCCTGGTAGCGGGTCGGGTCACTGCGAAAACTGCCTTGGGCGACGCCGATGGTCAGGGCGCTCAGGGCGATGACCGAGGCCGCCATCAGGATATAGCCGTGGAACCGGAAGGCCGCGTCATCCGTCAGGGCGGTCGCGAACAGGGCCAGGACCGCGGAGATGCCGAGGAACAGGAACAGGGCGACGACGTCTGACGGGGTATCGGAGTCGGGCGTGGCTATGGACGGCATTCGGATGGACCCCTCGAGCAGAGAATGCCTCCGTGCCCGGGCTTCGCAGGCCGCGCCTTGCGCTGGCGCAAAGCGGAGCGGGCATTTTTCCGGTCCTGTCGGCGCAGGAGAAAACGAGATGCGTATTCAGGATATCCAGGACGAACAGGTACTCGGCGCGGCGCTGATCCTGCTTGGCCTTTCACTGGGCGGTGCGGCCGCGGCAGCAGGCCTGCTGGCCGCCGCCCATATGGCACAGACTGGCCCGATGTGCGGGCCGACCCTCGGTCATTGTTTCCGCTGTGTGGCCGCTGTGGCCCTGCTCATGGCCGCACTGGCGAGCTCCGGCGCGGGTGCCTGGTTGCTGAAGCCGCGACCCGCGCTCCCCGCAGCAATCTGAACGGGTCTATCAGACCTGCCGGGCCAGCGCGTTGTGGACCGTCGTCAACAGCGCGTCGGTTAGAAGCGGCTTCTCGACAATCGGCACACCGGCCGCGGCGGCCCGGTTTCTCAGGGCGGTGCGGGGATTGGTCGTGATCAGGATTGCAGGCAGGCCCACGCCAACCGCCCGAAGACACTCAAGCAGGGCGAGGCCATCCATACCCGGCAGGTTTTGATCCAGAACCAGACAGCCCGTGTCCGGCAGGTCACCCGCTGCCAGCAGGCTTTCGCCATCGCGAAAACTGCGCACATCAAGGCCTTCGAGATCGAACGAGAAATGCATGGCATGGGTCACCGCAGGGTCGTCGTCCACAAGGATGACGGCGGGCCGGGTCGCAAGACTGACGGTCGTCGCCGTCACGCGCACAGACCCTCGAGCCGATGACGCTGGAGCAGGCGAACGTGGCGCGATGACCGTGCCTCGACGAGGCCCTGGGCCTGGAGCTGGGACAGGGTGCGCGAGACGGTATGGATGGTCAGACCGACATGGTCGGCGATGTCCTGCCGGGTCATGGGCAGGTCAATGATTTCCGGTCGACCCATGCGTTCGGCGAAATCCAGCAGGAAGGCGGCGACGCGCTCGGTCGCCCCCTGCCGGGCAAGAATCAGGGCGTGGTCCTCGCTACGCCGGAAGGCGCGGACGGTGACCTGCCACAGTGCCCGCGCCAGACCCACGTCAGTCACGGCGCGGCCGGCAAGCTCTGTCCGCTCCATCGCCAGGGCATCGACGCGGCTCAGGGCCTCGGCTGTGGTCGTATGCTCCACGCCGGCTTCGAGGCCGAGAAAATCCCCCGGCAGATGAAACCCTGTGACCTGCCGGCGGCCATCACTCAGGAGGCGGTAGCTGATGACGGCACCGCTGAGCACCCGATAAACGAGCCGGACCGGCTCACCTTGCCGAAACAGAACCGCACCAGGGGCGAAGGGCGATCGGGGTGCTGCTGTCGCATTCGCAAATGCACCGCACAGCGCGCAATCCGACCCCGCATCCGACGACGGCACAACCGCTTCCCGGGATTCATGATGGCGTAGGGCGGTCATCCGGTCCTCCGTGCACAGCCGATGACCGAGGTTAGGACCCTGCCCCACTCGCCGGTATTCGGGTCTCCCCCCTAAGGGGTTTCCCTGATGCCGGACGGTGGACCCGCTACACCGCCCGGGCGTGCCGGGACTCCGCCGCGGGCAGACCCGCGTCGAAACAGGCCGCGACGACACGCATCAGTCGGAAGGCCTCTGCCGGGATGGTCACGGAGCGACCCTCGACACGGCACAACCCGTCGGCCTCAAGCCTCGATGCGGCGGCCAGGGCCGCGTCCAGCGCCGTCGTTTCAAATCCACGCATCCGGCACTCTGCGCCGACGTCGACGGTCAGGTGGCACATCAGGCGTTCAATGACGCGCGCGCGCAGTTCATCCTCCGCCGAAACCGGAAGGCTCCGCCCGACGGGCAGGTGCCCGGCCTCGACAGCACGGCCCCAGACATCGGTCGCTGCGGCGTTCTGTATGAAACCGGCGGCCAGCCGACCGATCGAGGAAGGGCCGACAGGAATCAGCACTGGTGCCGGATCGTCCGTGTAGCCCTGAAAATTCCTGCGCAAGGTTCCGGATGCGGCAGCCCGGGCGAGCGGGTCGCCCGGAAGGGCGTAATGATCGAGGCCGATCCGTCGATAACCCCCGGCCCTCAACACCGAGTCCGCCGCTTCAGCCTGGGCCCAGCGTGCATCGCTGTCAGCGAGCTCGGCCGCCTCGATCATGACCTGGTGCTTCTTCATCCAGGGGACATGGGCATAGCCGAACACGGCCACCCGGTCCGGCTGCAGCTGGATCGCGGCCTCGGCCGTGGCCGCGACATTCTCCGGCGTCTGGCCCGGAAGGCCTTACATGAGATCGAAATTGACGGCCCTGACGCCCGCCGCCCGCAACCGCGTGGTAGCGGCGGCCACCTGATCGAGGGGCTGAACCCGGTTCACACGGGTTTGCACAGCCGGATCAAACGTCTGGACTCCGAGACTGGCGCGGGTGACCCCGGCCTCGCCCGCCGCGTCAATGAAGGCGTCCGAGAGCATGCCTGGATCGAGTTCAACGGCCACCTCAGCCCCGGGACGAAGGGCGAACCGGTCGGTCATGTGCCGGACAAGGGTACGGAAATGGTCCGGCGACAGGGCGTTGGGACTGCCCCCGCCGAAATGCAGGTGCGCGGCCCCGGCATGCGGTCCGACGGCGTCCGCCCACAGGTCCACTTCGCGCATCAGGGTCCCGAAAAAAGCCCCCACCCGCTGATAGTCGTGGACGACACTGGTATGGCACCCGCAGTACCAGCACAGGCGACGACAGAAGGGGATGTGAACATAGGCCGAAACCGTCTGGTCTCTGCGCAGTTTGGCAAGCCAGGTCCGAACTTCCTCATCTCCGGCCACGGGCTGAAAGGCGATCGCTGTCGGATAGCTGGTGTAGCGCGGCAGACTCCGCGCGGCATGGGGTCGCCAGGCCGAAGGCAGCTGTCCCGACGGCATCGGATGGATCAGGCATTCCGGAGCGTTATGCGGCATTCGCCGACCTAACCGCCGTCGTCGTCTGGTGGAATTCGGGAGTTTCACCTACGGGTTGTTGCGGAGGCTGGAATGACCGTTACCCACCCGGACGCGAGCAAGGCCCGGGCCCTTTGGGCCTGGATGCTGGTGGCCCGACATACGCGGCTGGGTCTGGTGACCGCTTTCGTACTCACCGCCGCCGCCTTCCTGCTGCGCCTTACCCTTTCGCCGGTACTGGAAGACCGGCTTTTGTTCATGATTTTCATCCCCGCTGTGATCGGCGCGGCGGCGCTTGGCGGCGCCGTGCCCGGCGCAGTAGCGACCCTGCTCGGCCTTGGCTGCGGCCTGATGATCTCAAGCGCCCCGGATGGTTTGACCCGCGGGGACCTGATCAGCGCATTCGTCTTCCTGCTGATCGGTGCCGCGGTGACCGCGGGTGGGGAGGTCTTCCAGTCCATGCGGTCGCGTTCCGTAGCCGTGAACCGAGACCTGCTCGCCCGGGAAGCCCACCTCCAGTCCATCCTCGCAACCGTGCCGGACGCGATGGTGGTCATCACCGAAGACGGGAACATGCAGTCCTTCAGCCTCGCCGCCGAACGCCTGTTCGGCTGGAAGGCCGACGAGGTCATCGGTCGCAATGTGAACATGCTGATGCCCGAGCCCTACCGCGCGCATCATGACGGCTATCTGGATCGCTATCTGACCACCGGCGAGCGACGCATCATCGGGGTTGGCCGGGTCGTGCTGGGAGAGCGCCGCGACGGCTCTACCTTCCCCATGGAATTGTCCGTCGGAGAGATGATTTCGGGCGACCGAAGGTTCTTCACAGGCTTCGTCCGCGACCTCAGCGAACGACAGGACATCGAGCAGCGGCTGCAGGAACTGCAATCCGAACTGGTCCATATCTCCCGGCTGAGCGCCATGGGGGAGATGGCGTCAGCGCTGGCACACGAGTTGAATCAGCCGCTTTCGGCGATCGCCAATTACCTCAAGGGCTCATCGCGCCTGCTGGCTGCAGAACCGGTGCCACGCGAACGCCTGCTCGAGGCCGTCCACAAGGCGGGTGAGCAGGCGCTTCGCGCCGGGGAGATTATCCGCCGGTTGCGGGACTTCGTGGCCCGCGGAGAGGCAGAACGTCGGGTCGAAAGTCTGCCCAAACTGGTCGAGGAGGCCAGCGCCCTCGCCCTGGTTGGAGCGAAGGAAACCGGCGTCCGCGTCCAGTTCAGATTTGCGCCCGGGATCGAGTTTGTTCTCGCCGACCGGGTTCAGGTCCAGCAGGTTGCGCTCAACCTGATCCGCAACGCCATGGAGGCGATGGAAGACAGTCCCAGCAAGATACTGGAGATCCGGATCGACGCGGCGGCAGATGGCCATGCCCAGGTTACGGTCGCCGATACCGGTTCGGGAATCAGCACTGAGGTGGCCAATCAGTTGTTCCAGCCCTTTGTCACGACCAAAAGGACCGGTATGGGCGTCGGCCTGTCGATCTCCCGAACGATCATCGAGGCGCATGGCGGCCGCATCTGGACAGAGCCGAACCCCGGCGGAGGGACCCGGTTCTGCTTTACACTGCGGGCTGTAGGCGAGGAGGAACTCAAAGATGCTGAATGAGCCGGTCGTCCATATTGTCGACGACGACGCCGCGATCCGCGATTCACTGGCGTTTCTTCTGGACACGACAAACCTCCGGTCGCGGACCTATGACTCCGCAGCGGCCCTCCTGGCATCCGCAGGACATCTGGCTCCGGGCTGTATTGTCACGGATGTCCGCATGCCGGACATGAACGGCCTGGAGATGGTCCGGCGACTGTCCGAGATCGGGGTGAGCCACCCGGTGATCGTCATGACGGGTCATGCGGACGTTCCGCTTGCCATAGAGGCCGTCCGGGCCGGCGTGAAGGACTTCATCGAGAAGCCCTTTGACGATGACGCCCTGCTCGCCTCGGTTCGCGCCGCCATCGCGCACCAGACCCTTGCGGCCGAGCATGCAGGACGCGATGCCGAATTGCGTGACCGGCTTGCCAGCCTTTCCGCACGGGAGCGCCAGGTGCTGGACGGCCTCGTCGCCGGACAGGCCAACAAGGTCATCGCCTACGACCTCGAGATCAGTCCCCGGACGGTCGAAGTCTACCGGGCCAATGTCATGACCAAGATGCAGGCCCGCAGCCTGTCCGAACTCGTCCGCATGACGATTCTCGTCCAGCGCCCCTGACTCCCCGGCCTTCAGGGATTTCCCGGAGGTGACCCGGGCGGGCGCAGATGGGAATGATCCGGATCGTCGCGAGGTCCATCCTGATGTTCGACTACCAGGCCGCATTCCAGACCGCTGTGGAGCAGGTCAAGGGCGAGGGGCGCTATCGCGTCTTTGCCGACCTGAAGCGCGTGCGCGGCCAGTTCCCCAAGGCGAAGC
>VYLK01000065.1_pt1 | contig 66193 bp, 44 predicted proteins | sample 5114321 | NCBI WGS metagenome assembly VYLK01 (sample SAMN12291792, study PRJNA351875) | freshwater metagenome | isolation source: freshwater lake | place: USA: Michigan, MSU2 Lake | collected 2011-08-16
ACTAATAAAACGGAGAGGCTATGGCTTTAGAAACTTTCGGAATTTTTGGGTTAGAAGTATGTTATCTTGGCATCTTGTCTGTTGATTTAGCATAAAGAGTAACGAAGAGCCAATTAATCGTTATTCAAAGTGATACAAAACGCGATGAATTGAATAAACTCGTCAGCGAATACCGTACCCAATTAGCCGACTATAAAAATGCCGACTACCTCGTTACCGGTAGTAAATTATACGAGATTTTAATCCGTCCCATCGAGTCCCAAATCGCCACCAGTTCCCGAAAAAATATCGCTATTATCGCCACCGGACAACTGCGCTATATTCCCTTTGAAACCCTCTACGATAAGAAAAATGACCAAGTTCTCCTAGAAAAATATCCGATTTATTATTTAACTCGTATCTCCACATCTACCCCTCCCGCGACCGAAAGAAAACCCTTACAAGGCCTAGCATTTGCTAACCCTAAACCCACCCAAGAAGAACTTAAAGGCACAGAAATAGAAGCAGAAACTATCAGCAAAATCTTTCCAGGAAGTGAAAAATATCTCGGCACAAACGCAACTCTAGATATATTCAAAAAACAAGCCTTTCGCTTCTCGATTCTCCACCTCGGAACTCACGGCTGTTTTGACCTCGCTGGCTGTCCTAATTTGGGTATGGAACCTAATACTATTCTTTTCGCCAATAAAGAGCAATATAACATCGCTGATGCCGCATTATTAGGCTTAAAAGATACCGAATTAATCACCCTCAGTGCCTGTCAAACCGCCAAGGAAGCCAACACAGACGGACAGGAAATATCGGGACTTGCTTACGTCCTAGAAAGAGCCGGAGCTAAATCAGTAATTGCCAGTCTTTGGAGTGCTGAAGATAATACCAGTGCGGAAATTATGACCCAATTTTATCAAAATCTCAAGAATGGTATGACGAAAAGTGAAGCCATGCAAAAGGCCAAACTGAGTCAAATTAAAAGCCATCCCTTCTTTTGGTCGCCCTTTATTTTGATTGGGGCTGCTAATTAGACCTCTTGCATAATTTTTTTATGGCACAATAGAAGGTCTTGCTTTTTTCTCGATTTTTAGATGGAAGTGGAAAAAAGAATAAAATGTGATCTTAGGTCAGGAAATTATCGATACTTTTGCTATGTTTATTAGCAAAAATATGGATTATCAAAACTTAAAGGAACGCGAAAGTGTGATCACTTCAACCAATTATATCTCTCTACCCTTTTTTCTCCCAGTTCCTCTGCCACTAGCTTTCACCCACTTATGTCAAGCAGTCAGGCTTATCGGTTAAATAACTTTGATAACTTTAGGTGAAGAGTCCTCCTAAATTGGCGTTTTGTTACTAATTGATCATACTTAATCTAAGAGAGCCATAACTGATAACTGATAACTGATAACTGATAACTGATAACTGATAACTGATAACTGATAACTGATAACTGATAACTGATAACTGATAACTGATAACTGATAACTGATAACTGAATCGCCAACCAGTACCAAAAGCGCGATCGCTAATTTTTAAGCCTGGGGGAGCTTGTTTGCGCTTAAATTCGGCATTTTTAACCAATTTAATCACTTTCTGTACAATTTCAGGCTCAAAACCGGCGGCGATAATTTGTTCGGCGGATTGATGGCGATCGATTAACAGTGCTAAAATAGCATCTAAAATCTCGTAGGGAGGTAAAGAATCTTGATCCTTCTGATTGGGTTTTAATTCAGCACTAGGAGCTTTATTAATCACATTAAGGGGAATAATTTCCCCGTGCCGATTTAACCAGCGACAGAGGGAATAAACGCGGGTTTTCGGCACATCGGCAATCACTGCTAAACCACCATTCATATCACCGTAAAGGGTGCAATATCCCACCGCCATTTCTGATTTATTGCCAGTGGATAATAGTAAATGACCGAATTTATTAGAGAGAGCCATTAATAAATTACCGCGAATGCGTGACTGAAGATTTTCTTCAGCAATACCAAAATCAGTCCCCGCAAAAAGCCGCTCTAAAAGTTGATCATAAGCGGTCATAATTTCTTTAATTGCTAACTTCTCACTTTTGATGCCTAAATTATTAACTAAAGCCACCGCATCGCTAATAGAATGGTCGGAACTATAGGGAGAAGGCATCATCACAGCGAGAACATTTTCTTTACCCAATGCGTCGGTGGCAATAGCGGCAACTAAACTGGAATCAATGCCACCACTCAAGCCGAAAATTACCCGTTTAAAACCGCATTTCTGCACATAATCTCGCACTCCTAAGACTAAAGCTTGATAAATTTCTTCATCTTCATCGATGGGTAAAGGATGAATAACTGCGGGTAACAAATCTTGATTAAACTCGATCAATTCTAAGCTAGAAGTAAATGCCTTGGCGCGATAAATCACTTCTCCTTGTCGGTTAAAAGCAACACTGTCACCATCAAAAATTAAATCATCATTACCTCCCACTTGATTGACATAAACTATCGGTAAATTATATCTAGTGGCACTATAGGCTAATAAAGATTCTCGCAATTTTTGCTTACCGACACTGTAGGGAGAAGCGGAAAGATTAACGATTAAATCCACTCCCAAATTAGCTAAATCGGCCATGGGATTAACTGCGTATTGACGCTGACCCCAAAATTGTTCATCATTCCAAACATCTTCACAGATAGTTACACCGATTTTTACATTATTTTCTGTTAGTTGAAAATATTGACTTTCTTTCCCAGAAGCAAAGTAACGATCCTCATCAAAAACATCGTAGGTAGGCAATAAACGTTTAGTAAAAATTTGTTTAATCTCTTGACTTTTTAACAAAGCTATGCTATTAAATAACGGCTTTTCTCCTCTGACCGTTGCCGAGGGATTTTTTTCGACAAAACCGACTAAGACGGCTAATTTTTCTGGTAATTGTTGGGACAATAATTGCAATTGTTGAGACATTTTCTCCACAAAACCCAGATTTAATAATAAGTCTCTGGGAGGATAACCACAGAGGGATAATTCTGGGGTTAAAAGTAATTCTGCTCCCTGATTAAATGCCTTTTGAGCGACCTCTAAAATTCTTTGGGCATTTCCTTCTATATCTCCAACAATGGGATTTAATTGAGCGATAGCAATTCTCATATTTTTTCCTATTTAAACAAAAACTAACGGTTGATCTTTAAAGGGAGCAAAGGCTTTTTCATCAAAGCGATATAAACTAGCTGGACGACCGGCACCACGAGAGACTTTTAAACCCATATCTTTGAGAAATCCTAATTTCAATAGCCGATTTCTGAAGTTAGAATAATCACTAAAATTTTTACCTAAAATTGTCTCATAAAATTGATAAAGATCATTTAAAGTAAATAATTCTGGTAAAACCTCAAAAGCGACGGGACTATACTCTACTTTATTGCGTAATCTTCGCCAGCCATAAGCTAAAATTTGACCGTGATTAAAGGCTAAATCTGGCACTTTATCAATCATATACCAAGTGATATTATAATCCCGTTCAGTGATTAACTTTGCTTCTTCAAACCGCACCAAAGCGAAGTAACTCACCGATAGATAACGTTTCCCAAAACTCTCGGCTGCTGCTGGGGAATCTCCCTCTGGACTGCCAAAAGTATATAACTGTTCCAGATAGAGATTATGGACGCTAATTTTCTCGGCTAAAATTCGATAGGCTGCCGTTTCCAGTGATTCCCCATTTCTCACTAAAGTTCCGGGTAAACTCCAGTAATTGCTAAAGGGTTCTTCCCGTCGTTTAATCAGAAGCACCAGCAGCCGATTTAATTGGGTATCAACGGAAAAGATCACGTTATCAACTCCGACTTTAAAATCAGCTAGAGATTTATTAGCTAGGGTATTTAGCGGTTTCATGCGTAAAGTTTTTGACCTTCGATATAATCTTTAATCGGTGCAGGAACAGCCTGTTTATCGCCTTTTTCTCGATAATCTGTTGAGGATACAGCCGGAGCAAAGACATCGGCAATCAGACAATCACCCCCTAATGTTTGCAGTTGTTCAATATCATCTTGATTAATAGGATATCCGGGACGGGGAATCACGAGAATTTTGACTTTTTCTAATAATTCTTGGCTGCGATACCAGTGCCTAATTTGTCCGGCTAAATCGGAACCAATGACTAGGGTATATTCCTCCTGTTCTCCCCAAATTGCTTGCGCTTTTTCCACACTAATTAAGCTCCGTCGATCGCTTAATTCTCGTCGCAGTTGTATATTATCCCTTGGGGGTTGAATATCCCGGATGAGCAAATTTAACATCCTCAGACGATGTTCGAGACTGGTTTGATGATTTTTAAAGGGATTATCGGCAGCCCAAACCGCAACGATATCGTACTGTTCCGATAACCATTTTAGTATGGCTTGATGACCGGCAGTGGGAGGATCGGCACTGGTTCCAAAAAGGGCAATTTTAAGCATAGGATTCAATTGCTTGCTCACTGAGGGATTAGTTTAACTCTGCTCAAGCATGGCAAAAATTAACTTCTCCCCATTATAGTTGATTTTACCAAAATAGAGCAAGAGGATCAGTGATCTCCTGCAAAAGTAAGTTATCGAGCCGCTATCCGGTCAAAATATCTAAAACCCCAGATAAATTCGACATAATCTTAGGTTTTATGAATAGGATAGTTAGGGACTTGCGCTTTGATAATGTACCTTTTGGGCGAACGCAGTTCGCCCCTACATTGTGGACAAAATCCGTTACTGTAGGGGCGCAATGCTTGCGCCCTCCGATCGATCAGCTACGCAAGTCCCTTATCTCTTATCTTTTGTCTGCTACTGAAGATTTTTGATTCTTGCAGGAGATATTATTTTTTATAAAATTGGTGAACTAATTCACAAACGTACTAACCTACAAACAGAAGGAGGCAAACCCATTACGCCGCGCTATGACTCCCGTAGCACTTAGCGGCCCAAACCACTGGCTCGATTTCTCCCTTTTGGAGTTTTTCTAGCGGGGTTGCTCCCTCTAAACGAATATCACCCGTGAGCAGAAAGAGCATTTGTGTCCAAGCACCGTCTTCTTTTAAGACGGCTAACACTTGGTCTAAACCTGACAAAACTTTGCCATCAATAAATTGCCAAGCGGGATAAACTAATTCCTCGTTGACAGATAAACCTAAGACCTGATGATTGAGCCTCATAGTTTCTAACTCCAAAGAACTACAGGCTAAAACACGACAAACCTCGGCGCTGGTTAAGGTTCCGCCTTGCTTAGATAGGAAGCGCTTCTTCGCTTCTTCGCCTCGTTTAATGGCAGCTGCCAACGCAGGGGCTAAAGCTAAAGGAGATTGTGTTTTTTGTATAGATTCTAACATTTTTAAGCAACCCTACCACCGCGAACGTATTTTGAATCCTTGATTAGTTTTTAGGAAGACCCTATCTACCCCTAATAATAACAGATGGTCGGCATTGCCCACCATACATATAGCAATTCTATGTGAGATTTAAACTGTCACCTATTGATAACAAGGGACTTAAGTAGTCGTGCAAAATTAATTTCCTAGTGAAGATAGGCAAGAGGCAAGAGACAAGAGGCAAGAGGTGGTTAGATATGTGTAATTAATTTTGCTTAGGTACTTAAGCCCCTTGTCTATGTTAACCATCATTTAGTCTCCTTTTTTTTCGCTGTGCATTAACTTTAACCCTACATTAACGTACAGATGGGCAATCGTTATCGGATTAATTGCTTCTGGCAGCCATCCTGCATATAGCGGTACAGAGAGTCCGGCTAGAATCAAGAGTAACCCCAGATTCTTTTTGAGATTAAATTTGTCGTTAGTTTTCATAACATTTGTGAAATTATGCACCTCTTTTATATCAAGCAACGTTATTCTATGTCACCCAATAAAAGTTGTAATTTTGATACTTTTTTAGGCTTTAAATTTGTAATAATTATTGGTTTAACTTTGCAATAATTATTAGTTTAAAGATTCAATAATTGTTAGTTTAACTTTGCAATATCTGTTGGCTCAAAGATGCAATAATTGTTGGTTTAACTTTGCAATAATTATTGGTTTTCAATTCCAGAATTTTGAATTATCGTACATACATAACGTTCATCCCGTATTGCAGAAATGGAGGGGAATGGTATGTCGAATGCAACTGTTAATCAAGCAATTATCAACTGTGTATATGTAAACCGCACAGAAAAAACAGCTATTCTCAAAATTGACTTTATGGGACAATGGCTAGAGCGAGTCGTTGAGGTGGGCCAAGATTTTTGTTTTAAAGCTCCTGAATGGGGACACTTAGAGATTTTTACCTATGAAATGGCTACGATGATTCTGGAGGATAGAATTCCCTGTCGAGAATTGGCGATATAAGGGAGGATTTGGGCAATAATTATTGGTTGATTTCTCTTTTGGTTTTATGGGACTATCTCAGAAGCAATATAACTCTCCGGTTATTATTGCAATCGACCATTTTAACAATGCCGTATTTTAAAAAGTATCGGCGACTACAGGCGACCTATGTTAGTTCCCTTAAGATTGAAAAGTCATCCGACCAGATGTTTTATGCAAGGATATCTTTTATGGCAAACTCTAGACCTCGATCTCGATCCTCGTCTGATCCCCAAAATCCATCACTGTCACTGTGTGATGCCCAAAAGCAGGCAAGAAACTGTGGTTTGGATATACCCAAGCTACAAGCTTTATTGCAAGAAATCGAACCCCTATCTGATAAATATAAGGAGATATTTTATCGGGCGGCTACAGGACTTTATTCCGCCGATGACCTGGCTAAAATGTTCAATCATAGCCCAAAAAATCTAAACGCGGATTTCAACAAAAATCTAGGAGACAATCTTAAACGTTACCTTGATTTAGCTGAAAGTGATCGTCTGGGAATTACTTCCCTAAGAAGGATTCTCTTTAACAAGGGCTATTTTGTTGACATTAATGACGATGAATCAGTGAGAGTTTTGCCAACACGCTATGCTGAAAATTCTCAATTAGAGGAGCCTTCTGCTTCGGACCCAATTGGGAATTACTTCCCTAAGAAGGATTCTCTTTAACAAGGGCTATTTTGTTGACATTAATGACGATGAATCAGTGAGAGTTTTGCCAACACGCTACGCTGAAAATTCTCAATTAGAGGAGCCTTCTGCTTCGGACCCAATTATTGTTGATCAGAATACCACCAATCAAGGAGATTGATTTAAAAATGGAAAACACAGAGTTATTGTGCGAGATACCACCATCGGTCAGTCCCCGTGCTGACATTATTAATGGTTTGTTAGCTCAACTAGACAATGAAATGGAAAACACAGAGTTATTGTGCGAGGTAACAACATCGGCCAGTCCCCATGCTGACATTATTAATAGGTTGTTAGCTCAACTAGACAATGAACAGGATAGCGATTGCCGTGCTGAAATCATAAGGAAATTGGGAGAATATCCTGATCCTCAACTTATTAAAAAACTTTGGGATTTGAGAAATAATCTCGAAAACGAATCTGATGATTTTGTGCAGTACGAAATTAAGCTTAGTCTGCATAAAGCGGCTACCCAAAAAGTTTTGACTCCAATAGGTATTGATTTTTTTCTGGATAACTTAGAGGTATTCCAATCAAAAGATAACAATTCTCAAGCTCCAAAAGTCCTAATTGATGCTGATCTGATTGAAGAGTTTTTATTACGAAATCAGACGACTCTTAACAGGGAAGCTGCTAGGGTTATGGGACTTGTTTTAGAGGGAAAAATTAATCCTTACATTGGGGAAATGGGATTAATCAAAATTTGGCATAATATCAAAAATCTGAAATCTAGAGAAGATGCCAATCGTTCGATCATTGAACTTCTGAGTAAGATTAACGTCGGTCAAGTTAACTTGAAAGAAATTGACCTAGAAAAATATCCCAACGTTAATTTAAAAACGGCAATTCAAGTTGAGATTGCCAGAAAGTATAGCCTAGCAGGTATTATCACCATCAGAGATCGAGAATTCATTGCCAGTGGATATCCTTTTGTGGGTTCCCCTTCCCTATTCTTACAGTTTTTAGGGAAAGATACCTCGCCGGCATCTATCGAAAGAACTCTCAAAAATCTCGGTAAAGCGGCAATGGAACATGAAAAAGAAAAACTCAATCAGCTTGTAGAAAACGAGCCTCAACAAAACTTATTCTTTGAAGATAATCTTTTGCTTTTTCAAGGCTGGAAAATTGAGAACTTTGAAATTCTTTGTGCTAATAACAATTTAACTGCTGCGACAGTTATCCTATGTAATACAAAAACCCAAGAGCGTTACACTGAATCAGCCTTTAAAAAAGGTTCAGTAGATGCACTTTGTACTGCTTTTAATGAGGCTCTAGCTCATTTAGTTGAGGTTAAACATACCCTTAACTCTATCTATTTAGCCAACTTGACACCGGGTCAAAAAGGAGAAGTAACTGTCAAGGCGGTGGTCGAGTATGATGGTAAAAAAGTTATTACCATCCACACCCATGAAAATATTCTCAAGGCTTATTTTTTCGCCTACGTCAAAGCGATGATTGCCGTTTATGCACCCGATGAATATCACCCCGATATTCATAGCACAAAAGAATTGACATATTTGCACAAAATTGGCGAACGAGATTTTTGGGGACTGAATTTCAGCCAAGTCAATTTAATGGATGGTGAGGCCAATCTTTCCGATGCAAAATTGATGGGATGTAACTTCAGTCAGGCTAATCTTTCGGGGGGTAATTTAACTAATGCTGATTTAACAGGAGCCGATTTAAGTCATGCCAATTTGAGCAAAGCTAATTTAACGGGAGCTAACTTGACCGATGTTAAATTAGATGAAAATAATCTAACCCTCCTTGATGGCACAATTTTGACTAACACAATTATGCCTGAAATTAACATTGAAATTAGCGGCGAATCCCGTTTAGAAAAGGTTGGTCAACTACTCAAACACATTGATCCTAAAAGTCAATCTCGAATCTTGGCTATTCACTCCATGACAGATTCCATCTGGTGGGATAATCCCCTTGGTCAAAAATTCTGGGAAGTTAACAAAGAACTAATCAAAAGGGAGATTTCTATTCAACGAGTCTTTATTCTTCCTGAAGTTCCGACTCCAAAGCATTTACAAGTGATTCAGGAACAACTTAACTCTCGCATAGAAGTTGCTTGGATTTGTCAGGAAAAAGCCAAAGATGTTGAAGGCTATCGTTGGGATGATACCAACCTATTAATTAGCGAAAACTTATCTGTTCCAAGAAATTCTTTTACAGCGAGAAGAACTATGAATGGTCAAACAGAAACAGGTTATATTTCCTATCAAACAAGAGTTGTCGAGACAGATAAAAGTATCTTCAAGGATCTATGGGAAAAATCCGAAAAACTCTCTACTCAAGCTAATATTCAGGAACAATTAGCAAACCTGAGTACCTGACTTTCTTTCCATCTTTAACTTTTCAGGTTTACCAATTCCTTAAAAAGGATGCCGTTGAACTTTCTGAATCGGCCTAATGATTTTTAAAGTCTGCTTGCGGTCATCCTCAACCCACCAAGCCAAATCTTCAAAAGCCAACCGATCAAATTCCAAGCTTTTAGCAATTTTTATCGGATAAATATTGAAGACTGGCTTGGTTCATTTTTCCCGAATTTTATTGTTTTATTAACTGATGCTCACAAGGCGATCGCTCTTTCTATTCTGTTTGGATAAAAAGCGATCGCTTCCCCACAATCCCTAAAAAATAACCATAAAATTAATTAATAGAATATCGGAGAAAGACAAAGATGATTATCGCTCAAGAAAAACCAACTATTGCGACAGTCACCAAAACCCCTGTCACTTTGGAAGCATATCGGGCGATCGCTGAAACTTCTCAGGAACGTTATGAATATTGCCATGGAGAAATGATTCTTATGCCTGGAGGAACCGCAACCCACAGCGCAATTGCGATCAATATCTCGGTTTTTTTGGGATTTTTATTGAGAGATAGGGATTTTCGTCTGTATAACAGCGATCTGCGGCTGTGGATTCCTGAATATAATTGTGGAACCTATACCGATCTCATGGTTGTTAACCATGAACCAGAATTTAACGGCGATCGCAAAGACGAAATTCTTAATCCTTTATTTATTGTAGAGGTGCTTTCCCCCGCCACAGAAGCAGAGGATCGAGGTGATAAATTTAGAAAATATCGTTCCCTGCCAAGTTTTTGTGAATACCTGCTCGTTAGTCAAACTGAACCCTACATTGAGCAATATTTCAGACTCGCACAGAGCGATCGCTGGCAACTACAAACCTACGATCAACTTAGTCAAATAATCCCTCTGGAGAGTTTAAACGTTGAACTTCCCTTGCTAGAAATTTATCGTCGTGTTAGTTTTGCCGCAGCCTCATAAATCCCTTAATCCGATTAATAACCTTTCTATTTTGTTTACATAAAAAGCGATCGCCCCACAGTTTAAACTGATAAAACCGCCATCGATAAAGAAGCGGTAAGTATTAGTTCATTAGAACTACTCAGGATGGTTAGGCAGAGAATGATATTGAAAAATGCCAAATATACTGCCGACACTGCCAATACTAAGAATACTGCCAACACTGCCAATACTAAGAATACTGCCGACACTGCCAATACTGAGCATACTGCCGATACTAACCAGACTTAAAATGCTGCTGGCACTAGCGAGACTTAAAATACTGCCGGCACTGCCTAAACTCAAGATACAGCGATAACTAGCTTTGCTCAGATAATTAAGACCAGAAATCATTTTAAATCGGGGAAAGATTGGGGAATAGTTAGGGAAGTATTTTGCCAAACCTGTTGTAAACGCATAGCCGGCATAGTTAGATAAAGAATATCACCTTGATCGAGAGTGATTTCTAGTAATTGCCAACCGTGGATAGTTTGACCCTGTTTTTCTAAGTAAAGTGGCACAAAATCGGCATTCATCGCCGCTTCCTTGATAATTTGCCCCATAAAAGGATGATTAGGTGTGATTAATGTAGCCAAAGCAACCCAGAGGAGATCATCGGTCATGCCATTACCGAGAATTCTACCGCCCAAAGCGGCCGCAGCGAAGGAATAGGTAGCTAGATCCCGGGGACATAATACCGTATCAAAATCAAAAACCTCTTGAATCGATCGCCCGAATTGTTCCTGAGAGCAGCGTAAAACTAGATTAATTTTAGGAGCGATCGCTTTAGCAGTGAGGGCAATCTCCACATTAATCATATCCTCGTAAGTCACCACGATCAAGGATTCAGCGTTATTAATATTAGCCGTTTCTAGGGTAGCCACTAGACGCGCATCCTCGATGATGACGGGGATTCCCCAGGAGCGCACGGAATGCAAAAATCTATTATTGGGGTCCGATTCAATCACCACCACTTCACAGCCTTGGTCGTGCAATTGTCGCACGATCCGGGTGCCGATACCTCCTAAACCACAGATAATGTGATGATTGCGGACGGGAATGCGGGTAGCATCCCAAAACTGCTTAAAGCGACTACCGAGAATAAAATCGTTGAGGAGAGCATAACAGATACCGATAACCCCCGCACCGACAATCATCATGACCACGGTAAAAATTTTGATACTATCGGGGGTAGATTCGGCCACTTTTTCGTTACCTCCGGCGCCGGTAATCATCCCGACGGAGAAATAGAGGGAATCGACAAGGGAAATTTTTTGATTAACGCTGAGATAGGTAATGGTAGCAAGGGAAATCATCCCCAGGAGGGAAAGGGTGACAAGAATTACCAGTTGGACATAGTGCTGATAGGGACGGAGATTGAGCAGATTTCTCAGCCACTTTTGCAGTTTAAAACGCTGTTTTGCCTTAATTGTCGGTTTATTGCCGATAATGAGATGATCGCCAGTTTGGAGTTTTTTGCCTAAAAGAACTGCTGAAACCAGATCAATTTCGTCGTGAGCGGGGAGATAATAGATTAACATCCGGGCCGGATCGTCCCAAAGTTCGTAGAGAGGTAATCCCCACCAAGGATGATTTTCCTCGATAATTATCTCTTGAATTGGCCAAAGGCGATCGAATAGCTGTAATTGACCGATAGCTTTATTACCAAGGGCAGCAAAGGAAAAGATCGGGGCTGCTAGGGAAGCAACGCTCATGCTAACGTGAGCAGGGAGGGTTTGATCGAGTCTTTCTCCCAAAGTTTCGTTAAATAGTCGGTTAACTATCCGAATTTTCGGGTTAATTATTCTTGCGCGGGTGAGAATTTCTAGATTGAGTGCGTCGTTATCGATGGCCAAAACTAGGGTTTCTGCATCTGGAAGGCCAGCTTGCAGCAGAGTTTTAGGAGAGCAGGGATCGCCGATAATAATATCAGACTGGTATTCGCAGACCATTTGGCGATCGCTAATCGCTACTACTGCCGCAGATTGTTGTTTGAGTAAACAAAAGATTTTATAACCCGTGCGACCTAATCCACAGACGATGATTTGCGGTTTCATTCGTCGAGCGCGTTTTTTGCTGATTAACCTTTCAGTTCTAGCGCAAAAACTAGGAAAAATCTGTAACTAAAGCTGCAATGCTGCTAATTTTCCTAATCAGGCTTTTAAAATGATAGAATAACCCTGATCATCGATTGAATCACTTCAGCCTTGACTCGCTTTCTTTGGGACAAATTTAGTAAAGATTACCTCGAAACTTTTCTCGCTTCTTCCGGTGACGTGAAAACTAGCCTTGATGTGACGGCAGAAACTCAAGAAATCGATGTGTATTTTCGACCGACTTCCCCCAAAATACCGCCCGAATTAGGCCTATTGGGCAAATTAGCTCAAACCCCTTGTCTATTTGAACCCTATCGCAATCCGGTCACGATTGATGGCATTATTGCCTGTTTATCTAAACTGTTTACTGTGCGGGAACAATTACAAAGAGAAGCTCACCGTCATCAACAACCCTTATTAGCAAAAAATATCCCTAGACTATGGATACTAACTCCTACTGCCAGTCAAAGAATTATAACTGCTTTTTCCGCTCTCAATCATCCAGATTGGGGAGAAGGAATTTATTTTTTACCTCCAGCATTAACCACATCCCTTATTGTCCTGCATCAATTACCTGAAACCCCTGAAACCCTTTGGTTAAGATTATTAGGCAGAGGAGGAACCAGAAGCAGAGCGATTGATGAATTAGAGGCCTTGTCTCCTAGTCATCCCTTTAAATCAGCTTCCTTAAAATTATTATACAATTTGAGTAGAAACTTGCAAGCCTTACCCAAAAGAACCCAGGAGGAGAGGAAATTTATTATGCGTTTAGCCCCTTTATACGAACAAGATAGAGAAGCAGCGATTCAAAAGGGTAGAATCGAAGGGATTCAACAAGGAGAAGCTATCGGACTTCAAAAAGAAGCATCCAAGTTAGTGCTACGTCAACTAAAGCGACGTTTTGGAGAACTTCCGCCGAATATCACCGAAACTATCCAAAAACTCTCAGTAGAACAATTAGAAGACTTAGGAGAAGCATTACTAGACTTTGAGACTCAAGCTGACTTAATTAATTGGCTTAATCAAACCTAAGATATGCGGGAAAGGTCATTTAAAACTCCTCTAATTGTTTTCTTGATTGTTCGGGAAATTGAGAGCTTTATTGAATAGGGCAAGGTCTTGAAAATTAATCACACCATCTCCATTAAAATCTGGATTTGCTGATTTGAATTCTGATCTTCTTGGGTGAGATTTTTAAAACCTAGACCAAAACTAACTTTTGGATAGGACACACATTTGGCATTCATAGCTTGATTCAAAAACGCCGAATAATCTTATACTACTCCTAATCACTTCTTATCTCTTGACAATGACCTTAGAAACCGATCACGGTAAAAGCCATCCCGTCGGGGCAACTGTCTTGGCCGATGGTGTCAACTTCTCACTATTTTCTAAGTATGCCACTGCGATCGAATTATTATTATTTGATGATACTAATTCTCCCGTACCTAGCCGGACTATTCTCCTCACCCCGCAAACAAACCGCACCTTTTTCTATTGGCATATTTTCGTTCACGGGATTGGAGTCGGTCAAGTGTATGCTTATCGAGTCTATGGTCCGGATAATCCGGCCCAGGGTCATCGCTTCGATCCCGATAAAGTAGTTCTTGATCCCTATGCGAAAGCGATTGTCGGTGCGGAAATTTATGATCGACAAGCTGCCAGCGAAAAAGGCGATAATTGTCATCAAGCTTTGCGGGGTCTGGTAGTGGATACGGGCCGCTACGATTGGGAAGATGACAAACCGCTACGCACTCCCTACTCTGCCAGTTTTATCTACGAAATGCACGTCGGTGGCTTTACTCGTAACCCGAATTCCGGCGTTAGCGAGGAAAAAAGAGGTACTTTTGCGGGATTAATCGAAAAAATACCCTATTTGAAAACCCTAGGCATTACTGCCGTGGAATTGTTACCGATTCATTACTTTGATCCTGCTTCGGCCATGCCGGGGTTAACTAACTATTGGGGTTATAGCACGATCGGCTTTTTTGCGCCCCATGCCGGTTACAGTAGCGATCGCTCACCGTTCGGTCCTTTGAATGAATTTCGAGATCTGGTGAAAGCTTTACACAAAGCGGGGATCGAAGTGATTCTCGATGTGGTTTTCAACCATACCGCCGAGGGGGACGAAATCGGGCCAACTCTTTCCTTTAAAGGTATCGATAATCGCACCTACTACATCCTCGATGCAGAAGATAAAAGCATCTATAGCAACTATACCGGCTGTGGTAACACCCTCAAGGGCAGTCATCCGATTGTGGGCAAAATGATTCTCGATTGTTTGCGCTATTGGGTGTCAGAAATGCACGTGGATGGTTTTCGCTTTGATCTAGCGGCCGTATTATCGCGCAATGTGGACGGGGAACCGATCCTGCAAAAAGGTTATAACATGATCTGGGCGATCGAATCGGATCCAGTCTTAGCCGGGACAAAATTAATCGCTGAAGCCTGGGACGCGGCAGGATTGTATAGTGTCGGTCAATTTGTTGAATTTGCCGATTGGTTTTCCGAGTGGAATGGTCCTTTTCGCGATGATGTACGCGCTTTTGTCCGGGGAGATACCAGCATAGTCACGAAATTAGCGGCGCGGATTTTAGGAAGCCCCGACATATACCACAGACCTAACACCGATGTCAATAGAAGTATAAATTTTGTTACCTGTCACGATGGCTTTACCCTTAACGATCTAGTGTCCTACAACGAGAAACACAACGAGGCTAACGGTGAGAAGAATCGGGACGGTTGCAACGATAATTTTAGCTGGAATTGTGGGATAGAAGGGGAAACCAATAACGAGGCGATTAAAACCCTGCGACTGCAACAAATAAAAAATCTCTTAACGATCCTGTTCATTTCCCAAGGAACACCTATGCTGTTGATGGGGGACGAAGTGCGACGCACCCAAAAGGGCAACAATAACGCCTATTGTCAGGATAACCAGTTAAGTTGGTTCGATTGGAGTGCGGTAGAGCAAGAGTTCGATCTTTGGTGTTTCGTAAGGAGACTGATCGATTTTAATAAAAAATTAGCTCTTTTCCGTCAGGAAAAATTGCTAGAAGTCACCTATACCAGTCTTGAACCCCATCTGAGTTGGCATGGCGTACAGTTGAGTAAACCCGATTGGTCGGAAGATTCCCGCAGTTTAGCTTTTTCCCTGCGTCATCCTAAGGCAAACGAGTATTTACACATTATGCTCAACGCTTACTGGGAATCTCTCAACTTCCAGTTACCACCCTTGGGACAAGGGGAAAAATGGCATCGCGTCATTGATACTGCTGGGCAATTGTCCGAGGCAGCCTGTGATTTAGATGCCGCCGCCGCTATTGAATCGGAAAATTATCGGGTGCAAGCGCGTTCGGCGGTAGTCTTAATCGTTAAACCAGTATAACAAGAGGAGAGATATTGCCCGATCGACCGATCTTGAATGCTTTAACTAATGAACAATGGCATCAATTCAATCGTCAAGTGGAAAAATGTTATTTATTTGCGGAGCAATAGCTGAAATGATGCGGCTTTCATTAGCGAAACGGGTATCGATTCTCTCTTTGTGTTTAATTGGGTTTTCGCTGCCTTGGACCGCGTTCAGCGTTTCACCAGTACAGGCGAACCTAGAACCGAATGCGATCGCTCTTGGTGATCCCGTTCGGGAAGAAAAGCAAGCTCGGCAGTTAGTAGAATGGTTGGGAGCTAAACAATACGACAAGGTGATTGCCGCTTTGTCACCCCAACTAAAACCCCTCTGGACTGCCGAAAAACTGCAAAAAGTCTGGGAAAGCCAAGTCACTGACCATACTGGACCATTTAAGCGTATTGTCAAAACCAAGGTACTCGATGCTATCAATGCCAATCTGGTGATTGTCACCGTTGAATTTGAGAAAGTTACCGACGATGTGATAGTTACCTTTAACCGGGCTGGTCAGATAGTTGCCGCCGATTTTCCCGAATTTCGCAGTATTTCTGAGATTGGCACCGCTTTTGTCACGGCCTTGGCCAATAAAGACTACGGCCTGGCCCGAGGTTTTTTACATCCTCTCCTGAAAGCTGAGGTTTTCCCCACCAGAGTGCAAGGCAATTGGGAGAATTTACTTAAGCGTACCGGCCCCGTGCGTCGGATCGTGGGAACTCAGGTCAGAAAAGGTTCGGGTGCGGACGGTGTGGATCTGGTGTTGGTGACGATTCAATTTGAAAAACTGACGGATACTTTAATCCTCGTTTTTGATGATCAAAAGCAGATTGTCAACGTGGATTTCCCTTTAGGCAATTAGTAATCGGCCGAAATTACCCCGTAAATTGAGTTGGAGACGATAAGTTATGTTAGATAAAATCGAAGTTCCCATCGAAGCGATCGCAGCTAGGGAGATTCTAGATTCCCGCGGCCGTCCCACGATCGAAGCGGAAGTGCTGTTAGAATCGGGGGCGCTCGGTTTGGCCCAGGTTCCCAGTGGCGCTTCTACGGGTAGTTTTGAGGCCCACGAATTACGCGATGATGATCCCCAGCGTTACGGTGGTAAGGGTGTCCTGAAAGCGGTTCGCAATGTCCACGAAAAAATCGTCCCGGTTTTGGAGGGGATGAATGCTTTCGACCAAGCTAGTATCGATTTAGCTATGATCGATCGCGATGGCACGGCCAATAAACGAGAATTAGGGGCTAATGCTATCCTAGCCGTCTCTCTGGCTACGGCCAAAGCAGCGGCGGCGGATCTGGGATTGCCTCTCTATCGTTATCTCGGTGGTCCGATGGCCAATGTGCTACCCGTCCCGATGATGAACGTGATTAATGGTGGTTCTCACGCTGATAATAACGTCGATTTTCAGGAGTTTATGATCTTCCCCATCGGGGCCGATTCTTTTAAGGAGGGGTTGCGTTGGGGAGCGGAAGTATTCGCCGCTTTGGGTAAGGCCTTGCACGAACGCAAATTACTGACCGGTGTGGGGGATGAGGGCGGTTATGCTCCTAATTTGGCTTCAAATCAGGAAGCTTTGGATATTTTGATTGAATCGATCGAACGTGCTGGTTATAAACCGGGGTCGCAGGTGGCTTTGGCTATGGATGTGGCCGCCAGTGAATTCTATAAGGATGGTCAATACATCTACGATGGTTCGGCCCATTCTCCCGCCGAAATGGTGGATTTTTTGGCCAGTTTAGTCGATCGCTATCCGATTGTTTCTATTGAAGACGGTTTACACGAGGAGGATTGGGATAACTGGAAATTATTGACCGATAAACTGGGGGCGCGGATTCAGTTGGTGGGCGATGATTTGATGGTGACTAATCCTATCCGTCTGCAAAAAGCGATCGATCTGGGTATTGCTAACTCGATCCTGATTAAACTCAATCAGATCGGTTCTTTGACGGAAACCCTACAAACGATCGCCCTGGCTACCCGTCACGGTTATCGTTCTGTAATTAGTCATCGCTCTGGAGAAACGGAAGACACCACGATCGCAGATCTGGCGGTGGCTACTAATGCCGGACAGATTAAAACCGGTTCTCTCAGTCGCAGTGAACGGGTGGCTAAGTATAATCGCTTATTACGCATCGAAGCAGAATTGGGCGATCGGGCGGTGTACGCGCCGAAAGTCGGTTTGGGTCCAAAATTCTTGGCCTAAAATTGGCAAAAAGTCTTGCAGTGATCGAAAAAGGGTGTTATACTAAAGATACTGATAACTGATAACTGGTCACTGACTATTGTGGTACTTCGCTGAAACCTTTTTCGGCGAAGTATTTATTTGTGGCCTTTTTTTTGCACCAAGGTATGATTTTTGGATCAAAGGTGTTATAGTAAAGGTACTGATAACTGATAACTGGTCACTGACTATTGTGGTACTTCGCTGAAACCTTTTTCGGCGAAGTATTTATTTAGGGTTTGCTGAAAAAGTTTGTTGGTGGGGTTAGGAGTCAGGAGTCAGGAGATAGGAGACAGGAGATAGGAGATAGGAGACAGGTTTTGGGGGTTGGGGTTTTGGGGTTTTGGGGTTTTAGTTCAATTTCCCCACTTCCCCACCTCCCCAATTCATAATTTCCACTCCCCCTACACCCCACACCCCACACCCTGCCCCCAGGAAAAACTTTTTGCCGCAAACCCTATTTAAGCTCAGTTCGGGTTAAACAGAGGGGGATAAAGCCCATTCCATGGTCAAGCTGAACTTATCGGGCGTTGTCGCCGTCAGCCCTAGGGAGTTTTTGGGGAAGGGAAAGCTTCCCGTCAGATTGCAACCCCTATTGATTTTTGTAAATAATAATTTCAAGGCACTCGCTACTAGCATAGGATAGAAACGTCGGATTTCTAGGATGGGGATGATGAAAGACAGTTCTATATTTCGACGTTTCCCACAGGTGTTCGCTGGTTTATCGGTGCTATCGATCGCTCTCGTCTTGAGTTCGTGGATAGCGGCACGCTCGTTCTTGGCGGTGAAACGGGCGAGCGATGTTTTTGTCGTCACTGGTTCGGCCAAAAGGGCGATTACATCCGATTATCTTCTCTGGCGTTTATCGGTTTCCAGTCAACAACCTACCGCCCAGGATGCCTACCGCGATCTGATCCGGCAAACCGAGCGGATACGAGCTTATCTCAAAGAAAAACAAGTTCCCGAGGACGCAATCACCACCAACGCGATCGAGACGATGGCGATTCCCGAAGTAACAGCTAACGGCCAGGAAACCGGGCAAATTTTCGCCTATCGCCTCACCCAACGCTTCGAGATCCGAGCGAGCGATGTGGCCCGTTACACGGAACTTTCTAGGCAGGTAACGGAATTGATTGAGGAGGGAATTAACCTTGTCTCTGAACCCCCCCAATACCTTTACACCCAACTGGATAAGCTGCGGGTGGAAATGGTGGCGGCGGCGACCAAAGATGCGAGAGCGAGGGCTGAGGCGATCGCTAGTAGTACCGGCAGTCGGGTGGGAAGGGTGCGCGATGCGAAAACGGGAGTTTTTCAGATCACCTCGCGCAATTCCACTGACGTGAGCGATTCGGGAATTTACGACACTTCCTCGATCGACAAAGATATTACCGCAGTGGTTTCGGTAACGTTCGGGATCGAGTGAATTAAAGTCTTTACCCAGGGGTGCATCTGATTTTTGTCAATCTACCCAGTGGGGATTTTTCCAGGGAAACTATCTTCTAAAATTCGCGCTTAATGGCGATTTTTTCCTCAATCCCGCTGCAGATTAGGGACTTGCGCTTTGATAATGTACCTTTTGGGCGAACGCAGTTCGCCCCTACATTGTGGCAAAATCCGTTACTGTAGGGGCGCAAAGCTTGCGCCCTCCGATCGATCAGGTTTTTTGATAATATGCCATCTGGCTGGTCTGATTCTTCTACAGAGCGATTTTCTGGCTGGGATATTATTCCCACGCAAGTCCCTTAGCTTTTGCAGTGGGATGCTTAGATGCGGTTATTCATACATTCGTACTAATTTAAGGATGACTGATCATTGTTGATTGTCGTTATTTCTGCACATCTGAGATGCTCCCAGAAAGTCCGGACAAGCTAAGAGAAGATTTAGTTTCAATCTGGTCATGACAAAACTACCTGAAACTTCAGGAACTGTCCTTGCTATTATCTTTTTGGTTGTCAATCTTTCCCAACTGCTTCGGCAGTTTTTTTGGGCTTTTTTTGTCTTTCTGGCTTTTTTGCGAACAAATGAACTAAGATAGTCCTGCTCTTTAATAAAAATTATGTTTAAAGTTGTTTTGCCCAAGCAAAACTTATCAATTGGGCGACAAATCAGTGGCATTTAATAGCATGATTTCTGGAGCGACTTTTTCAGCAGCTCCTATCTAATGGCAAGGAGAGAGTGAAACGGCTCTCTCCTTAATTATGGCTATTCGTCGTCGTCGCTGGCGCCAACTTGCTTGAGATGAATATGTTTTCTCCCCAAAGTAATTTCAAATTCATCTCCCGGTTTGAGTCCCATTTTTTTGGTGTAGGCCGAACCGATCAGAAGATTATTATTAGATTGGACACTGATCCGGTAGCTGGCCGAGCGCCCACCTCGTCCATGACCATTGGCACTGCTATCTAAGTCAATTCCCTCAGCATCGATTAAAGCATTGAGAAATTTCATCATATTAACGCGTTCGATACCATTTTTTGTCATGGTATAGTAGCCGCACTCCCGGGCTTTTTCCTCTTTGCTGAGGTTGCCTAGCTGTTTAACTTTCTCAATTAGTTCGAGGCCAGTCAGGGGTTCTGGATTAGTAGTTGTGTTCATTTAAGTTTGCAGTAGATAAGTAAAGGTTAGGGTCATCAAGGCTAGTCGAGGAGAATTGCTCCCCCTGACCAGAAACAATCGGGTTACGATTGATCTCTACACTTATCTTACACGGTATAAACTAAAAATTATCACTTGCTTGGGGAAATTGATTGTAATTGATTAGACTCTATCTCTCGATCGAAATCTTAACAGAATTTATCAATGTTGATCGAGATGCCGGGGTAAGGGAGGTTAGCCTTTCTGTCATCAATGAGGGCAGGGGGTAGGATAGAGATAAAGAGGTAAAAATGAGGGATAATGAAGCTAACAACTAGGGGTCACTATAGTGTTAAAGCCTTGCTGGATCTTAGTTTACAACCGAGGGGAACTCCCGTATCGGTAAAATCGATCGCCCTGCGTCAAGATATCCCAGCCGCTTATCTAGAGAAATTGCTGATAGAAATGCGACGAGCGGGGTTAGTTCGTTCCTTTCGGGGATCGCAAGGGGGTTATCAGTTAGCCAGGCCGGCAAATCGTATCTCGTTGGGGCAAATTTTGGAGGCGGTGGGAGAGACGATCGAGCCATTATCAGGTTATCATCCCAAGGACGAACAGGCAGAAGATTGGGTGACATTTACTATCTGGAAACACCTCCACGAGAAATTAAAAGAGGCCCTGGGGAAGATTACCTTAGCGGATTTATACTACGATGCGCGTAGCTGGATCGCCGCTAGGGGAGAGGAAACCAGCTTTATCGTTTAGTAGTTTAGAAGTTATGACAGCAACAAAACAAGCAAAGATTTATGGGGGAGGTTGTCACTGTGGAGCGATCCGTTTTCAAGTGGCGATCGAGCATGATCAAGCTCTAGACTGTAATTGTTCGATTTGTCAGAAAAAAGGTTTTCTGCATCTGATTGTTCCTTCAGCACAATTTACCCTCCTAAGCGGTGAAGATTTTTTAAGTACCTATACATTTAATACCCACACAGCCCAACATTATTTTTGTCGTGTTTGTGGTATTCATCCTTTCTATCGTCCCCGCTCCCATCCTGACGCTATAGATATAAACCTGCGCTGTTTGGATGGCAATGTCTTGGAAGATTTTCAGATCCAGTTCTTTGACGGAGCTAACTGGGAAGACAATATTGAGAAAATTCGGGATATCGATGGGAAAAGGGAGTAATTGTGAAGGAAAAGGCAACGGCGATCATTTTAGTATTAGGGGCGGTTTTAGATTATCTGATCGGTGATCCCTGGGGATGGATTCATCCAGTGCAGGTGATGGGGGCGATTATTGCCGTGGCCACAAAAGTTATCCTTAATTGGACGCAGGAAAAAATTCGCCAACGTTTAGGGGGCATAATTCTGGGATTAGGTTTAATTATCTTGGCTGGGGTCTTAACTTGGCTAGGAATCCAATGGTTAGGTCAGGTCAATTTGCTGCTGAGTTGCCTAGTACAAGTGATTCTCTTGGCTAGTTGTTTAGCCGGTAGAAGTTTACGCCGGGCTGCCGAAACAGTCATCGCAGCTTTACAAGCGGAAAATATCACCTTAGCTCGTTGTCAACTAAGTTTATACGTTGGTCGCGACACAGATAATCTCGGCCAGGAAGAAATCCTTCGCGCCCTATTAGAAACCGTCAGTGAAAATGGTGTGGATGGAGTTACCGCGCCGCTTTTTTATGCCCTTCTCGGTGCTTTTCTGGGGGTGGGACCAGTACCCCTCGCTTGCGCTTATAAAGCCGCTAGTACCCTCGATTCGATGATTGGCTATCGTCGGCCACCCTACACCCATATGGGCTGGTTTAGTGCCAAAAGCGAGGATGTTTTGACATGGCTACCCTGTCGTTTGACAGTCTTAACTCTCGCCCTAATTTCAGGCCGGCCGGGGCGAGTTTTAAGCATTTGTTGGCGCGATGCCCGTCGGGATCCTAGTCCTAATTCCGGTTGGAGTGAATGCGTCTATGGGGCGATTTTAGGGGTGCAATTGGGGGGGAAAAATCAATATCGGGGCCAGATTGTGGAAAAACCTTTATTGGGGGATAACCTCAACCCGATTACCGTCAAAACCGTCGAACAGGCTTGGCATTTAACTCGTACTTGTGTATTACTTTGGTTGACGATCGCTGTTAGCTGCTTAGTTGCTAGAGATTTTGCTCAATTTTAGCGACCAGAGGCGACGGCGTTGACGGGATTGACGCTGCCAGTAACGGATAATCAGGGAGAAGGTCAAGAATAGGGATTGCAGTATCTGTATCTGTCCGCAGAGGCGTTGATAGTTTTGTCTGAGATAATAGGTTTTCGCTCCGGCGATGACAATATATTCGGGGGCGGGGTAAAAAATGTGGTGTAAACGTCGTTCCACCCGGTTTAAAATTTTGGTCACTCGCCCTAAAATCCGCCGCAATTGCCACAATTTCCAGACTAGAAAGCAATTAAATAAAGTTAAGCCTAGATTGAAGCCGAGGACAAAAAAGAACATGATCGAGGCGATGGTCGAGTTATGCCAATTTTAGCCTAGATTCCCGACTTGAAAGTGTCGGGGAAAGAAATCTAAGACTAAATCCGTTGAGTGACGCACAGAAAACGGGTTTCTCCGAGAAACCCGTTTTCTACTCATGCAAAAGGCAAAGATTTAGCGTCCGAGAGCGTGTAATCCGTTAATAATTTCGGCACAGCGCTCGGTAACTGCCTGTAAAGCTTCTCTTTTGTTAGAAATCGGTGGCGGTAGCACTTCGCCGATGCGAATAGTTAAGGGGATACTATGGGGAAAAGAAGAGCCTTTTTGAAAAATCTTTTCTGTCCCCCACAAACTGACGGGTAACAGGGGAACTCCCGCTTTAGCGGCAATCATCGCCGCGCCTAGTTTTGGTTGATGGATCAATCCGTCCTCGGTGCGGGTTCCCTCCAGAAAAACTCCTACTGCCCAGCCCGCTGCTAAGGCTGCCATCGCCGCCCGAATTGCCCCGCGATCACCACTGCTGCGTTTGACGGGATAGGCCCCGTAAAGAGCGATCGCCTGTTTTAAAATCGGGATGGCGAATAATTCCTCTTTAGCCATATAAGCTACGGGACGACGCACGGCACAGGATAATAGGGGTGGATCGAAGTAACTAGCGTGATTGCAGACGATAATCAGAGGATGACGCTGGGGGACATTTTCCACTCCGTAAACGCGACCGCGAAAATAGCCGTGTAGGGTGGGGCTAACGATCGACCATTTAAAGAGATGATATAAAACTAAACTGGCAAAGGGTTCTCGCTCTTGAGGCTGGTTCATCGGAAATTTTGGGTCTGAAACCCCGCCGTAGAACGGCGGCTTTACGTTAGAATTAAAAGGCCAGTCTCGAAAACCAAGTGGACGGCGCAGCACCTTGAAAACTCGGCTTAGGGGGTTCCGACCAGAAAAGCTTGGCCGGGTAAAAAGTCGCTACATGGTTTTTTAACTGTGGTATGCGACGGTGGTGGAAGCAGAAACTTAAATCGTGAGGTTTAGGAATCGCCGCACTTTTAGGGCGGCGAGTATGTCAAGACTGACAATTGTTCCCTAGACATGGAAAAGCCCTTGGGAGTCTTGCCGTGTTTCGACCCCAAGGACTTTGCTTTCTTCTCACTCCTCACACAATTAAAACATATAGCAATTTACGGGTTAGGGAAAGGTTAAGCGTGCCGCTTTCTTAACTGGCATAATTACCTACCTAGGGTTGAGAGCGGCAAAAGGATTAGCAAGATGTGTCATTGATTTTGCTTGGGTACTGAAAAAAGTTGGGTTAGAATATAAAGGCCAAATCTAGTCAGAAAAAGAGATTTTTTATGGAAAAACAGGTAAACTGTGCGGTAGATTGCCTAAATGGTTGTATTTTAGGCGATAAATGCCCCAATCAAGCTCATGCTGCCGAAGCAGCCAAATTTATTGCCGAAACTTCTTTGGACAAGATGTTAGAAATGGCAGAAGCCGCTAGACTAAAAAAACTGACGCAACCAACCCAATGGATTATTCCCGATGATTTCTAGGGTTTGATAAGAGAATGGGGAACGGGTAAGAAAGTCGCTGTACCTGATTACTCCCAATAGCTTACTTTCAAACAACCAGAAATAAGTGGTGCTGAACCTGATAAGTGTTTCTACATCTACAATATTGATGCGGTTCGCGGCAAAAAGTGACTGAATTTGTCTGAAGATCCTGCACCAGATTTAGTCCTAGAAATTGATGTTACTAGCAGTTCTCAAAATCGCCTCCAGATTTATAGCGGCTCTTCTAGGTTCTGTGTGATCGGTTTAACTTACATAGGATCGATCGATCTTTGTGTCCTTTGTGTCTTTGTGGTTCGTTCCACCCCCTCGCTAGGAGAAATGTATCTTAGAGTTTCCTAAGCTAGTGAGGTACACCTATTTTTCTTCTTTTTTGCCTTTTGCCTCTTGCCTTTTGCCTAAAACCCATAACTTTTGTACCTCAGCAGACTAAAAAACGCTATAATTCGCTTTTTCTGTCGGTTATTTTCCCTGCTTAATAAATTAATAAATTCTCTTTTAGAGAAGGTTTTTCCACGCAATTCCTATTTCTCTTCTGCCTAGAGTTCCAGAAGAGCGATAGTCATAGGTAACAATCAACAGAAAAGTGTTAATCAAGATTGGCAGTAATTTTTCCCTTGACAGCCGAAATTGCGACTGTTCTGGGGGAAGCCAAATAGTTTTTAGCGGTAGGGTCGCCACTGCGTCCTTTAAAATTACGATTGGTGGCATAGATTCCCGTTTCTTCCTTGTCTAACACTCCCTTTCCTGAATTAATACAAGCTCCACAACCAGATTTTAGTATTTGCGCTCCAGATTTCTCAAAAATGGCAAGATATCCCAATTCTTCAGCTTTTTGACGGACTTCCATCGAAGCTGGCACCACGAATAAATCTACCCCCTGAGCAACCTGACGATCTTTTAATACTGCCGCCGCTTGAGCGAGATCGTAGAGTTTTCCGCCGGTACAAGAGCCGATAAAAGCTTTGGTGATCGGAACCTCTTCTAATTGAGTAATGTTAACCACCTGATCTGGTTTAGGGGGACGGGCAACCTGGGGTTCCAAATGGCTCAGATCAAATTGATAAATAGCCTCATACTCGGCATCGGGGTCAGCGATTGCGTCTTCAAACCCGATTGATGTGCGACTGGTAACATAATCGTTTGTCACTTCATCCGCCGCAATTAAACCACACATGGCACCACATTCAATGGCCATATTAGCCAAGGTCAGGCGTTCATCTAAGGGCAATTGTTCAATGATCGAGCCACGAAATTCCATGACTTTGCTGGTGGCTCCCCCACAGCCCAATTTGCCCAGAATAAATAAGATAATATCCTTGGCACTAATCTGAGGAGGAAGGGTTCCCGATAACTCAAACACCAAAGTGGGTGGGACTCGTATCCACATATCCCCCATGGCAAAAATATTGGCCATATCTGTGGTTCCCACCCCTGTGGAAAAGGCTCCTAAAGCTCCATAGGTACAGGTATGGGAGTCCGTTCCTGCAATGATCATTCCGGGGCGAATAAATCCCTGTTCTGGGAGCAACACATGACAGATACCCGCCGCTTCCCCTGGAGACACGACATCAAACAGATGACAGCCTTGAGCTTGGGCAAATTTGACCATCTGCTCGTACATGACGGGGGCCTTGTTATCAAGGCGAATGTCATTAATTTGGATAAAGTGATCAGCGACTAATACCACCCGTTGCGGATCCCATAATTGGGCAGTTTTCCCATAATTGTCATAAAATACCTTCGCGACCGAACTAGCCACCGCGTCATGGGATAAAGCCAGATCAATCTTGGCAAACACCCCTTCCCCCGGTTTGACATAATCATTGCCCGAAGCTTTTGCTAACATCTTTTCTACTCTGGTCATGGGACGAGCAGGGGTGATACTAGGCGGAATTTTAACTTTGCCTTGACGACGCTTTTGATTAAAGGCCATTAAGCCCCCCTCATTAGCGATCGCCTCTACCACCGGGTTTCGTTCTGTTTCCCCAATAATTTCCAAGGGCAGTCCAATATTAATACTATTGCGATAGAAAATTTCGGCAAACGATCGCGCTTTAACCTTTTTAATTCCAGCCGCTTTGAGGGCAATGGGGGCAATTTCCCGACTTGATCCACAGCCAAAATTATCCCCTGCTTCGATCTGATCATACTTGAGTAGTTCTCCCACGCCAATGATGTGTTCTAAAGCATATTGTTTTAAGTGGTCTGGATCATCGTTCGTCCCCCTTTTAGCGGGAATAATATCGTCAGTATTAATATCATTTCCCAGGGTCAGGATTTTGTTAGCATCAGTCATGGATTAAACTCCTCATTCAGTAGGTTGTTCAAGGGAAATTTCTTCAAGGAATAGGTCAACGAGGGTAGCCGTATTGACCAAAGTTTCGTGGTTTTGAGGGAACAAATCGGCGGTGCGGTATCCCTTGCTTAAGATTCGCTCCTGGGCATTAAGAATCCGTTGGGCTGCTTTGATTTCTCCCCATTGTTGTAGCATCAAAACACAACCCGCTAGAGTACCCAGGGGGTTGGCAATGCCCTTGCCAGCAATATCTGGGGCAGTTCCATGAATGGCTTCATACATCCCCAAACCCTGGTCATTGAGACTGGCTGATCCCAATAATCCAATGGAACCCACCAACGCTCCACCAATATCACTGAGAATGTCCCCAAACATATTCCCCGCCAAAATCACATCAAATTGTTGGGGATTGAGAACCAGTTGCATGGCCAAGTTATCAACGAGCACTGGGGACACCACCACATCAGAAAAGTGGGTAGCTTCCTCTTGTACCAATCGAGTCCAGGGAATCTGAGGTAGGGCATTTTCTTTGTGGGCAACGGTCAGTAGGCCTCGACGTTCCTGAGCTTTTTGGAGGGCTACCTTGGCAATACGACGAATTTCTTGATCGTAATAGCACATGGTGTGATATCCGTAGGCCCCCTTTTCATCCGTACCCCGCCCCGCCGCGCCAAAATAGATGCCACTGACCAGTTCTCGAACGATTAAAATATCGAGAGCTTGCACTTTCTCCGGTCGCAGACTGGATGTATGCAACAGACTTGGGCAACTGCGAATGGGTCGCAGATTAATAAAAAAGTCGAAGTGCCTCCGTAGTTCTAGAAGTCCCCCTTGACTCACTGCCCCAAAAACAATGCCATCAGACCCTTCACACTGTTGGCTAGTTTCTGGGGGAAAAGTACTACCTAATTTTTCTAAGGCCATGCCACCGATCAAGCCATAGTCTATAGTTAAGGCAAATCCCTCAAGTTGGGCAACTTGGCGCAGAATGGTTAAGGACGCTTCGACGACTTCAGGGCCAATGCCTTCTCCTGGGATGGCAACGATACGATAGGATGATTTATTCAAAGATGCCATTTTTCCATAACTCCACCACCTCCTCGGCGGTAAAATATCGTTCTTGTTCTACAGCCAAGGTTTTGATCACAGAGCGCATTTTCTCATATTGTTCGTTGGGTTGGGGATGATTGAGTTCTTTTTCAAATAGATAACGGAAATTGCTGGCACCACTCCATTTGCCAAAGAGAATTTCAATCGTGTTGTGGGGCAACACGGCATAACTTTTAGGATCGCTTAACAAAGACTTAACATGAATGCCAGATTCATGGCGTTGTGCTTGTTTAGAATAAGGAGCGGCGGGACGAATGCTTTTTTGTTCCATATAATCCAGAACTGGGGCGATCGCATCATAGTTAATGCCTTCGACTTCAATGCCAAAGCGAACTTTTAAGCCGTTTAATACCTGTTCAATGGCAACATTCCCAGAACGCTCACCAATGCCGCCAAAGGTTCCCGAAACTAGGGTCGCTCCAGCCATCACTGATTGTAGGGTATTTTCTAAAGCTAAACCTAAATCATTATGGTAGTGTACCCCCAGATTGGCCCCTGTGGTACTTTGCAAGAGATCGTTAACCCAAATATAACTTTTTTCGGGAGTCAGAACCCCAACAGTATCACAGAGGTAACAGTGTTCAACATAAGGACTGAAGGTACGCAAGCACTCAACCAAAAAGTCAAAATCGGCTCTTGAGGCATCCTCGATCGCAAATTTTACCCTTAATCCTGCTTCTTGGGTTGCATAGCGTAAATGGTTAACAATTTCATCAATGGCATTTTGACGGATTCGGTTAATAATGTGGTCAGGAATGGGATCATCAATGGTCTTTCCTTGAAACTCTTTCATCTGAGAGATTTCCCGATCCCGTAGAAAAAGTAAGCGATCAGAGAGTCCTTTAAAAAGTACGATCTGAGCAAGATCACAGTCTTTAGCTATATCTATAAAATCCTTTTTGATCGGTGTGGCAGCAACAATTTGATGCTTTAATCCTTCTGCTACTAAGGTTTTGACTAATTTTGTTTCGTCATCACAAACACAGGGCATTATTTCGATCTCAGATACCCCTGTTTGAGAAATTAAATGGGCAAATTCCTGTTTCATTTTATGGGGAAAGAACAATCCAGCTTGTTGTTCCCCATCTCGTAAGGTCGTATCTGAAATTTTAATAGGAAGAGTTTCCATTTTTCCTCTAATTCATTAATTCATTAAAATTGCTGACTCATCTGGTTTTACAATGGTAAATAAAGCTAATACTGGATAAAAGCCTTTTACGTTAAGGATTCCATGATTAACACCCGTTTTTTTGTATCGCTATGATACAATTTAAGCTAGTAAGCCAGAAGAGCCAAATTGCCACAAAGTCCCGCCGATAAATTGAATGACTTACAGTATTGATATTACTGCCAATGTGGAATGTTGACAATTGAGGTTGATAAGAATATACAGCACTTTGCTTAATTAAACCGTGCAGACAAAAAGCTAAAATCCTTACTCAGCAAGCTTTGTAAAAAAAACTGTACGTCGAGATACCGATAAGTGCCATATTTATCAGAGGCTCTTGTCACCCCGTCAAATACAGATTTTTTTAACTGATCGCCTTGTAATTTAGCGATCTTCTATGTTATTGTTTAAGACTAGGACTTCTAGCCACCGACTTCTCTAGGTATTTTTCCCCATGTTCAAGCAATATATCCACCAATTATTTGAAATCCAAGTTGAACGCACACCCGAAGCGGTGGCTGTCCTGTCAGAACAAGGGCAATTGACCTATAAAGAATTAAATGCCAAAGCGAATCAACTAGCCCATTATTTGCGAACCTTGGGGGTTAAGTCCGAGACATTGGTGGGACTTTGTGTTGATCGCTCCCTAGAGATGATCATTGGCTTATTGGGCATTCTTAAGGCAGGGGGAGCCTATGTACCGCTCGATCCGACTTATCCCAGGGAAAGATTGACCTACATGGTGCAGGATGCTCAAATATCTGTATTGGTCACACAAGCGCAATGGTCTAACTTAATTTCCGACTATAAAGGACAGGTAGTTTGTTTAGATAGTCAATGGCCAAAAATTGCCAGTCATAGTCAGGAGAATCTGGTTAATACTGTAAATCCTGAGAATTTAGCCTATGTCATCTACACATCGGGATCAACGGGAAAACCGAAGGGGGTGATGATTGAACACCAATCCTTGGTAAATTTTACTAAACTAGCGATCGCTCAATACCAGATAACTAAACGCGATCGCACTCTTCAATTTGTCTCTATCAGTTTTGATGTGGCCGCAGAGGAAATCTATGTTACTCTTTGTTCTGGTGCTACCTTAATCTTACGAACTGAAGAAATGATCAGTTCTATTCCTTCATTTGTTCAAAAATCCCAAGATTGGCAAATAACTGTTTGGAGCTTACCCACCGCTTACTGGCATTTATTAGTCAATGAATTAGTTAAGAGTAAAATAGCATTACCAGACAGCTTGCGATTAGTCATTATCGGCGGAGAAAGAGTTCAACCAGAATTGGTGAGAATGTGGTTTAAAAATGTAGGAAATTTTCCTGAATTAATTAATGTTTATGGCCCTACGGAAGGGACAATTGCGGTAAGCCTTTGTCGCCTATCACAACTAACAGAAAGTCAACGCAACAGGACAGAAATTCCTATTGGAAAGAGTTTAGGAGAAAATATTTCAGTTTACGTTTTAGATGAAACCTTAAAAACCGTTCCTCCTGAAACACCAGGAGAAATTTATATCGGGGGTACTGCGCTTGCCAGGGGTTATTTGAATCGTCCAGAATTAACTGCTCAAAAATTTATTCAAGCTCCCTTTAGCCCCTCAGAAAGATTATATAAAACCGGAGATTTAGGCAGATATTTAGCCGACGGTAATTTAGAGTATTTAGGAAGAGTCGATCATCAAGTTAAAATCAACGGTTTCAGGGTTGAATTAGGGGAAATTGAAACCGTTTTACTTCAACATCATCAAGTCGCTCAAGCCGTTGTTATTGATCGAGAAGATCCTCTGGGAAATAAAAGATTAGTTGCTTATCTTGTTCCCCATTCAACCGAGGAAAATTTAACCGTAACTCTGCAACAATTTTTGAAGAATAAGCTTCCGAGCTATATGATTCCTGCGACTTTTGTTGTATTAAATGAGTTGCCCCTTAGTCCCAATGGAAAAATTGATCGTAAAGCTTTACCCATACCAGATTATGACGGAAACGAGCGTCAAACTCCCTTTATTGCCCCTCGTAATCACCAAGAAGAAAAATTAGCAAAAATTTGGCATCAAGTATTTGGATTAGAAAAAATTGGGGTCAATGACAACTTTTTTCACTTGGGGGGACATTCCCTAATTGCCACACAAATTTTATCTCGAATACGGGATATTTTTGAGATTGAAGTTTCCTTTAAAAAATTGTTGGAGAATCCCACAATTGGAGATTTAAGTCAAACAATTACAGAGCAACAGCAAGATAAAAAAACAACTAGCTTTAAAACAATCAAGCCTATTGCACGGGACGGTTATTTGCCTGTTTCTTTTGCTCAAGAAAGGGTTTATTTTATTGAACAATTAGCCCCCTCGATCACCGCCTATCAATTTCAAGAAAGTTTACGCATTAAAGGCTTTTTAGATGTATCTATTTTAGAAAAAAGTATCAGTGAAATTCTACGTCGTCATGAAATATTCCGCACCACATTTCCCTCTGTAGCGGGGAAACTGGTACAAGTCATTCATCCACCCGAACCCGTTACAATACCCATTATTGACTTACAAAATATTTCCAAAGATAAACAGCAAGAAGAGGTTCAAAAACTGACTGAGCAGGCAATCCACAAACCCTTTGATATTAGTCAATTACCGTTAATACATTGGACATTGTTAAAATTAAATGAGCAAGAATGGGTGTTAATTCATGTGGAACATCACATGGTACATGATGGCTGGTCATTTAATTTATTTTTAAAGGAATTAGTCGCCCTTTATCAAGCATTTTCTCAAGGAAAACCTTCTCCATTAAGTGAACCTTCCTTGCAGTTTGTGGACTTTGCTCATTGGCAACGAGAATGGACGAAAACAGAGGAAGCAACAGCACAACTCAACTATTGGCATCAAAAATTAGCGGGTATTCCTCCTCTATTGGAATTACCCTATGATCGTCCTCGGCCAACTGAGCAAACCTATGGGGGAGCAAGAGTACGGGTAGATCTTCCTTTAGATGTTTGTCAACTTCTAAGAAGCCTAAGCCGCCAAGAGGGGGTAACGCTTTTCATGAGTATGTTTGCAGTCTTTGTGGCGCAAATTTATCGCTATACAGGCCAAGAAGACATTTGTGTGGGTTCTGGAGTGGCTAACCGACGGTTGCGGGAGACAGAGGGACTTATTGGCATGATTGTCAATAATATCGTGCTTCGTACTGATGTTTCGGGAAATCCCACTTTTAAACAACTGTTAGAGCAAGTACGTCAAGTTACCCTAGAAGGTTATGCAAATGAGGACTTACCTTTTGATAAAGTCGTCGAAGTGTTAAAACCCGTTCGTCATTTAAGTTATAATCCTTTATTTCAGGTGATGTTTAGTTTCCATGATGCTCAGTTACCTGATTTGAATTTGCCTGGATTGAGCATTAAACCGAATGATGCCCTTGCTAATAATTCGGCAAAATTTGACTTAGATATTGTGGTCATTCCTCGTTCTGAGCAACGAGTTGGACGTAATTCTACCGCAGAAACCAAGGGAATTGAGACAGAAGGCATTACGATGGTTTGGGAATATAATACTGACCTTTTTGATGAATCTACTATCAACAGAATGGTCGAAGATTATCAAACCCTATTACAAGGAATTTTAGCGAATCCCAATCAAAAACTATCTCAATATTCTCTGTTAACAGAGCAACAGAAACATCAGTTATTAGTGGAATGGAATAACACTCAAGCTGAGTATCCGAAAGTTAAGGGAATTCATCAACTCTTTGAAGAACAAGTCAAGAAAACACCAGAGGCGATCGCTGTTCTATTTGAGGATAAATACCTCAGCTATCAACAATTAAACGAACAGGCAAACCAACTTGCTCATTATCTCAAAACATTAGGAGTTAAACCTGACGACTTAGTCGGCATTTTTCTGGAACGTTCCTTAGAAATGTTCATTGGACTATTAGGAATACTCAAAGCAGGAGGAGCCTATTTACCTCTAGATCCCACCTATCCAGAAGATAGACTGGCTTATATGGTTAATGATGCTCAAGTTTCTATTGTGGTTACTTTAGAAAAATGGGCAAATCTAAAAACTCAACAGGCACTTCAATGGGTTTGTTTAGATAGTCAAAAAGACACTATTGCTCAAGAAAGTAGCCAGAATCCTGAACTTTTATTAAATGAAAAAAACCTTGCTTATGTTATCTATACATCAGGATCTACGGGACAACCAAAAGGGGTATTAATTGAACATCAATCTTTGATTAACTTTACCCAAAGTGCGATAAAAAAATATGAAATAACCGCACAAGATACCGTCTTACAATTCGCTTCTATTAATTTTGATGCGGCAGCAGAAGAAATTTATCCCTGTTTAAGTTGTGGGGGAACCTTAGTTTTGAGAACAGAAGAAATGATGAAATCTGTCTCCGCATTTATACAGGAATCTGAGAAAAAAGAAGTAACAATTTGGGATTTACCCACCGCTTACTGGCATTTATTAGTCAGTGAAATTATTCAAGAAAATCTCCGATTACCGCCATCTTTGAGACTGGTAATTTTAGGAGGTGAGCGAGTGTTACCAGAAAGGGTAAAAATGTGGCAGGAATATGTGGGACAATACCCAAAACTGGTTAATAGTTATGGCCCCACAGAATCCACCGTTGTCTCTACCCTACACTATCTAGAAGAAAGCCCTATTAGTCAACCAGAAATTCCCATCGGAAAACCCATTGATAACGTCCAAGTTTACATCTTAGATCAATATCTACAATCGATGCCTATTGGCGTACCTGGAGAACTTCATATCGGGGGTTTAGGGATAGCAAGGGGTTATTTAAACCAACCAGAATTAACGGTTGAAAAATTTATAGATAACCCTTTTAAAACGGGGGAAAAACTCTATAAGACAGGGGATTTAGTTCGCTATAAGTTCAACGGTAATTTGGAATTTTTAGGGCGCATTGATTCTCAAGTTAAGATTCGGGGTTTTCGTATTGAATTGACTGAAATTGAAACAGTTTTAAATCAATATTCATCCATCAAACAATCAGTCGTAATTGCCAGGGAAGATAGTCCAGGGATTAAGCGATTAGTTGCTTATCTTGTAGGAAATAAGCATGAAAACAAAATCGAAGAAATTCGCTATTATCTTAAGCAGAAATTACCGCCTTATATGGTTCCCTCTGCTTTTGTTTTCCTGGAAGAAATTCCCATCACTCCTAATGGAAAGGTTGACCATCGTGCCTTACCGATTCCAGAAACGACATCCTTAGAAAGTGGGTTTGCTGCCCCTAAAACCCCGATAGAAGAACGTTTGACAGCAATTTGGGCTGAGGTCTTAAGACTGGAAAAAGTTAGTATTCATGATAACTTCTTTGAACTAGGAGGGGATTCAATTATTAGTATCCAGATGATTTCCAAAGCGAATCAAATGGGATTACAATTAAGTCCTAAGCAACTTTTTCAGTATCAAACCATTGCCGAATTAGCTACCGTTGTCGGAACAGATCAGCAAATAAAAGCTAATCAAGAATTGGTGACAGGAATTATCCCTTTAACGCCCATTCAACATTGGTTATTTGAGCAGGATTTACCTGATGTTAATTACTTTAATCAATCAGCATTAATTGAAGTTCCAGCAACAGTAAATCCAGAACCGTTAAAGCAAGTTATACAAGCATTACTGAATCATCATGATGCTTTGCGGTTGCATTATCTTCAAGAAGATGAAAATCTAACTCAAATTAGTGATAGCACAAAAGAAGCAATACCTTTAGAGGTAATTGATTTATCACAACTGTCTCCCGATCAGCAAAAAACAGCCATTATAGCCAAAGATGAAGAAACTCAAAGGAGTCTAAACCTAGCCACAGGAGATATTGTCAAAGTTGTTTTATTTAACTTAGGAAATGAACAACCCAGTCAATTACTTATCGTCATTCATCACTTAGCGATAGACGGAATTTCTTGGCGCATTTTACTTGAAGATTTAGCTACAGCCTATCAACAAATTAGTCAAGGTCAAGAAATTAAATTACCGTTAAAAACCACTTCATTTCAAGATTGGTCTAACCAATTAGTCACCTATAGTCAATCTGAAAAATTGAAACAAGAAAAAGATTATTGGCTATCCCAATTAACCGAAGAAATTGTTTCCTTACCTATTGATTATCCTTGGACAAAAGAGAGTAATAAGTTAAGTTCGGCAAAAGCCATTAACCTATTTTTAAACGAAGAAGAAACGCGTGGCTTATTGCAAGATGTTCCTGGTGCTTACAATACCCAAATTAACGATGTCTTGTTAACGGCTTTACTGGAAAGTTTTAGCCAATGGACGGGAGAAAAATCTTTAATGGTTGACTTAGAAGGCCATGGACGGGAAGATTTATTTGAAGTAATAGACTTATCTCGTACTGTTGGTTGGTTTACCACCTTATTTCCAGTGCGACTAGAAGGGAGTAAAACGGGACAACTTCCAGAAACCTTAAAATCAGTTAAAGAGCAACTGCGTCGTTTACCCAATCGTGGTATTGGTTATGGTGTTTTAAAGTATTTGTCTAAAGATGAAGAGGTTAAAAAAGAATTTGAGGACTTGATGAAAGCACAAGTTAGTTTCAATTATTTAGGTCAATTTGATCAGGTACTATCCGCATCAGGGGTTTTAGGAGAAGTCAAAGAATGGAAAACGGAACGAAGTCTTGTGGGAAACCGCAGTCATTTGCTAGAAATTAGTGGATTAATTCGTTCTCAAAAATTAGAAATGCAATTTGTTTATAGTGAGAAAGTTCATCAACGAGAGACCATTGAAAAATTGGCAAATGGATTTATGAGCGTCTTAAAAAGCCTAATTATTCACTGTCAGTCACACAAGGATAAAAGTTATACACCATCAGACTTTTCTGCTGCTCAAGTCAGCCAAGAACAGCTAGATAAATTCCTGTCAAAAATCAATCAAAAGAAAGGTAAAACGAGGTAGGTTTAATGAACAATATTGAAGATATTTATTCCCTTTCTCCGATGCAACAAGGTATGCTCTTTCATACCCTTTATTCCCCAGAGTCTGAGGTGTATTTTGAGCAGCTAGTTTGTACCTTAAAAGGACAATTAAATCTTTCATTTTTTCAACAGGCTTGGCAAGAAATTGTTGCTAAACATCCTGTATTAAGAACTTCTTTTCATTGGGAAGAAATTGAAAAGCCTCTGCAAATAGTCAGCCAAAAGGTAGAGTTATCATGGATGATTTATGACTGGAAACATTGGAATAATTTACAACAAAAAGAAGCATTAGAGTCATTTCTGAAAAGCGATCGAGCTTCAGGAATTGAACTTGATCAAGCACCTTTAATGCGTTTTACTTTAATACAGTTAGAAACCGACAGTTATCAATTTATTTGGAGTCATCATCATATTCTATTTGATGGTTGGTCAATGCAGATCATTCTTCAAGAGGTTTTTGACTTATATGAAAGTTATAATCGAGGTGAATCTTTACAATTAAAATTCTGTCATCCCTATGGAGAATATATTAGTTGGTTACAGCAACAAGATAGTTCTCAAGCTAAGAAATTTTGGCAACAAAGACTTAAAGGGTTTGAAGCACCGATACCTCTGGTTGTTGATCAATTGATTGAGAATCAATCCCAACAAGAAACTTATCAAGAAATTCCTTTTAAGTTATCTTTTGAGATTACAAATCAATTACAATCATTGGCACAAAAACATCATTTAACCCTGAATAATTTAGTACAAGGAGCTTGGGGTTTACTGCTTTCTCGTTATAGTGGAGAAACGGATATTGTTTTTGGCGCAACGGTATCTGGACGCACGAGTGAGTTACTAAACATTGATACAATGGTTGGGCTATTTATCAATACTTTACCAGTGCGATTACAAATTTCTGGGAAAGAGAAATTAATTCCTTGGTTAAAAACATTACAAAGTCAGCAATTTGAACAAGAACCCTATACTTATTATTCCTTGGCTGATATTCAGAAAAATAGTGATATTCCGCCGAAAATGTCTTTATTTGAAAGTATTTTGGTATTTGAAAATTATCCAGTAGATTCCTCGAAAAATGCTTCGGAAAAAACCTTAGAAATTACTGATATTCGCTGTTTAGAAAGAACAAACTATCCTTTGACAGTTGTGATTATTCCCAATGTAGAATTATCAGGAAGAATTGTCTATGATACCCGTCGCTTTGCAGCAGAAACCATTGAGCGTATGATTGGACATTTGCAAACCTTATTAGCAGGAATGGCGAATCATCCAGAACTATCTCTCTCTGAATTTTCATTATTAACTAAAGCGGAGGAAGAACAATTAATATTGGCAGAAAATCAAAATGATTCTCTGATCAAAAATATTGACTATCAATGTATTCATCGGTTATTTGAGAAACAGGTAGAAAAGACTCCTAATGCGATCGCACTCGTTTATAAAAATGAACAATTAACCTATCAAGAATTAAACCAAAGGGCTAATCAATTAGCCCATTATTTACAATTTTTAGGCATAAAATTAGAGGATAAAATAGGGGTTTGTATTGAAAGGTCGCCTTTAATGGTAGTTGCAATTTTAGGGATTCTTAAAGCAGGAGGAGCCTATGTTCCTTTAGATGTTACTTATCCAGTAGAAAGATTAACTTTCATGCTCGAAGATGTAAAATGCCCTATACTTTTGACTCAAACTCATTTATCTAATCAATTACCAGTTGATCATATTAAGCAGGTCATTAATATCGAGTTAGAATGGGAAAATATTAGTCAATATTCCTCTGAAAATTTATCAACTCAAGTTACTCCCGATAACTTAGCTTATATTATTTATACGTCAGGTTCAACGGGAACACCAAAAGGAACCGAAGTACCTCATCGTAGCTTCATCGGTTTTATGTTTGGGGTTGATTATATTAAGCTTGATGCTGACAATATTTGGCTACAACATTCTTCAATTTCTTGGGACGCTTTAACTTTAGAATTGTGGTCACCATTGCTTTATGGGGGGCGTTGTGTGCTTTTCCCAGACAATGTTCCCACTCCTGAAAACTTGAGTAAAATTATCAAAGAAGAAGGGGTGAATATTCTCTGGCTGACTTGTGCTTTATTTAACATAATTATTGATACAATGCCAGAAGCTTTATTAGAAGTTAAACAACTGATCATAGGAGGAGAAACTTTGTCTGTTTCTCATGTTCGTCGTGCTTTAGATTTATTACCACAAACACAAATTGTTAATGGTTATGGCCCTTCAGAATGTACCGTATTTACCGCTTGTTATGTGATTCCCAAACAACTCGATCAAAATGTCAACTCAATTCCCATTGGTAAACCGATTGGAGATAGAAGAGTTTACTTACTTGATCATAATTTACAACGGGTTCCGATCAGGGTTCCGGGGGAAGTTTACATAGGCGGAAAAAGTGTTGCCAGAGGTTATTTGAATCAGCCAATTTTAACTCATGAAAAATTTATTGATAATCCTTTTTTAACTGGGGATACACTTTATAAAACAGGAGATTTAGTACGTCGTCTCACCGATGGAAATCTGGAATTTTTGGGGCGCATTGATAATCAGGTAAAAATACGCGGTTTCCGTGTTGAATTAGGGGAAATTGAAACGGTTCTAACTAATTATTCTGAAATACGGGAAGCCATTGTTACAATAAGAGAAGATGTTCCGGGGAATAAATCTTTAGTTGCTTATCTCGTCCCCCAGAATGATCAATTAACGGCTGGTGATGTCAGAAATTTTCTGAGTCAAAAGTTGCCTAGTTATATGATTCCCAATGCTTTTGTCTTTTTAGACAAATTTCCTCTCACTCCTAATGGTAAAATTAATCGTCTTGGTTTACCTGCTGCCAATATTTCTCAGCAGAATTTCGGAGTTGAATTTGTTGCTCCTCGGACTCCTACAGAACGGGAATTAGTAACAATTTGGACTGAGGTTCTACAATTGACAAAAGTGGGGATATATGATAATTTCTTTGAGTTAGGAGGTCACTCTTTACTAGCAACCCAACTGATTTCTCGATTAAAAGAAACCTTTGAAATTGAGTTTCCTTTCCGTTACTTGTTTGAAAATCCTACTATTAGCCAACTGGCAGGGAAAGTTGTTGACCAACAGATTGAACAAGTAAAGGTTGATGAGTTGGACCAAATCTTAGAGGAGATTGACGAGTTATCTGAAGATGAAGCGGCACAACAATTAATTTTGTGATTTTCAAGTCAACTACCGTTATATTATAAAAGCAGGTAAAAATGAGGAATACAAAATGTGGCTACTAAAAATTGGCTCTCTTGGATCAATAGTGTCGATGGTCAAATTTGTTGCTTTTGGGCGCAACCCCTACGATTCTCCAAAAACCTTATGTAGGGACGAATTGCGTTCACTCATACTAGATAAGATAAATTTATAAACCTAATTCCCAGAGAACCTACAAATCCTATGAGTGATCTGCTAAAACGTTTAGAAAATCTTTCTCCTGAAAAACGAGAATTAGTGCTGCAAAAGCTGAAGCAGCATCAATCAAAAACGGGTAATAATCAAAAGAAACAAAAATTATCATTGATTCCTGTATCAAGAGAAGAAGATATTCCTCTATCTTTTGCTCAAACGAGACTCTGGTTTTTAGCTCAATTTGATCAAGAAAATTCTCCTTATCATGTGCCTATTTTTTGGCAAATTAAGGGAAGTCTTAATCTAAAAGCACTAGAGCAAGCGATCGCAGAAATTATTAACCGTCATGAAGTATTACGGACGACTTTTTCTGTGGTTAATGAGTCTCCTGTACAGGTTATTAATCCTCCTTATCAGTTAACGATACCAGTGATTAATTTAGAAGGAGAGACAGAAAATATTAAATTAGAGAAGGCGCGACAATTAGCAACCGAAGAACTGCAAACCCCTTTTGACTTATCAACAAGTCCTTTATTACGGGTAAAATTACTCAAAATTAACCCTCAATTTCACGTTTTATTATTGGTTATTCATCACATTATTTTTGATGGTTGGTCAGTTGATTTATTCCGTCAAGAATTATCTACTCTTTATCGCTCTTTTTGCCTGAATGAACCGGCTTCTTTGCCAAAGTTAGCTCTTCAATACGCTGATTTTGCCCATTGGCAGCGACAATGGTTACAGGGAGAAATACTAGAAACCCAACTCAATTATTGGCGGCAACAGTTAAAAAATGCTCCCCCTCTTTTAGAATTTCCCGTTGATAAACCCCGTCCCTCTGTACAAACCTATGAGGGTTCTAGTCAATCTATACATCTCAATCTGACTTTAACACAGCAATTGAAGGGATTAAGTCAAACATCAGGGACAACTCTGTTTATGACCCTTCTAACTGCCTTTACCGTGCTACTTTATCGCTATAGTGGACAGGAAGATATTGTCATTGGAACGGCGATCGCTAATCGAAACCGTCAAGAGTTAGAGCCGTTAATGGGCTTTGTTGTGAATACTTTAGCCTTACGAACTAATTTACAAGGACATCTTACTTTTTTGGAATTGTTGCAACAGGTTAAGGATAGAACCCTAGCATCTTATGATCATCAAGACTTACCCTTTGAAAAATTAATTGATGAATTACAAATTGAGCGATCACTGAGTAATCATCCCTTATTTCAAGTGTTTTTTACCTTACAAAATGAATATCAAGAGACCTTAGAATTACCAGAATTAACTATCAGTAATTTTGATTGGGAAAACAAAACAACATTATTTGATTTAGGTTTGATTTGTCGGGAAACTCCCCAGGGGTTAATCGCAGAATTAGAATATCGGACAGATCTATTTGAAGCCAAGACTATTCAAGGGATAGTAAAACATTTAGAGGTCTTATTACAGGGAATTATTAATAATCCTCAACAATCAATTAATACTTTACCTTTGCTGACGGAATCTAACAAAAAACAACTAGAAATTTGGAATAAAACCGATAGTGACTATTTCCCAGATCAGACTTTAGTTGATTTATTTGAAGAACAAGTCAATAAAAACCCTGACCAGATAGCATTAGTCTTTGAACAGACAAGTTTAACTTACCAAGAACTAAATCAAAAAGCCAATCAGTTAGCTCATTATCTACGAGAAAACTATCCGATTGAACCAGATAGCTTAATTGGGATTTGTACCGAACGTTCCTTAGAAATGGTTATCGGTTTACTAGGGGTTTTAAAAGCGGGGGCTGCTTATGTTCCGATTGACTCCGATTATCCAGAAGATAGAATTAAATTTATTTTAGAAAATAGTAAAATTTCACTCTTATTAACCCAGAGTTTTCTTCAAGATAAATTATCCCTATCCCACCTAAAATCTTTGAGCCAGTTTGTTGATTTAGATCGGTTTGATTATGACTTATTTCCTAGCTATAACTTAACAATTCAAATTAAGCCTAATGACCTAGCCTATGTGATTTATACTTCAGGTTCAACAGGACAACCTAAAGGGGTAATGGTTGAACATCAATCAATTGTTAATTTCACCTTAAGTTTTGGCAAACTGTTCGACGTTAAACCGCAAAGTCGTTTACTTCAATTTGGGTCTTTTAGTTTTGATTTATCCATTGGTGAAATCGCCACGAGTCTCAGTCATGGGGCTTGTTTATACTTAGCAAAAAAAGAAACATTACTACCGACTCAAACCTTAGTAAACTTTCTAGAAACGAACCAAATAACCCATACTTGTTTACCTCCTTCAGTCTTGTCTGTTTTACCCCAAGCCAAATTGTCCCATTTAGAAAATATAGCTGTCGGGGGGGAAGCTTGTTCGGCTGAAGTGATAGAAAAATGGGCAAATCAAAGGCAGTTTTTTAACTGCTACGGGCCGACAGAAACGACAGTAGTAGCGACACTTTCTCTTTGTCAAGCAAATGGTCAAAAACCCAATATTGGTAAACCATTGGATAATGTTTGCGCCTATATTCTAGATGGGAACCAGCAAATCTTACCCCCCGGAATACCAGGAGAATTATGTATTGCAGGAGTCTGTTTAGCGAGGGGGTATTGGAATCGTCCCGACTTAACATCTGAAAAATTTATTGAAGTTAACCTATTAGGAAAAACTGAACGAATTTATAAAACTGGGGATTTAGCAAAATGGGGAGATGACGGAAATCTGGAATTTTTGGGACGTATTGACCAGCAAGTAAAACTGCGAGGATTTCGCATTGAATTAGGGGAAATTGAAGCAGTTTTGTTGGAGCATCCTGTTGTTAAAGAAGCTGTTGTTAACCTATATGAAACAGAAAATAATCAGCAATTAGTGGCTTATATTATCCCGCAAGAAAAACAGCGTGATGTTAGGGATGAATTGAAAAGCTTACTGAAAAGCCGCTTGCCCAATTACATGATTCCAAGTCAGATTATGATCTTGGAAACTCTTCCCCTAACCCCTAATGGAAAATTAGATAAAAAAGCCTTACCGATCCCTGATTTAAAAATATTTACCGATGGCGAAATGCCCGTTACTCCCACAGAAGAATTATTAGCCAGTTTATGGCAAGACCTCTTGCAAATCAAGTCTGTGGGTCGTCGGGATAACTTCTTTGAATTGGGGGGACATTCCCTATTAGCTACCCAATTAGTCACCCGTATTCGTAACATTTTTGGGGTAGAATTAGCCGTTCGCAAAATATTTGAGCAGAGTATTTTAGCTGAGTTAGCAACAGCAATTGAACAGGAAAATAAAGCTATCTCCTTACCGCCTCTCACCCCCCAGCCGCCCCAGGAACCGAAAGTGCTATCCTTTGCTCAATTAAGACTTTGGTTTATGGCCCAACTAGAAGGAGACGGGACTTCACTGACCTACAATATGCCCACCGCGCTACAACTTGAGGGTAACTTGAATCTAGCAGCATTGCGTAACAGTTTTGAGTATCTTCTCTCACGTCATACCATTCTGCGTACCTCCTTCCCCCTCCAATCGGGAGAGCCGCAAATTCTTGTCCATAATGCGAAGGACATTAATGTACTTGAAATTCTTGACTTACAAGAACTTGATTCCCAATCTCAAGCCCAAACGGTACAAGAACTGATTGATAGTGATGCTCAATATGCCTTTGATTTAAGCAAAGGCCCCCTATTTAAAGCCAAATTACTGCAATTAAATCCAGAGAAAAATGTCTTACTCTTGAATATGCACCATATTATCAGTGATGGCTGGTCAATGGGTGTTTTCAAAAACGAGTGGGAAAAAGCTTATGATGCCTTTAACGCTGGAAATACACCGAATTTAGCCCCCTTGCCGATCCAATATAGTGATTATGCTGTTTGGCAGCGTCATTGGTTAATTGGGGAAGTCTTGGAAAATCAAGAAAATTATTGGAAAAAACAACTAAAAGATGCTCCCAAATTGTTAGATTTGCCCACAGATTATCCTCGTCCAGCAAAGCCAAGTTATCAAGGGGGAAGAGAAGATTTTAAATTAAGTCAAGGACTCACTGAAAAATTAAAAAACTTGAGTCAAAAACAGGGGGTTAGCTTATTTATGACCCTGTTTACTGCTTTTAGTATTTTACTGTCTCGTTACAGTCGTCAAGAAGATTTATGTATTGGAACTGCTATTGCCAATCGCACCCATAGTTATACAGAAAAATCTCTCGGTTTTTTCGTCAATACTTTGATTTTGCGTAGTCAAGTTAAATCTGAACAAAGCTTTAGTGAGTTACTACAAAAAAGCCGTCAAATTTGTTTAGATGCCTATGGTAATCAAGATATTCCTTTTGAGTATTTGGTCGAAAAATTACAACCAGAACGCACACTAAGCTATAACCCTTTATATCAAGTAGTTATTGTGTTACAAAATACTGAAAGATCAGGAAAAAGTGTGAATTTAACAGGGCTTAAAATTGAATATCTGGAACAAACTTATCCTTTTTCCAAAGTCGATTTACTATTAGATTTAACAGAAAGAGATGGTCAGCTAGATTGTATGTGGGAATATGCCACCGATCTCTTTAAAACAAGCACTATTAAAAGAATGGCAGAGCAGTTTGAACTGTTACTCGAGGGAATTGTTAGCAATCCCGAACAGCCCATTAATACCTTACCTTTACTGACAGAAATTAATCGGCAAGAATTACAATTATGGAATCAAACAGAGACTGATTATTGCCAAAATAAAACCTTAGTAGATTTATTTGAGGAACAAGTCAAGCAAAATCCTAATAGTTTAGCTTTAGTGTTTGAAAAACAAAGTTTAACCTATCAACAACTGAATGAAAAGGCTAATCAATTAGCTCATTTTTTACTGCAACATTACTCAATTAAACCAGACACTTTAATTAGTATCTGCGTTGAACGTTCTTTAGAAATGATTATTGGAATGTTGGGTATTCTTAAAACAGGTTCTGCTTATGTACCCATTGATCCCAATTATCCCAGCGATCGTATTTGTTTAATCTTAGAAGATTGTCAAGCAACAGTTTTATTAACCCAGAGTAACCTTCAAGATAAATTGCCTTTAGCTCAGGAACTTCAATCTAAGCAAGTTTGGTGTTTAGATGAAGATAAATTTGCCCAATACCCTATTACTAATCCCACTGTTGAAAATAAGCCAACTAATTTAGTTTATGTGATTTATACTTCGGGTTCAACAGGACAACCAAAAGGGGTGATGATTGAACATCAATCAATTGTTAATCTGAGCTTAAATTGGGGCAAACTGTTTCACGTTAAACCGCAAAGTCGTTTACTTCAATTTGGGTCTTTTAGTTTTGATTTATCCATTGGTGAGATTGCCACGAGTCTCATTCATGGTGCTTGTTTATACTTAGCCAAAAAAGAAACATTACTACCTACTCAAACCTTAGTAGAATTTCTGGAAACGAACAAAATAACTCATAGCTTTTTATCTCCTTCAGCCTTATCAGTTTTACCTAAAGCTAACTTATCCTATTTAGAAAATATAACTGTAGGAGGGGAAATTTGCCCTGCTGAACTGGTAGAAAAATGGGCAAATCAAAAACGCTTATTCAACTGCTACGGCCCTACGGAAGCGACGGTAACAGCTACACTTTCTCTTTGTCAAGCAAATGGTCAAAAACCCAATATTGGTAAACCATTGGATAATATTCGGGTCTATATTCTAGATGAAAATCAACAAATTTTACCCCCAGGAATACCTGGAGAATTATGTATTGCAGGAGTCTGTTTAGCAAGGGGGTATTGGAATCGTCCTGACTTAACATCAGAGAAATTTATTGAAGTCAACCTCTTGGGAAAAACTGAACGAATTTATAAAACAGGAGACTTAGCCAAATGGCGAACTGATGGAACTCTGGAATTTTTGGGACGCATTGACCAACAAGTAAAACTGCGAGGTTTTCGCATTGAATTAGGGGAAATTGAAACTGCCTTAGCCCAACATCCTAACATCAAAGAATCTGTGGTAATTTTGCGAGAAGATCTAGGTTTTGACCCCCGTTTAGTCGCCTATATTGTTCCCAGTGAAACGGGACAAGATTCAGAAGTAAAACAACTGGTAGAACAACAAGTAGAACTGTGGCAGAGTATTTTCGATGATGGCTACTATCAGCAAGATACCGAAATTGATGACCCCACACTTAATTTTACTGGTTGGAATGATAGCTACACAGGACAACCCTATGCTAAGACAGAGATGGAAGAATGGCGGGACAAAACTGTTGAACTAATTCTTGAATTAGCCCCTAAACGAGTTTGGGAAATTGGTTGTGGGACAGGGATGTTATTATTTAAAATTGCGCCCTATTGTCAAACTTTTATCGGGACAGATTTTTCCACCAAAGCTTTACAGTATGTTCAGGAAAATTTAAGATTACAAAATCTAGACAAAAAGGTTACATTAAAACAGAGTGCAGCTAACCAGTTTGAGGGAATTGCCCCCCAAAGTTATGACTTAGTTATTCTCAATTCTGTGATACAATATTTCCCTTCAGTTGATTACTTATTGGGTGTTTTAGATGGGGTAATCAACTCTATAGAGACTGGGGGGAAAATCTTAATTGGGGATGTGAGAAACTTTAAACTTTTAGATGCTTTCCATACAGCCGTTGAATTCTATCGCGCAGATGATGACCTATCCATTAAAGAATTACGTCAACGAATTAGAAACAGTCTGAGGACAGAAGAAGAATTACTGGTTGATCCAAATTTCTTTATTGCCCTAAAACATAAATATCCTCGAATTAGTCAAGTCCAAATCGAATTAAAACGAGGTTATAACCAAACAGAAATGAATCGTTTTCGTTACGATGTTATTCTATATTTAGATCAACCTCAAATTCAACCATTAGTTACAGAATGGCAATGGTTAAATTGGGAAGTGGAACAACTCAGCCTAGAAAAGATTCAAGGTATTTTAGACACTCAAAAACCTGATTTGTTAGGGATTCAAAATATTCCCAGTATTCGTCTGATCCCAGAAATGGTATTATTGGAAAAAATTCCTGAGTTTGAGGGAACGGTTAAACAATTAAAAGCCATTTTAAGCTCGATGGAAACTGGTATCAACCCTGAAGCATTACGAACCTTAACGAAGGACTTACCCTATACTCCATTTATTCAATATAGCGATCGCGAATTTTCCACTTATCAAGTCATTTTTCAACGCAATACAAGCTATCCTTTTAGTCAGCCTCGTTTTGTTTTAAAACAGACCTTAAAGTCTCTATCCTGGCAAGATTATGCCAATCAACCGTTAACTGTTAATCCTAATTCTACTGATCCAGTTTTAAGCAACCAGTGGCGAGACTTTCTGGGGCAAACTCTCCCTGATTATATGATTCCTAGTCATTTTATTCAACAGTCGAAATTACCCCTAACTCCCAATGGAAAAATAGACCGCAAGGCCTTACCCGCACCCGAAGCATTCATTGTTTCAACGGATATTGAATTACCTCAAACAACCACAGAAGTTATCCTGTCCGCTATTTGGTCAAAATTGCTTAAGTATGAAGGAATTTCTCGACAAGATAATTTCTTTTACTTAGGAGGACATTCTTTATTAGCAACTCAGTTAATTAGCCGTATTCGGGAGCAACTTAACCTCAAATTGTCTGTAAGTAAACTATTTGAATATCCTGTTCTCAAGGAATTAGCAAGCTATCTTGATACTTGTTTATGGGTTAATGCTCCAGAAGATTCTCAATCCTTAGATTTAGATGAAGAGGAAATCGAACTATGAATAACGATCAACAAATTATCAACTTAATGGAACAGCTACGGCAACTTGGATGTCGAATTTCTGCCGATGGCGATAAGCTACGCATTCGCAAGACAAAAAATGACGTTCCTGCTGAATTAATCCAACAAATAAAAATTAATAAAACAGAAATTTTAGCTTTTTTAAATACAGCTAAAGACCAAGCTGTTACCTCTCAAAAAGATATTCCTAAGTTACCTGAAAATGCGTTAAAACAGCTTTCTTTTGCTCAACAAAGGCTTTGGTTTTTAGGGCAAATGGAAAACTCTAATGCCACCTATAATATGCCCATGTGTTTACAATTAGAGGGAAAGCTTAATGTTAATGCTCTCTCTGATAGTTTAGCCTATGTCATCAATCGCCATGAAAGTTTGCGAATGTATTTTCCGACTGTGGAAGGGCAACCCCAAATTCGGATTAAAAAGATAGAAAATTTTAATGTTTTGAGCATACAAGATTTAAGCACTCTTGATCAACCAACTCAGTCTGTAACGGTTCAAAAATTAATCAATAATCATGGGCAAGAACCGTTTAATCTCAACACTGGTCCTTTATTTAAGGCTAAATTACTACAATTAAAAGATAACCAATTTATTTTGCTGCTAAATATGCACCATATCAGCAGCGATGGCTGGTCAATGGGAATCTTTATTCGTGAATTATGCCATGCTTATCTTGCCTTTTCCCAAGGACAAAAACCAAGCCTTGAACCCTTACCAATTCAATATAGTGACTTTGCAACTTGGCAGCGAAATTGGTTACAGGGAGAAGTATTAGAAACCCAGATTAACTATTGGAAAAAACAACTAAAAGACGCACCACCACGATTAGAATTACCCACAGATCATCCTCGTCCCCCCATACAAAGTTATAAGGGATCTCATTACAGCCATACCTTAACCCCTGAATTAACTGAGCAATTAAACAGCCTCAGTCAACAAGAAGGGGTAAGTTTATATATGCTTTTATTGGCAGTTTTTAATCTTTTACTCTCCCGTTATAGCCGCCAAAGTGACTTATGTATTGGTTCACCCATTGCCAATCGTCCCCATCCTCAAACCGAAGGATTAATCGGTTTTTTCGCTAATACTTTAGTGTTACGAAATCAAATCAAACCGGAACAAAGTTTTCAAGAATTTTTACAGCAAACTCGTCAAACTTGTTTAGAAGCTTATCAGCATCAGGATATTCCTTTTGAGTTTCTTGTCGAACAATTAAAGCCTGTTCGTAGCCTTAGCTATAATCCTATTTTTCAAGTAATATTTGCTGTAGAAAATAATGACAGTCAGGATCTCAATCTACCAGAATTAAAGATTGAATGGTTAGGCTCAAGTTATCCCTTTGCTAAGTTTGATTTATCCCTTTTAGCTTTAGAATCTGATGGTCAATTAAATTGTACATGGGAATACGCAACCGATCTATTTGAAACCATGACCATTCAAAGAATGGCAGAACATTGGGAAGTTTTGTTACAACAAATTGTTACTAACCCACAGCAAACAATTTCTACCCTACCTTGGCTAACAAAGGCTGACCAAAAGCAATTAGAACTTTGGAATCAAACGAATACAAATTATCCTCAAGACAAAACTTTAGTTAGTTTATTTGAAGAACAAGTTAAAAGCTATCCTAACAATATAGCCTTAGTCTTTAAAAAACACAGTTTAACCTATCAAGAACTGAATCAAAAAGCTAATCAGTTGGCTCATCATTTACGAGAAAACTATCAGATTGAACCAGATACCTTAATTGGTATTTGTATAGAGCCTTCGTTAGAAATGATTATCGGTTTATTAGCTATTCTTAAATCGGGAGCTGCTTATGTCCCTATTGATCCGAACTATCCTGAATCACGAATAAATTATATAATTAGTGACAGTAAAATCTCAATTTTATTAACGCAAAGTGTAATTGTTGATAAACTTTTGTTACATCAGGTCAAGAACATTGCCCATTTAATTTGCTTAGATAAATTTGATTTTGAACTCAAATCAAAGGATAATTTAACTGTCAAAAATCAGCCGAATAATTTAGCTTATATAATTTATACATCTGGTTCAACGGGTAAACCCAAAGGGGTTGCGGTAAATCATCAAGCTATCAGTCGCTTGGTATTAAAAACTAACTACATACAAATTACTCCTGAAGACATAGTTGCTCAAGCAGCAAATATTGCTTTTGATGCCGCTACCTTTGAAATTTGGGGTGCATTACTTAATGGAGCAAAGGTCATCATTATTCCTAAATCCATACTGCTTTCACCATCAGAATTTGCTGCTAGTATTCAATCTCAAGAAGTTAGTGTATTATTTTTAACAACAGCTTTATTCAATCAGTTAGCCGCGTTAGTTCCAGAAACATTTAGTTCTCTCCGTTATCTATTATTCGGTGGGGAAGCAGTTGATCCAAAATGGGTACAAGAAGTCTTAGACAAAGGTTCACCACAGAAATTGCTACACGTATATGGGCCAACAGAAAATACAACCTTTTCTTCTTGGTATTTAGTAGAGAAATCACCCGAAACTGCAATAAATATTCCTATTGGAAAACCCATAAGTAACACCAGAATTTATATTTTAGACCAATATCTTCAACCTGTTCCTGTTGGTATTCCAGGAGAATTATGCATTAGCGGAATAGGGTTAGCGATTGCGTATTTGCATCGTCCTGACTTAACGGCTGAGAAATTTATTGAAGTTAATTTATTCGGAAAAATAGAACGAATTTATAAAACAGGGGATTTAGCAAAATGGCGATACGATGGAAATCTGGAATTTTTAGGACGCATTGACCAGCAAGTAAAGTTACGAGGGTTTCGCATCGAATTAGGGGAAATTGAGTCAGTTTTATTAGAACATTCATCTGTTAAAGAAGCAATTGTCAACTTACATAAAACCGAAAATAATCAGCAATTAGTCGCTTATGTAACAAATAAACTAATTGGTGATTTTTCTCAACAATTAAAACAACACCTCAAAACCTATTTGCCTGATTATATGATTCCTAGCCAAATTATCAGGTTAGATGAATTTCCTTTAACTCCCAATGGCAAAATTGATCGTCAAGCTTTACCGCTTCCTCATCATGAATTTCAAGGTCTATACGAAGCTCCTCGTAACAAAATTGAACAACAATTAACCGAAATTTGGTCTTTAATACTTGAATGTGATAAAATTAGCATTCATGATAACTTTTTTGATTTAGGCGGGCATTCAATACTAGCGATTAAACTCCTAAATCAGATTCAAAAAAGCTTTAATCAGGAACTGTCTTTAACCAGTTTGTTTCAGAATCCTACCATTGCTCAATTGGCACAACAACTATCTCAAGTTGAGGTACAACCATCTATTTCTGACTTATTGGTATTGCAACCTTCGGGACAAAAAACACCAATATTTTGTGTGGCTGGGTCTAATGGCCACGCCTTCTATTTTCGAGATTTAGCCATGAATTTTGCCGATGAACATCCTGTTTATGGACTAGAAACACCGGGTAGGGACGGTTCTCATCCTCTCCCGATTTCGGTAGAAGATCATGCCAGTTCCCTCATTGAAACCTTACGACAAAAACAACCGAAAGGGCCTTACATCCTAATGGGCTATTCATCGGGTTGTTCCGTTGCATTAGAAATGGCTTTCCAACTAGAACAACAAGGAGAAACAATTAGTTTATTGGGAATATTTGATGCAGGACTGGTGGCTAATCCTGATTATATTATCCAAAGGAGTGACCTAGATTGGATTTGGAATATGATTGAACGAATTGAAGCTGTTAAAGGGATTTCTTTGGGTCTTAACTATGAACAATTAGCAGCCCAATCCGATGATCAAAACCGTTGGGATCTTGCGGCGGAGGCGTTATATCATCACAATGTGTTACCGGAACATTCTACCCTATCTTTGCTCAAAACTAATCTTGAGGTGATGAAACGAGTTACCCTTAATTATGCGACTTATCAACCTAATTTTGTGATTTCTGCCCCTATTGTTTTATTTCGCGCCCAAGATGCTAAAGAAATTGTGGTGCAAGAACATCAAGCCATGTCCCATTATGAGCAATCCGATTGGGGATGGCAACCTTATAGTAACAAACCTGTGCAGGTAGTTTCAGTACCAGGAAATCATGGACAAATGCTTTACGAACCCAATGTCAAAATTCTGGCTAATCAACTTAAAAAATCCATACAAGAGCATTTTAATCAACCTGAAATTTATGATCTCAGCAATTCCCAATTCAAAAATTGATGCGATACCCCCCTGAATGCTTACATGAGTTGCGCTCAAGGACTTTGAAAGAAAATCAAACAGAGTCAGAAATTATTGACAACTATCTCAAAAGTCTGCAATTATTAGAAGATGTCGCTCAAATTATGTTTCACTTGGCTCCAGATGATACTATGACAGAGATGTTACCCAAAATAAACTCTAATTCATGGTTAAATGCCTGGGCTATCAGTTTAGATGCGAGTAAATGACAGGCAGATGGACTATTTGCTCCTGAAACCAAGCCGCGTAATTTAGAATTGATTAAACAACCACTACTTAGTAATTATGCAATCACAACGTATTCCTGAGCAAGCGAAAAAAGACTCTAATTCAAAGCTTAATTTTCTGGAATTTTGGAATAAACTGAAAGTAGTTCTTGAAGCCTATTGGTATCCAATAGAAGCAGATGGTAGAGTTTTTTCTGAGGTTATTAAATCCTGGGGAATGTTAACACTTTTGTTATCATTAATCATCAGTTTAGTGGCTGTTAGTGCCTTCAATAGTTTTGTTTTGCGCCAATTAGTTAATGTAATTGATGAAAAAGATTTATCTGGGTTTACTACCAATCTTTCTATTTTAGTTGTTAGCTTTGTGTTGATCACTCTCTTAACGGGACTTTCTAAGTTTGTGAGAGAGAAAATCGCCCTTGACTGGTATGAATGGCTCAATAATTATATATTGCAGAAATATTTTAGCAATCGTGCCTATTATAAAATTAACTTTGACTCAAGCATTGAGAATCCTGATCAACGTCTAACCCAAGAAATTAAGCCCATAGCCAAAACAACCCTCAGTTTTTTTGCCACTTGTGTCGAGAAAATTTTGGAAATGATAGTTTTTTTCGTGATTCTCTGGCAGATTTCCCAAACCATTGGAGTAATTTTGGTTGTCTATACCTCTATCGGTAATTTGATTGCCTTTTATTTAAGCCAAGAGTTTAATAAGATTAATCAAGAAGAACTGGCAGTTGAAGCTAATTATAATTATGCTGTTACCCATGTTCGTAATCATGCTGAATCCATTGCTTTTTTTCAGGGAGAAGATCAAGAATTTAATATTCTTAAAAAACGATTTAGGGCTTTGATTCAAACTGCTTGGCAAAAAATTAATTGGGAAAGAAATAAGAATTTTTTTGACCGAGGCTATCAGTCAATTATTAATGTTTTTCCCTTTTTAATCGTCGCTCCTTTATATATCAGAGATGAAATTGATTTTGGACAGGTAAATCAGGCTAGTTTAGCAGCCAATCTTTTCGCTACAGCTTTAGGTACATTAATCGCTGAATTTGCAACTTCAGGACGACTTTCTAGTTATATTGAGCGTTTAGTAGCTTTTTCAGAAACACTGGAAACGATTACCCAGGAAGTTGAGGGTGTAAGTACCATTAAAAGCATTGAAGAAAACCGTCTTGCTTTTGATCATGTCACCTTACAAACTCCTAACCATGAAAAAGTAATCGTTGAGAATTTGACAATTGAGGTAGAACCAGAACAGGGTTTATTAATTGTTGGACCGAGTGGACGGGGCAAAAGCTCTCTTTTAAGAGCGATCGCCGGTTTATGGAATTCAGGCACTGGACGTTTAATACGACCACCAGGAAAAGAAATCCTATTTTTACCTCAGCGTCCCTATATCATTCTTGGAACATTGCGCGAACAATTACTCTATCCGAATGTAGATCGTCAAGTGAGCGATCAAGAACTTAAAGAAGTTCTACAACAAGTGAATCTTGAAGATGTGCTTACCAGAGTCGGAGGCTTTGATCAAGAAGTCCCCTGGGAAAATATATTATCATTAGGGGAACAACAACGTTTGGCTTTTGCCCGAATATTAGTCACCCATCCTCGTTTTATTATCTTAGATGAATCAACTAGTGCTTTGGACTTGCTCAATGAAAAGAATTTATATCAACAGTTAAAAGAAACAAAAACCACTTTTATTAGTGTGGGACATCGAGAAAGTTTATTTGATTATCATCAAACCGTTCTAGAACTTTTGCCAGATTCGACTTGGAAAATTTCTCCCGTTTCTGGGTGATTAAATATAAAATGTGGGATAGGCATCCTGCCCGTCCAAAGGCTAGAAGCTTGTTCTACTTCTAAGAACTAATTAAACCCACTTACTTGTCCCAATTTCTTCAAGTTCTTGTCTGGATTAATTCCAAAACTTCCATTAGGTAATTTTAAAAATGAAACATCTGATCAACGAACATATTAGAGCATTAAATGCTCCTAAAGCTGACTTATTGAATCACGATAGAGGCGTTTTTTTGGACAAAAGTGAGTTGCCCTATGGCCCCTCTCCTCTCGTCATCCAAGAAATGATCAAGGCCGCAACGACAGTTAACAGATATCCAGAGATTTTGCATCATTCTCTACGGACTGCAATAGCTAATTATACGAATACTAGAAAAGAACAAATTTTTGTAGGAAATGGCTCAGATGCTATCATTGAATTACTGCTCAAGATTTTTGTCAAATTCGGCGAGAATGTTTTAATTCCGATTCCAACATTTTTTGTTTACCAACACGCAACAAAAATTGTTGGCGGTAATCCAATTTTTGTTAATAGATTAGATGACTTTGGGTTAGAAGTTCCTCGTCTTTTACAGAAAGTCACCCCTGAAGTAAAACTTATTTTTATTGCTAATCCGAATAATCCTACCGCTAATTATGTCTCACGAGAGATTATTATCAAAATCCTTAATGAAGTGGATTGCATTGTAGTGGTGGATGAATGCTATTATGAATTTTGCCAAGAAACGGTAATAGACCTAGTTGATCAATATCCTAATTTAGTGGTTTTGCGTAGTTTCTCAAAAAGTTTTGGTCTGGCTGGGCTTAGGGTAGGTTATAGTATTGCTAATGAAACAATCATTGATTATCTTTATCGAGTTGCTAACCCATTTTCAGTCAATGCGATCGCTCTTGCTGCTGCTGTTGTTGCCTTAAAAGATATAGATTATGTAAATTCCAATATTGAAAAAATCTGTCAAGAAAGAGAAATTATGGCACAAAATCTAGCGCAGTTGGGTTGTTTGGTATATCCATCATCCACCAACTTCTTGTTTATTGGAACCCATTCATTGAGAATTCCATCAAAGCAGTTGGTTCAAGCACTTCAGGACAAGCAAATTTTTGTTCAGGATTGTGGTTTGCAAGCTGGTTTAGATGAATATTGTTTTAAAGCTTCGATTGGTACACCTGCGGATAATCAGGTTTTACTTAAAGGTCTGAAGGAAATTCTTCAAATTAGAAATTAGACCTAACTAAACAATAACTTTGGCAGGCAATTGGTAAATGAACGTAACGAAGACATTAACTATGTATCAGTCTATTAATTCTCAAAATATTACAGCCAATGAAGAATTAATCGTTAATTTATTTGAGGCTATTGATTCTTCTGATTTTAAATTATTAGTCAAGTATTTTGATAAAAATATTATCTATCAACGTCCAGGTTATCACGATTTGATTGGTATTGATAAACTTCTACATTTTTATCAGTATGACAGAATCATTGCATCTGGTAAACATCTTATTGAACATATTGTTGTCGCAGAGAAGTATGGTTCATGCTGGGGACAGTTTATTGGCATACATAAAAATGGCTCTCAACTGAATGAGGGTTTTGCTGATGTGTACTCTTTTGAAAACAATAAAATTAAAACTCGGCGCAGCTACTTTTTTAGACCAGCAATCTAGCTGTCAGTAGTTAGCTATCAGCCCTCAGCTTTTTTGATTTTCTAAAAGCAAATTCCGCAATCTAGCCTTAATTCAACGACAACTTTAGTCTTCAATTTAAAAATCTGACAGAGGAATAATTCCACCGGGTTAGACTTTGGATAACACAAGATGAAGTTGCCATAATAATACTAAATCCAGTTATTAAAAACTGATTATTTATTCTCACTTTTGCCTCTTGCCTCTTGCCTTTTGCCCGTCCTGATATGTAGCCCATACTCAACGGATTTAGTATTAATGGCAGCCTCTGTCCGTCTGGCGATGTTGCGATCCACCAGCCCTTAACACTTGTTCGGCCGTTAATTTCAGCCCTGGGAAAATGGTGGAAGTTATGGTCTGATTGCCTCGAAACTGCTGAATTTCATACTCTCCATCCACTAGCGTACAGATGGATAGAGTGGGCTGTTTGGGCTTACCAATATGTCGAGTCCCGCCCAATCCTGCATAATCGGCAATCCAATATTCGGGAATGCCTAAAACGGCGTAATCTTCAACTTTGCGGGCATAATCGTTTTGCCAGTTGCTACTGACAACTTCCGCCACAAATTTAATCGAACTCCCCAGCGTTAGAATCGACTGGTTAGACCAAAGTAGTTCTTTGCTAAGTTCATCTCGATCCACAACCGCAACGTCAGGTCGAAATGCCGTCATACTAAGGTGGGAAGGACGCAATAATCCCCGTTGAAGAACAAACCAGGGTAAATTTGTTTTATCGATCTGGACACAGACCTTTGTGGTAATGCAAGCCGCGACTTCTTCATGCAAACCCGTCGGTTCCAAATCGAACACCTCCCCATCGATTAGTTCGTAGCGATTATCGCCACCGTAACGAGCGAGAAACTCGTCAAAGCTGAGTTGCTTTTGTTCTATTGGTTGGTCGATCGCAATGGTCATAGGTCATCATGCTCAACTCTTTCAGTTTAGCGGATCTATATATGACAGACCAAACTACTAAGGACTAGGATGAAGTCAGCGTCCCAAACGGTTAGACTGTCGGGGTTAACCACAGAAACCAAAAACCTACCTAAAGCTTTTTAAAGCTACTCATTTCTGTAGCTAGATAGCTAAAATAAGTAACTTTGGCCACCGATAGATTTTAAGAACGTTATCAGGTATAATCAAGATATGAAGCTAGTTGAACGTCATATTATCAGTCAAAACCATCCCTTATGGTCAGAAATCGACCATTATGCCTTCTTGTCAAAAAATTTGTTCAATCTAGCTAACTACCATTATCGCCAATATTTCTTTGAAAACTCCCAAAAACTGAGTTTTAATCAACTCTATCATCTGGTATCTAAAACCTCAGATTATTTAGCTTTACCCACGAAAGTGAGTAAGCAGATAATCAGAAGATTGGAGCAAGCTTGGGTTAGTTATTTTGCCGCTTTTAAAGCTTGGAAAAAACACCCTGAAAAATTTTTAGGAAAACCTAAAATTATTAAGTATAAGGACAAAACCAAAGGAAGAAACCTGCTGATATATTCTCAGGAATCAATTTATAAAAAACCTTTAAAAGAAGGAATTTGTCACTTGTCTATGAGCGACTTAAAAATTCCGACTTCCCAAAGAGAAATAATTGAAGTGAGAATTGTCCCCAAAAGTAGCTGTTATGTCATTGAAATAGTTTATGAAAGACGGTCGGAAACCACAGATAAACAACAGATAGCTGGGGTAGATTTAGGAGTTAATAACTTAATGGCTGTAACTACAAATCAAACAGGTGTAGCACCTCTTTTGGTAAATGGCAGACCGTTAAAAGCAATTAACACCTTCTACAACAAACAACGTTCCCGCTTACAATCTCAACTGAAAACCAGAAATAATCAACCCTCATCTAAGAGATTGATATTCCTAACCCATAAACGAAACTGTCGAGTAGAAAATTATCTACACACAGCCAGTAAAAGAGTAATAGATTGGTGTATTCTTCATGAAATAGGGACGTTAATAATTGGGCATAATGAGCGGATGAAACAATCTCTTAATCTAGGAAAAAGGAATAATCAACAATTTGTTAATATTCCCCATTATAGATTAATAGAAATGTTAACCTACAAAGCTCAATTAAAAGGAATAAAAGTCATAATAACTGAAGAATCCTATACCTCACAATCCAGTGCTTTAGATAGGGATGAGTTACCTAAATATGGTGAAGAAAAACCATTATTTAAGGGAAAAAGGTTAGCTAGGGGACTGTATAAAATGGGAACAAATCAGTTGTTAAATGCCGATGTCAATGGGTCATTTAACATCATTAGAAAAGTAATTCCTGATGTCATTGACCAGGGAATAAAGGGTTTGCCGTTTAATCCTGTAGTGCTTGACCCACTACGAATGACTAAGCTTTCAGGCTTTTAAGTAAGTTTGAGTAAGTTTAGTTGAGCGGTAACGAATAAATCATCAACCTGACCATTCCCACCGCCACGGTTAGGATTCCGCCGATCAGATAAAGACTGGTGTTATTTAATCCCAGTTCCAAGAATCTGAGAATCATAAAACCCATGAGAACAGCGATTAGTAGGGGAGTACCGTCGATCCACTGAGTATGGTCGTAATTATTACCCTCCAATCCTAAATATTCCTCTTTGACCACCCGTTTCGCTAACATGGGATTACCGATCGCCCGTTGTTGCCAATCGGCCAGTTTACCCGGTGTCACCTGCAATCCCAAATCGTTTGCTTCCCCTTCCATGATTTCGCGGATCGCCCTTTCTGGTAAAGCTTCCAATTCGATGCGGGGAAGCTTCAAAAAAATATCTCTGGCCGGGGGATAAGTGGCCAACGTTTCAATCCCTAATAGGGTTTAAGATTAATTGGAATGTATTGTTGGGTTGATCCGAGAGATTGAGATTGATGTTTCAATCCCTAATAGGGTTTAAGATTAATTGGAATTCAATCTGCTTTCTTAAATGAGCAATTATCGATTTGTTTCAATCCCTAATAGGGTTTAAGATTAATTGGAATTGCCAATATTGCCAGTCAGGGTTGCCTTTTGGAAATCGTTTCAATCCCTAATAGGGTTTAAGATTAATTGGAATGCCTCGGAAATTGAAGCGAGGGAAGCGTGAAAAGGGTTTCAATCCCTAATAGGGTTTAAGATTAATTGGAACATTAATAATAGGAGCATTAAAATCAGCTATTTCATGTTTCAATCCCTAATAGGGTTTAAGATTAATTGGAACGTTCATCGGGGTTTTGTATCGAGTGCGATCGAGATGTTTCAATCCCTAATAGGGTTTAAGATTAATTGGAACCCTTTGACTGAGGTGGCGGTGCGCCGGAGACCGATGTTTCAATCCCTAATAGGGTTTAAGATTAATTGGAACCCTTTGACTGAGGTGGCGGTGCGCCGGAGACCGATGTTTCAATCCCTAATAGGGTTTAAGATTAATTGGAACATGGATGCGACCAGTCGTTTTCGCTATTCGTGGGAGTTTCAATCCCTAATAGGGTTTAAGATTAATTGGAACTCATAGTTTTTCCTTTTCTCTTGATCAGTATTTTAGTGTTTTTTGTTTCAATCCCTAATAGGGCTTAAGATTAATTGGAACCCGTTATGTTTAACGAACTTGAACGTATTGCTACTTCTAGTGTTTCAATCCCTAATAGGGCTTAAGATTAATTGGAACTAGAAATCAAAAAAGCGGATGTTTGCGATTACCAAGTTTCAATCCCTAATAGGGCTTAAGATTAATTGGAACTTTGATAACATCGGCTAACGGGTTTTTAGTGTAATGTGTTTCAATCCCTAATAGGGCTTAAGATTAATTGGAACGAGGGTATGAGCAATTACTCCCTCAACACCCCGAAGTTTCAATCCCTAATAGGGCTTAAGATTAATTGGAACTAGGATTAGCCAAAGAGATATTAGAATAGGCGTAATTTGTTTCAATCCCTAATAGGGCTTAAGATTAATTGGAACTTTGGTAATAGGGGAAGTATCTAAATCATTATTACCAGCTGTTTCAATCCCTAATAGGGCTTAAGATTAATTGGAACCCTTATGGTGCTTATAAGCGTTCTCTCTATGAAATGTTTCAATCCCTAATAGGGCTTAAGATTAATTGGAACAAAACTCGCTCACTTTGAGGGTGTTAACTTATGGCGTTTCAATCCCTAATAGGGCTTAAGATTAATTGGAACAGGAATTTCGCTAAAAAGGGCATCTTTTAAAGCTTGTTTCAATCCCTAATAGGGCTTAAGATTAATTGGAACTTTTGTGCGCCTTCAAAATTTTGTCGAAATTCAGGTTTCAATCCCTAATAGGGCTTAAGATTAATTGGAACTGGTTCCGTTTTAAGGAAAAATGCCCCTCTGTTGTGTTTCAATCCCTAATAGGGCTTAAGATTAATTGGAACTTAGCTATGGTAGCTACTGAGATTAGCCGTGATGAGTTTCAATCCCTAATAGGGCTTAAGATTAATTGGAACATTATTTTCCTTTACGAATTTATAAAGAATGCTCAGTTTCAATCCCTAATAGGGCTTAAGATTAATTGGAACCCGAAGCTAATAGATTTTTTAATCAAATGAAAGCTTTGTTTCAATCCCTAATAGGGCTTAAGATTAATTGGAACAAAGCCCTAAGATTAGCTTGCATAGATGCACCCGGTTTCAATCCCTAATAGGGCTTAAGATTAATTGGAACGATCAGGCTTAATGCGTACTTCTCGGGGTCGATCGTTTCAATCCCTAATAGGGCTTAAGATTAATTGGAACCTCAGTACAAAGATAATCCTGATCTACTGCCAGAAGTTTCAATCCCTAATAGGGCTTAAGATTAATTGGAACGGGGACAAGCCATTAAGTGATCGATAAGTGATCCCATCAATGTTTCAATCCCTAATAGGGCTTAAGATTAATTGGAACTTTTCTGTTTAATCCCTAAAAATAATATATCACAGTTTCAATCCCTAATAGGGCTTAAGATTAATTGGAACATTTCCTACGGTGCGAATCATTTATTACAGGTAAAGTTTCAATCCCTAATAGGGTTTAAGATTAATTGGAACCTTAATACCCGTAACAATTCTGGATACTGCTTAGGTTTCAATCCCTAATAGGGTTTAAGATTAATTGGAACTGTTAATTCTTATGGTCAAATCTTTCCCCAGTGTAGTTTCAATCCCTAATAGGGTTTAAGATTAATTGGAACATCTCCGATCTCCGGTGGCATCTTTCAGGAAAGCCGGTGTTTCAATCCCTAATAGGGTTTAAGATTAATTGGAACAATCAAAGTTAATCGAAGTTAAAGGGGGTTAATGTTTCAATCCCTAATAGGGTTTAAGATTAATTGGAACTTGGAACGATCGAAAATAATTGGGAGATAGAAGATTAGGTTAGTTTCAATCCCTAATAGGGTTTAAGATTAATTGGAACTCGATTCTGGTCTCGGTGGGGAATTCCCCAGTGACGTTTCAATCCCTAATAGGGTTTAAGATTAATTGGAACTATATGCCTGTTTATCTTTACAAATTGAGAAAAGTTTCAATCCCTAATAGGGTTTAAGATTAATTGGAACGATGCTTCGGCTTATGCTGGTCGGTACAAAGCAAGTTTCAATCCCTAATAGGGTTTAAGATTAATTGGAACCTGATGATGAAAGGTTTATCATTGTCCAATTTCAGGTTTCAATCCCTAATAGGGTTTAAGATTAATTGGAACCAAGCGGCATCTATCTAAGCGGCAAAATCGAGATCGTTTCAATCCCTAATAGGGTTTAAGATTAATTGGAACGATTTCATAAGCAGAAGCTCCAGGGAGACCGGGTAGTTTCAATCCCTAATAGGGTTTAAGATTAATTGGAACCATCGACCCTCTACCCCAATATCCATCCGTGAATGAGTTTCAATCCCTAATAGGGTTTAAGATTAATTGGAACTCTGAGGTAATCTCTGATATTTGCCTACAATCAAGCGTTTCAATCCCTAATAGGGTTTAAGATTAATTGGAACGTATCCACAGGGCGAAAACTGCTTACATTAAGCTGTTTCAATCCCTAATAGGGTTTAAGATTAATTGGAACGAATTGCTTTTGTCTTCGCCGCCAAGAATAAATTGGTTTCAATCCCTAATAGGGTTTAAGATTAATTGGAACTCTGATAATGCTCTACATGAATATCAATTGAGTGTTTCAATCCCTAATAGGGTTTAAGATTAATTGGAACGGGACGTGATCGAGGTGGAATTGTACGGTAGCGGTTTCAATCCCTAATAGGGTTTAAGATTAATTGGAACATGGAATCAAATTGATTTATTTGAGGCGATTGAAGTTTCAATCCCTAATAGGGTTTAAGATTAATTGGAACGCGTTAAAAGCGGACGGGTTGGGAGCCGTCACATTGTTTCAATCCCTAATAGGGTTTAAGATTAATTGGAACCCGACATCTCGAACAGTACCAGCAGCCATTACCTGTTTCAATCCCTAATAGGGTTTAAGATTAATTGGAACTAGCTCCGGCTTCGGCACTTCCAGTCACCGAAGTTGTTTCAATCCCTAATAGGGTTTAAGATTAATTGGAACTAGAATTTGGGTAGCGGGCAAGTCGAATTATGTCCCCGTTTCAATCCCTAATAGGGTTTAAGATTAATTGGAACATTCCTTTGGCGAAGGGTTGGATCGTTCCCACCGGTTTCAATCCCTAATAGGGTTTAAGATTAATTGGAACCTTAATAGCAAAAAATAATCGAGAAGATAACTGATGTTTCAATCCCTAATAGGGTTTAAGATTAATTGGAACAATTGGCTTAATTGCCATTACTGACCACCACCGTTGTTTCAATCCCTAATAGGGTTTAAGATTAATTGGAACTGTTCTACTCCCTTTGTAAGTGTACTTGGATTAGAAAGTTTCAATCCCTAATAGGGTTTAAGATTAATTGGAACACTGCTAACATTTGGGCGATTTAAAGAAAAAGAATGTTTCAATCCCTAATAGGGTTTAAGATTAATTGGAACGGGGCTTTTTTCTTGCCTAAAACCCGATTCCTTTCTGTTTCAATCCCTAATAGGGTTTAAGATTAATTGGAACGGAAGAAGGCAGTTATAGTAGAAGACAAATCATATGTTTCAATCCCTAATAGGGTTTAAGATTAATTGGAACAAAACAGCAGTTGGAGTTAGGGTTGTAAAGCTAGTGTTTCAATCCCTAATAGGGTTTAAGATTAATTGGAACAGCATTTAAATCAATAGGAATCTCAAAAGTTGCCGTTTCAATCCCTAATAGGGTTTAAGATTAATTGGAACGTTTGTGTTGATAATGTTGGCGGTGAAATCGAGCTAGTTTCAATCCCTAATAGGGTTTAAGATTAATTGGAACCCCACCCCACCAGCTTTGATCGTGCCGATAAATACCTGTTTCAATCCCTAATAGGGTTTAAGATTAATTGGAACTCTAATAATTCTTTTGCCAATTCCGATGGTTTTGATAGGTTTCAATCCCTAATAGGGTTTAAGATTAATTGGAACGGGGCAAATCCCTCGAAAGATTCTCCTGGATTCAAGTTTCAATCCCTAATAGGGTTTAAGATTAATTGGAACGCGATCGCCAATAGTAATAGACTTAGGAACAATCGTTTCAATCCCTAATAGGGTTTAAGATTAATTGGAACCGCCCAGTGGTAAAAGCCGTACGCTATGGGATTTTCAAGGTTCCGTTGCGCCGCACCCGCAATAAACCCATTGTACAGCAAGTGACCCACTTCTTCAAGAACCCGCAAAACCTTACGGGATAAGGTGCGCCCCGCGTTGGAAAGGAAAATCATCTCGAATCTATATTCCATAAGCTTTTCAGCCACCAGATAATAGTTAAGGATTTTTACAGCTACCCGGAAGCGCAACCGAGCTAAACAAAAAAAATTGTATTATCCCGGGGTAACTCACCACCGATGCGTTCCACTTTACCCCGACAACAGGCGCAGAGAAAATAAAAGCGGATGCTATCGGTATCGGGTTTGATCAACTTACTCAAGCGCCCGCGCAGCTTGGCGTACTGGGTATCGGTGAGATCGCACTCAAAAACACTATACTGCACCCGTTGGCCGTAGGACTTTAACGTATTGTGAATTTTGGTTCGTCGCTTATCGTCGGAAATATCGTAACTGACAACAAAATACATGACCGCCTCTACCTACTTTAAAATCAAGGGTGGATACTTATCCGTCTCGTCCATCAGATATTTCGCCATTAGTCGGGCCTGAATCTCGAAAGCTTCTTGATAAGTACACTGTTTACCCATTACTGGATGCTTAAACTTGGATTGTTTCTTCTGTTCGTACAAGCGCAGGAAAATCTGTAAACCTTCTCTCGTCAAGGAAACCGCACCGCTTAACGGTTCGGTGGTGAAATGTTCGGGGGTAAGATAAGGATGATTGATCCCATTGAGAACCACGGCATCAACGACGATCGCTCTAAATTCCTCCATCAGATCCAGTGCCAGCGAGGGGCGACCGTAGCGTTGATAGTGAAGATAACCGAGATAGGGGTCAAAACCGACCAAATTGATCGCACTCTGCACGTCATGGCGCAATAACGCATAACCCAGACTCAAAAGAGAATTGACTGGATCTCGCGGGGGGCGACGGTTACGCGAGGTAAAGGTAAAAGTATCGCCGAGAATTAGGGAATCAAAACAACTGAAATAGGCTGCGCTTCCCGCTCCCTCTAACCCCCGGAGAGAATCGATCGCCGAGATTGTTTCGATCGAGCCGATCGCTGCTTCCAGACAAGCGATCGCAGTTTGTAAATCCAACTCTTTTCGATCGCGTTGACGACGGAGCAGAATGTTGCGGTAATTCTTCAGCTTGCCGCGGACGAATCCCCGCACTAAATGAATGGCTTTCGGAGAATCGCCGGCGGCCTGCCATTGCGCTCGACGAACGAAAATATTTTTGGTCATCTCCGGTTCCAATCTACCGAGATAGCGTCCGGTGGCAGTGACAAAACTCAGGGGAATATGACGTTCCAACAATTCGATCACCAATGCGGGAGAAACTGAACCCCGTCCGAAAATCACCACTCCTTCCACGTTCAATAGAGGTACATCGAGTATCGTTTCCTTGGATGCTTTAACCGTTAAACGCTCGTCATTTTTGCCGAGAAATGCGTCTTCTCTCGTCACATATACCGTTCCCATATTTTTTAGTCTTCCTCTCGATATCGTTGGACTTTTTCAGTTAATCGGGGCAAGCAGCGATCGAACAAACTGCATCCCTTGCAGCGGGGTGAATAGACCGCCGGGGGCATTTTTCCCGTCTGGATCAGGGTTTCAACTGCTCGGATCGTAGCGATCGCCCGTTGCCGTAAAGCAAGATCGATCGCCACCGGTTGACGCTGGTGAGAACTGGCATAGTAGATATAGCCGGTATCTAGCCTTTTTCCAGTCATTTCTTCCAAACATAGGGCTTGAGCGCACACCTGCAACTCGTCGTTATCCCATTCGCCCTTACTGCCCCGTTTGTATTCCACGGGGATAAATTCGCCGTCGTGGGACTCGATCAGATCGGCTTTACCGATGAGACGGTAATTGTCTGATTTGAGCCAGATAGCCCGAATTTGCCATATTTCCTCGCGGTTTTCCGCCCCGACGGTGTGAACTCGTTGGTGTAAATTTGTTCCCTCGATCGTATAGCTATTATCGAGAAATTCCCCGGCGACGAACATTCTCCAACAACGGTGGGGACAGTAGGCGTAATGGTTGAGAGCGGCGATCGGTATGTAATCAGATTCATCCATAACTATCTTTTCTCCTTAGAAATTCTGCGAGTCATCCCCATCCCCATGGTGGTTTTCCGTCCCACTCCCGCATAGAGGGCAAAATCCGCCAGTACATTAATCGCTTTAATCTTTGCGGGTTCCACCTCTCCCAAAAGACGATAGTGAATCTCACCCACACAACCGAACGACTGGTTTTTATAGGCTTCGTCGGCTAATTTCGTTTGAATATCGAAGAAACTGGGGAAAATCGAGTCTAGGGCAATAGAATCGAAGGGGATACCGCTATAGCGATTCCAACGATTGAGAAGGCTATTAAACACCAGTTCCCGCGTCGGTAAGGCACTATCGAATTTTCCCTGCCGGAAGGTGACGGGGGTGGCGAAAAGGAAATCAAATTCCCGATTCGCTGCCGAGGCGTTTTCATACAGGTATTGATAAGTACAAGAGTTCGCCCAGGGTTGAACCGATTGCGGGGTAGCGAGGACGCTGGTGATAACGAGATCGGCGGAACCGAGATGCCAGGGTTGTTTTGGATTGAGATTCAACCAGAGCGAGGTTAATTTACCGAATAATCGGTCATCGAGCAGAGAAATCCGCCACCAGCAGGGAGTTTCTGCGGCGATCGCCCGTTCGTGTCGCCACTGCGGGGAATTTATTGTTATTTTCCCCCGCGATTGAATCTGTAGTGGCGATAAGGTGAAGGCTTTATCGGCCTCGGCTGTGTGTAGAATGTTCCCTAATTCCTGATCGACACTACTGACAAGGGTAAGGAATAGCGCATGAAGGTGTCGTCCGGTGAGAAAATTCGGATAGATCGGCGATCGAGGGGTGAGATTGAGAACGAGACTGTAGGGCATTAACTTAATCGGGCCTTGGCGAAAATTTGTCTAGGGGTTAGGGTTAAATCGGGGAGAAGAATATCGCTAATTTCGTCATCGCCTTTTTTAATCGCCGGGGGTGCGTCGGGATAGAAAATCGTGATCTGTTTGGCCCGGGGATCGACGATCCAGACGCGACTGACTCCTGCT
>VYLK01000104.1_pt1 | contig 65014 bp, 53 predicted proteins | sample 5114321 | NCBI WGS metagenome assembly VYLK01 (sample SAMN12291792, study PRJNA351875) | freshwater metagenome | isolation source: freshwater lake | place: USA: Michigan, MSU2 Lake | collected 2011-08-16
CCCAACAAAGTAAATCTATTGGTCAAATAATTCGAGGACTACTCTTAATCTGGGAAATTCTTGAACCCGAAGAAATGTATAATCACATAGAGTTTATATAGAACCGCATGAAAAAGTGAATTAGTATTTGGCAGATCGATAAAAATAATCAAAAAGCTAATTTTGTTACTCTTTACTACGATAAAATTAAGGAGTATAAATAATGCAAACCGTCCAACTTTTTCAACAAGTCAAATTATGTAGAGATGTCCCCGACACTATTTTTTAAAAAGGCGATTAAGGGACGATTCTAGAATTATTACCTCCTAACAAACAACAACCAGAAGCAGGTTATCTCCTAGAAATGTTTGACAATAACGAAACCCTTGACGTGATAGCGGTTCCCGTTTCTTGGATAAGTTCTATTAACTAACGATTAGCAAAAATTCAGGCTATATTAGAAGAAGATTAGAAACTCTTGATAACCCAAGTCAGCTATGAAAATTAAAGCGATTATTCATCCTGCCGAAGAAGGCGGTTATTGGGCAGAAGTTCCAGCCCTTCCAGGTTGCATCACGGAAGGTGATAGCCTAGAAGAAGTCACCCATAACTTAAAAGATGCGATCAAAGGATGGTTAGCTGTTGCCAATGAATCCTATGAAATTAAAAGCTTTATCGGAACATCGGAAGTCGAAGACTTAAAAAATGCGCTGGGCAAATATGTTCTTTATGAAAAAATCATCAAACGTCAACAAATAGAGGCCGAAGTTTCCCAACTCAAAGACTTGAAAGAAAGGACAACGGATCAAATATGAGCTTTGATAGTCACTGTTATGGGTGCAACTGTTGCAGCAATTATCAAATTTGGTTTTCTGACTAAAACTTAAATCATCATTAAAAACTAAGTTGGAACTAGACAAGTTCCAACCAGTAACAAAAAATTGACCTTGAAGATTAACGACGGATTGGTGCCATCGCACCGTCGGCAGCAGCGCGAAAAGGTTCCACTGCCTCGCTATAATCGATCGGTAAAATAGCCACTACGTTATCGTGAGGACGGGGAATAATTACCCAGGTTTCTAAAGCTGCCCCCTCGGTTTTATTGACGGCTTCAATGCCGGCAGCCATAGCGGTTTTTACCTCCTGTACATCCCCACGAATATTGAGGGTAAAACGGGCGCTTCCTGCCCTTAAATAACCAACAATCGTGATCCGTCCTGCTTTTACCATCGCATCGGCGGCCGCTAGAATACCGGGGAAACCTTTTGTCTCGATCGATCCCACCGCGGGTTGGGCTGTCATAAATTAACTCCTAATAACAAAAATCAGATAAGTTCAATTGATAGAATCCAATCTATTTTCCAGTCTTTAACTATAGTCTAGTTTGGGGCCAATCGCTAGGGAAATTAACTGCGAAAACGGTCTGACTTAGCCGTATGCTGCACTGGTAAAACCGCCAGGACATTTTCTGGAGGATTCGGTACGATGTAATGACTGACCACATTACCACCAAAAGCGGTCATGGCCGCCGCTAATCCTGCCTCTACTGCCGGTTTAACCTCGGAAATCGGACCGCGAATCGCCACTAAAAATTCGCCCCTTTCCGCTAGATCGAAATAAACTAGGGTGACTCGTCCCCCTTTAACCATGGCATCCGCCGCCGCTAAAACGGGGGGAAAACCCAACGTTTGAATGACTCCGACCGCCTCGGGCATTTTTCCTGATCTCCTGCGAAAGCAATTTTACATTATACCCCGAACCTGTCTTGATATTTTCTTCTGGAAATCCTCGACCGATCGAGCCTGTTTTTTCTCTAAATACTGTTGATGGGACTGATCGGCCAGATAATAATCTCCTGCGGGTTCGATCAAAGTAACGATATCCTGCTGAAACTTTGCCGATAGTTGTAGTTGACCCTTGGAAGCAGTGGCGATTAACTTTTGTTCCGGGGTGTGATAAAAAATAATCGATCGATATTGTTCTCCCCTGTCCGGTCCTTGGCGATTTAACTGAGTCGGATCGTGAATTGACCAAAAAACGGCTAATAACGCCTCGTAGCTTATTTCTTGGGGATTATATTCAATTTGTGCCACTTCCGCATGACCGGTAATTCGCGATAAGACATCGAGATAACTAGGATTGGGGAAATGTCCCCCCATATAACCCACAGAAGTGGCTAAAACCCCTAGTAAACGCCGAAATGCGTCCTCGGTTTTCCAAAAACAGCCGGCCCCAAAGGTGGCTTTTTCGCCGCTATTCATTTCCCCTCACATCCTTGGCAAATTCCAGAACTGCTTTTGTAATTGTCTCGCTTAAATTAGCATAAACTTTGGCAAAAGGGGGAGCCTTTTCGCTTAATCCTAGGATATCCGCCGTTACCAACACCTGACCATCACAATCCTCTCCCGCACCGATACCAATCGTCGGGATAGTCAATTTATCGGTAATAGTAGCGGCTAAATTGGCGGGAATATGTTCCAAAACCAGGGCAAATACTCCCGCTTTCTCCAAGGCTAAAGCTTCCTCGATTAGTCTTTGTGCATCCGATGGAGTTTTTCCCTGCTGACGGTATCCTAAGCGATGGACTGACTGGGGAGTTAATCCGATATGACCCATAACAGGGATGCCTATCTCGGTTAAACGGCTAATCGTCTCGATCATAGCGGGATAACCTCCCTCTAATTTTACCCCTTGTACTCCCGCTTCCTTTAACATCCTTCCGGCGGAGTGAATTGCCTGACTGACACTTTCCTGATAGCTGAGAAAAGGCAAATCACAGACAACTAAAGCTTGTTTTACCCCACGAGACACGGCCGCTGCATGGTGAATCATCGCCTCTAGGGTGATCGGTAAAGTGGTAGGATAGCCCAAAGCGGTCATAGCTAAGGAATCACCTACCAAGATAATATCAATTCCTGCTCGATCGAGCAGTCGCGCGATCGGATAATCCCAAGCTGTGAGGGTAACAATCGCGCGTTTTTGCTGTTTCCACTCGATTAATTTGCTGGTGGTGACTGCCATTCTTTATTCACTGCGGACAGCTTCGAGGATACGGGAAAAATAGAAACGAGTGCTAGTCATACTCGTCCGTTCAATTTTAAAGCCATTTTCGTTGAGAGCGGCGACAATAGTTTTTTCCTTGTGTTGATAAGCGCGAGTGGTTTTACTCGGACCGGGGAAAAATTGACCAATTTTCTTGAGAATGGTTAATAAACAGGTTTTAGGGGCAAAACTGAGGATTAAACGGGATTGAGCTAGGGATCCCAGGTGTTTAATCATTCCTAATGCTTCTTCTGTGGGATAGTGAATGAGAACATCAAGACAGATGACTGTGTGATATTGGCCGGTTAATGCTTCTAAATCTTGAACGGCAAAGGTGAGTTTACTGGTATCTGCTAACTCTTTGGCTGCTCTTTCCTTGGCTTCTGTCACCATTTTCTCAGAAATATCACTGGCGAAAATAGTTGCGCCCGCTTTAGCGAGGGGAATACTGAGACTACCGACTCCACAACCGGCATCACAGATTGAGAGATTGGGCAAATTTTCATCACTTTCTAACCAACCGATAACGGTATCGATCGTCTGTTGATGACCGATGCGAATATCTTTTTGTACTTTGTTAACTTCGCCATCCCCATAAATCCGGCGCCAGCGATCGAATCCTGTGGCGTTAAAATAGTCCTTGACTATGGCTTTATCGTCTAATGTGTTGGTCATAACGAAATCTAAACGAGCGGAGATGGTTATTAGTTTATCCTACCGTGAAAGCCAGTTTTCCAACTGAATCATTCAGGGTTGCCGTCAGAACATAAGTATTGCGGATTTTCAAGCTCTCCACCGTTGCCTCTGATGACTGATACGAAATCTGGTTATGAAAAACTGATTATTTATTCCCCCTTTTGCCTCTTGCCTCTTGCCCCTTGCCTTTCCTGATATGTAGCCTATACTCAACGGATTTAGTATGACTCCTGACTGCTAAGGAGAGGACCCGGAGCGATTGTAAGTCTGTGGAAAAGCTTAATTTGTTTTCCGCTTCACCGTTAGTTAACCTAAAGTGAATATCATGTAATCGTCCCAAGATCGATTAGTAAGGGTTCCATGTCAATTATCACCCATAGAACTAAGATCGTAGCCACGATCGGCCCTGCCAGTAATTCGCCGGAAGTCCTCAAGGAAATGATCGGTGCGGGGATGAATGTAGCGCGGCTAAACTTTTCCCACGGTAGCTACGAAGATCATGCGAGAGTTGTCAGCCTTTTACGGCAAATTTCTCAAGAATTAGACAATCCGATCACTCTTCTGCAAGATTTACAAGGTCCAAAAATTCGCGTCGGTAATCTCCCCAATGGTTCGATTACCATCAACGACGGCGATTATCTCACCCTTGTACCCATGGATGAGTATCGAGGAGAAGCGAACACCGTTTCGATCGATTATCCCTATCTGGCCGAGGAAGCACAGCTAGGTGAGCAAATTCTCCTTGATGATGGCTTATTAGAGCTAAAAATCGTTGAAATTAACGGAAAAGACCTAAAATGTCAAGTGTTGGAGGGAGGAATTCTCAAAAGTCGCAAGGGAGTTAATCTACCCCGTCTCAATTTGCGCTTACCTTCCATGACCGAAAAAGACAAACAAGACCTAGAATTTGGTCTTTCTCAGGGGGTTGATTGGGTTTCCCTTAGTTTTGTTCGTAAAGGAGAAGATATCAAGGCAATTAAGGCATTTTTAGCCGAGAGAAATCATGCGGATATGCCAGTAATGGCTAAAATTGAAAAACCGCAAGCGATCGAAAATTTAGAGTCAATTGTCGAGGAATGTGACGGAATTATGGTGGCCCGGGGCGATTTGGGGGTAGAATTAAGTCCCGAAAAAGTCCCCATGTTGCAAAAACGCATTATCAAACTCTGCAACATGAAAACTATTCCCGTCATCACTGCTACCCAGATGCTAGAAAGCATGATTCACAATCCCCGACCGACTCGGGCCGAGGCCAGTGATGTGGCTAATGCAATTATCGATGGAACCGATGCGGTGATGTTATCGGGGGAATCAGCAGTGGGAGATTTTCCCGTCAAAGCGGTGGCTATGTTGGCCAAAATCGCCCATGATGTGGAAGCGGATGTGAAGTTTGATAATGCTCCCCCCAATCAGTCCGATGAAACTCACGCTCTCAGTGAGGCTTTAGTGGCGATCGATCAAACCCTTGATCTCCGTTATATTGTTACTTTTACCACCTCTGGCTACACTTCGCTACTGGCTTCTAAGGAACGTCCCTCGGTTCCTGTCATTGCCATGACTCCCAACAAACGAGTCTATCACCGTCTCAATCTAGTCTGGGGTGTGATCCCGATTCTTCTTGACCATCAGGTGTCTGTCTTTGAGGATGTGTTAAAGCAAACGGAATCAATTCTACTTCAGAAAAATCTAGCCCAATCCGGCGATAAAATCCTGATTATGGCGGGAATTCCCATGCAGAAAACTAAAGGCACCAATTTCCTCAAAATTCACACCATTTCGTAAGTTCTAGGAGACAGGAGATAGGAGACGGGAGACAGGAGATAGGAGATTATTTCTATTTATTCTCCCCACATCCCACACCCCACACCCCACACCCCACTTCCCCACTTCCCCACTTCCCCACTTCCCCACTTCCCAAGAAAACCCATGTCAAAACTTGTATTAATTCGTCACGGCCAAAGTCTTTGGAATGCGGCCAATAAATTCACTGGATGGGTCGATGTTCCCTTGAGTGAACGCGGTCGTGCGGAAGCGATGATCGCTGCCTGTAAACTTAAAGAAGCCAATATCACGATCGATGTTTGTTTTACCAGTCTCCTAATTCGCACTATGGAAACGGCAATAATTTGTCTGACTGAGTGTGATGAAATTCGCGCCGGTAAAATCCCTATTTTTAAACACGATAGCGATGATCCTGATTGGCACGGCTGGGATCGGTACGATGGTGATCCCAGTCAGGAAATTCCGATTTTTCCCAGTCAGGCCATCGACGAACGCTATTATGGTGATTTACAGGGTTTAAATAAAGCCGAAACTGCCGCTAAATTCGGAGAGGCACAGGTTAAGGAATGGCGCAGATCCTATTTTACCCGTCCTCCCGGAGGTGAAAGTTTAGAGGATACCGTCGCCCGGGTTGCACCCTTTTTTCAGAGTCGTATTCTCTCCCATATCCGACAGGGTGATAATGTCTTAGTGGCAGCCCACGGTAATTCCTTGCGGGCAATGATTATGACCTTAGAAAATCTTAGCCCCGAAGAAGTCCCCAGTTTGGAGTTAATCACGGGAGTTCCAATTGTCTATGATCTCGATGAGACGGGAAAAATTATTAGTAAGCAAATTCTGCCCTGATTTTTCCGTCTTCTTCCAGACGCGCGAGGTCATTTTATGTTAAGTGGGTAGATGTTAAAAATTGTCAGACACCCTCCTTATTAAGGGGAAATTAAGGGGAGATTAAGGCGGAATCCATATTTAATTTAATCATAACCAGCTACTTATCCCCACACCCCACGGAAAACTTTTTCAGCAGATACAGATTTCGGGCGGTGGATTGGTTGTGATAGAAATATAAATATCGATCGCTTGCTGTCAATCTTGATGAAAAGACGATATTTTCTGGATTTTATCGGCTCAATTGTCCTTAGTTGCTTATTATCTCTGGGTATAAACCTTTTTTCCTCTACTATCACCACCGCCCAAACCCAGACAATTCTAGTTTCTGCCGCCGCTAGTCTCAAAGAGGCCCTAGAAGAAATCAAGCCGGGGTTTGAAAAAGCCCATGGCCACATTAAAGTTAATTATAACTTCGGTGCGTCGGGGGCTTTGCAACAGCAAATTACACAAGGTGCACCGGCCGATGTTTTCCTCTCGGCTGCCACTAAGCAAATGGACGCTTTAGCAAAAGCTGGTTTAATCGATACAAGTACCAGAAGAAACCTGCTCACTAATCGCCTAGTTTTAATCGTTCCCAAGAATTCCACCCTAAAAATCAGTGATTTTCGTTCCCTGACTAACAGTAATGTCCAAAGAATTGCCGTGGGTGAACCGCGCAGCGTTCCCGTCGGTCAGTACAGCGAAGAAGTTTTGAAAAATCTCGGCATTTTAGAGCAAATAAAACCAAAACTGGTCTTTGCCAACTCCGTCCGTAATGTTCTCGCCGCCGTAGAGACTGGTAACGCCGATGCTGGCATTGTTTACATCACCGATGCCAAAATTTCCGACCGGGTAAAAGTAGTGGCTACGGCTGCCAATAATCTCCATTCTCCGATTATTTACCCGATGGCTGTAATCAAAGCCAGCAAAAACCCGCAAGCTGCCAAGACTTTCGCCCAATATCTCACCAGGACAGCCGCTAAAAACATTTTTGAAAAATTCGGCTTCGGAATAGCCAGATAATTTAGGAGAAGTGGAGAAGTGGAGAAGTGGAGAAGTGGAGAAGTGGAGAAGTGGAGAAGTGGAGAAGTGGAGAAGTGGAGAAGTGGAGAAGTGGAGAAGTGGGGAATTTCAACTAAAACCCCAACACTCCAACACCCCAAAACCCCAAAACCCCAACACCCCAAAACCCAACCCCTTACCTCTGAAAAATGCCAGACTTTTCCCCCCTATGGATATCCCTGAAAACCGCCACCATTGCCCTGATAATCATCTTTTTTCTCGGTATTGCCGCCGCTTATTGGATGTTAGGCTATCGTGGACGGTGGAAATCCCTAATCGAGGGAGTTTTCGTCGCACCCTTAATCTTGCCCCCGACGGTGCTAGGCTTCATTTTGCTGCTCCTATTCGGCAAAAACGGACCATTAGGACAGTTATTAGACCTATTTAACTTTCGCATCGTTTTTACTTGGTATGCCGCCGTTATCACCGCGACGGTGGTAGCTTTTCCCCTGATGTACAAAACCACCCTCGGCGCTTTTGAACAGGTAGATGCCAATCTTTTACAGGTTGCCCGCACCCTAGGGGCATCGGAAGGGAAAATATTCTGGCGCCTACTTTTGCCCCTCTCCTTCCCCGGGGTATTAGCAGGATTAACCCTAGCTTTTGCCCGCGCTTTGGGGGAATTTGGGGCGACTTTGATGTTAGCGGGTAATATTCCGGGGCAAACTCAAACTATCCCGATGGCGATTTTCTTCGCTGTGGAAGCAGGAGCGATGACCGAAGCTTGGATATGGGTGTTTATTATCATATTAATCTCCCTGTCGGGGATTATCGCCGTTAATCTCTGGCAAAGTCAACGTAAACAGCAATTAGGACGACTGGGAGAAAGCAAACCTAACGAGATGGAGGACTGGCTGCCACCCTGGGAGGGTCGCGATTTTGCCCTTTTAGCGGCTGAAAATCAGCATTATAGGGATAAAATAGGCTTATTTGTCGATATAGAGAAATATTTACCCGGTTTTAACCTCTCAGTCACTTTTAACTGCCAAAATCAGCCCCTAGGACTATTAGGGGCTTCGGGTTCGGGAAAAAGCCTGATTTTGCGATCGCTGGCTGGGGTGGAAACGCCCTCAAGGGGTCGTATTGTCTTAAATGGTCGCATTCTCTTCGATTCGGAAAAGGGAATTAATCTCCCCAGTCGTCAGCGTCGTATCGGTTTTGTGGTGCAGAATTATGCCCTTTTTCCCCATCTCACCGTGGCAGAAAATATCGCTTTTAGTCTCCCGAAAAACTTATCTAAAAAAGTTATTAAACAGCAGATTGCCAACCAATTAGAATTAGTGCAGTTACTTGGCATGGAAAACCGTTATCCCCATCAATTATCGGGGGGACAACAGCAACGAGTCGCCATCGCTCGCGCTTTAGCTAGTCGTCCAGAAGCTTTATTATTAGATGAGCCTTTTTCTGCCCTTGATACCCATCTACGCGCTCAATTAGAACGTCAGATGATCAAAACTTTAAGTAATTACGATGGCGTGACAATTTTTGTTACCCATAATATGGATGAAGCTTATCGAATATGCGAGAATTTATTAGTTATGGAAAAAGGGCGGGCAATTGCTAATAATTCTAAACAGAAAATTTTTGAGCGACCAGATAGCGTTAGTTTGGCGAAAATCACTGGTTGTAAGAATTTTTCCCGTGCTGTAATCATTAATAATCAACAATTGGAAGCGATTGATTGGGATGTTAAATTACACACTGTTTCCATGATTACCGACTATTTAGCCTATACGGGAATTCGCGCCCATCAAATTATTTTTGGTCGAGATTTAGGCGATATTAATACTTTTCTATGTTGGTTGGCTAATACCATTGAAGAACCCCATCGAGTGACTCTCTATCTGAAACTTAATCAACCCTCCAACCACGACCGCGATTTTCATATCCAAGCAGAGTTATATAAGGATAAATGGTTAGAAATTAAGGAGCAAGCTTTGCCTTGGACTGTTACTTTATCTCCCCAGCGTTTATTATTATTAAAATAAACAGAGATTTTGATGCTAAGTAGGTGGGTGTTAAAAATTGTCAGACATCCCCCTTATTAAGGCGGATCCCCCCGCCTATCGGCACCCCCTTTATCAAGCTGTCCTTTAGTCACATCTTTCTTAACATTTCAAACCTTTGTAGCACAAGGCTTTCAAGACTCGGTTAACAATCTGTAATATTCCTTGTTGACACCCTTACTGACAAGGAAAAAACTGAAATCTAGTCAGGATAAGGGTTGGAGTGCTTACTGAAAAAATTGTTAAGAAAGATCCCTATAAGGGATAGTATCAAGGGGGGCAGGGGGGATCGAACCTAAAATCCATTTTTAATTTAATTATAACCAGCTACTTATAAGCCAATAACACCACTCCAAAGGTCAGGGCAAGCGCATCTTTGGTCAATTTTGTGATCCGCTTGTCCTGTAGAGATTTCAAATGATACCAGTCAATCAGAATAGTTACGAACTCAACTTATTCGGTGGATTTTTGCTTAACAATTGCGATGGCAAATTCTCCTCAAATATGCCTAAATCGTGGGTAGGCAAACCATATAAAGTTCATTTTGTCAAGTATTGTTAAGATGCGCTTACCCTGGACTGCCAAGGAGGTGTATTATGTAATAGGGGTTTCTCGAGCAGAATTCCTAGGGTTCAAAGGTTACAGAGGTGGACATCATGGTTTCTTCACCCTCACCGCTGGTATTTAACTCACACTGTAATAGCGTAGTCAAGGCAATTACTGAAGGCAAAGTCGTTTTCTTCCTTGGGGATGAGATCAATTTGTGTGGACGCAGAACAAATGATAAGGGAGAACTGGAAAATTGGAGTGTTGATAGCGATCCTCCCGGAAAACCTAATTATCCTCCCACTAATATTGAACTGGCGCTCTATTTAGACAAAATTTCTGAACATATTTATAGCGACGTTGTTCGGTGTCCTCTCACAGAAAAACACATCGAAGATTTACCGGAGGGATGTCCGCTCAAGACAGATTCAATCAAGAAAATGGCACTCCAGCAGGTGTCCCAATACATCGATCTGCTGGGGGGTAGCAAAGATATTCTTCCAGGAACCTTGGGACCAATCTTTGAAGCTGATTATCCCCCTAATTCCCTGCATCAGTTTTTGGCAGGACTGCCGGAATGCCTCAAGAAGAAGAACTACCCTCATCCCTACCAATTACTCGTAACGACTTGCTTCGATAACACACTGGAATATGCTTTTAAAAAAGCTGCAAAAGAGTTTGATTTAGTCTCTTACAGAGGGCGAGAAAACAGTGGTCGATTTGTCCATCAAAAGTTTAGATTGGCAGGTGCGGGACAAATAATTGAAGAAGGTTCCCCAGTTGTGATTGACAAGCCAAATGAGTATCAAGATCGAGGACTTTCACTTGAGCTATACCCAGTAATTCTGAAATTCTACGGAGCTATTGGAGACAATTTAATCGTAACTGAAGACCATTATATTGATTATTTAGCTCACAGGGATCTGAGGAAATTGATGCCTCTGCAACTATCAAATATACTCGACCAAAACCATATTTTATTCATGGGATATAGCCCAAGTTATTGGAATCTAAGAGTAATTCTTTATCGAATCTGGGAAGATCAAATATTGACCAAAGCCAAGGAAAGCTGGTGGACAATTCAATCAAATTATCAAAGGTTCGATTGGGAGTTTTGGCTGAAATATACTGGTCAGGAGCCTATCTCGAAATCTTTAGAGGATTATATTGCCAAGTTAAGTGATATGATCCAGAAGCTACCAAATAAGGTCATCCACAACGGCCCCTCTCCTGAACCCGTTGAAACTAAACGAGATCGAATCTTTATCAGCTACAGCCATAATGACACAGAATGGTTGAACAAACTCTTAACAGTCCTCACTCCAGCTATTGATGCAGGGGCAATACCAAAACCTTGGACTGACGAAGAAATCAAGCCAGGAGAGAAGTGGAGAGACAAAATTGAAGAAGCTCTAAAATCCGCTAAAGTAGCTGTCTTACTGGTAAGTCAGAATTTCTTGGCATCTGACTTTATTAAAAAAGAAGAACTGCCATCTTTACTCAAAGACGCTGAAAAGGAAGGCGTTAAGATCATCTGGGTTTTGGTGAATTCCTGCGGGTACAAATATACAGCACTTAAAGATCTGCAAGCAGCTCATAAGGTTTCGCAGCCGTTAGTGCTTCTTCCCACACCAGAGCAAGACAGAATATTGAACGAGATTTGCGACGAGATTGTGGCAGCAATGGAGGGATGAAAAACGCTGGTTTTCCTCCGTATTTAGTTACTTGCCTTGATATTTATTCAAACTAACTTAAGATTTAGAATCCCGAAAAAAAATGTTTTCACCAAACAATCATCAAGAGATTCCAGATTGTCCTTATCAAGGACTGATGCCCTATTTAGAAGAGCAGGCAGATTTCTTCTTCGGAAGGGAAAAGTGGTCTGCCATTATCACCGATAACCTAATGGTTTCGCGGTTGACCATACTCTATGGTACGAGCGGTGTGGGCAAGACTTCCGTCCTGCGAGCGGGGGCGGCCCATCACCTGCGCCAACTCGCCCAGAAAAACTTGAAGGAGTCTGGCCAGCCTGAATTTGCCGTTGTCGTCTTCAGTGCCTGGCGCGACGAGCCAGTGGCCGGGTTAGTGCAAAAAGTTGAGAAAGATGTCAAAAAAATCCTACCAGCAGTTAAAGTGCCAGAACCAGGGACTTCACTGGCAAAAACTTTAGAAAATTGGGCAAAGGTACTGGTTACTGACCCAGAGAGAAGCAGCGGTAAGTTATTGATCATCCTCGATCAGTTTGAGGAGTATTTTCAGTACCATTCCCATGAAGATGGAGAAGGAACCTTCGCCTTTGAATTTCCCCGTGCCATCAATCAGTCTGGTCTGCCTGTCAATTTCCTAATTTCTTTGCGGGAAGATACCCTGGCTAAACTTGACCATTTCAAGGGACGCATCTCTAACTTGTTCGGCAACTATTTACGCATCCCCCACCTGGATGAAGAGTCGGCCGTGGATGCCATCAGAAAACCCCTGGGAGTATTTAACCAACACCTGAAAGCAGGGGAAAAATCTATTGGCATTGAAACAGAATTAGTTCAGGAAGTATTAGAACAAGTCAAAGTTGGCAAAGTCTCTTTCGTTGAATCGGGAAAAGGTGGACGTGAACGTCCATCCACAGCAATTGAAACTTCTTACCTGCAATTGGTGATGGAACGCCTATGGAAAGAAGAGATGAAAATCGGTTCGGATTGCCTGCGGCTAGAGACTTTTAAGAGACTGGGCAAGGCAGAAAATATTGTCAAGCAACACCTCAATGAACGGATGGAACCTCTGTCAAGGGAGGAAAAGAAGATTGCAGCGCAGGTCTTTGAATACCTAGTCACTCCAGGAGGGACAAAGATTACCTATCCTGCTCTAGAACTGGCAGAAAAAGGGGGGGTTGAAAAACAGAAACTTGAAGAGTTGCTACGGAAACTTTCTAGCCCGGAACAGCGAATTTTGCGCTCAGTTGGACCATCATCTGAAAAACCTAATGTGGATGAAAAACCTAATGTGGAGCGCTATGAGATTTTTCACGACAAACTAGCTCCGGCAATTTTAGAGTGGAGGAAGGAATACCTACATAAGCAAGAAGAATTGAGGAAGGAATACCTACATAAGCAAGAAGAATTGAGGAAGGAATACCTACATAAGCAAGAAGAATTGAGGAAGGAATACCTACATAAGCGGGATATAAAGAGGTGGCAGCTAATAACCACTGGAGTCGCAAGTTTAGCCTTTATATTTGTTGGATTATTGATTTTGGCTGAATATCAGCGATCGCAAGCAGCAGTCAGTGAGACTAAAGCAATTCTTGCTTCATCAAATGCACACTTGGTTTCCCAAGAATATTTTGATTCTCTCATTGATGGCTTAAGAGCTTTGAGAAATCTTAAGAAGGCTGAAAATAGCTTGACCTTAAGATGGTTTCTTGACGATAAAACCGAAAAAGAACTTCGTCAGGACATTGAGAAATATCTTCAAATTGGGCTAGTTCGAGTTAATGAAAAGGGACGATTATCAGAAGAAGGGAATTCTTTCTCTACGGTAAGTTTCGGCCCTAATGGATCGACTTTCGTTACTTACAGTCCAGATGGCACAATTAAGCTTTGGTATCTGGATGGGAAGAAACCCCAAGAGTGGAAAGTAGATAAAAATAGATCTGAATCTGAATTCATCGGTGCAAATTTTGGACGTGATGGTCAGATATTAGCTGCTGTCAGTGAAAAAGATACAGTTAAACTCCGGAGATTAAATGAGAAGATTATTGAGAATAAGGACATCAAACCCTTGGTTGATAATGAGAGGGGTGTGAGTCATGGTAATGATTTTTTGGCTGTTAGTTTCAGTCGTGACGGCGAAATGATTGCCACAGCTAGGAAGAATCAGGCTGTGGAACTCCGGAATCGAGACGGAAAATTATTGACAACCTTAATTGATAATTCTTTGACTGAGAAGGATTGCAAGAGCTTTAAGCAAGTGAGTCATTGCGATGAGGTTTTGGCTGTCAGTTTCAGTTCCGACGGCCAGATGATTGCTACTGCTAGTAAGGATCAAACTGTGAAACTCTGGAATCGAGACGGAAAATTATTGACAACCTTAATTGATAATTTCTTGACTGAGAAGGATTGCGGGAGCTTTAAGCAAGTGAGTCATTGCGATGAGGTTTGGGACGTGAGTTTCAGTCCCAACGGCGAGATGATTGCTACTGCTAGTCGGGACAAGACAGTAAAACTCTGGCAGCGAGATGATGGCAAATTAATCCGAACGCTCCGAGGGCATACAGATGGGGTTCTAAGCGTTAGTTTCAACCCAAAGGATCAGATGCTTGCCTCTGCTGGATACGACAAGAATATACTGTTTTGGAATACCAATGACGGAAGCTTGATAAAAACCTTAAGTGGGAATACAGATGGGGTTAGGCGCCTTAGTTTCAGCCCTAACAATAATATGCTTGCTTCTGTAAGTTTGGTGGGCGAGATTGTAAAACTGTGGAACATTAGCTCAAATCCCATACCTTCCCTAACTGGACATAGCGATTGGGTTTTTGACGTAAGTTTTAGCCATGATGATCAAACTATCGCCACTGCAAGTCGGGATAACACTGTAAAGCTTTGGCAACGGGATGGTAAGTTGCTTCAGACCCTCACGGAGCATAAAAAAGCGGTCTGGGATGTCACTTTTAGCCCTGACGATAAGATACTTGCCGCAGCGAGTCAGGATAAAACTGTGAAACTTTGGGAAAAACAAGATGGGAAATGGAAAGTTGTCCAAACTCTTGACGAAACTCATGACGGTCACAAAAGCGCAGTTTTGGCTGTCACTTTTAGCCCTAAAGACCAAATCATGGCTACGGCTAGTGACGACTCTAACGTAAAACTTTGGAAAAAACAAAATAAGAAATGGGAATTTGTCCAAACTCTTTCCGGTCACGTTGGTAAAGTCTCCGCTGTCACTTTTAGCCCTGACGGTCAGACACTTGCTACAGCGAGTAATGACCAGACTGTGAAACTTTGGGAAAAACAAGATGGGACATGGAAACTTGTCCAAACTCTTGACAAAAAGGTTGGCGGTCACAAAGGCGAGGTCTTGGCTGTCACTTTTAGCCCTGACGGTCAGACCATTGCTACAGCGAGTCATGATCGGACCGCGAAACTTTGGAAAAAAAGAAAACAAGATGGGAAATGGGAAGTTGTCCAAACTCTTGACAAAGAGGTTGGCGGTCACGAGGGCGAGGTCTTAGATGTAAGTTTTAGCCCTAACGGTAAGATACTTGCTACAGCAAGTCAGGATCAAACTGTGAAACTTTGGAAAAAACAAAATGAGAAAGATGGGCCCTGGCGATGGCTTGCAACCCTTAATGGGCATAATGGTTTTGTTTGGGCTGTTAATTTTAGCCCTAGCAATTCTAACGGTGATTCTTTGTTAGCATCAGCTAGCACTGATGGTACGGTAATTCTGTGGAATCGAGAGCTGAAGCTTAAGGATCTGGAGCTAGTGGAATTGGATAAGCTGGCGGATAGGAGTTGCGATTGGGTTCGTAGTTATTGGGAGAATAATCCCAATGTAAAGAATGATGACAAGAATCGGTCTCGCAGCGATCAATATCAGTCTCTTTGCCAAGATATTGAATCTCAGAAATAATATCAAATCCGTTTGATTGACCATAATTACACGGATTTGATATCTCATTAGATGAGAGCTGCTGCTGATTCATTTGCAGGGAACTTCAGTCATCACAGAAAATTAACGAAATGTTCTTTTTTTACCTTCTGATCTGCGATCGCCTTACCCACAGCTTGAAGCTCTTTAATTTTGTCAACAGCATCCATCTTCTGAACATCCGCTGGGTTGATCTGCGTCAATCCCAATGCCGATAATCCTTCATGAGAAAGGTCAGCATTGTAGCGCATATATGTAAATAATTTCTCTCCCCCAGGCGCGTTGATGTCAATCATGTTGCCAACTTCTTGGTCAATGATATCGCCCTCAAGACATTTGCCAAAAATACGACATAGCATATCTTGCTGATTCTGCGCGGCAAACATCAGAGCAGAGGGGATTGCTCCAGCATTGTAAAGAAGATTCATCTCTCCCGGTTTAAGATTTTTATTGGCACTAGGGGTCATGCCTGTTCCAACAGACACTAAAAGCATTTTATCTTCACCAACCGGCCAATTTAGTTTGTAGGGTTTAGTCGTCGCCATAAGGAAAAGTTGAAAGGCTGGATTGTTGAAAGATGTAATTCCCCCATCAACAAACACAAAAGGCTCACCCTTTTCTACTTCAATTACCTCCGGTGGAAAGTAGGTGGGAGCGGCTGTACTTGCACGAATCAACTGCCAGAGGGGCAATTGTAAGTTACAGTCGGGACGGCTGGGATCGTTATAACGAGCATAAGGATTATTGGAAATTGGCCATGGCGAATCAGTCGTGGCATTACGCATGACCATCAGGAGCAAGGTTTTCAGTAGCGAACTACCGAGGGTGGCAACAGAGCCATCTTTTTCCTGAAATTTTTCCCGAAGCTCTTTTGCGAGATTTTTATCTTCAAATTTGTACTGAAATTGTTTCAGCAAACTCGCCGAATCAAACATATTTTCGCCTTGGTTAATGTAAAATTCGCGCACTTCACTAACTCTCATCCCCCAAGACAAACAAGAGGCAATAATTGCGCCCGTACTTGTGCCAGCGATGTAATCGAAATAGTCCGCCAGCAAAAACTTATCATCGGCTCCTAATTTTTCTTGCAGAAGACTTTCGATCTTCGCCAAGACTTCAATTGTTATAATCCCACGAATACCACCGCCATCTAAGGCAAGTAGTTTACGTGGACTGGTTTTGCTGAGAATTTCTTGAACAGACATTTTGATTCTCCTTCGCTCTCAAGCGTCGTGGGATTAATGATCGCAATTCGGCCGCCTCACTATTCAATTTTGGCGGCGAAGTCGGATGTGCCGCCAGAGCCAGCACCAGTGAGTTTTTCATACCAAACTAGAATGGCAAACAAGTTGCCGAGGTGAGATTTCAACCGAGCGGTATTGACAATCCAGTCATTGTTACGGGCAAAAATGGGTTGACAATGTCCATCACTTATTTCAATTTTCAAGAAAAAGTGGCTAACTCAAGTATAAATTGCATCACTGTCTGATATATCTCCATATAATACCCCATTCGGGGTACGATAGTCAAGAGATTTTCGAGGATGATTGTTAATTAAGTTTACAGACCTTTCCACCTCCTCTGGCTTAACGATTTAAAAATTCTTTTCCTTGGTAAATAATTCTCTTAATAGTCCCTTATTATGCTCGTTTAATTCCCCTTCCCAAGAATGATAAGGATTAGTAAAATAAAAGTCTGCTCACAATTTCTAACTCAACTCTTGGTGTCCACAAAACTCTTTTTCTTTGTCAGAAGTCAAGATTTTTCGTAATTAGTCAGTGCTATAAGAAATATTAATTTAAGTAGGTAGGCGTTAAAAATTATCAGACACCCCCCTTATCAAGGGGGGATTAAGGGGGGATCCCCCCTTATTAAGGCGGGATTAAGGGGGGATCGGCACCCCCCTTATCAAGGGGGGGCAGGGGGGATCGAACCCAAAATCTATCTTCAATAGAGTTCTAATATAATTAGAAGAGGTTGATCAAAGGGGGTTTATGGACGATAAAACCACAAAGCCGGAAGCATCGGAATCTGAGGAGAAAAAAGAATCAGATTTTGACCAGGAAAAGGAACAGGCTCAAGTTTGGACGGGAAAAATCACTGCTTTTGTTGCCCATCAACTCCGAACCTCCGCTCCTTCCTTTCCAATTATCGGGGGTAGCATTACAGGCATCTTAACTTGGCTTAGTCAACATGACACGGTTAACGCGATTATTGTCGGGGGAGTCACTTTTATCGTCACGGGCTTTTTTACCTACGGATCAGCCTGGAGTAAAGCGTTTTTAGAAGTAGCAAGAACCAAAGGTAAAGATCACGGTAAAGGTACAGCTTTAAGCTTTTTTGTTTGGCTAGACAAAGGACTGGAAAAAATACGTTGGCAATTAGCTAATCCTGACGGGAAATATTTAATTAAATTACGGGATTCAGATTGTCGTTATGATGATATTGAAGGGATTGAAGATGCAATCTTTGGTTTTTCTACTCCAGAACTAGAAGAAATTTTTATTAATTTGGATCTGAGTCAATTAGAACTGCGCTCAGAAGAAGAATCTAAAGGTACGGGGGATGATATTTGGGATTTATTGCGACGGGCTAAAAAGAGGACAAATTTACGGTTGTTAATTCTGGCTCCTGGTGGACGAGGAAAAACGACTTTATTGCGTCATTTAGCCTATAACTACGCTCTAAAACAACCGAAACAAAATGCACCTTTTTTAATTCCTGTCTTTTTACGTTTACGGAGATGGCAGGAAGTGATTACCACCACAGAAGAATTGGATTTACCAACCTTAATTGAGCGACATCTTAAACAAGATATTTCTCAAGAATTAGATTTACCTCAGAACTGGGCTAAAAGTCATTTAACCCGTCAGCAAATGTTAGTGATGTTTGATGGTTTTGATGAAATTAAACCCGAATATGCCGAAAAAGTCAGTCAATGGATTGGCAAACAGTGGCATGATTTTCGCCAAAACTATTTTATTTTAACCTCTCGTCCCAAAGGCTATCAAGCGTTTAGCTCTGAGCATAAACCTCGGCAAAAGGTGTTTATTAATGAATTTACCGATCAAAATATTCAGGATTTTGTGTATAAATGGTATTTCTGGCAAGAGCAGGAAACCAGAGTTAGCAGAAGTTTAAAAGCTAAACAAGAAGCTGCCGACAATAAAGCAAAGGATTTAATTAATCAGTTATTTGCTCTCGATGATTCTGGGGAAAGTTCTACTCTATTAGCCTTGGCGAGAAATCCCTTAAATCTAAATATGATAGTACAGTTACATCGGGCAAACTTTGGCTCGGGACAAAAATTACCTCAGCAACGAGTGGATTTATTTCGCCGAATTTTTGATCTGCAATTGATCACTCGCCCTCAAGCTAGGGGCCTTGATATGATTTTAGATAATAATGAAGAAAATCATCGTCAACGGGTATTGCAACAGTTAGCCCTGAAAATGGGAAATACAACCACGATTGAATATTCAGAATTACTGAGTTTTATACAAAATTTTATTCAGGAATTGGGTTATCCTGAAAGCACTTCGGCTAAGGATTTTGTAGAGCGGTTAATTCATGTGAGTGAGTTAATTTTGAAAAAAGATGAATACTATGAGTTTGCCCATAATCTTTTTCAGTCCTATTTAATTGCTTTGGAAGTTAAACGGTTAAAGCAAGAAAATTTACTCAAGGAAAATTGGGAGCAAAATCTCTGGTACGAGGCTTGCATTATGTATGCCACTTTATTGATTAATCCGACTGATTTTATTGTCTATTTTTATAATCAATCTAATCCTAAAGCTCAGGGATTAGCGGAGCGATGTTATCGAGAATTACCTGTTAAAAAACGTCGAGGTTTGGAATTTTTAGAACAAAAACGACAGACTTCTCTCTTTACTCAACTAGAAACCTATCTGAAAAATGGCCAATGGCGCGAAGCCGATGAGGAAACGGCGCGGTTAATGTTGTTAATTGCTAAAAGGGAAGATGAAGGCTGGCTAGATGAAGAAAGCATTAACAACTTTCCCTGTGAGGAATTACGCACCATTGACAAGCTCTGGGTAGATAATAGCGGCGGCAAATTTGGCTTTTCTGTGCAGAAAAAAGTCTGGCTGGATTGCGGTGGTGTCCCAGGGGAATACGATTATGATGTGTATAAAAAATTCGCTGACGAGGTGGGTTGGCGCAGGAGAGGAGACTGGTTGAGCTATGATGAGCTAACTTTTTTATTAGAGGATAGTCAACACGCATACCTACCGTCACCTTGGTGGAGGGTCGTGGGGCGCACACCAGGGGGGGGGGTTGGTCGCCGCGTGTGGTGGAGGGTATCTCTTTTCTCGCGCAGCGACTTGTAACCTGTAATATATCACAGATTTAGACATCTTTAACCAGTAAAAAGCCCCCCTTATCAAGGGGGGTTGGGGGGATCAAACCTATGCAATTAACCAATCATCATCATCTACCCTACAATCCCAAACTCGTAGAACGAGCCAAAGAACTCCGTAAAAACATGACCAAAGCTGAAAGAAAACTTTGGTATGAATACTTAAAAAATTTTCAATATAGAGTTCATCGTCAAAGACCGATTGATCAATTTATTGTTGACTTTTATTGCCCCGAATTAAAATTAGTGATTGAAATTGATGGTGATAGTCATAATAGTGAAGATGCCCAGTCCCATGACTTAGAAAGAACCCAAATTTTAGCAGGTTATGGATTAACAGTAATCCGCTTTACTAATCAAGAAGTTTTGAGTAATTTTGAGGGAGTTTGTGGAGTAATTGCAAGTTTGATCCCCCCAACCCCCCTTGATAAGGGGGGCTTTGATCCCCCCAACCCCCCTTGATAAGGGGGGCTTTGATCCTTCTTGATAAGGGGGGCTTTGATCCCCCCAACCCCCCTTGATAAGGGGGGCTTTGATCCTTCTTGATCAGGGGCTTTGATCCTTCTTGATCAGGGGGGCTTTCATCCCCCCAACCCCCCTTGATAAGGGGGGCTTTGATCCTCCCAATCTGGGCTGCTGCAAATACGGTGGCGAGGGTGTCAGGTCTTACTCCACTCGATTAAAGCGCTAGTCAATCCTTCTAGGGTATATTCTCGCGCTTCGATATCAACACGACCAAATAACTCTTGACAGGTTTTTGAAGTTTGCGGACCGATAGAAGCCAGACAAACTTTTTCTAAGAGGGAATTAACCGATAATTCTGCCGTTTCTTGTTCCAATAACCGATAAAAATTCTGGACGGTTTTGGAACTAGCAAAGGTGACTATATCGACTTTCCCATCTCGAAAGGCTTCCCAAATGCCACTATCCATGCGTGCGGGACATCCGGAATAATATGCGGCCACTTCCGTCACTTGACCAGCTTTGGCCGTTAATTCCTTAACTAATATCTCTCTCCCTCCCGTTTCCACGCGAGGAAAGAGGAATTTTTGCCCCTTAATCGGGTCGGGAAACTCGTTTACCAAGGCATCGGCGACAAAATCCCCCGGGATAAAATCCGCTTTTAATCCCCGTGAGTGCAAAACTTGGCTGGTTTTTTTGCCCACCACGGCGATTTTTACAGTCGCTAAAGCCCTAGCATCTTTTCCCCAAAATGTCAAGCGATCAAAGAAAAAATTAACAGCATTGGCAGAAGTTAAAATCAGCCAATCAAACTCTTTTAACTGAGCGATGGCATCGTCTAAACCTTGCCAACGGTCGGGGGGACGAATCTCTAAAGCGGGCATTTCTAGGACTTCTGCGCCTTGATTTTGCAAAATTTCGCTAAATTGACTCGTTTGCTCGGCGGCACGGGTAATAACAATAGTTTTACCGCCTAGGGGTGGGGGAGAGGACATAATCGCCAGATCCACAACTTGACCAATGACCATAATAGAGGGTGAGAGGGACACCCCGGCGGTTTGAGCGAGAATATTTTCTAAAGTGCCGCGCCAAATTTGTTGATCCTTGCGTCCCGCCTGACGGATAATAGCGATCGAGTCGTGAATATTCCGCCCATTTTCGCATAATTTCTCGATAATTTGCCCTAAAGACTGACCAGCCATCAATAGCACAAGTGTATCAATTTTAGCTAAGGCTGACCAATCGAGAGACTCGGGATCGTGAGCGCTCAAGACCGCAAAACAGCGACTAATATCCTTTTCGGTCAGGGGAATTCCGGCCAATAAAGGAGCGGCTAAAGCGGAGGAAATACCGGTTATCAGTTCAAAATCACAGCCAGCCTGCTTTAAAGCCAACATTTCAGGATATACTCGCCCAAAAACTCCCGGATCACCACTTTTAAGCCGAATAACTCGTTTTCCCTCTTGACAATAATTAACCAGTATCCGATTAATCTGATTCTGCTCGGCCCCGGGTTGTCCTCCCCGTTTGCCGACATCGACTAAAACACAGGTTTTCGGCACTAGGGAGAAGATTTGACTATCCACTAGGGCATCGTACAGCAAAACCTCGGCCGTGGCTAAAATTGCTCGCGCTTGCAGGGTGAGAAAACTGCTCTGACCGATTCCCGCACCGAGAAGATAAACTTTACCCCGGGGATGGACGACTGCTGACATAATCGCAAATTTGAGTTTAATCTTTAATCTAGCACTTGGAGAAGATGCAAATTACTAACGCAACAAGGGCAGCAGTAAAGTGACGAAATAATATACTAGGGGAGCGGTGAAGACATAACTATCGGTGCGATCGAGTATACCACCGTGACCGGGGATTAACTGTCCGGAATCCTTGACCCCGGCATCGCGTTTCATCATCGATTCGGTCAAATCACCCAATAAACTGACAATACCAATTAATAAGCCCAAAATTAAGCCCGTCAGCTGCCAATAGGGCCAATCTAAATACCAAGCACCGAAATCGGCCACCGCTATACTGCCTAAAATGCCAAAAAAGGAACCTTCCACGGTTTTTTTGGGACTAATCAGCGATAAAATAGTTTTCCCTAACCATTTTCCCATGATATAGGCTCCAATATCGGCGGCCCAAATGCAACCGAAAGCTAGAAAAGTCACCGTCAAAGCGGCCGGGAATAATTTCGGTTCCATCCACGATTCCGGCCAATATCCCATCAGGGGTAAGTTACTGGCCATGGCCACGGGACTACTTTCCGGGGAAAAACCGACCCGTAAACGAATCCAATAACTAGGTAAGTAACCACCGTAAAACAGACCGAGAATTGAGGTGGAAATGTCGGCAATTGTCGCCATTTTAGGCTGAAAGAGCAGATAAAAACAAATTAACGCCCCAGCCAGGGGAAACATGGCATCGGTGAGGGGGGCTGCCATTGTTGCCGTCACTAGTAATAATTGGGAAACTACGAGGGTGGTTTTAGCGGCCGGTTCAATGCCTTTGGCGCGAACTAGGCGAAAATACTCTAATTGTCCCAAAAAGACGATAACACCGATGCCGAGGGTGAAATACCAACCCCCAACGATAATAATTCCCAGTGCGAAGGCAATAGCAAAAATAGCGCTGACAATGCGTGGCCAAGGCATGGTTAATCCAGAAAAGTTAGGCGGCATTGTCATAATTATATAGATTAAGAAAACTTTATGGAAGGTTATCCCCAATTAAAGTTTATCGCCGCTCAGGATAAACATGGGATCAACGGCGGCAAAAACTTGGTGAATACCCCTAGTTTCTAGGCGATTTACTGCCGCTTGGACAATCTCGATATTACGGGCCTGTAAATTAGAAAAGCCTTCGGAAAATTGATAGAGGGTTTCTAAATTATTGGCCGTAGCCACGATGCGGCCATTGGGTTTCAGGTATTGCCACACTTCTTGCAGGACCGATTTAATCGGTTTGCCGCCCTCGATACAAACGCGATCGGGTGCTAGGGATATATTGGGCAGACAATCGGGAGCGCTGCCTTCAAAAACCGTAACATTTTTTACTCCAAAGCGATCGCAATTACGGCGGATTAAACTGGCCACTTCTTCATCTCTTTCAATGGCAATAATCGGACTATTAGGGCATAATAAGCCAATTTCAACGGTAATAGTGCCGGTTCCTGCACCGATATCCCAGAAAACCCCCCCATCGCCTAACCTCAAAGCGGAAATCATCAATAATCTCACCTCGCGTTTACTCAGGGGAATCCCGGGCAAACGTTCAAACAATTCATCGGGAATACCGGGAGTTTTATATAACCAAGTCATGGGGAATCAATTATCGAGAAGCTTCACTAGCAAGCATTATTATATAAGTTTGTCAAATTTTCTTTGTTAAGTAAACAGGGACTTTTCTCGGCATAAAACCCTGATTATAGCTCTAAAAAGCTATTGTCTGTCATTATAGCCTTTTTCAGGTCAACAGCAGTTAAGCTAAGACCTATTTTAACCCCCGATCCTTAGATTAGGTCAATCTCTCCCAATCCTTTTGCTGTTGCAACACTGCAACAGTGCCTCATCTCAACAAGCAATTTAAATAGGCGGGCAGCTTATCTTAATGATGAGATAGGAAGTTTTTGTTTTGGCGGGTCAGTCGTCGGTCATCAACACCAAATTAGGTTACACTTCATCTTTATGGGAAAGGCTGTCATGATCCTTTTTCTTAAGCATAGATTTTCCTAATCAATTTCTTTCGGTATTGTCTATCAAATGTTACTAAATAATCTGGCTATTCAACCTTCTTAGCATCTGTCAGCCAAAAACCATAGACTAACTCCTGTTTGATCAACGATAACTCTAAGTGGCTGGTTATAATTAAATTAAAAATGGATTTTAGGTTCGATCCCCCCTGCCCCCCTTGATAAGGGGGGTGCCGATAGGCGGGGGGATCTACCCTTGATAATGGGGGGTGCCGATCCCCCCTTAATCCCCCCCTTAATAAGGGGGGCATCTGAAAGTTTTTAATACCTATCTAGTTATCATGTCTAATATCTATCGTCTTGCCCAGGGCCATTTAAACCTATTGGAAACCTGTCCACCGAGATTTCAAAAAGTCTATCTAGAGCAACTTAACACACCGGCTGACCCCGGGCAATTGGAGAGGCAAGAATGGGGCAGTCAGTTTCACCTATTATTACAGCAGCGAGAATTAGGGCTGCCGATCGCGTCCCTATTACGCGAAAATGAACAGTTAGAACATTGTTTAACAGCCCTATTAAAGGCTGCCCCGGCAATTGCCCAAAATCCGGGAGAAGCTAATCGAGAGGCAGAACATTGTCGCAGTTTAACTGTGGGTAATTATTTATTAACGGTTATCTATGATTTAATTTTACTAGAGAGCGATCGAGCGGTAATTTTTGACTGGAAAACCTATTTAAAACCTATCGATGCCGACAAACTAGCCAAAAATTGGCAGACGAGACTTTATCTGTATGTGTTGGCAGAAACTTCTGCTTATCCTCCTGATAGTTTATCGATGACCTATTGGTTTGTACAGTTACCCCGCAGCCCCGAACAAATTACTTTTAACTATAATCGCAAACTACACCAACAGACAGGACGGGATTTACGCCGTTTATTGAAGGATCTCGATCGCTATCTATCAGCATACCAAAATGATTTAGTCGATTTTCCCCATCGTCCCGATTGTCAGCTTCATTGTCCCTATTATCTTACACAAGAACGATCGGGCCCAATAGACTTACCCTCGATCGATGATATCCCTGAAATCAATCCTTTTATCTAAATCAGTGATCACTGATAACTGATAACTGATCACTGATAACTGACAATTCCCCTTCTCCGCCGGGTTAACCATGGTCGATAATAACAAAAGACAGATCGATCGCTTGCGCTCATGACCGGCAACCACTACCAAACCTTAGAAATCAGCCATAAATCGACCCCTGAGGAGATTAAACAGGCCTATCGGCGTTTAGCCAGACAATTCCATCCCGACAGTCAAAACGATAGTGCCAGTCACGATAAAATCGTCGCTATTAACGCCGCCTACGAGATTCTAAGCGATCCGAGACTAAGAAAGGACTACGATAACCAACTAATCGTCAATTCTCCCGAAAAACGCGCCCAACGCACCGCCACCGCCCAGGCAAATTACCATCGTTACAAAGAAGCGGTCCAGGAAGACGATTCCCTAGTCAAACAGTGGTATAACCAGACCTATAGCCCGATTAATCGCCTGATCGGTCAAATTATCCGACCTCTCAAACGTCAGATCGATCACCTATCCGCCGATCCCTTCGATGATCAGTTAATGGCTGTTTTTCAAGACTATCTAGAAACCTGTCGCCAAAAGCTCGATCGAGCCAAAACCCTCTTTTCCCAACGGCCTAACCCTGCCAAAATGGCCAAAGTGGCCGCCTCTCTGTACTACTGTCTCAATCATCTCACTGACGGACTAGAAGAATTAGAAACCTTTACCCTTAACTACGACGATCGCTCTCTCCACACCGGCCAAGAAATGTTTCGCATGGCCCAGCGTTTACAGGTAGAAGCTAAACAGATAGCCAGTCAGTGCCAAAATTAGACCACTTGTAAAAATCAAAAATTGTTGTTAGGGTGAGGAGTCAGTAGCCAGTAGTCAGGAGAATTAAGAATGAATAATAATCAATTAAATAGTCTATTTACAGATTTTAGGCCATTTAATCATCATTTTTGCCGTCTTTGAACCCTAAAAAATTAATTATGCCAGAGCTTGATTAAATCTCTAGCCATGGGCAAAAAAAAAGACGAAAATAGATCAAGACCAGATTTACCCAATCCCTAGCTTAACCCCGATGAGAGACAAACAATCAGAAATTACCAATATATCCACCACTAGAGATTCTGATCTTTATTCCTTGCCTCCCGCCGTCCAACGGGCTGCTAATATCCTTTTACGTCAGGGAAGAATCGGTTTTTGGACGCAGATTGTCCTAGGCGTAATTTCAGGGGTTTTATTACTCATTGCTACCGCTAGTTTATTAGGGACGAGACAACGCACTTCCGGTATTGAAATCGGTGTTTTATGTGCCATTGGTGGGGCTTGTTTCTTGGTAGTCGCTATTTTCTTTTCCTCTCGTTACATGAAAATTGCCCGTCAAATGTTGAGGGGAGATCAAGATAGTCGCCCGAAAAAATCCGATACTATTCAGTTAATCCGTCAGGGTTTAATCGCTAATATTATCGGGATGTTTTTAACCATTTTGGGAGCGCAAGCCTTGGCGGGAATCGTCTTAATTAAATCCCTCAATGTTCCCCAAGGTACTTTTAATGTTGCCTCTAACCCCAGTCAATTTGTTAATTCCGTTGACCTGTTAATTGTGCAGGCTAATACTAATACAATTCTCGCTCACTTTACCGGTATTGTTACCTCTTTGTGGCTTCTTAATCGTATTACTTCTAAATAAATATGGCCATGCAACGCACCCGTTTAAGTACGCTGGCTAATGTCACCAGCAGCCGATTTAATAGCTTTTTTGGTAATCCTTGGCGGCGGATTTCCCTCCAGATAATTTGTGTTTTATTTGGAGTTTTTTCTGGTCAAGCAATTGTCACCACTGCCGGTCAAACTGCTCAATGGGATGTCACCGCTGCTGGTTTATTACTGCTGTTTACGGAGGCGACTAGCCGGATTGTTTACCGAAAAAGTTCCCAGGCTAAACCAGCACCGATTCTGCGAGAATCTCTCAATTTACTAAAAATTGGTATCACCTATAGTTTATTTCTAGAAGCCTTTAAAATCGGCTCTTAAATCGCCAATTGAAAAATAAAACGCACGACTCCTTAAGAGTTGAGAAAGAAAGGCTTATCAGGTTTTGTCCGATTAATACAACAACAACTAACATAGAACCAAGAAACTTGCTTTACTAACTTGGTCAAGAGGGAAATTTATTGACTATAAACTACAGAATAAAGGCGGTAACTGCGCCTAGGGAGTCGAGGTAGTTCACTATGTTTCAAAATAGCTCCAGTGAAGTTAGTATTCTCCCCATGGACGAACATAATCAAAAATTAGTTAATTATGTTCATCCTGCCGATTGGCTCAATCCCCAACCCCAAGATTGTTATGATTTAGTCGTCATTGGTGCCGGTACTGCGGGTTTAGTCGTAGCGGCAGGGGCTGCGGGTTTAGATATAGGTTTAAAAGTGGCTTTAGTGGAAAAACATCTCATGGGGGGAGATTGCCTCAATTTCGGTTGTGTTCCTTCTAAATGTCTGATTCGTTCCTCTAGAATTATCGGGGAAATTGAGAAAGCCAAAAAATTAGGAATTGATATTGGAGATACTAGGGTAGATTTTGCCAGAGTAATGACCAGAATGCGGCAAATTCGCGCCGATATTAGTCATCATGATTCAGTGCAACGTTTCCAAAAACTAGGTATCGATGTTTTCTTGGGTAGCGCTCGTTTTTTAGGACAAAATGCCGTGGCAGTGGCGGGAAAAAATCTTGCTTATAAAAAAGCCGTTATTGCTACTGGTGCTAGGGCCTTTCATCCCGATATCCCCGGACTAAAAGAAGCGGGATTTTATACCAATGAAACAATTTTTTCCCTAACAGAATTACCTCCCCGATTAGCTGTTATCGGTGGCGGGCCGATTGGTTGTGAATTAGCCCAAGCTTTTCAACGGTTAGGCGCACAGGTGATTTTATTTCATAATCATTCCCATCTTTTGAATAAAGAAGACCCAGAAGCAGCCGAAATTATTGAGAATACTTTCCTGCGGGAAGGAATGCAATTAATTCTCTCTTGCCAAATTGAACGGGTGACAAAAAATGAGCAGGGTAAAACCATTGAATATACTAGCAACGGTCAAGGAGCAACTATCACCGTTGATGAGATTTTAGTCGCTGCCGGCCGGGAGCCTAATCTGTCAGGATTAAATTTAGAAGCGGTGGCCGTAGAATACGATACTCGTCGGGGAGTTAAAGTTAATGATTATCTGCAAACTACTAACCCGAAAATTTATGCAGCCGGTGATATCTGTATGGATTGGAAATTTACCCATGCTGCCGATGCAGCCGCCCGTATTGTGATTAAAAATACTCTCTTTTCTCCCTTCGGTTTCGGACGCAATAAGCTCAGTAATTTAGTTCTCCCTTGGGTCACTTATACCGACCCAGAAATCGCTCGTGTGGGTATGGATGAAACCCAAGCACAGACCCGGGGATTGACCACTAATACTATTAAAATTCCTTTGAGTATAGTCGATCGAGCTATCACTGATGGCGAAACAGCAGGTTTTTTAAAAATTATTCACAAACAAGGTTCCGACCAAATTTTAGGAGCCACTATCGTCGCCGCTCACGCCGGTGAGATGATTTCCGAAATTACCACCGCTATGGTTGCTAAAATCGGACTGAGTAAACTCTCTACTGTTATTCATCCCTATCCTACCCAAGCGGAAGCAATTAAAAAGGCCGCCGATGCCTATCGTCGAACTCTCTTGACTCCTAATAGTAAAAAACTCTTGGAATTGTTGAGTAAATTATCGCGTTAAAATCAATGATTGCCACCGGACAGAACTACGGCAGAACTTTGAACAATTCTGGCGGGAAGCAGCCGCACAGTTGGGAAAACCCCAATCCCTCACCGAACGGGGGTCGGGGAAATGGCAAGAGTACCAGTTGGAGAAATACCAACCCCTGACGTAGCTCTGCCCTTTTTAGAATACAAGTAAACGGTGAAAACCTTCTTGCTCAAAATGGCGATCGGTGGTTAATGCTTCATTAATATTGAACTATAGTTTGACCGCAGCACGATGTAAAGGCTCATCTATCCAAACTGTCTCGATATCTGGATTTTCTAGCAAATCGGTGATAAATTCTAGGGTAGCTAAACGCGGGTAACGCCGTGTATGGGCTAGAGTGACATATTCGGCTAAAATGTAGCTTTGAACTAATCGGATTCTTGTGTTTTTATACAAGAAACGGGCTTGCTGATGGCAAGGTTCCGATTCAAACTGCAAGCATAGCAAACCGGATGTATCTAGAAGCATCAACCCTCCTCATGGTTACTAGCATATTCTCTAGCAAGGTCAGCATCAATGCTTTCATTATCTGCGCCTGTGGGATAGCCGCTAATTGAACCAATATGTCTCTCAAAGCGTTTTCGGGCTGCCTCTTTTTCCGCTTCCGTGCGTTGGTCTTTATTTTTGTTCAAGCGATACTGTCGCTCAAGGGAAGTTGTTACTAATTCTGACAGGTCGATACCTAATATTTTAGCTTGCTGTTGCAAGGCGGCATAGACTTCATCGCTCAATTCTAGGGTTAAGACTTGACTCATTTGGCTGTACCTTCATTGTGGCTATTGATTAGATTAATTTCTTTTTTAACTCTTTGACCATTATAACCTCGGACATCAGCTTGTCTCTTCACAGTAGCACTGTAGGGTGGGTTAGCGACAGCGTAACCCACCGCATATTAAAAAATTGATGGTGCGTTACACGCGCGTTTTCGCACCCTATGGCGATGGCGTACTGCTACGCAGTGCCTTCGGCATCGCACTGTCGGTTGGTAATTTTAATATAAGCAGCATCGTGGCGCACTTGATTCGTCCAGCCTGCTTTCAACACCCATGCGGAAAAGGAAGCTTTATTACGGGTGCTGTTACAAATTACGGCTTTTTCAGCCTTGTCGGGAAGACAGGGCTGGGAATTTTTTTCAGCAGGCGAACTTGAAGCAGGTTAGGTTAAAATTAACTTATTCGGCTCTGATTTTGGATTGGGGAGTTATCTGCTCTCTTCCTACGAAAGGAAACGATTTGCCGAAACGGGATGCTCCCTAAAAATCAGAAAAAATTCGCTACACCAGTCTCAAGGAGGAAAGGATGTCTCAAGTCTCTATTCAATCAGATTTGGTCGAGGATAAAATTCAGTGCAGGCTCGTTATTCGTATTGCGTCAATTATTGATGATTTTATCAAGAATGAGAGCTTATTGGAAGATTTAAATAGAGATGAAATGGTTAAGTATTTTGTGAATTTACTGACCGAAAAATTTTCCTCTTCAGAATTAGAAACAATGCCCGATGAAAGTCTAGGTCGCAAAATCAGGCGAGTCTTAGGAGTGCAAGCAATGGCGGGACTGCTGAAGGATTTAACTCCAGAACAAATGGCAGAGTTTGAAGCAGTGATGGCAAGTTTTAGATAGAAATAGTAAATAGTCGTGGGTTATCTACTCGATACTAACATCGTCACAGCTATTCTCAAAGACAACCAAGTAGTCGTTGAGAGATTGAGTGCAGTAAGGCTACAAGGAAAGGATGTTTTCATAAGCTGTATTACTTATTTAGAAACTGAAGCTGGACTATTAGCAATTAAGGCAACGAAGAAGTTAGCAAGATTTCAGAATTTGTGTCGCACTGATTTGAGAGTATTGTTGTTAGATACAATGGAGATTGTTCATCAAGCCGCAGCAATTTCTGCTGATTTAAGGCTTAAGGGAACCCCCATACAAATGACTGATATTCTCATTGCAGCAACAGCTATTAGCTATAATCTCATTGTCGTTTCTGACGACTCAGATATGCTGAGAGTTCAGGGATTAATCGTAGAAAATTGGCGGCGATGAGATAATTTGCTGGTGATGATCTCACCCATGTAGGAAAGAAAGCTTTATTACTAATATTTTAGCCTGCTGTTGCAAGGTGGCATAAACTTCATCGCTCAATTCTAGGGTTAAGACTTGACTCATTTGGCTGTACCTTCATTGTGGCTATTGATTAGATTAATTTCTTCTTTTTTAACTCTTTGACCATTATAACTTCGGACATCAGCTTGTCTCTTCACAGTAGCACTGTAGGGTGGGTTAGTGACAGCGTAACCCACCGAATATTAGGAAATTGATGGTGCGTTACATTAACATTAACGCACACTACGAAAGCTTATAAGTCATCTTCCGATAATCGAGCTATTTTCATAATTGATTTTAAAGTTCCAATTTTTAAGTCCTGATTGCGGTGTACAGGAATAGATAGAATTTTATCTTCATCCTCCTTTTCATAAATATGGTGACTACTGGTAATTTTTTTGAGTATCCAACCTTTTTTTTCGACAATTTTACAGAGTTTTTTCCCTGATATTGATTTCATACAGCAATTTCAATCACTTCTGACCTAGATTCAGGTTGTTTGCTTTCATTGGCAACTTCTAACCAGCCTTGTATGGCATCTTGGAGGTTATCGACAACTTCGTCCATACTATCTCCTTCTGTTATACAACCGGGCAGAGCGGGAACTTCAGCCCAGTAACCGCCTTCTTCGGCTGGATGAATAATAGCTTTGATTTTCATCAGGTTCAGAATTTTTGAAAACTTATCTCTTATTTTAATATGAATATGGAAGTTGGGTTTCCTTGCGTCAACCCAACCTACAGGCGATGCGATCGCACTACAAGATCGGCGATCGCACTGGGGAGGTCTAATGAATATCGACACCTCTCATAGATACTGATGCGACGATCACTTGCTCCGTTCTGCGCAGCTTTATCGCGCAGTAAGCCTGAGCACCAAGTTAGGCGATTTTTGTAGTCTGAATAGTGACTGTTCCCAATGCGCCCGAATCTAGATTCGCACCGGTTTGCGAGGTCACGTATTTATTTAAAGGTGGCTGTGGGCCGGAAGACGACCAAGTCGATGAATTTGTCTTGCTACCCCAAGGGCAATCCCAAGAATAGGTGCCTACTAGTATATCTCGATCGTAAAGCTCAAAGGCTCCTTCAGTTCCTGAAGGAGCATCTTCGCGACCACAAGCATTAATTGAGAAGGATGAGTTTGCCTCGATTACTATTCCTTCAATTGCTTTAGGTGGGTACTCATTGTCCTTATTCCCACCTGCATAACCAATTTTATCAGAGTCGTAAAACTTCCCCCATGAATGAGCTACATTTACCAATGTGACATCAAAATTGGTTGCATATATAGTTATCGTTACCCATTGTGCGTAAGCCATTGTACTCTCCTAATTGTTGTGCGATCGCCCCCTCTTGTAGCTTGAGTCAAGCGATAGCGCAACCCAACACCAAAGGCGGCTTGTGAACAACAATACACACTACCCCCCCGCAATTGTATCCTACGCTACAATTTAATAAATCTTTACATTCTTCTCCCTGACTAGCGATTCACAGGGGAAGGAGTCTCAGGTGGTTTCCCCTGTTTTAAGCTGATAAACTAGGGATACCAGCTTTGATCAAGGCATCAGCATGACTACCAACGTAGCGAAAACTCAATGGCAATATTTAGAGAAGCGTCCTCATTCCTGGCGACAACAGCTTTGTTTTAAAGGTAGGAGGCTGAAAGCTTTTGATGTCTGGTCAGATATGATTGTCAATGACATGACTCCTCAAGAAGCAGCCCTTAATTGGGAGTTGCCCCTGGCTGCTATCTATGAAGCAATTGACTATTGCGAGACGAATCAGCAGCTACTCAAGCAAGAAGCCGAAGAAGAACGCCACCGTCTGGAAGCAAAGGGGATTAGTGTTGAGCCTAAGATTATTGCTTGATGAGGACTCGCAAGCCCAACTTCTGGTTAAGTTGCTTACGGCTGCTGGTCATGACGTACTGACGATCAATGAAATTGGTTTGGCTGGCTGCACAGATGATGTCGTACTCGACTATGCCATACAGGAAAATCGGATTCTGCTAACTCATAACTGCGATGATTTTGAAGAGTTGCACCAAGCTAATCCAAGCCATTCGGGAATCTTCGCGGTTTACCGTAACGCTAACCTCTTAAAAAATATGGGCTTCAAGGCAATTGTCAAGGCAATCGCCAATCTCGAAACTGCTAACGTCCCCCTTGCTAATCAGTTCATCTCCCTGAACCACTGGAACTATTAATTCTGGTTTGTCTCGATCTTGTCACAAATCTTAACTTAATCTCTCCCTAACTATTGAAAATAACAATACACTCTACCCCTCGCACAGTATCCTAAGCTACAATTTAATAAATCTTTACATTATTCTCCCTGACTAGGGATTCACATCGGATTTACACACTTTCGCCCAATATTTCGTCAAAACTTACCGAAAAATTGGGTTTAAAGCCTCACCCTTTTAGGGCGACTTTATATGATGTATGCTATTGAGAATAGCGGGCAGGGTAAGCAACCGCTTAAAAAACCCAGTCATCGCCGGATGAACGCACTGTTCGGACCTCGGCGTGAGCTTTTGTCGAACGCTGAGATCAGGGCAGCGCAGTCAAAAACGACATCGGTAAGATTGCCAACCAAATTATGATGGCTGTCACCTGGCGTTGGGAAACCATTTTGATGCCAGAGGAAAGAAAAGAGGGTCATCAGTCATCAGTCATCAGATTTGCGTTTTCAGTCCACTGATTACTGGAAAAGCTTCCCAACTCCCACTCTGCAATAACTACTGGCAGCCAGAAATACGTTGGTTATGTATCATACTTTGTGCTTTTTGTCAAAAAAACTTTTTTTTTGCAATAAAACTACACAAAAAAAAGATCATCGTTGTGGGTGAAATTGACTAATTTACTCGTCTTAATTAGGCTCACCTTGTAGGTGGGACAAGGGTTTCAACCATTGCTGTTCAAAAAAGCACAGAATAAACCATACTGAAATTCTATCAAATCGCTGTAACCATTGCAACATCGTCGTTAAATAAAAATCTTTCTCAATTAATTCTTAAGAATTTGTAAATATTGCGAAATGTTAATTTAAATATTCTCAAGTTTTTGGAGTTAATAGATAATTTTTGCTTATCTTTGTCATTTTTGCTTATCTTTGTCGAAAAATAGAACTCCTGCAAAAATCCAACATCTACCATTAGGTTAGGAGTCAGTTATCAGTTATCAGTTATCAGTTATCAGTTCACTGAGAAAACACCCCACTCCCCCCACACCCCACACCCCACACCCCAATTCGTATGAGAGATTCCCTATCGAGCCATCTAAGAGTACAACAACACTGCCTCAATCAAGTTAAATTAGCCGTGAGAAAACAGGGCTTTGGCAGTCAACGATCCTTAGCCAAAGAAGCTGAATTTAGTCTGGCTACTGTCAGCAACTTCCTGACTGGTAAACCGTTAGAACAAGCCACTTTTGAACAAATTTGTCGTCGATTATGCCTCGACTGGCAAGAAATAGCTGCCCTGAATTTTCAGCTAACAGCACCCCCTCAAGACAAAATTCCGGTTAATTCGGCAGCCAAGAGCGAAAAATTGGACACATTGCCCCCCTATCCTAATGGAGCAGTTCCCCTTGGTTCTCCATTTTATTTAGAACGTCTTCCCCTCGAAGAACAGATCAGGCAGGAAATCAAGAAACCGGGGGCTTTAGTGCGGATAAAAGCTCCCAAAGAAATGGGCAAAACTTCCCTACTTTTGAGAATGCTCGATTTTGCCAAACAGCAAGGCTACCGCACGGTGAGTTTGAACTTAGAACAGGTGGACCAGACGATTTTGGCTGATTTAAACCAATTTTTGCGCTGGTTGTGTGCCAATGCCGCCCGTCAACTACAGTTAAAACCCCAATTAGATGAGTATTGGGATGAGGATTTAGGTAGCAAGATTAGCTGTACGGTTTACATTCAAGACTATATCCTGGAATCGATTACTGCCCCCATTGTCCTGGCTCTCGATGAACTGAATCAGATTTTTGAACATCCCCAAGTGGCCAAGGATTTTTTACCGCTGCTGCGTTCTTGGTACGAAGAAGCCAAAACCCTACCTATCTGGCAAAAACTCCGTCTTATCGTCGTCCATTCCACGGAAATTTATGTCCCCCTGCAGCTCAATCAATCCCCCTTTAACGTCGGATTCCCCGCACAGCTAAGTCATTTTAGTCTGGAGGAGGTATTAAAATTAGCCCAACGTTATCAACTCACCTGGGAAAATCAGGAAAAAGTCAAACAATTGATGGAGCTAGTAGGAGGCCATCCAGCTTTGGTACAAACTGCCCTCTACTATCTCAGTCGGGAGGAAATAACCATGACGCAAATATTAACTACTGCCACCTCCGTCACGGGGATTTATGCCCATCACCTGCGGCGCCATTGGGCAGTATTAGAACAACAACCGGAACTAGCAAAAGCCCTCGACCGGGTGATGAGCGCCGTGGAACCAGTGCAATTAGACCCAATTCTCACTTATAAACTCAGCAGTATGGGGCTACTCAAACAATCAGGAGATAAAGTAGTACCAGGCTATGAATTGTATCGACGCTATTTTTTAGAGGTGAAATCCTCTATCAGTTATCAGTAAACAGTAATCAGTTATCAGTGAGGGTGTGGGGTGTGGGGTGTGGGGGGAATAAATAAAATAATCTCCTGACGACCGGCTCCTATCTCCCGACTCCTATCTCCTGACGACCGACGACTGGCTACTAACCCCACCAACAAACTTTTTGCCGCAAACCCTACTTATGAATATGTCAATCAAAGATACTGTCCAAAATACCGTCAACGTTAGTAATTTTAGTCGCTCGCAACTCGGTCAACCGGATGAGAACAATTTATATAAGGCAGTCGCCACAGTTACCGAGGGACATTGGCCGGAAAATCTGTCGGGATACGTTTTTATCGTCTGTCCTTTTCATAGAAAAAATGACCGTCATTTGTTCTCCGGCGAGGGTGTAATTATTAAATGGGACTTGCAAGGGAAAAATAATCAAGTTAACGTTTACAGTAAAAAACTAAAAACTTGGGATAGTTTCTGGCGAAAAATTTTACCGATATTTAATATTAGTCAAGCCACTTTTCCCGCCGTGGTCAGCATTTTAGGTTCTTCGGAAATAGCGAATACTGCTATGGTTAAATTAGAAAAAGTTTCCGAAGATAAACAACTAGAAGAAACCAGATTAATTCTCACTGCCGATGCGGGACGTTACTGGGAAGTTGACCCCGTTTCCCTTGAGACTATCACTCCGATTGGTTATTTTGACCAACATCTTGTTTCCGTACCTTTATCTTTTTTCCCAGTCCTAGAAAATACCGCTCACCCCTTCTACGACAAAAAGACCAAAGAATTTATCACCTGTGAATTAAAGCTAAAACTTATATCGGGAGGTATGTTAAAAGATTTAGATAAATCGGTGTATATTGTGCTTTGGGATCAACAAAAACAACTTAAACCCTGGAAACTACAGGGAACTATCCTCGATGGTAGCCCCCATTCGGTCATCGTCACCGAAGATTATATCATGATTCCCGATATGCCTTTTCAGATGGGAGTAGCCAAACTATTAGGTATCAGAATTAAGCCAGAAGAAACCTATCCGAAAACTCAAATTTATCTGGTTAAACGTCAAGATCTCAAGGAAGAAGAAACCACCGTTCCCTCGCGATTAATTACCTTCAATGGCGACAGTTATCACTTCCTTTGTAGTTACCATAGTATCAACGGTCAAATTCAGATTGTGGCCATCCAAAATGCCACTATTAGTTTAACCGAAGCGATCGAAAAAGACGATATCCAACATTTTACCGGTCAGAGTTATCCCCCCGAATACCACGGCATCCCCTGGATGTTTTCCTTTGATGTCGGAGTGCTGCGCAAAGTGGTTATCGAAGATGCCAGGGTGATGAGCGAACAAGCTTTCATTCATCCGGGTTGGTTCTGTACCAGTCTCTACACCGCTGACCCCCGGGAATCGGAACAGGGATACAGTGCCGTTTATCAAATCTATCTCGGTTATGTGCGCGAATTAATCTGTCGTCGTCAGTATATGGATTGTCGCGACCAAAGTAATCGCATCCTCAGCGATGCCGAACTTCCCTGTCATGACTTGCCCTCGGTATTAGCTAAGGTTCCCTTCGATAAGGATTGGAATCAGTTAACTGAACAGATTAGCCAAGAAAAAAATGCCAGTGATACTCATGTATCACATTTAGGTGGGGGACTACTGGATTTTTATGTTTGTCCCGATGGCTATATTTTAGATAGCATTCAGTTTATTCCCCAAGAACAGGCCTATCTATTGACGACGGTCTTAACCCCGACCAAAGCATTAGAAGCCTGGTTATTTAACCCTGACAATCTCAAGGACGGACCGATTGCTAAACTGAGCTTACCTGAAGATGTTCACTTTGGTTTGACCTTGCATTCCGAGTATTTCGAGCAGGTAGTCCCTTCTCCCCGTCCTTCCGTCTCACAGGTAAATCGAGTTCTGTCAGCCTTGCGGAGTTTGGTCTTGGTTCCCGTAGAATTTTTCTTGGGGAGACCCGCAGCTGTTTACAATCGCCAAGTAAAAAAATGATTGTTCTCAACGGATACGACATTCTTGCCCAGGTTTACGAAAGCGTTAACTCAGAAGTCTATAGGGCCATTCGCACCGTCGATAATCAACCGGTTATGCTCAAAATCCTCAAGCAAGAATATCCCACCACCCAAGAACTAACCCACTACAAACAGGAGTATAAAACCATCTGCGGTCTGAACTTCCAGGGGGCGATTAAAGCCTACGGTTTAGAAACCTACCGCAGAACTCCCGTGATTATTTTGGAAGATTTCGGGGGTATATCCTTAAAAAAATGGCTAGAGGGCAAAACCCTAGCCTTAAGGGAGTTTTTAAGCCTTGCACCCCGAATAGTGGCTAATTTAGAGAAAATTCACAACGCCAAGGTTATTCACAAAGATATTAATCCTGCCAATATAGTTCTTAACCCCGAAACCGGACAGATTAAAATCATCGATTTTGGCATTGCCAGCGTCCTGCAGCGGGAAAATCCGGGGCTAAAAAATCCCAACGTCTTGGAGGGGACTTTAGCCTATATTTCTCCCGAACAAACCGGACGGATGAATCGCAGTCTCGATTACCGCACGGATTTTTATTCTTTGGGTGTTAGCTTCTATGAACTGCTCACCGGACAATTACCTTTTCGGGCTAACGATGCTTTGGAATTAGTTCACTGTCATCTGGCAAAACAACCCTTGGAGATTAATAGTCTCGTCAGGGAGAAAATTCCCCCAGTGGTGGAAGCAATCATCAGGAAACTGATGGCTAAAACCCCCGAGGAACGATACCAAAGTGCCTACGGTATTCGAGCAGATTTAGAAGAATGTTTAAGACAACTAGAAACAACGGGTAAAATTGAAGATTTTGTTATCGCTAGGCAAGATCTAGCCAATCAGTTCCAAATTCCCCAAAAACTCTACGGTAGGGAGGCAGAAATCGCCACTCTCCTCACTGCTTTTCAACGGGTAGCCACCGCAGATAAAAACTCCTCTCACACCGAACTGATGCTAGTTACGGGTTATTCTGGCATGGGTAAAACCACCTTGGTTAAGGAAATTTATCAGCCAATTACTGAAAAACGCGGCTTTTTTATCTCTGGTAAATTTGACCAGTTTCAGCGCGATATTCCCTACGCTGCCGTGGTTAGCGCTTTGACTAATCTGGTTAAGCAACTTTTGGGGGAAAGTCAACCACAACTGCAACTATGGCGACAAAAACTCCTAAAGTCTTTGGGGGCGAATGCACGGGTTATTATTGATGTGATTCCCCAACTAGAATTAATTATCGGTCCACAACCAGAGGTGTTACAATCAGGAGCGATTGCTACTCAAAATCGCTTTAATTTAGTCTTTAAAAATTTTATTCGGGTCTTTTGTTCCCCAGAACATCCCCTGGTCATCTTTCTCGATGATTTACAATGGGCAGACTTGGCTAGTCTCCAGTTGATAGAATTAATTATGCTCGATGGCGATATAGACTATTTGTTTTTAATTGGCTCCTATCGCAGTAATGAAATTAATTCCACCCATCCCCTAACCGCTACCCTCGATAAATTGGAGCAGGGGGGCATAATTATCAATCAAGTTATTTTAAGACCTCTGGGTCCGGCACAGGTCAATCAGTTAATTGCCGACACCTTAAATCATTCACCAGAATATGTGCAATCTTTGTCCGCTTTAGTCTGGCAAAAAACCCACGGTAATCCTTTTTTTGTCAATGAATTTCTCAAAACTATCTACTGGGAAAATTTGCTATTTTTCCAACCAGGGCAGCAAACAACCACTAAAACCGATAATAATAGGGGCTATTGGCAATGGCATCTCGGCCAAATTCAAAGGATTGGCAGTACCGATAATCTGATTCAATTTATGATGGGCAAAATGCAGAAATTGCCTCCCGAAACCCAGGAAGTTTTAAGTTTAGCGGCCTGTCTTGGCTCAGAATTTAATTTAAATATTCTAGCAGTAATCTCTGAAAAATCACCTCCAGAACTTTTACCAATTTTAACTTATAGTAGCGAAGCTGGTTTAATTATTCCCCTCTCAGAATTAGATGAACAATTACTAATTCAAGAATATAAATTTGCTCATGATCGTATTCAACAAGGAGCTTACGCTCTCATCGAAGACAGCCAAAAATCTTTAATTCATTTTAAAATTGGTCGCCTACTTTGGCAGCATACTTCTGTAAATGAATTATCGGAAAAGATTTTTAAAATAGTTGATCATCTCAATCTTGGTTATCAACTAATTAGCGAGGAAAAAGAACGAGAGTCAGTGGCTAACTTGAATTTACTAGCAGCCCAAAAAGCAAAAGCGGCCAATGCCCAAACTGGAGCCTTAAAATATATTAAAATCGCTCAAAAACTTCTCAAAAAATCAAGCTGGAAGAATAACTATCAACTGACTTTAAATATTTATTCTGAAGCCACAGAAATTGCCTATTTAAGTGGGGATTTTGAGCAGATGCAGCGCTGGGCTAATCTCGTATTAAAACAGGCAAAAACCACCCTAGATAAAGTAAAAGTTTATGAAGTCATCATCGAAGCCTATCACGCGCAAAATCACGAACTAAAAGCGGTACAAATTGGCTTATCTGTCCTCAAAAGCTTAGATTTCGAGATTCCTCAATCCTTACAATCATCAGCTATCCAGGAAGAACTCACTAAAACTCGGCAAAAATTAGCGGGTAAAAATATCGAAGATTTAATTAATTTACCGCCGATAAATGAGGAAGAAAAATTAGCAATAATGAAGATAGCGGCTGCTATATTTTCTCCTGTTTTTATTGCCGCACCTCATCTCTTAACCATCCTAGTATCAAAACAGGTTAACTTATCAATTCAGTACGGCAATAGTTATCTAGCGGCTTTTACTTATGTTAATTATGGCTTAATTCTTTGTGGTCTTTTAGAAGATTGGGAAACCGGTTATCAATTTGGAAAATTGGCTTTAAACATTGCCGATAAATTTCATGCCAAATCCCTGATGCCGAAAATAATTGCCGTCTTTTCCACCACTATTAGTATCTGGAAAGAACCGATTAAAAATTCCCTGTCCTTGTTAAAATCTTCCTATCAAACTGGTTTAGAAATGGGGGATCTATACTACGGAACAACCTGCGCCTATCTTTACTGTTTTCATTCCGCCTTTATCGGACAGGAATTAACAGAATTAGACCGAGAAATAGCTAACTATGATCTGGCTTTTGTTAAGCTCAAACAAGAAAACACCCGCAACTATTTAAAAATCTACGGACAAACAGTTTTAAATCTGCTGGGGCGCTCGGAAAATTCCAGCCGTTTAGAAGGACAATACTATCAAGAAACTGTTATGTTAACGTACCATCTAGAGGCTAATGATCTCTACGGACTCTGTGCTTTATTTGTTAATAAATTATACCTTTGTTATCTATTTGGACAGTACAAACAAGCCATTGAAAATGCTAACCAAGCCCAAAAATATCTAGGGGGAGCTACCGCCACTTTCTTGATTTCTCTGCATAATTTCTATGATTCCCTCGCTCATTTAGCTATTTATAATCATCTGGATAATGACCAAAAACAGCAAGTATTAGAACGAGTGATAAATAATCAGAAAAAGCTACGGGAATGGGCTAATCAAGCACCCCAGAACTATATCCATAAATTTTATTTAGTGCAAGCGGAAAAAGACCGGGTGCAGCAATCTTATCTAGAAGCCATAGAAAACTACGATTTAGCCATCGCTAAAGCTAAGGAAAATGAATACATTAATGAAGAAGCACTGGCTAACGAACTAGCGGCGAAATTCTATCTCGATTGGGGTAAAGTAAAAATTGCCAAAACCTACATCAATGAAGCTGCTTATCTCTATTCTCTTTGGGGAGCAACCGCTAAAGTCAAAGATATAGAAAGCCGCTATTCTCAGTTAATGGTCAATAATTATGGTTCCAATTCCCTGACCGAAACCACGAGAACTACCACCAGAAAAAATTCAGTTAGTCATGCGGGAGAACTATTAGATTTAGCCACGATCATGAAGGCATCCCAAGCCATTTCTAGCGAGATAGTTTTAGATCAATTACTCGCCACCCTGATGAAAATTCTCATCGAAAATGCCGGGGCGCAGCTGGGCTATCTTATCCTAGAAAGCGGCGGACAATTATCGATCGAGGCCTCCGGTTCAGTGCAGGAAGATAGGGTGACAGTCTTTAAATCTAATGCCATCGAAGAACATCTTCCCGTCTCAATTATTAACTATGTGGCCCGGAGCGGTCAAACCGTTCTTAATAACGATGCTGCCCATCAGGGCAATTTTAGCAACGATCCCTATATTAAAACCCATCAAACCAAATCGCTGCTCTGCACACCCCTGCTCGACCAAGGACAACTGCGGGGAATTGTCTATCTAGAAAATAATCTCACCGTCGGGGCTTTTACCCAAGAAAGATTGGAAGTGCTGCAACTGCTCTCCAGTCAAGCTGCCATCGCAATTACTAACGCCAAACTCTACGCCGAAATCAAAGCTAAACAGAGACAACTAGCGCAATTTTTAGAAGCCATGCCGGTGGGGGTATTTGTCCTCGATGCCGACAGTCAACCCTATTATGCCAATCAAACCGCCCAAGAGATTTTAGGAAAAGAGATAGTTAATATCACCACGGCTAATCAGTTGGGGGAAACCTATCAGTTATATCAAGCAGGAACCGATCGATTGTATCCCACAGAATACCATCCGATTGTCCGAGCTTTAAGGGGGGAAAAAAACACGGTGGATGATATAGAAGTTCACCAAGGAGAGAAGATTATCCCCCTAGAAGTGTATGCCACACCCGTTTTTGACGAAAAAGGGGAAATTATCTATGCGATCACCGCTTTTACCGATATTAGCGAACGAAAACAGGCAGAAGCGGAACGGATTCGCTTTACCGAAGAATTAGCCGAGTATAGCCGCACCCTAGAACAGAAAGTGGAGGAGCGCACCCTAGAACTCAGCCAAACCCTAGAAATTCTCAAGGCCACCCAAGCAGAATTACTGTTTGAAAATGAACTGCTCAGAAGTAGCGAAGAATCTAGCACCTTTGACTACCAAGTGGGGGGCAGTTTGCCCATGGATGCCCCCACCTACGTGGTCCGCGCTGCCGACCGTTATCTCTATAAAGCCCTCAAACGCGGCGATTTTTGCTATGTTCTCAATCCCCGTCAAATGGGTAAGTCTAGTTTAATGGTACGCATGATCGATCACCTCCAACACGAGGGCATCTGTTGCGCTCCCATTGATTTAACCCGTATCGGCAGTGAAAATGTTACTTCTGACCAATGGTACAAGGGGATAGCCTTCGAGTTAGGGCGACGTTTTGGCCTGCTCAAAAGGGTCAATCTGAAAGCTTGGTGGCAAGAACGGGAAGATGTCTCGGCAGTGCAGCGCTTGGGCGAATTTATTGAAGAGGTGTTATTGCTGGAAGTGGGGATACTGGACGGTTCTCCCCCGAAACCAATCGTGATTTTTATCGATGAAATCGATAGCGTTTTGGGCTTAAATTTCGCGGTTAATGACTTTTTTGCCCTGATTCGTTCCTGCTATAACCAGCGTGGTTTTAACCCCCTTTATCGGCGTTTGACCTTCGCTTTCTTCGGTGTTGTCACCCCCTCCGATTTAATTACCGACCACCAAATCACCCCTTTTAATATCGGTCATTGGATTCAATTGGAGGCTTTTAAGGAACACGAAGCCCAGCCTTTACTGCGCGGATTGGCCGAGAAATTTAGTAACCCGCAAACTGTCTTAAAAGAAGTCTTTGCCTGGACAAACGGTCAACCTTTTCTTACCCAAAAACTCTGTCAGTTAATTCGCACCGCTGCCTCACCGATTCCCCCCAATGGTGAGGCCCTCTGGATTGAGAACTTAGTACAGAAGAAGATCATTGACAATTGGGAGGCTCAGGATGAACCGGAACATCTGCGGACTATTCGCGATCGGCTTCTCAACAGTCATCGCTCCCAGTTGCTCCTGAGACTCTATGAACGGATTTTAAGGGAAAAAGAGGTGATTGCCGAGGATAGCCCCCCAGAAAAAGAGTTACTTCTATCGGGGTTAGTGATCAAAGACCAGGGCCGGCTGCGGGTTCATAATCCCATCTATCAAGGGATTTTTAACCTCCATTGGCTGGCCCGGGCAAAATCAACCTAATAAGTAGGGTTTGCTGAAAAAGTTTTTCCTGGGGGCAGGCTGTAGGGTGTAGTATTTCTGTATGGGGGAAGTCGAATACCGACTCCTAAAGACCGACTCCTAACCCCCAAACCTTTTCAGCAGACCCTAATTAGGGTTGGCTGAATAAATCTAAAAACCTTGTTGGATAAGGCTTTTAGACTTTTTTGACCTCAAAAAGTGCTGACCATTGGAGTGATCGGGGGTAAAATTCAGGCACTTTTTCCCTGAAAATTAGGTAACTGACTACCTCAAAATCGGTAAAACCCTACACCCTACACCCCACACCCCACACCCTGCCCCCACCAACAAACTTTTTCAGCAAACCCTAATTATATATTGGCTTCAAAAACGGGACAATAGCCTTCAGCAACCACTTTAAAACCGTAGAGAGGAGAAGCGGGATTCCAACAGCGCTGACTTTTGTAGTGGACACAGACACGACAGCAATCCATCTCCTCTAAAGCTTTGGTGATGCGATTGGGACTCTCGCTTAATAATTCCCGTTGGGAGACTCCCCGCAATAATAATTCTTCCCCTTGCCAGCGTGCTTCCACCAGTCCCGTATCGGCAAAATTACTCCATCGGGGATCCCGGGTGAGCGGCTCTGGTAAAGTGATAGTGATGATCGAATCCGATTCATTTAATTCTCCCTCATAGTGACTGGGGGCCGGGGGTGTCGGTTGCAGAAAGCGATCGCCAATAGGCAATTCCACCAGAGTTCCCACGGCCGGAGAATGGAGTTGATAACGGCTTTGTAATTCTTCTAAACTGGTCAAATCCGCTAGATATAGGGGGGAGCCATGGACGAACATGATATGCTGCGGTCGCAGGTTATGGATCAGTTGGGTGGTGTTGCGACTATCGCTATGTTCGGCGAGTAGATAGGTTTCTTGGCTAATTAATCGCGAACGCTGTGCCGCTTTTAATCGGGGATTCTCCAGGTTGATATCGTGCAGGTGTTGGGGAACTAACATTAACCAAGGTTTATCCCCTTGCAGATATTTACTCACCTCCTCTAGGCGATCGATTAGTAAAATTATCGGAGTGGTTCCCCCTAGAGGTGTCGGTTTTTCTGGCAACCTTCGCAACCGGGGACAGATGCGCTCATCCCAAAATAAGGGCTGATGTTTGGCAAAATTCTGGACAGATGCGGGAAATTGTGGTAAAATTTCCAGGTAGGCATCGCAAGCTTTAGCAATCTTGCCCCCAACCCAGATATCAATGTCGCGACCCGTGAATTGGTGGTGCGATCGCAGTAATTTTAAAATTTCCTGACCCAATCCCAAAGCGGGGACGGGTAGTAGGACATTTTGTCCCTCAGCGATCGCATGATAGATGCGATTCATCAACTGTTTTTCCTGCTGTCGTCGGTGGGGATGGCGTTCTGTGCCGTAACTGCCTTCAATAATCAGCACATCGGGGGATACTCCCCGCAGCAGATCGATCGATAATCCTTCCACCAGTTGAAAATTAGATAGGGAAAAATCGCCGGTATAGAGGACTTTATAGGTGCGTTCGGGGGTTTTGTAGGTGAATAGGACCACGGCGGCCCCGGGTAGGTGGCCGGCTGGAAAAATCTCGACGGTGAGATCATCAAAGAGAGCTATCGGTGATCGCCATGGCCAACCCAGGCAGAAACTGCCGATTTCCTCGGCAGAATCGGGCCATTGTAGGGGCAACAGTTGCACTGTCACCTCACTGGCATAAACTGGCAATTGGGGATAGGTCTGATGGAGAGCCATTAACCCACGGATGTGATCGCTGTGGGCATGACTACAGAACACCAGATCTACGGGTGGTTTTTTGTTTTGGGTGAGGGGTTGCATATCGGCCAAACCGCAATCTAAAAGTATGCGATAGGGACCGATTTTCAGTAGGAGACAAACCCCTTCCGATGTGTGACCGACACCAAAAGGTAAACAGGATAAAAGGGATTTCGACCCCCAGACAGCAGTAGAGCGTTGAACCATGGCAACCCTGATTATGATGACTGGTTAGTGAGCGGAACCGTTGCCATCGTAGTTATCGCTATCGTAAAAACCGTTGCGGGTGCCGAAAAAGAGACAAGAGACGGTGAATACAGCCGTTAATGCCAACAAGATTAATTTGATGTCCATATAATTAGTGCAACTCCTCAGAGGGTAATCTCCCCTCATACTAACCCAACTTTTTCGGTTGTTAGCAGCTAGGTTTCGGATTTGTCCCTGGGCGCTCAACCTCTTTCCCCCATCATCGTCAGGTCTATGTTAATAATTAACGAAGGCAGCAAGCGAAGGGCAGGAGTCCGTTTTTGTAACGGGGATTTATACTCCGCTCCAAAAACTTTTCGCCAACCAGGAGCGAGGTTTTAGACCTGTCCATTAGTCACATCTTTCTTAACATTTCAAACCTTTGTAGCACAGGGCTTTCAAGACTCGGTTAACAATCTGTAATATTCCTTGTTGACACCCTTAATGACAAAGAAAAAACTGAAATCAAGTCAGGATAAGGGTTGGAGTCCTGACTGACCAAATTGTTAAGCAATATCTCTATAAGGGATAGGTTTTAGACAAGGGTTGTGTGCGATAATTTTAGTTAATTTAAAAGTCTTGAGCAAAGCTAATCCCAAGTCACAGGACTACTTTTCTGTATCTCATATTAAGAAAAAACTATGAGCGATAATATTTTGTCTCAAGCTTCACAGCGATGTATTACATAGATGGCAGTTGACTTATAATTAAGAAAGCTTGCTAATTTTGTCAGATAGAAAAAACGAGGAGATTAATTAATTTAGCTATATATGTCAAGATTAACCCAAGAATCTTTAGGTAATGAGGCGGCTATATTTTCAGCTTTAGAGTCTCAACATCAAGAAGCTTCGCTCTACGGTGTTACAGATGGTAAAGCGATCGGAACCTACTTAGAACAAAAGTTTAAACTATATCTAAAAGAAAAATATGATTTTGTTGAGGGTAATGCAGCCAGTGGTATCGATTTTCCTGAGCTGCTGGTTGATATAAAAGTAACCAGTATTAAACAACCACAATCATCTTGTCCTTTTAAATCCGCAAGACAAAAGATTTTTGGCTTAGGATATTCCTTAATTATTTTTGTTTATGAAAAGTTAGATAATAGTCTCAATCGCACTGCCAATTTAAGAATGATCACGACAATTTTTGTATCGGCTGAAAGAACAGCTGATTTCCAGATGACTCGTGGTATTCGCAACATCTTAAACAATCAGGGTAACAAAGATGATTTAATTGCCTTTATGTTAGATAAAAACTTACCCGTTGATGAAATGGCAGCAGCCAATATAGCCGATGAAATTCTTGCTAATCCTCCAGTACAAGGATTTTTAACCATTTCCAACGCCTTACAGTGGAGACTACAATATACTAGAGTAATTGATCTTGCTGGTCAAGAAGAAGGATTAATAGCTATTTATAGAGAGAATTAGTAATGTCAGTTTCTCCAGTTAAAGTTGAATACGGCGACTTTCAAACTCCTTTAGAGTTAGCCGAAAAGATTTGCAAAAAGTTATCACAAATAAATGTTAATCCCAAGGTAATTATTGAGCCAACTTGTGGTACAGGAAACTTTTTAAAATCCGCAGCAGTTACCTTCAAACAAACTGAAAAAATTCTTGGCTTTGAAATTAATCCTAATTATGTTGCACAGATAGCCCAAGATGAGCAATTATGCCAAGATACAAGAATACAAGTTCATCAAAATAATTTTTTTGACTGTGATTGGAATGTTCTAACTCAAGCCTGGAAAGAGAATATTTTATTCTTGGGGAATCTACCTTGGATAACAAACTCAAAACAGGGATTGATTAATGGTAGCAATTTACCGCAAAAAAGTAACTTTCAAGGTTATCATGGTTTAGATGCTATCACAGGAAAAAGTAACTTTGATATTTCAGAATGGATGTTAATTAAATTGATTGAATGTCTTAATCATCGTTCAGCTTATCTGGCAATTATCTGCAAAACAGCCGTTTCTAGAAAAATTTTAAACTATATTTATACTCAGAAAATTAATCTCACCTATTCAGCAATTTATCCGATAAACACTCAAAAATATTTTCAAGCTAATGTAGATGCTTGTCTCCTATTTTGTCAATTTGATTCTCAATCAAAAAATTACTTTTGTGATGTTTTCAAGAGTTTTGAGGAAAGGGAGTTTCAGCGTATTGGTTATCAAAATGATATTCTAGTCAGAGATTTAAATACTTTTATCAGACTAGAGAAGTTATATCATCGGCATCCTCTTGTAGAAAAATGGCGTTCAGGTATTAAACATGATTGCTCAAAAGTCATGGAATTGCAGTTAGTTAATGGAATTTTTGTCAATGGTTTAAAGGAAATCGTTGATATTGAAACCACCTATCTTTATCCTCTTCTTAAAGGTTCAGATGTGGCACAAAATCGCCTAGAAATTATCAATAAATACGTTTTAGTAACTCAGAAGTTTATTGGTGAATCTACAGAAAATATGCGAGATATAGCGCCAAAAACTTGGCAGTATCTAGTTAATCATGTAGATTACTTTGGGAATAGAAAAAGCAAAATCTATCAAAATCAACCAGATTTTTCTATATTCGGCGTTGGTTCTTACACTTTCTCTCCTTTTAAAATTGCCATTTCTGGACTTTATAAGAAACTTAATTTTCAACTTATATCACCCTATCAAAATCAACCAGTTATTTTCGATGATACTGTTTACTTCTTAAGCTTTGATAATTTAGATACTGCTCAGAAAACACTACAGCTTCTCAATTCTTCCCTAGCGATGGAGTTTTATTCATCTCTGATATTCTGGGATGAAAAAAGACCAATAAAAACCCGTATTTTAAATAGTTTGAATTTATCAGAATTAGGGTGTATTACTAACGCTAACGCAGCTAAGTAACGCACCTTCTGGGATATTTTATGATAATTTTTTCATCTCCTCGATAATTGCCATTGTCTCGACGCTAACGGTACACACACGGGTTAATAAGTCAACCACTTGCTCTTTATACTTTACAAAATGATAGGTATTAAATTTCTCAGCGATGGTTTTATCTTTAGGTTTCTTTTCTTTATATTGATCTTTATACATTATCATAACTACTCTAGAATATACGCCTTTAATTTCTATGTGTTGTTCTTGCAATAGACCCGATTAGATTTAATGGTCATGACCGTAATTCTGACTTTAGTAAACTATCCATAATTATTTTAGTACAAGTATAAGCTTTTGGAAAAAAGCAATCTTATCGGTCATGGTAGTTTTGCCTGTCTCTGGGAATTAACTCGGACCGACTGAAGAAACAAAGGAAAACGGAAATTTTGCCGATCTAGGGCTGGCCTTTGCTATAAGTGAACTATATAGCGCCCCTTGGCTAGTGAAGAAATTCTCAAACGCTAAAGCTGAGAGCTTACCGCTATAACTAAGCACACGAATCACCCAGACTGAGAAAATATCATGCGTATCGCTCACGATGTCACCGAATTGGTTGGCCGCACACCTTTAGTACAATTGAATCGGATTCCCCAGGCGGAGGGCTGTCTTGGCCGAATTGTGATGAAATTAGAAGGAATGAATCCCGCTGCTTCCGTCAAAGACCGTATTGGCACCCACATGATTAATAGCGCCGAAAAAGCGGGTTTAATCAATCCAGAAACCACGGTTTTAGTGGAACCCACCTCTGGCAATACGGGAATTGCTCTAGCGATGACTGCGGCAGCTAAGGGTTATCGCTTAATTTTAACTATGCCGGAAACGATGAGTTTAGAGCGCCGGGCGATGTTAAAAGCCTACGGTGCTACCCTGGAACTTACCCCCGGTTCCCAAGGCATGAAAGGGGCAATTTTACGCGCGCAGCAAATTGTCGATAGTATCCCCGGCGCTTATATGTTGCAACAATTTCGCAACCCTTCTAACCCGGAAATTCACCGTCTCACCACTGCTGAGGAAATTTGGCAAGATACGGAGGGACAGGTAGATTTTATTGTTGCGGGTGTGGGTACTGGAGGCACGATTACGGGAGTCGCTGAATTGATTAAATCGCGTAAACCTAGTTTTCAAGTAGTCGCGGTGGAACCTTTCAATAGTCCAGTGATTTCTGGGGGTAATCCCGGTCCCCATAAAATTCAGGGTATCGGTGCGGGTTTTATTCCAGAAGTTTTACGCAGGGATCTGATTGATGAGGTAATTACTGTCAGTGATGAAGAAGCTTTTCAATTTGGTCGTCGTTTGGCAAAAGAAGAGGGTTTACTTTCAGGGATTTCTTCCGGTGCCAATCTTTGCGCTGGGATTCAACTGGCCCAACGACCGGAAAATGAGGGTAAATTAATTGTGGTGATTCAGCCTAGTTTTGGAGAACGTTATCTGAGTACGCTGATGTTCCAAAATATCGAGGAGCGCGAGTTAACTTTGGTGTAAAAAAATATCGTCTTCAACCTCTAGCAGTCATCTTCAGGGTGGGGTGGGATTCAGTTATCAGTTATCAGTTATCAGCTGTGAGTTTTCAGTTCACTGATTACTGTTCACTGATTACTGATTTAAAGAGGGATTTTTTCACCTGTAGGGGTATTTGTAAAGGTTGCGGTTTGATTGCTTCTTTGCCGGCAAAATTATCCAATAAAGCCGATCGCACTTGTGCATCGGTTTCTCGCGAGAGAAGATAACGGAAGTATTCTTGGCATTGTTCTCGACGACCGGGGGAAAGTTCCATTTCGCTTAAACGTCGGACGGCCATTAAGCGCATTAAGGGATCATTGACTGTTAATTTTTCTAACCAGCGATCAAAGTTTTTTGACTCATTTTGACCGCGATGGTCGAGAAAATGCCATCCTAGCAGGATTAAAGTCAAAACCGTGCCAAATCCTTGCAAAATTGAGGCCAGAGCTAACCAGCGATTTTCGGCATAGGTCCAAATTGCCACAGCGAGATAGGTGGCTAAACTGCCTAAACCGCCACAGACTACCGCTAAAGTTAATTTACCGCTATCGGCGCTGAAAAAAGCACGCCCCCACAGCCACAGCGATGGCCAGTTTCGCCCCTGGAGATGGTAAGCTCCAATCATCGCCCCCACCCCAGTTAAAGTGGCCAAAACTAACTGCCAATTCCACGCCCAGAGGATTAAAAAACTAGCACAAGCTGCCACCCATGTCAAGAATTGACGGGTTTTTTTTGCCGCGAGGGTTTTCATGACTCGACGCTGCAGAGCGGGAGAAAAATAGGGAGGAAGGCGGAATACTGAAGACACGGGAAGTTTTTCACTGAGGGTTTGATGATCACTATAGCCTGTTCTCAGGCAGACAGATCATTTTTCTCGGTAAAAATCCTCGTGGCAAAAGAGGGAAGTGCTAGGGTGAGCTAAAATTGCGATCGAGAATCGGCTAAAGTTCAGGTTGGCGAGCTTAGGTGTTAAGATGGTTTGCAATCAAACTCAATTTTTTTTAGTAATAAATAGCTCAACAATATTCTGTAAACTTATATATAGAAACCTCAAGAAATATATTAATTTGCGGTCTTTAGGGCAGTAAGCTCTGATAGACGATCTAGAGTAGTAAGTATAAATACCGCATCTAATTTTACCTAGTCACGCCAGCTATCTAACTCATCTATAGCGGTTCTCGCATCTGTGCGGCACACTTAAACCTTTGCTGATTAAGCTGTTCACAATCGTGAATGTACCTCTTGTGAATCAGAAACGCTATATATCATTTCCGCACAGAGTTAAAACGTCCTTTGTTACGTTCTGAGAGGCAAAAAAATGACTACTCAACTACAACAAAAAGCCGAACTTGAAATCGTCACCTTGAACCCTGTTTACGGAGTTAACTATAACAAGGGTTACATCGGTTTTACCTATGACGGAACACATCCAGTCGGTCGAGGAATTGCTTATTTTACTAAGTGGGATAAAATGAGCAATATTTCTGCTACTCACGCTCTCATAGTTACGGGTGAAAATACCTGTATTGAAGCGAATGCTGGCACGAATATGGTAGAAGAAAATGATCTACAACCCTATTTTAAACCTTCTAATTGCCAAATTTTCTTCCGCAAACCCAAAGATTTAACTGACGAGATTGCAGAGCGTATTGTTGAGATTCTTAAACCAGAAGTAGGTAAAAAATATGACTATAAACTAATCCTAGCTCATGCCTTTTCTGGAAGTTTACCCGGTCAGATACTCAATCTTTTATCACGGCAAAAAGTCAAAAAATTACTGTCTGAAGCTCTCAATTGTCCTGATAAATGGATTTGTAGTGAGTTAGCGGCTTACGCTTTGGATGAGCAACCTGAATACCGAGATATCGGAGTTCTGATCAATCCTAATTCTACCATTAATCCTCAAAAATTATTTGAAGATGATCTGATTTTTCAGGCTTGGGAAAATCAGGTTGCAGCAAAGTTTAAAGATTTAATCACCGGGACAACAGTAATTGCTTAGATGTATTACCTGCATTATTGATGCCATCAGGAGAATATCAAATGACCACGACAACTATTGCTAGAGTTCCTCTTCACGAACCGGGAAAATTACTTGATCCCTATATCAAGGACAATGATGCTTTAATTGCTCCTGCGGAGGATTTTACTATCTCGATCAATACAATTTCACTGCAACTATACACTAAATACAAAGGTGATTATTTAGCAGGACAGTGGGATAATAACTATTTCGCCCTTGTCAGTCAGATAGGATTAGGAGATCAAGAAACCCCTATTTTAAAGGTTCACTATCTTAATCACATCTCTGGAATGACTTTAGATGTAACAGACATTTGGGCTGAAAATGTTGCTGTCATTGAAGACTTTCAAAAAGATGAAAAATCTCAGCGATTGTATTTATCATTTAGTAGTTTTTGTCAAGGATTAGGACGTTCTACTTTAGAACAAGTTACCAATTCATTGAAGCAAGTTGTGGGAACTGTAGGGGCAGCTTTTCCTAGTTTAATACCTTATACAACTCTTGGAAGTACAGCATTACAGGGCATTAATAATATTCTAGCAACTGTTGTTGAAGCTAGATTTCAACCCCAAGTGAAAACATCAACTTTTGGTCTTTATCCTGCTAACGTTGAGCAAAGACCTGTGATTGGAGAAGCTCCCTTACAAACAGGAGCTTATGCCTTTTTCTTTGAACCCGTTGAGATAGAAACCTTGAAAATGGGCTCAGACGGAATTGTGACTGCAACTAATAATAAACCCGTGAGTCCTTACATTGTAGTTAACATCAAAAAAGGGATTACTTTAGCCCCCAGTCAAATCGAGAAAAACTTAGCCACTGAAGTATTAGAAGCTTACCACAGAACTACTAACTATCCTCTAACCACTTCTAATACTGTGATTCCCTACTTCAATGCTTTAGAAGAATTGGGTAAAACTATTCGTTTAGCTAGTTCTACTAAGCGGTATTTTGAGTTAAAACAAAAAGGTGAACGAGTAACTGAAGCGGAAGCAAAACGTCTAGAGATTCTCTTGGCTTACTTAAAGGAAAATCTCAAGAATTTTGAGCAGTAATCAATTAATTTACATTCCCTAACTTTTAGTATTTGGAAACTGTTTAATAATAGGAGGAAACGATTATGATGTTCTCATGGACTGATTATGTGCGTGCCGTTGCTACCACCGAACAAATTCCCACTCGGTATCGCAAATTACGGGTTGTTCAATTAGCACAAGCAATCGTTGAATCTGCACGAGGTACGAGTAAACTTTTTCAAGAAGCGGGAAACCCCGGTGGACTCAAATGGCGAGATAAAATTGACGACAATTACACCGAAAAAATCACCCATCAAATTTGGTTAGTTACCCCTAGCGAACCCAATGGTTGTTATTGGTGTCATTGGAAAACCGCAGAACAGGCTGCAATGGGATATTGGCGGTTTATCGGTCGTCCGAACTCCCCCTATCAGGGATGGGAAGCCTATGATAATGATCCCGAAGGCTATTTACAATATATTTGGGAAAAAGGCTATGCCACCGACCCAAACTATGTCAGTAAGGTCAAAAATGTTTTCCCTGAAGCTCAAAGCTTACTAGATGAATATGGTGGAGAACAACCTCCTCCATCACGGATTTTCAAAGTTGCTATTATGCCAGGACATGGAGGGACAGATTCAGGGGCAGTCAACCATACGCTAAATTTACGGGAAAAAGACTACAACTGGAAAGAAGCAGTGGAAATCAAAGCTCGTTTAGAAGCGGAAGGCAATTATCAAGTGATTATCTGTCGTCAAGAAAATGAATTAGCTTCCCTTTCCACATTACAACAACGAGCTAATGACAGTGGTGCAAATGTTTGTTTGTGTCTGCATCATAATGCTTGTAACCGACAGGCAAAAGGTTGGTGGTTATTTTATGTGAATCGGAGTCCAGAATTTGAGAAATTTATCAAAATCATGGATAAACACTTCCGAGGACTGCCTTTACAAGCACGGGGTTATGAATACGCTGGAACGCCCTTTGCCCATGACTGGTATAGTCGTGTCTGGAATTGTACCCATGATTGTACTATGCCCACCATATTGCTTGAAAGTTGCTTCATTGACAATGATGAAGATGCTCGTTGGTTGAGAGATGGCGGTTATCAGCAAATTGTTGAGAAAATTTGTGCGGGAGTTAAGGAATATTTAGGAAGTCAACCACCCATCGTTAATCCACCTCAGCCCGAAAAATTCGTCTTTGTCTGTGATGCCAATCCGCCTTTAAATGTGCGGAAAGGTGCAGGAAGTAATTATGATCCTGTGGGGCGTTTAGATAACGGGACACGATTAACGGTTGTAGGTGAAGAGGGCAATTGGCTGAAAATTAGTAAACCGATTGAAGGTTATGTTCATCGTGACTTGACAAAATCTTCCTATTGCGTGTTTGTCAATGACCCAAATCCGCCCTTAAAAGTCCGTTCAGGAGCAGGAACAAACTTTTCAGTGGTGACAGAACTGACTAATGGCACACCCTTAAACGTGATAGGGACGGATGACAATTGGCTTCGCATTGATAAACCTGTGGAAGGTTATGTCTTTACTTCTTTAACTTCCTCGCTGCATCGAGTCTTTGCTGCTGATGCCAATCCTCCCTTAAATGTGCGCTCTGGACCTGGAACTACCTATGAAAAAGTGGGTCAATTAGACAATAACACGGCTTTAACTGTCGTAGATGCTGGTTTGGATAGCCAAGGTGCGAGATGGCTTCGTATTAGTTCACCTTGTTCCGGTTGGGTTCTAGAAAGTTTAACCTCTGATCGCCTGATGGGTTCGGGAATCAACCCTCCTGCTTCTAATCTATCGGAAAGTGAGCAATACGATTATTGTGCCGAGATTATCACCCATAATGGCGGAACATTGCGTAAACGCAACTTAATCTCTTTCCGGAAGGAAACCAGTACAAAAGTCAATGATTGGCATGGTTGTTACGATGATATTACTTACATGATCTGGAAAGATGGCGCAGGGAAACACGCTTGTAAATACGCCTCTAACACGGAACCCTCATCTCAGTATGAAGATAGTAATAATCCATTGGCTGATCGCAACAGAATGGGGGTTGATGCAAATGGTGATGGACGACTGGATTTAGGACGTTTACCCGAAGGATATTACGAATATAAAACAGGAACAAGTGCCACCCTGGGTAAAGTATTGTGTCCTACCGCATCAGCCATGGCGGAACGAGATACCAGTCACGATGGCCTATTTCAACCTAATGAACCTCGTGCTTCTGCTGGAACAACGATGTTATTTCATCAAGGTGGAGAAACGAATCCTTTCAGTGCCGGATGTCAAACCATGCCTCCCAACGAATACACCAGATTTTGGAATGATTTAAACAGCAACGGTGATCCCGGTGTCATTGGTTATACCATTGTTCGCTGGTGTTCAATTGCTTAATTCCTTGTCCAAAAATTCACGTCAAGTTAAGCAATCACAGATAAAATATTGTCTGCATTGACTTAACTTGATTGCCAAGGATAGCAACACTATTAGACCCAATGGACAGATAAAAGTCAAGGCGATCAAGATATTCATTTTGTCTTTGAAGAATAGGTAGAAGTCAAGAAAAATAAAACTTTAAGTAATCTAAAATTTTAACGGAAGTGGGGGAAAAGTTTATCACATTTTTTGACTTATGCCTTCTAAAATTACCTTGAAAAAATCAGAAAAAATTTTCTGAAATGATCTAATTATTAAAGCATTTTTATGCTACTATGGAGTGTTAAGAACATGGATAGCCAACAAAATTCACAACGGACAATTGCCTTAAGTTTCTCTGGTGGCGGATTTCGAGCAGCAGGATTTTCTTTAGGAACGATGGTTCTTTTACAAAAAATAGGTTGGTTAGAAAAAACTCAAGCAATTTCATCAGCTTCAGGAGGGTCAATTACTAGCAGCTTTTTCCTAGTTTCTAAGGCTAATTTTTGTACTCAAAATCCTAATGATTTATTTAATGAATCAGTTTTAATTGAAAAATTCTATCGTCCGTTAAAGGAGTTTTTAGAAAGTGGTAAAGTCGCTAATGCTATCTTAGATAAGTTTGGATCGAATGAAAAAACGATCAACAAAGCTGCTAAATGTTATCAAGCAGAATTAGAAAAAATTGCTATACATCCCGAAAAACTAAACATAATGGATCAAATTTGGAGGTTACTAGAATCTGATCGATCTCCCGATTGTCTCACTATTAATTCCACTGATATGACTGATGCGTCTTTATTTAGATTTGCAATGTTGCGGACGCAGAAAAATAATAAAGGCCTGATTCTTGGTAATATGTTCCTCGATTTATCGGATGATAGTGATAATGACTATTATGCCCTCAGAATACTTGACTGTTGTTATAAACTCCGTTTAGGAGACATGATTGCAGCCTCGTCATGTTTTCCTATTGGATTTGAACCGATAATTTTTCCTGATAATTTTTCTGATGGCTCTTGTTTAAAAGAGATACTAGCTCACCATAAAAGTGTTGCTTTAATGGATGCGGGTTTTTATGATAACTTAGCACTAACCTCCATCGAATCCCTCAGACAAGATTCTGAAAATCCTAATCAAACAGAGAAATTAACACTTCCTTATGGAATAAATATAGTCATTGCTACAGATGCAGATAATCTCGAACCATCCAATGCTTTATTAGCACCGGAAAACCTGGGTCAAGTCAAGGATTACCAAGCTTTAGTCAACAAATATAATTTACCTAAGTTCTTACTATGTCCTCTTATCAATTTTCTCTTTGGGGTATTTAACTTTAATTATCGATTTCTGGATCGTTTAGCTTCAATAATAGGAATCAAAAAACTTAGTCCTTCAACCTCTTTATCTGGACTGTTTTTGGATATTAATAAATTAGCTAAATTGATTCCTGATCGAATACAAGAATTCCTCCCTACTTTTGGAGCATTTTTAACAAGAAATCGTAATCTAACTTATCAGTTTTTACAGTATAAGTATGAACAAGAAAACAAAAATCATCAACAAGAAAATGAGAAAATAAACCTGATCCGTAATTTGATCTTCGATCTTTATAATAGAAATGATCCAGATACAGCATTAAGTGAGCTTGTTCCCAAATTAACAAGGTTGACGGATATTCAGTCGCCATCTTTTGACAAATTAGATTCCGACCTTATCAAACAAATTCGTAAAATCAATACTTTAGTGCTGGCTTTAATGACTGAGAAAAATATGGCAGATGCTAATAAGCTGAAAGAACAGTTAGGAAATAAAGGCAATGAATATGTAAAGATCAAAAAGCTTATATGTTTAGCTAAATTAGCAACCGCTTTACCGACAACTCTATGGTTAAAATGGTACAATTTTTGCATTGTAAAAACTCAGGAAAGAAATTCTACTTTAATTGATGCAATTGTAGAAGAACAATCGGTTTTGAAATGGACTACCGAGGTTAAACATGAGGTTAAACAACAACAATTATACATGACCTTTGCCACTGACTCAGCAAACTCAGACACAAGATGCAAAAGAACTGCTGCCGAAGTTGTAATCACCTGTGGGTTTGTGGCTGCTTGCTACAATCTTTTGGAATATTCAGCTAATAAAATTGGTGTTCTTTATAAGCAATCTGACATTAAAGAACCGCAATTTTACTCCTTAGCTTTTCTCAGCAAGATTGAAACTCTAGGGGTGTCGTTACTTTGGTCAATCTTTTTAGATAAACGAAATCTTTCCGAGGAAATGTCTAATCACTTGCACCAGAAAATGCTTAAACTTTCTCAACTTAATAAACATAGAGATAATCCAGAAATTCTTGAGAAATTCGCCCGAGATTTCCGTGAAAAACTATACCAATTAAACCTCGAAGACATAGAAGAGACTGCATCAATTTGGTGGGAGATCATCTCATTTACTTCTTCGTCCGCTCCAGATGAAGAAAACTTACATAAGTTTATTAAACACATCCAAATTCTCATCGAAAAGGTTAAGTGTTAAGTGATTGCACGCTTTCATGACTTGATGTTTCCTCGATCAAGTGTTTCATAATTTATTGAAAAAAAGGAGCAAGAATGATGACTACACAAACACTGAAAGCTCTAGTCAATACTGTTATCAAACAATCTACCCTAGATAGCAGTCAGATTACTGATCTTACTCAAAAATTTTTCTTGACAGCAGGAGATAAAATTGAGATTAATAATTACAAATCTGCGGACAATAATCACTGGGAATTAGAATTAACAACCCCTGTTAATCAGATGACGAAATGGTTCGCTTATATTCCCCATGTCGAAATTAAAAGTAATGACCCTCTGGCCAAGATATTGCAAGACATTAAGCTGTCTCAATTTAAAGTGTATCACCGACCAACAGAACAAGATTTAGAAGGAGTGGGGATTCCCTCTAATGGACAAGACAACCGTTCTGAACGGATTTGTCCTGTTTACGTTCTTAGTCCAAGAAGACAAACAGATTCTTTAGTTAGACAACTGATTACACTGCTTCCGGTCAAGGATACAGCATTCATTATTGCAGAACGATTGGTACAATATCCCGAAGATTATCTCCCCACTATTTCTCAATTTGAAAAAGCGGTTATTGTCCAATCTTTTGTTGGTGTCGGTCCTCCTAAACCCGATCCAACTCCTTATCCAGATTGGGCAAAAGAAAGACACGACAAAGAGTTGTGGAGACTCGAACAATCTATCCGTCTATTACAGTCGATAAATCGAAAAATCTCAGCTGTCGTTTGTGCGATGGGAGATTCTCAAAAACATTCATCCAAAGATGTGCGAGAAATAATGCAAACGAGATTAGACAATCTTCTGGATAAGTATAATCTCTCGGCTCTAAAACAGCCAATTACTTGGGGAGCAGATGAATTAGTAGCAATGGGAATCGCTCAAACTCTTCCTAAAACTAAAGTCCGTGTCCGCATCTCTAATGAGGAGACTGAAATGTGGTACGACGGGAGACGACCACCGAGAGAACTTGTGACCGAAAAATTACAAGCAGTTGGTTTAGAGGAATCAGAAACTGACTGGGATTTCGAGGTCGCTATCCTAACTCGTCGTCAAAATGGTAGTATTGATGATTATCAGAAAGACGACTGGGAACAAGCCCAGTTAGATGAGCAATTCTTGGATCAATATAAGAAGTATTCTTCCGAGCAACGCGCTAAATTAGTCATCATTGATGGCCGACTTTTTAATGGGGCTTGGAATGTCACTTCTGTGTTACCTTATGATGATTTCTTGGCCTTCGGTAGTTGGGGAACATTTGGCAATTGTGTTGGCTCAACTTTGGCGGTGGCAAAAATTCTTTTCTACGCTAAAAATCCCGCCGCTCAAAGACAACTTTATTTAGAAGCCATTGCTCATGATGTTTTTGCTAATGGCTATAAAGAAGTTCAACGACCCGAAGAACCTAAAAGCTTCTGTAATCAGCTAAAAAATCAAACAGGAATCACTTTCAATCATTACGACGGATATGATAATCCTGCTACGGTCAAAAAAGTCTTTGAGGTCTTAAATCGGCGCGTTAATGCCAGAATGCAAGAACATTTTGCAGGACTTCCCCTTGTTAATAACCGAGTCTTCCGAATTACCCCGCAATTTTGGCGCACTTTTGAGAGTGAAGTCCACATCTGGCCAAGATTACCAGAGGAAATTCATAAAGTTGGTATCTATCGTACTGATCTGGAAGCGATCGCTTTTAATCCTTCATTGGGTGATCAATTCGTCTAACAGTCAATTTTTCAACAATCTCATAGGAGAAATACCATGACTTCCTTACAAATTCTTAGTCCCATCAATGATGCTCGCTTTGAATGTCTAAAACCTGTTACTTTTACAGGCAAAGTAAATTCTGGAATAGTCACTGTAGAACTAAAAGCAGATGACAAATATCCCCTAGGTAATAATCAGGTTAAAGCAGACGGTTCTTGGTCGATTACTTATTCAGGATTCACGAATCCTGGGAAGCGCAAAATTACTGCCTTTGGCTATGATCAAGCTAATCATGAAGAAGAAACCAGCATTATAATTTATGTGGCAGATTCCTCAGATTATACTAAAACTATTTATGGGGGTCTGGTTTTAGATGATTACAAAAAGCTTAAACACACCAAGTCTCTGCCGACAGATCACAGGTTAACTGATGCCGAAGGGTGCCGGTTATTTGAACAAGAAATCCTGCCCATTCTTCAGTCCAAAGAAACCTTTATGGAAGCAACGGAGGAAGGTCGAAACAAACTAAAGGAATTAGTTGAACCCGACCCAGAGACATCTATTGCTAATCATCCCTGCGCTTATTCTGTCTCCTGTGTGATGAAATATCTGGCTGAAAAGTTAGGATTAGCCACTGTCAAAGCACTGTTTAAAGATCCCTTTTCAACTGAGAATATTCGAGTTACAGGCGTTGAGAAAAAACTGCGTCGTCTCGGTTTTCTCTACTTTCTGAAAAAAGATTACCTAGCACCTCGTGGGGCAATTGGAGCAAGATGGCCTCGAAATAATCAGGATCAATCGGGTCACATTTATTACATCACCAAAGATGGAGCAAAAAGGACTCAGTTTCCTAACCCAGAGAATGATTGGGATGATCAACAGGGCAAACACGAAACCGGAATAAACGGGCCTAAATGGCAAATTAAAGACCTTCATGCTGAAAACCTCGATTTCTTCGATCATGTTTATATACAATGGGAGAATGGCTACACAGAAGGATTTTGGCTGCCGCCGGGCATTTATCCTTTAAAAAGATTTTAAGGATTAGAGCTTTGTCCACGAGAATTCTGGGGGAAGTCAGGGAATAGGCTGATTTCTCCCCTAGAATTGACTGACTTTTTAATAACAGGATTTAGTATGAAGATGTGCGGAATATCGGACTTAAAAGCCTTGAATTTAACCTTTGGCTGGGCTAGGAGTGGCTTAACCATCTACCACCTCTTGATTTCAGGCTATATATCTTCATTCTATATCCCCCAGAGTTCCAGAAGAGCGATAAGCATAATCATCTCGCTCTCGTTAAAAATCACTAATTACTGTTGACTAACTCCTGCTTAATTACTCGAGAATTTTGATGAGCAAGGGGTAAAGTAAACCAAAACTGTGAGCCAACCCGGGGGGTACTTTTTACCCCAATTCTGCCGGAGTGAGCCTCGATAATTTGCCGACATTGGTAGGAACCTAAACCAATCCCCGTTAGGTGTTGATTATGAAGATTTCTTACATATAAATGGAAAAGATGTTGACATTGTTCCTCATCCATGCCAATGCCATTATCGCTTAAAGTGCAGTAGAGCATATCTTGGTAATAATTGTTCAAAAACACTTCTTAGCTGACAAGGATCGGCATCAATAGCGGGTAAGTTATCGGGGAGAAGATTAATAAAAGTAGCTTGGTATAAATCAAAATCTTTTTGCCAATCTTTCAGCCAAATTTCCACCTGTTCTTTTAAAAATAGAGGTTGACGATGCAAGATTAAAGGCCGCTCTTCAGCAAAATGATTTTCTGATAAAGCATTAATTAAAGTTAATTGTCGATCGCAACTACGCACCACCTGATCGAGCATTGCTCGCGAGATAGTTACTTTTTCTGTTGGCCGACACTGGAAATTTTTTAATAACATCACTAATCCCATAATCGAAGTGCGAAGATCGTGGGATACTGCCTGTAAAAAAACCGTTTTCATTTCGTATAAACGCTGAATTTCCCGGACTTTTTCCCGCAGTTCGAGGGTTCTTGTTTCCACTTCCCGTTCTAAATTATTATTCAAGCTTTGCACCCTCTGATATAGTTGCGCTTGGCCGATAGCGATACAAACTTGGGTGGCTAACTGTTCTAATAATTTGACCTCGCTTTTTTGCCAATGACGGGGATGGGAATATTGATGGACTACTAAAGCACCTAAATGTTGATTATTAACCGTTAGAGGTAAAACCAAAGAGGATTTAACTTGCAGGTATTCGTAATAACCCTTGAGAGTGGGCAGCGTTTGCACCTTAGCGGTATTATCAGCAATAATTAACTTATCTAAAGAAAATAATTGTCCTAATTCTTCCAGTAATTCTGGTTCGGGAAACCAACCCATGAGCGGGGGAATCTGGGGACGACGGGACTCGGCGATTACCTTGGCCCACCCCCCCTCTTGACAGTGACCGATATAGACTTGATCGGCATCGAGAAAATGTCTGATTTCCTCAACAATGGTATTTAAAACCTGATCTATATCTAAAGATTGATGGACTTTTAAAGCAACTTGTGTTAATAAATGTTCTCGTTCTAAAGTTTCATTTAAAGCTCGATCGATCTGTTGTCTTTCGGTAATCGCCGCCGATAAAAACAGAGAAGTTGACATGACAATGACTAAAAAGATTTGTAAGATCAGGACACCTCTGGTATAATCAGGAGCCTGTAGGATAAAAGGGCTGATTCCCCCGACCAATCCCCTCAAAGCTAAGATAGACACCAAAAAATTCGCTATTACTGCTCCCCAGGTCTGAAAACGCATGGCAGCCCAAACCACAAAAGGAAAAGGTAGATATTCGAGGTACTGCACCATACTCCAATCGGGGTTAAGAAAATCCTGTTGACCACCAAAAACCAGAGAACTCACCACCGTTAGCAAACTTAGACAAAGTAACGCCTCGCCAAAGCGTTGGGGTTGCCGGGGTTCCCGCAGGGAGTGACGATTGAAACAAAAACGCAACAGCAGCGGCGTGGTCATTAAGATCCCTGTACTATCTCCGAGCCAGATCATGCCCCAAGACTGTCCAAATTGCCGCCAATCCCAAGTATTTAGCCAACTACGGGCAAAAGTATCGATAGTGGCATTAACTGCCGAGGCCAATAAGGCCGCTAAAAATACCAGTAAAAGGATATCGCGAATGCGCTGTAAAGTGGCGGAAAATCTCAGATAATGCAGGAATTGCGCCCCTAACAGAGCCGATATACTGCTACCGACCGCCGAAAATAGAGCTATGGGCCAACTGCCCCCTAAAAAGAAGTTAAGAAGCAAATCTCCGATAAAAACGCCTAAAACTAGCCTTTTTCCCCCTAAAAAAACAGCAGTTAAGCCAATACCAGCACTCATCCAAATTGGGGCAGGTCGCGACCCTAAATCTAAGCAGAGATAGCCTAGCCAACCAACACCCAGATAAGCTAGGGCAACAAGCACAATTTTAGAGCAATCTGATGAAATACGCAGCATTTTCAGTTATCAGTTATCAGTTATCAGTTATCAGTTATCAGTTATCAGTTATCAGTTATCAGTTATCAGTTATCAGTTATCAGTTATCAGTTATCAGTTATCAGTTATCATTTAAGTTTTAAGTTATTAGGTTTAAGTTTTCAATTTTCAATAAATTTAGTATCTTTCACTGGTCACTGGTCACTGGTCACTGGTCACTGGTTACTGGTTACTGGTCACTGGTTACTGGTTACTGGTCACTGGTTACTGGTCACTGGTCACTGGTCACTGGTCACTGAATCACTGTTAATCTATCTCCAGATTGCCTAAACTAGGAGTAGTTCTGCTTCATGCAGATGGGTGAAAACCGTACATTTTCCCGTTAGGAATCAAAGATCATGCGAATTTTAATTGTTGAAGACGATCCTTTAATGCAGTTAGGTTTAGAACAAGCGCTCGGTGAACAGCCAGATTTTGAGATTGTCGGTCAAGCGAGTGATGGTCTGGCGGGGGTACAATTAGCCCTATCCCTACGGCCGGATTTAGTGGTCATGGACATCGGTTTACCCCGTCTCGATGGCATTGCGGCAACTAAACAGATTAAGGAAGGTTTAGCTAATGTTCATGTGGTTATGCTCACTTCCCACACTCTCCAACAGGAAGTGCTCGCAGCTCTGGCCAGTGGCGCTGATGCCTATTGTATCAAGGGAGCGAGTCTCGATCGCCTTTTGGCCGCTATTGAAGCAGCTAAGGACGGGGCCACCTATTTAGACCCTCAAATTGCCCGTTTAGTCATGGATAATCTCAAACCGCCAGCGGTGCAACCTAATCCCAATCTAGCACTTTTATCGGAGCGAGAAATGGAGGTTTTAAAGTTAATTGTTGAAGGCAAAAGTAACGCTGAAATCGCCGAAAAGCTCTATTTAAGCACCAATACGATTAAAACCCATGTGCGGGGAATTATGAATAAATTAGCCGTGGACGACCGAGTACAAGCGGCCGTAATTGCCCTGCGTTCCGGTATTGTTTAAAGAGAAAATGGCGATTTACCCACAGGAATATTCTAAGCTGTTCGTAATTTAAATTGCTTGTGGAGATAAGGCAAGAGGCAAGAGGAAAAAGGCAACAGTAAAGGGATTGGGGGAGGTTCGGCTAATCTAAGAATAAGAGGTTTAAATGCGTCTTAGCTTACCTCAATTACTACTGCTACAATTGCCCAAAAAATCCCTTCAATAATTTATAATAAGTTATCGACCTATCTCTGTTGGATAAACCATGACTATCGCTGAAAGCTTACCCCTAGTCGAGTCTCATGTAAACCCTGAGATAATCTTCCCAGAAGGCCAATTTTGGAGTGATGAACCCCCTTTGGAAAGTAACCTACATCTACAACAAATTATTTTATTAATTCAGTGTTTAGAATGGTGGTGGCGCGAGCGAGAAGATTATTTTGCCGCCGGCAATTTAACCATTTATTACAGT
>VYLK01000017.1_pt1 | contig 64362 bp, 57 predicted proteins | sample 5114321 | NCBI WGS metagenome assembly VYLK01 (sample SAMN12291792, study PRJNA351875) | freshwater metagenome | isolation source: freshwater lake | place: USA: Michigan, MSU2 Lake | collected 2011-08-16
CCGGCGCGGTCGCTCCAGACCTCGGGCCTGGCGGTGGTCCGGACGCCGGCCTCGGCACCGCTGCCGGCGGGGAAGGCCCCGGGCACGGCATGGGCCCAGCGCGAGAGGGCGCGGGTGGCGAAGCGCTGGCTGGCGATCGGCTGGCCCGCGTCGATGGCCGCCTTGATCGAGCCCATGGTGACGCCCGAAAGCATCATCGCCGCCTGCCGCGCCTCGACAATATCGGCCGAGGGCGTGCGGGCGTCCTGGGCACCGGCCGTGCCGCCGAGGCACATCAGGCCGACCACGGTCGCTGTCAGTATCCGCTTCATCGTGTCTCTCCCCGTTTGAGGCGAGGCTCCGCCGGGGAAGGGCGGGTGTCAATGGAGGGGTGGGGCGTGGCGGGTGGTTGGTGGTTCGTGGCTGGTCAGCACCGAGCCCGCGCCACCCCTCCGCCGACAGGGACGCCGTAGCCATTAACCACTAGCCACTCGCCCCTTTCTCGGCTTACCTCCGCGGCAACGAGGGAGAGGAAACCCATGACTGATACACCCGCGAGCGCGCCCGTCAGCGGTGCCAAACGGATCGAACTGACGCTGCGGGCCCTGGTGCTGGGCTGTCTGCTGGCCGTCGTGTTCACCGCGGCCAACACCTATCTGGGACTGAAGGTCGGGCTGACCTTCGCCTCGGCCATCCCGGCGGCGGTCATCTCCATGGCCATACTGCGGATGTTCAAGGACTCGACCATCTGGGAGAACATGACGGTCCAGACCGTCGCCTCCGTCGGCGGGGCCATGAGCTCGATCATCTTCGTCCTGCCCGGACTGGTGATGGTCGGCTGGTGGCTGGAGTTCCCGTTCTGGGAGTCCGTGCTGATCTGCGTGTTCGGCGGCATTCTGGGCGTGACCTTCTCCATCCCCCTGCGCCGTGCCCTGGTGGTCAACGGCGGCCTGCCCTATCCGGAGGGCGTCGCCGCCGCCGAGGTCCTGACCGTCGGTTCGCGCGGGGCTGAACAGACCGAGAGCGCGGTGCGCGAGAACGCCTCCGGCCTGTGGGTCGTGATCACCGGGGCGGTCGTCTCGGCGGGCTATGCCCTGCTGGTCGCGGGCCGGGTGTTTGCGGCCGAGGCGACCAAATTCATCAAACTGCCCGCATCGCTGGGCGGTGGCGCGACCGGGATCGGCTTCAGCATGCAGTTCGCCCTGCTGGGTGCCGGCCACCTGATCGGCCTCAGTGTCGGCCTGGCCCAGCTGTTCGGCCTGATCCTGGCCTGGGCGATCGCCGTGCCGATCCTGACCAGCCCCGAGACCATCGCCTGGCTGACCGCCAACGGCATTCCCTCCATCGCCACCACCCTGGATCCCGGGGCTGCGGCCGAGGAACTGGCCAGCACGGTCTGGCGCCGGGAAGTCCGCCTGATGGGGGCCGGCGTCATCGGTGTCGCCGCTATCTGGACCCTGATCAAACTGGCCGGGCCCCTGATCGGTGGCCTGTCCTCGGCGCTTGCCGCAAACCGTCGCCGTCAGGACGGCGGCGTGCTGGATCGCACCGAGCAGGATATCCCGATCAATATCGTGGCCGGCCTGTCGGTCGCCTGCCTGATCGGCATCGGCTTCATCCTCGCCTGGTTCGCCCAAGGCAATCCGACCCTGGCCAATTCAACGGCCCTGCTGGTCGGCGGCGGCCTGATCTATGTGGTCCTGATCGGTTTCGCCGTGGCCGCCATCTGCGGCTATATGGCCGGACTGATCGGCTCCTCTAACAGCCCGGTTTCGGGGGTCGGCATCCTGGCCATCGTCATCGCCTCCCTGCTGATGCTGGGTGTGCTGCAGCTGGCGGGCCTGCCCGCCGACCCGTCGGTGATCGCCTTTGCCCTGATCGTGACGGCGATCGTCTTCGCCGTGGCCGTCATCGCCAACGACAACCTGCAGGACCTGAAGACCGGCCAGCTGGTCCAGGCCACGCCCTGGCGGCAGCAGACGGCCCTGATCATCGGCGTCGTCGCCGGTGCCCTGGTCATTCCGCTGATCCTCAACCTGTTGAACAAGGCCTTCGGCTTCGAGGGCGGCCCTGTCGGGATCACCGACGAGCCCCTGGCGGCCCCCCAGGCCACCCTGATCTCGGCCCTGGCCCGCGGCGTCATCGGCGGAGACCTGCGCTGGGATCTGATCGGCGTCGGGGCCGCCATCGGCGCGGTCATCATCGTGCTGGACGCCGGCCTGGGCGCCGTCACCAAGGGGCGGATGAAACTGCCGCCCCTGGCGGTCGGTATCGGCTTCTACCTGCCCGCCGCCGTGACCACCCTGCTGGTCGTCGGTGCCGTGTGCGGCTGGGTCTATGACAAGGCGATCAAGACCACCCGGTTCGCCGACGTCGGCCGCCGGATGGGCGTGCTGCTGGCCTCGGGCCTGATCGTCGGCGAGAGCCTGTTCCTGGTCATGACGGCCGGGGTGATTGTCTCCACCAACAATGAGGCCCCCTTCGCCATGCTGCCCGAGGGCTCAACCTGGCCGGCCATGCTGTCGGGGATCGCCGTCTTCGCGGTGCTGACCCTGGCGCTCTACAGCTGGGTGCGGAACCGGTCTGCGAAGGTCTAGAGCCATCGTCCGCTGATCTGATCCTGCCGCTGCGCCTCCCGGCGAGGTGCGGCGGCAGGAAAAGATTTCACCGGGGCAGGCGGGGAGCCGTCCGGGCCAAAACCCGGGACACGCCCTTCCAGGCCCTGACCCGGGCGCGGGTTGCCACGCCGGGGGCGCTGACCATCACGCGGTACAGGACGGTAAAGACCAGTCCACTGATCGCCCACGACAGCACGATGTCAGAAAGAAAATGGCCGCCGAACGCGAGGCGGTTCAACGAAATCAGCAGGGCGTAGAGAATGACGGGCGGGACCAGAACCGGGCGCAGGCGCGCGGGGATCAGGACCGTGGCGGCCACCAGCCAGGCCGCGGACGAGGCCTCGCCGCTGACGAAGGAACAGTTGGACTGGCACCAGTCACTGATGCGCCAGACGGTCTGATAGGGGGCCTCGCCGCCGAAGACGTCCACCGCCACGGGCCGGGGCCGACCCCACCAGCTCTTGAACAGGCCGTTGACGACCAGGCCGGGGCCGATGACCAGGGCCGCGATCAGAAAGACGGAGCGACGGGCAGAAACCAGGGTGCCGGGCCCCCGGCGCGCGATTCCCCAGACCAGGCCCGCAATCAGTCCGGTGACGAGAAGGGCCAGAGCCAGGTCGGCACTTTTCCGGAACGCCTTCAGCAGGGGCTCCTGGCTCAGGGGGAAGCCGGCCCCGGCCCGGAAGAAAACCTCGCTGGCCGCCATATCGATCGCAGGAAACAACAGGAACAGCGCGCTGGATCCGAGCACCGCCAGGAGGCAGAGCATGATCGGGTCGTGAAGACGGGGCAGGCTCGATAACAGCAGCTCCAGGCGGGAGACGCCGCGAATGATCCAGCTGCGCCGCCCGTTCGGTGGCCGCGTCAGAGCCCGCCATCCTCCCAGTCCGATCTCGGTCATCACGCCCCCCATCGCATGGCCAGTGACGGGTCTGCCCGGGCCATGCGCCAAACCCCGGACGCTTCTAATCAATTCGTGTGTCGGTTTGCCGTCAGAGTCACGACCACTTTCCGGGATCGGGACCATACGGGGCCGGGACCGGGTGGACTCACCGGCGCGCCCTTCCAATGCCTGTTTTTCAGGTCGACAGAACCTCCGCCAGGAGGTTGCGCGTTCACGCACTGGCGTTTCCGCCTGCGCCCCTGTATGAGGCGCGCGCTCCCCGCACCGTCGCCTGAACCCAGCCGCCGACCCAAACTTTCGCCCGGGCCGGCCGCCTTGCACGTCTGATAGTCAAATGAATCTGCGCAACGTCGCCATCATCGCCCACGTCGACCACGGCAAGACCACGCTGGTCGACCAGCTTCTGGCCCAGTCGGGCGTGTTCCGAGCCAATGAGGCGACGACCGAGCGCGCCATGGACTCCAACGACCAGGAGCGCGAGCGCGGCATCACCATCCTGGCCAAATGCACGAGCGTGCTCTGGAACGGCAAGGCCGGCGAGACCCGGATCAACATCATCGACACCCCCGGCCACGCCGACTTCGGCGGTGAGGTCGAGCGCATCCTGGGCATGGTGGACGGCTGCGTCCTGCTGGTCGACGCCGAAGAGGGCGTCATGCCCCAGACCAAATTCGTTCTGACCAAGGCCCTGAAGATGGGCCTGCGTCCGATCCTTTGCATCAACAAGGTCGACCGCGCCCACGCGGATCCGGATCGCGTCCATAACGCGGCCTTCGACCTGTTCGCCGCCATCGGCGCGACCGACGAGCAGCTGGACTTCCCGCACATCTACGCTTCGGGCCGCGCCGGCTGGGCCACGCTCGACCTGAACCAGCCCAGCGACAACCTCGGCCCGCTGTTCGACCTGATCGTCGACCATGTGCCGCCGCCGAAGCAGGTCGAGGCGGCCGACAAGCCGTTCCAGATCCTGAATGTGTTGATCGAGAGCGATCCCTTCCTCGGCCGCCTGCTGACCGGCCGGATCGAGAGCGGCAAGGCCGTTCCGGGCATGGCCCTCAAGGCCCTGTCGCGCGACGGCAAGACCATCGAACAGGGCCGGATCACCAAGGTGCTGGCCTTCCGCGGCCTGAAGCGCCAGCCGGTGGACAGCGCCGAGGCCGGCGACATCGTCGCCATCGCGGGCATGTCCAAGGCCACTGTGGCAGACACCCTGTGCGCCCTGGAGGTCACCGAGGCCCTGCCCGCCCAGCCGATCGATCCGCCCACCATCTCCATGACCGTATCGGTCAATGACAGCCCCCTGGCCGGCCGCGAGGGCGACAAGGTCCAGTCGCGCGTCATCCGCGACCGACTGCTCAAGGAGGCCGAGGCCAATGTCGCCATCCGCGTCACCGAGACGGGCGGCAAGGACGCCTTCGAGGTCGCCGGTCGCGGCGAACTGCAGCTGGGCGTGCTGATCGAGAACATGCGCCGCGAGGGTTTCGAGCTGTCGATCTCGCGTCCGCGCGTGGTCTATCAGACCGGCGAGAACGGCGAGAAGCTGGAGCCGATCGAGGACGTCGTCATCGATGTCGACGACGAATACACCGGCGTGGTCATCGAAAAGCTTTCGGCCCGCAAGGCGGAGCTCAAGGACATGGGCCCGTCGGGTGCCGGCAAGACGCGTCTGACGCTGAAGTCGCCGTCGCGGTCGCTGATCGGCTATCAGGGCGAGTTCCTGACCGACACGCGCGGTTCGGGCGTGTTGAACCGGGTGTTCAGCCACTATGAGCCGCACAAGGGGGCCATCGAGGGCCGTCTGAAGGGCGTGCTGATCTCCAACTCCGACGGCGAGACCGCCGCCTTTGCCCTGTGGAACCTCGAGGACCGCGGCGTGATGTTCGTCGGCGGCGGCGAGAAGACCTACCAGGGGATGATCATCGGCGAGAACGCCCGCTGGGACGACCTCGACGTCAATCCGATGAAGGCCAAGCAGCTGAACAACATCCGCGCCGCCGGCAAGGACGAGGCTGTCCGCCTGACGCCGCCGCGCCGTCCGTCGCTGGAACAGGCCATCGCCTATATCGAGGAAGACGAACTGGTCGAGGTCACGCCCAAATCGATCCGCCTGCGCAAGGCCGTGCTGAACCCTTCGTTCCGCAAGAAACGCGTCCGCGAGGAATAGGGCTCAGCCCCGAACGTGACGAAGGGCGGCTCCGGGAGGAGCCGCCCTTTTCATTTGACCGCCGGAGGTCGGCTCAGGCGCGACGCCTGACCAGGCCCAGCAGGAACAACAACAGGCAGGCCCCGAGGAAGGCGACCAGCAGGGTCACGAGGTTGAAGCCGCCGACCGGCTCGCCCAGCAGGTTCCCGGCGATCCAGCCGCCCAGCAGGGCACCGACGACACCCACGATCAGATTCGTGACAAGGCCGTGGCTGCGGCCCATCACCTTTTCAGCCAGCCAGCCGGCGGCGATGCCGATGACGATCCAGCCGATGATTCCCAAGCCCATGGTGTTTCTCCTGACATTCGGAGCGCGATCGCTCTGAGGCGGTAATGCGCCGGTGCGGCAACGGTTGCGCTTCCGGTCCCAAATCAGCGCTCCCTGACAATCCCCCGTCACGGGAGCGCGGCATGGTGCTTGCCACCCGGAGGGCGAGCCGTCCCGCTTCGGGACAGCCCGCCAACAAGGGGAAATGGGGCCATGGCCACCGATATCGACCTTCACCTGGGCCGTCGCCTGCGCCGTCGTCGGCGTCTTCTCGGCCTGACCCAGCAGCAACTGGCCACCCAGGTCGGGATCCGCTTCCAGCAGATCCAGAAATATGAGTGCGGGGCCAATCGCATCTCGGCCGCCCGGCTGTGGCAACTGGCCGAGGCGCTGGAGTCGCCGGTCAGCTATTTCTACGACGGTCTGGAAGAGGCCATGGAACGCAAGGAGGCGGCCAGCCAGGGCGGCGAGATGTTTTCCCGCAAGGAAACGCTCGACCTGATCCAGGCCTATTACCAACTTGGCGAGCGCCCGCGCCGGCGCCTGCTGGATCTGGCCAAGTCACTGCATGCCGAGGGCGATGCCGCCTGAGGGCATAGGGATTAGGGCTTAGGGGTTAGGGATTTCGGGTGCGGACGGCCGGATCGGCTTGACTAAGCCCCAAGCCCTAAGCCCTAACCCCTCCCTATGACCGAATACGAACTGTTCGCCGTCGAGCTGGCCCGCGAGGCTGCGCGCGTCTCCCTGCCGTATTTCCGCGGTGCGTTTGAGGAGGCCGACAAGGGCGGCCCCGGTGCCTTCGATCCGGTCACCCAGGCCGACCGTGAGGCAGAGGCGGCGCTCCGCGCCCTGATCGCAGCCCGGTATCCCGATCACGGGGTCATCGGCGAGGAATATGGCGAGGACCGGCCGGAGGCCGACCACGTCTGGATCCTGGACCCCATCGACGGGACGCGCGCCTTCATCGCCGGCCTGCCGCTCTGGACCAATCTGATCGCCCTGCGCGTCGAAGGCCGGCCTGGCATCGGGGTGATCGGTCAGCCCTATCTGGATGAAATCTTCCTCGGCGGCCCGTCCGGTTCCCGTCTGCTAAAGGGCGGGACGGAGACGCCGCTGGCTGTTCGGGCCTGCCCGCGCCTGACGGACGCCGTGATCGCCACCACCGACCCCGACCTGTTCACCGGCGCCGAACTGGGGGCCTGGCGCCAGGTGCGGGCCGCCGCCCGACTGGCCCGGCTGGGCTGCGACGCCTATGCCTATGCCATGCTGGCTGCGGGCCGGATCGATCTCGTGGCCGAGAGCGGACTCAAGGTCTGGGACTGGTCAGCCCTGGTCCCCGTGATCGAGGCGGCCGGCGGCGAGGTCACCAACTGGCGCGGCGACACACCGGACGGCAGCGGTCAGATCCTGGCCGTGGGCGACGTCGGGATCCGGGATCAGGCGCTGGTTACGCTGAGACGGGCCAGCCTCTGATCAGGCCGCTTCAGTCGGCCGGGAGCCGCTGACCGGATCGGGCGTGGCCGGCGCCAATACAGGGGACAGGTCCTCCACCGGCGACACATAGGCCCCCATGGCGTCGAACTCCTCAAGGAAGACCCGGCGCATGTCGTCGGCTTCCATGATGACTTCGTGTTTGGCCCCGGCGACCTCGACGTAGCGGCCCCGTCCGAGCCGTTTGGCGGCCCATTTGTTGGTCTGTTTCCAGACCCGGTCATCCTCGGCCGCCTGAACCACAGCAACCGGAATGCGGACGGCCTTCAAGGCCTTGGGCTTGAGCGAGCGTTCGCCGGCGTCGAGGGCAAAGGCCAGCCAGCCCCAGGTGGGCCCGCCGACAGCCAGATGCGGACAGGCGTAAAGCTGTTGCCGCCACTGTTCGTAGCGGCTCTCGTCCGAGGTCAGGGCGTCCTTCTCGAAGGTGTGGTCGAACGGATCGTCGATGTTGTCGAGCACATAGTCCCCGGCCTTGCCGTGGCGCAGGTTCCAGCGGACGGCCAGTTTGACCGACCACATCGACCGCCTGCCGGTGCGGATGCGCAGCATGGGGCTCGACAGGATGGCTCCGGCGAACCGGCTCTCGCCGCCCTGCAGCGTCATCAGGTTCAGCGTGCCGCCCATGGAATGGCCGACCATGACCCAGGGCTTGGGTGCGCGCGTCTCCCAGGTGTCGAGCAGGCGGGCGTAGTCGTCCAGAAACTCCTCGACCGCCCGGGCATGGCCTTTCAGACGATCGGGAAGCAGCCGGGCCGACAGGCCCTGGCCGCGCCAGTCATGGGCGAGAACGCACCAGCCGCGGGCGAGGAAATTGCCGATGACTTCAAAGTATTTCTCGATCGGCTCGGTACGACCGGGGCTGACGATCACAGTGCCGCGCGGCTTGTCTGCCACCAGGGTCGAGGGAGTCCAGAAGGCGGCGCGCAGTCGCAGGCCACCGGCGCCACGGAACCATTCCCCGACGCCGCCCGGAGGCGCGGACGCTCCGGGGACCCCCATCAGGGGCGCATTGGCGGCATAGGCGGCGGCTCGGTTCACTCTGGCTTCCTGAATCTCAAGGTCATGCGGTCGCTCTCACCGATCGCGATGTATTTCGAACGGTCGAAGGTCGGATTCGGCGGCGACCCGCGCGGTGCCGTCAATCCCATGGGAGGCAGGGTTTCGACGCCGAAGGGATGATCCTTGGTATCCCTTTCATTCGCGTTGATTTCCGAGGCGGCAACAAAGGCGAAGCCGGCTTCGGCCGCCAGCTGTTTCACGAATGCTTCCTGGACGTAGCCGTTCGCGGCGGCCGGGTCCTGGTCCTCTTCCGGGCCGAGCCGGTGCTGTTCGATCCCCAGAACGCCGCCCGGACGCAGGGCGGCATAGGCGTCGGCAAAGGCCTTCTCGGCGATGCCTGCCGCCATCCAGGCGTGAATGCTGCGCATGAACAGGACCAGGTCGGCCGTGCCCGCCAGGGTCACCGGCCCCGAGGTCGGTCCGAACGCCGAAAGCTCGATCTCGCCATAAAGGCGGCGGTCGTTGGTGAACCGCTGCTCGAAGGCGGCCATCAGCGCCACCTGGGACGGATCTGCGCCGGGGCCGGTCTGGAATCCGGCGGCAACGTATTTGCCCGCGCCCTCGGCGAGGTAGGGAGCGAGGATTTCCGTCCACCAGCCGCTGCCGGGCCAGAACTCAACCACGGTCATACGGGGTTGGAGGCCGAAGAAGCGCAGGGTCTCCATCGGATGACGGGCGGCGTCGCGGATCTTGTCCTGGGCCCGCCAGGGACCCGCGACGGCCCATTCCAGCGATCCCTGGGGCGGGCCGTCGGGTGTGGGGGGCGGCTCGGCGGTTTTTTCCCGACGACCGCAGGCGGCGAGACCGGTCAGCGTCAAGGCCGTTGCGCCGGAGAGTAATCCCCGGCGCGACAGCGACAGCCGCCAATCCTGTCTCGAATTGCTCATCCAGTTCCCCTGGAGGCCGATACTGCACATTTCAGACCAGCCGACCGAGGGCTGGGCTTAACCGTGTTCCCGGGCCCGGTCAAAACGGTTCACAACCGGGTCAGACATCAGCCGGGTTTGCGGAATCGCAGGGTCATCCGGTCGCTTTCGCCAATGGCGTCATACTCGGCGCGTTCCGCAGCGGTCAGAGGCGTGGGCCGGTCGGTGGCATTGTTGGCGCGGGGGGCGCTGGTGCGAACCGGCGGCAGGGTCCAGACGCCGAAGGGATGGTCACGATCATCCCGGGGATTGGCGTTCAACTCGCTGCGGGCCTCGAGCACGAAACCGGCGGCCTGGGCGGCGCGAATGACGTAGCTTTCCGGCATATAGCCGGTGGGCGCGGTGACATCGGGGTTGAGGCCGTCGACGCTGCGGTGTTGTTCGACCGCCAGCACACCGCCGGGCTTCAGAGCCTTGAAGAAGGCCGCAAGAAAGGCATCGGTCCGGCCGGCGCGATGCCAGTTGTGAAAGGCGCGGGCGACCAGGACCATGTCGGCCGTGCCGTCGGCGATACCCATGCCGTCCTGCGGGCGATTGACGGCCACATAGGTTCCGCCCGTGGCTTCGGCATAGGGCTGCAGGATGGCGCTCCACCAGCCGCCCGCACCCGGCTGGATTTCGACGATGGTCGAACCCGGGGTCAGGCCCCAGAAGGTCAGGGTCTCGAACGGGTGGCGATAGACGTCCCGGGCGACGTCGGCGGCCGGACGCGCGGCCGAGCCGATGGCAGCCTGCAGGGCCGCATCTTCCTGCAGCACGGGCGGCGTCATGGCCGCGCGCCGGACCGTGCGCTGGGCCTGGGTTTCGTCGAGCGTCGGCATGGTCGGCAGGGTCTGGGCGGCGGCCAGGGCCGGCAGGGCCAGCGCGGTCGTCACGGCAAGGGCGAGCAGTCGCATGGGGGTCTCCTGAGCGAATAGCCGCGAACCCTAAGGCCTTCGGGGCCGGGGGCAAGCCATGACCGGCCGACGGCGACAGATTGGCGCGGAGGCACCGCCCCCTTGACGGTTTCGCGCGGCTTCCCACATCGGATCCGAGGCCGCCGATTTCGGGGCTTCCAGACCGGACGGGGCCGATCAACGGGCTGACCGGACTGAACTCCCACCGCCGGTCCGGGCATCAAACCGCGGGACCGGTTCAACCTTGCTGATCCCCAGGAGGATGACCCATGCGTACCTATGATTTCACCCCGCTGTACCGTTCCGCCGTCGGCTTCGACCGTCTGGCCGGACTGCTGGAAACCGCGGCCGCAACCCGCCAGGAAAACGGCTGGCCGCCCTACAATATCGAGACCACAGGCGAGAACGCCTATCGGATCGAGATCGCCGTCGCCGGCTTCAGGCCCGATGAACTGACCCTCGAAGTCAAGGAAAACCTGCTCACCGTCACCGGCCGCAAGACGGCCAATGACGATGCCGGTGCCCAGCGGACCTATCTGCATCGGGGTCTGGCCGAGCGCGATTTCGAGCGCCGCTTCCAGCTGGCCGACTATGTGATGGTGACGCGTGCCGACCTGGCCGATGGTCTGCTGTCGGTCGAGCTGGCCCGCGAACTGCCCGAGGCGCTGAAGCCGCGCCGTATCGAGATCGGCGTTCCCGCACCGGCCAAGCCGCTGATCGAGACCGGGAAGCGCAAGGCGGCGTGACCCGGACCGGTCCGGCCTGAGGCAAGCAGCCTCAGCGAGGCCGGCGCAGCGGTCGATTGAGGAGGGGGCGGCGTCCGCGTCGCCCCTTTTTCATGGCCGCTTCAGGCGACCATGTCGTCCGGAATCCGGATCACCTGTCGCTGCTCGGCGGTCAACGATTCAGGGTCAATCCGGGCCCCCGAGACGTCTGCGCCGTCGAGCCGGGCTGCGTCGAGAGTGGCACCTTCCAGTCGGGCGAAGCGCAGGATGGCCTCTACGAGCTTGGCCGGCATAAACCGGTCCTTGCTGATCGCAAGAGCCCCGAGATTGGCACCGCGCAGATCAGCCCTGTTGAGCAGGGCCCCGTTCAGACGTACCCCCCGAAGGTCCGCGCCGCGCAGATCGCAGCCACGCAGGTCTGCCCCTTCCAGACCGGCCCCCTGGAGGCTGGCCCCCTTGAGATCCATGCCGGCGAAACAGGCGTGTCTGGCGCTCAGGCCCGGCAGCTTCAGGTCCTTCAACCGGTCGCCGAGAGGACGCAAATCCTCGCCGTCAAACACCGCAGGTTCACCGAACACGCCACTGCTTTCCGTCCAGGCGTTTGCGTCGAGCGCTTTTTCCGCCAGAACCTCGGCGCGGGCCAGCGCCTCGTCACCCGGACTGCGCAGGACGCCGGTCAGGTCGGCCCCCCTGGTATCGGCAAGCTCCAGGGTCACGCCGGTCAGGATCGCCCCTGTCAAGCGAGCCCCCTCGAGATTGCAGCGATCTACCGAGGCGTTTTCCATCATGGCGCCGGTCAGGATGGCGTCCTTGAGATTGGCCCGGTTCAGATTGGCACCGCCCAGGGAACAGTCGGTGAAGTCCGCCTTCTTCGCGTTGATTCCGTCCATCTGGCCGCCGTCAAGGGTCGCGCCCGTGAAGGTCGCGCCATCAGCGGTGCCCTGTCGCTTCTCATGCCTCACCGCCGTCAGGCCCCGGGTGGCGTGCGGTATGGCGATTATGCCCTCACGAAAATCGGCACGGGTAAGGTCGGCATTGGTCAGATTGGCACCGCGCAGGCATGCCCCGCGCAGGTCAGCCCTCACCAGCTCGGCACCGGTGAAGTCGGCTCCCCTCAGATCGGCGCAGAACAGCACGGCACCGTTCATACAGGCCCCCGCCAGCCTGGCGTCTTCCAGCGAACAGCCGCTGAAATCAGCCTCGGCCAGATTGCGGCCCGACAGGTTCAGCCCGCTGAGATCCAAGAATTTCAGCATGAGGCGGCGGCCGCCGGGACGACCGTCGGCCAGACACTCATGTGCCGCGATGAGGACGTCCAGCTCACCCTGTGACAAACGCCGTCGAACCAGGTTCATGCGACAGGGTCCGTGATCTCGAGGCCGCTCGGCCCCATCGGGATTGCATCGGCCGCATCGGTCCGCCTCGGAAGGTCGGGCCTTACGCCTGCGGCGTCCCGTTCACTCCGTTTGATGCGCCTTTCGGCGGCGGGAACATCAGACCTCGACATCGTCCCGATATGGCACGCCGGCACTTAAGGAAGCGTGTGTGAGGCAGGACGGACGAGGGACGGGGGTTGATGACGGGCCGACGGGATCAGGCTGTCAGCAGCCCCTGGGCCCCGAGTGCGTCCGCCAGTTCGCCGGGGCTGACCCAGACGCGGGTGTAGCCTGCCTCGCCGAGGCGTTTCAGTTCGGTGGTAAGGTCGGCCTTGGCCGAGGCGGCGAACCGGGCATCAAAGCCCACGCCGTCGGCGCTGACCCGGATCATCGGGCGGCCGGTCTCGACCCGGTGCAGATAGCCCTCGTAGAGGACCGCCGCCTCCTCTGCGAGCAGGCCCGTCTCGACCTGCAGTCCGGCCTTCCTGAGGCGTTCCACGCCCCGCCCGGCGGCAAACGGCGAAGGATCGACGGCGGCCACGACAACGCGACTGACCCCTGCATCCATCAGGAAATGGGAACAGGAGGTGCGGCCCGAGGAGCGCGCACCGCAGGGCTCCATGGTCACATAGGCGGTAGCGCCGCGCGCCCGGTCCCCGGCGGCGGGCGCAGCCTGTTCCTCGGCATGGGGACGGCCGCCGGGGGCCGTGGCGGCCTCGGAGACGACCTCGCCATCCTTGACGATGACACAGCCGACCGCCGGATTGGGCCAGGTCTGGCCCATCCGGTCCCGGGCCAGGGCGATCGCCCGGCCCATGAAGCGGATGTCGTCGGAGGCCTGCTGCGGCGTCATCATGCGCGGGCTCCGATCGACGGGAGCTCGGTCGCTCGCGCCGCATCCAGATAGCGGGCCGCGACAGGCCGGAGTGCAGCGTCAAGATCGATCTCCAGCGGGTTTCCGGTGGGAATCTCGACCGCGACGATCCGGTCGTCCGGAACGGCGAACAGATGTTTGACGATGGCACGCAGGGAGTTGCCGTGTGCGGCGATCAGCACATCCTCGCCGGCCTTGAGCCGCGGGACGATCGCTTCGTCCCAGTAGGGCAGGACGCGGTCGAGCGTGGTCTTGAGGCTTTCGGTGTCCGGGATGGCCTGCCCGGCATAGCGCGGGTCGCCGGCGAAATCCCACTCGCCGCCGGGTGCCAGAGGCGGGGGCGGAATGTCGTAGCTGCGGCGCCAGATCAGGACCTGGGCCTCACCATGCGTCGCCGTCGTCTCGGCCTTGTTCAGGCCCGTCAGGCCGCCGTAGTGGCGCTCGTTCAGGCGCCAGTCGTGGATGACCGGAACATCTCTGAGACCGGCAGAGTCGAGGGCCAGGGCCCCCGTGCGCGTCGCCCGCTTCAGCACCGAGGTGAACATGACCGAAGGCCGGAAGCCTGCCGCGGCGATCTGTTCGCCGGCGCGCCGGGCCTGGGCCTCGCCCTCAGCGGTGAGGTCGACGTCAACCCAGCCGGTAAAGCGGTTGTCGAGATTCCATTGGCTCTGGCCGTGGCGCAGCAGGATCAGGCGGGGCATTGAAATCTCCGGACGGTCTGGTCCGGGGGGGTAGGACCGGCGGTGCCGTGGGTCAAGACAAGGGTCTGACGGTCCGGCCTCGCAGCCTTGCCGGACACAGCGCGTTGTTGTCCGCGTGACCCCCTGTGCCCTATAGCCAAGCTGAAACCCAGCCCCTCCCCCAAGGTTCCCGATGCAAAAGCCCCGCTCCGACCTGCGTCCCAACACGGTCGCGTATGAGACGACACCGCTGGTCAAGGCCACGGGGTTCCGGGAGTATGACGCGCGCTGGATCCTGGAGAAGGAGATCAACCTGCTGGGCATCCAGGCCCTCGGTCTGGGGCTGGCGACCTATGTGCATGAGATCGGCCAGCGGCCCCGGATCGTGGTCGGCCATGACTTCCGCGCCTATTCGCTGAGCGTGAAACAGGCGCTGACCCTCGGTCTGCTGGAAGGCGGGATGGAGGTGCTGGACATCGGCCTGGCCCTCTCGCCGACCGCCTATTTCGCCCAGTTTGCCCTCGACGCACCCTGCGTGGCCATGGTCACCGCCAGCCACAATGAGAACGGCTGGACCGGGGTGAAGATGGGGGCCCATCCGCCCCTGACCTTCGGCCCCGACGAGATAGGCCGGCTCAAGGACATCGTCCTCAACGGCGAGGGCGTGGCCCGTCCGGGCGGCGCCCTGACCCGCATCGACGGCTTCCGCGAACGCTATCTCGAAGAGATCACCGCCGGGGTGAAACTGAGCCGGCCGATCAAGGTCGTGGCGGCGAGCGGCAACGGCACCGCCGGAGCCTTCGCGCCGGAGGCGCTGCGCCGGATGGGGGCCAAGGTTATCGAGATGGACACGGACCTCGACTGGACCTTCCCCAAATACAATCCGAACCCGGAAGATCACGCAATGTTGATGCAGATGGCTGCCCGGGTGCGCGAGACCGGGGCCGATCTGGCCCTCGGCTTCGACGGCGACGGCGACCGCTGTGGCGTGGTGGATGATACGGGCGAGGAGATCTATGCCGACAAGATCGGCCTGATGCTGGGTCGGGACCTGTCGGCCCTGCACGCCAACGCCACCTTCGTCGTCGATGTGAAATCGACCGGCCTGTACAAGACCGATGCGGTGCTGAAATCGAACGGGGCCGAGGTCGTCTACTGGAAGACCGGCCACAGCTATATCAAGCGCAAGACCGCTGAACTGGGGGCGCTCGCCGGGTTCGAGAAGTCTGGGCATTTCTTCTTCAATGCACCGCTGGGCCGGGGCTATGACGACGGCATCGTCGCCGCCGGGGCCATCCTGGCCATGTTGGACCGCAATCCCGGGAAAAAGCTGTCGCAGCTGAAGGCGGCCCTGCCTGACGCCTGGACCTCCATGACCATGTCGCCGCATTGCGACGACGAGCTGAAATACGGGGTTCTGGAGCGGATCGTGGCCGAATATCAGGCCCTGGCCGACGCCGGCGGCTCGATCCTGGGCCGGAAGATCGTCGAGACCATCACCGTCAATGGCGTCCGGGTGCATCTGGAGGACGGATCCTGGGTGCTGGTCCGGGCCTCCTCCAACAAGCCGGAGCTGGTGGTGGTGGTCGAGAGCATGCGCTCCGAGGCGGACATGCGCGCACTGTTCCGTGATGAGGTGAAGCCAAGGCTGGCGAAATACACCGAGATCGGGGCCTATAATCAGGAACTCTGAGCCTGACCGGAGACGGAGCGTGTCCAACGACGGCAAGCGGGTGGCGATCGTGGGCGGCGGGTTTTCCGGTGCCATGCTGGCCGCAAGGCTGGCGGAACGGGGTGTCGCCTCCAGCCTGATCGAGCGGACCGGGACCTTCGGGCCGGGACTGGCCTATGCCACGCCATTCGACGGTAATCTGCTCAACGTCCGTTCGGGCCGAATGGGCGCGGTGCACGGACGGGCGGACGATTTCGTGCGCTGGCTCGAAACCCGCCATCCAAGCCACGCCGACCCCGAGGGCTTTGCACCCCGCCGGCTGTATGGCCTCTATGTGCAGGACCGGCTGGCGGCGGCCGAGGCCGCGCACCCCGGTCGGATCGAGCGCGTGACCGGCGAGGCCGCCGCGATCGACGGCACGCGGGTTCGGCTGGCGGACGGCCGGACGGTCGAGGCCGGGGCTGTGGTTCTGGCTACGGGCAACCCGGTCCCGCGAGCCGCCGGTTCCGGCGCGCGCATCATCAGCAACCCCTGGGCCGCGGGGGCACTGGAGCCCATCGGGGCGCAGGATGACGTCGTCCTGATCGGTGCGGGCCTGACCATGGTCGACATGGTCCTCTGGCTGTCCGCGCAGGGCTGGACCGGACGGGCGACGGCCCTGTCACGACACGGGCTCAAGCCCCGGGCGCACGGGGTGACGGCTGATGCGCCCCTGCCCCCGACCGCTGCCCTGACCGCGGGTGCCGCGTCGCAGCGGCTGGCTGAGGCCCGGCGACTGGCGCGGGACGGTGACTGGCGCGGGGTGATGGAGGGGCTGCGGCCGATCACCCATGACCTCTGGGTCGGGGCCGATACGGCAACGCGCGCGCGCTGGCTGCGCCATCTGCGACCCTGGTGGGATGTGCACCGTCACCGGATCGCCGCTCCGGTCGCGGCCGAACTGGCTGCACTGGAGGCCGAAGGCCGGTTGCGGATCGTCGCCGGCCGGGTCCGCCGGATCGAGGCAACGGCCGAGGGCGTAGCAGTGGACTGGAATCCCCGGCAGGGCGGGGAACAGCCACCCCTTTGCGGGGGCTGGCTGATCGACTGTTCGGGCCCGGCCCATGACACGGCAGCCGACCCCCTGTTCGGCCCCCTGATCGCCGCCGGTCGGGCGCGGCTCGATCCGCTGCGGCTGGGTCTGGACCTCGATCAGGACGGGCGGGTGCGGGGCGCCGACGGCCAGTCCGACCCGCGCCTGTCCGTGCTGGGCCCGCCGGCGCGGGCGGCCTTCTGGGAGACCATCGCCGTGCCGGATATCCGGCAACGGATCGAGGGGCTGGCCGACCGCCTGTCGGATCTTCAGGCCAGCGCCAGCAGATAGATCAGGCCCAGCGCCAGACCGAGCAGCGCCAGCAGCGACAGGACCACCACCGAGGCGATGCGGACGCCGGACCGGGCCACAGCCCGGGCATCGGTGCTGAGCCCTAGGGCGGCCATCGACAGGATGGTCAGAACCTTGGCCGAGTCGGCCAGGGCGGGCAGAAGTTCGGGGGGTATCAGGTTCATCGACCGGGCGGCCATCAGCAGCAGAAAGCCGATGATGAACCATGGGACCAGCTGCCGGATGGCCAGGCCACGCACCGGCGACGTCCGTTCCAGGCGGCTGTCGCGGCCACGGCGGCGAAGGGCGGTGACGATCGCCAGACACAGACAGACCGGCCCCAGCATCAGCACCCGGACCAGTTTGATCAGGGTGCCGGCCTGGTTGGCCACAGCCCCCACGGGCAGGGTGGCGGCCACCACCTGGGGCACGGCATAGACGGTCAGGCCGGCGAGCACGCCGTAGCGGACGTCCGAGAGCTGCAGGGCTGCACCGAGCAGTGGCAAAAGAAGCACCACCGCAATCCCGAGGACCGCCGTAAAGGCAATGGCCGCCGAGACGTCTTCGGCGTCAGCATCAATCACCGGGGCGACGGCGGCGATGGCGGAGTTGCCGCAGATGGCGTTTCCGCAGGCGATCAGGACCGCCATCCGGCGCGGCAGCCGAAGCAGACGGCCGATGCCGTAGCTGACGGCCAGGGCGAGGACGACGACCACCGCCGTGCCCGCCAGCAGGCCGGGGCCGATGGCGATCACGGTCGCGGCGCTGACCGAGGCACCGAGCAGCACCACAGCCATCTCCAGCAGGCTGCGGGCGCTGAACTCGATACCTGGAAGGATCGCGGCCGGGGGCGTCCAGACACTGCGGATCGCGGCGCCGATCAGGATGGACAGTACGATGGCGTCGATCCACCCCCGCCCGAACAGCCGCACCTCCAGCGCCTGTACAGCCACCGCCACCAGGGCGACCGCGACACAGGCGAGCAGGCCGGGAATCAGGCCGGGGATAAGGGCGAGAACGCCGGGACGGCGGGCGGGAATCATGGAGGGAGACTGCGCCGGTCCGGCGGCGGGTTCCATCGGAGAGTTGACGGCCCCTACCCCGCCGCCTTCACCGCCGCGGCCACATCCGAGACCACCGACTTGACCAGTTTGGCATCGTCGCCCTCGGCCATGACGCGGATCAGCTTTTCCGTGCCCGACGGGCGCACCAGCAGCCGGCCCACGCCCGCGAGCCGGGCCTCGGCGTCGGCGATAGCGGCCTTGACCCCGGCGGTCTCCAGCGGCTTGCCGGAGGTGTAGCGGACATTTTCCAGCTTCTGCGGCACGGTTTCGAACTGGCGGGCCAGTTCGCTCATTGGCTTGCCGCTCTCGACGAGCACGGCCAGCACCTGCAGGGCCGACATCAGACCGTCGCCGGTGGTGGCGTGGTCGTGCAGGATGATGTGGCCGGACTGTTCGCCGCCGAGGTTGAAGCCACCCTCGCGCATCCGTTCCATCACGTAGCGGTCGCCGACCTTGGTCCGCTCCAGCGACAGGTCATGGCTGTTCAACAGCCGCTCGAGCCCGAGGTTGGACATGACGGTGGCGACGACGCCGCCGCCCTTGAGCATGCCACGTTTGGCCCAGTCCAGGGCGACCAGGGCCATGATCTGGTCGCCGTCGACGACCTGGCCCTTCTCGTCACAGATGATGACCCGGTCGGCGTCGCCGTCGAGGGCGATACCGATGTCGGCGCGGTAGCGTTTGACCGCCTCGGCAAGGGTTTCGGGATGGGTCGAGCCGCAGTCGGCATTGATATTCAGGCCGTTGGGCTCGACGCCCACGGCGCAGACCTCGGCCCCCAGCTCATAGAGGGTGGTCGGGGCGACCCGGTATCCCGCGCCGTTGGCGCAGTCGATTGCCACGCGCAGCCCCTGGAGGCTGAGCCCCTTGGGGAAGCTGGCCTTGGCGATCTCGACATAGCGGGCCTGGGAATCGTCGATGCGCTTGACCCGGCCCAGCGCGTCGGGCGGCGCCAGATCGGCATCAAGCGCCTGATCCATCATCGATTCGATCTTCAACTCGACGGCGTCCGAAAGTTTGTAGCCGTCGGGGCCAAACAGTTTGATGCCGTTGTCGAGGAAGGAGTTGTGCGAGGCCGAGATCATCACCCCGATGTCGGCGCGCATCGACCGGGTCATCATGGCCACGCCCGGGGTCGGCAGGGGACCGAAGGTGCGCACGTCCATACCCGCCGAGGTAAAGCCCGCAACCAGCGCCGGCTCGATCATGTAGCCGGACAGGCGGGTGTCCTTGCCGATGACCGCCAGATGGCGGCGGTTGTCAGCGGACATGAACAGGCGACCGGCCGCAAGACCGACCCGCAGGGCCACTTCCGGCGTCATCGGATGGGTGTTGGCCCGGCCACGAATGCCGTCGGTACCGAAATAGCGTCTCTCGCCCAAGCGTCGTCTTCCTTGCGTGGCGCGGCGCAGAAATCTTGCGAAACCGCTTTTTAGGTGCAATCCCGGCCGCCCGTCGCCTAAACCGGCGCCTGACATCCAGGGTCCGCTTAGACCGTTACCCGCCCGCGCGCAAAGCGCGGGAATCCAGATTTTTTGAAGGTCCAATCCATGTGCGGCATCATCGGCGTGACCGGGACAGGCCCGGCGGTTCCCCGGTTGATCGACAGCCTGAAGCGGCTGGAATACCGGGGCTATGATTCCGCCGGTGTCGCCGCCCTGGTCGACGGGCGCATCGAACGTCGCCGGGCCAAGGGCAAGATCCGGGAACTGGAAGCCGTGCTGCTGGCCGAGCCCCTGTCATCGACCATCGGCATCGGTCACACCCGCTGGGCCACCCACGGGGCTCCGACCACCGCCAATGCCCATCCGCACAAGGCGGGCCGCGTTGTGCTGGTCCATAACGGCATCATCGAGAATTTCGCCGAGCTGAAGGCCGAACTGACGGCCGAGGGCCACGTCTTCGAAAGCCAGACCGACACCGAGGTGGTGGCCCATGCGCTGGATCGGGCCCTGGAAACGGCCAATGACCCCATGGTCGCCTTCAAGAACGTGCTGGACCGGCTGACCGGCGCCTATGCCCTGGCGGTGCTGATCGAGGGCGAGGACGGCCTGATCCTGGGGGCCCGCCGCGGCAGTCCGCTGGTGGTCGGTTGGGGAGAGGGCGAGATGTATCTCGGCTCGGACGCCCTGGCCGTCGGCCCCTTCACCCAGAAGATCTCCTATCTGGAAGAGGGCGACTATGTCGGGATCGACCGCAACGGCGCGCGGATGTTCGATGTCGACGGTCACGCCGTCGAACGTCCGGTCGTCCAGGTCTCGGCCTCGTCCGCCCTGGTCGAGAAGGGCGAGTACCGCCACTTCATGGAGAAGGAGATTCATGAACAGCCGGATAGCGTCCAGCACACGCTGTCCCACTACCTCGACTTCGTGAACGGCAAGGCCAAGACGGATTCCGCCGATTTCGCCGCCATAGACCGGCTGCAGATCATTGCCTGCGGGACGGCCTTCTATGCCGGCCAGATCGGGCGCTATGCCTTCGAGAAGCTGGCCAACCTGCCCTGCGACGTCGAGATCGCGTCCGAGTTCCGCTATCGCCAGCCGGCCCTGACGCCGGGCACCCTGGCCGTCGCGGTCAGCCAGTCAGGCGAGACCGCCGACACCCTGGCCAGCCTGTCGTGGTGCAAGACGAAGGGGCTGCGTACCGCCGCCCTCGTCAATGTCCATTCCTCGTCCATGGCGCGCGAGGCCGAGACCCTGTGGCCGACCCATGCCGGGCCGGAAATCGGGGTCGCCTCGACCAAGGCCTTTACGGCCCAGGTCGCCGCCCTGCTGGCCCTGGCCGTGGCTGCCGGTGTGCAGCGCGGGGTGATCGACGCCGCGCGGGAGGCCGAACTGGTCAAGGCCCTGTTCGAGGCCCCGCGCCTGATCGCCGAGGCCATGCGGATGGAGGACGACCTCAAGGCCGTCGCCCATGACATCGCCAAGGCTACCGACGTCCTGTTCCTCGGTCGCGGGGCGATGTTCCCCCTGGCCATGGAGGGGGCGCTGAAGCTCAAGGAGATCAGCTATATCCACGCCGAGGGCTATGCCGCCGGCGAGCTGAAGCACGGGCCGATCGCCCTGGTCGATGAATTCACCCCGATCGTCGCCCTGGCCCCGCTGGACGAGGTGTTTGAAAAGACCGCCTCCAACCTGCAGGAAGTGGCCGCGCGCGGGGGACCTGTGATCATGATCGCACCGAAGTCCGCCCCCGATCCGCACGGCGCCGGCATCCGCCGGGTGGACGCGCCCGAGTGCCACTCGCTGATCGCACCGCTGATCTACGCCATACCGGTACAGCTGCTCGCCTATTTCACGGCGGTGCAGAAGGGCACGGACGTGGACCAGCCGCGCAATCTGGCCAAGTCGGTGACGGTGGAGTGATCGCATCCGTGCCCGGATGCATTAGGCTGCCTCTCCTCGCTGTTCAGGATATCGAATGACCGCTTCCACCCGCCGCCTCCGCAAGGCCGTCCTGCCCGTCGCCGGTCTGGGCACCCGCGTCCTGCCCGGAACCAAGACCACGCCCAAGGAGCTGCTGAACGTCGTCGACCGGCCGATCCTCAGCTACATCGTCGAAGAGGCGCGCGAGGCCGGGATCGAGCATATCGTCTTCGTTACCGGCCGCTCCAAGGGAGCCATCGAGGACTATTTCGATCACCAGATCGAGCTGGAAGCCCAGCTGCTGGCCAAGGGCAAGACCGATATCCTCGAGATGATGAACGCCGAACTGGCCAGCGCCGGCGAGATGAGCTTCACCCGCCAGATGCAGCCTCTCGGCCTCGGCCACGCCGTCTGGTGCGCCCGTGACATTATCGGCGACGAGCCGTTCGCTGTCCTGCTGCCCGATGTGATCGTGGATTCCCGGCCGGGTGCCCTGAAACAGCTGGCCGATGTCTATGCCCGGGTCGGCGGCAATGTGATCGGCGTCGAGGCCGTTTCGGAGAGCGAGACCCACAAATACGGCATCGTCGATCCGGTGAACCGGGAAGGCCGCCAAATCCACATGCGCGGGATGGTCGAAAAGCCGCCCCAAGGCGAGGCGCCGTCCAATCTTTCGATCTCGGGTCGCTATATCCTGCAGCCGGAAATCTTCGGCATCCTGGAGAACCAGCCACGCGGCGCCGGCGGTGAAATCCAGCTGACCGACGGCATGGCGCGGCTGATGCAGGACCAGACCTTCACGGCGGTCGAATACGAGGGTGTGACCCACGACTGCGGCGACAAGATCGGTCTGCTGCGGGCCAATGTGGCCCTGGCCCTGAAGCGACCGGACCTCGGTGATGCGGCGCGCGCGGCCATAGCCGCGCTGCTGTAGGTCAGCCGCCGCTGGTCAGGCGCGAGGCACCGCCGGTGATGCGACAGACATTGTCGGTCTGGGGCCGGCCGCTCTGCTGGCCATTGGGGACGAGGATGCCGCCGCGGGCTTCGCAGCTGTCGGACAGCTCGCGCAGTTCATCGACATAGGTCCCCGATCCCGCGGTCGTGGCGCAGGCGGAGAGAACGAGCAGAAGGCTGGCGGGTACGGCGAGGTTCAGAGGACGCATGGCAGGGTCTCCTTGCGATGGGTTCCCTATCTAAACCCCTGAAGCCGCATTCGATCAACCGCCTCGATCAGACGCGCGAGATCCTCGGGAGTCGACAGGCGGTGGTCGCCACCCTCGATCAGGTCCAGCCGGACGTCTCCACCCGTCAGCCGTTCGACAAGGGCCGTGGCATGACTCCAGGGCACCACATCATCGGCCCTGCCCTGAAGGATATGGACCGGCGCTGCGATGGGCAGGGGGGCGTCCAGCAGAAGCCAGTCACGGCCGTCCTCGAACAGGCCGCGGGTCAGGATATACTCGCCGTGACCCGCCTCGACGATCCGGACCTCACCGTCACGCAGGATGGCGTGACGCTCATGGTCAGCCAGACCGGGCCACATCAGCCGTTCGGTGAAGTCCTGGGCCGGGTTGACCAGCACCAGCCCGGCCATCCGCCCGGGCCGCGCCAGCGCCGCCAGCAGGGCGACCCAGCCGCCCATGGAAGAGCCGACCAGAACCACCGGCCCCTTGAGGCTGTCGATCATCTGGATCGCATCCTCTCGCCAGCGTCCGATCGTAGCCTTGCGCCAGTCACCCGACGACCGGCCGTGCGCGAAATGGTCATAACGGACATAGTCCCAGCTGCGTTCACGCGCTGCAGCATCCAGGGCCAGGGCCTTGGTTCCCTCCATGTCGGAGCGGAAGCCGCCGATCCAGACCACGGTCGGACCGTCGCCCTCGACCCGGCGATACGCCAGGGTTTCACCACCCCGGCAGATCAGATGCTGGATGTCATCCAATCGCGGCTCCTCTCGCGAAAGTCGTCACGGACTGATAGCGAACCCGGGAAAGCGAAGCGAAGGCCAAAACCGCGTGACCGATACCAAGACCGCCAGGAACGTCCTGTTCGTCACATCTAACCGCATCGGCGACTGCGTCATATCCTCCGGCGTGATCCGCGAAATAGCGCGCCAGGTGCCCGGTGCCCGGATCACGGTGGCCTGCGGTCGGCCGCCGGCCCCCTTCTTCCGGTCCGCACCGGACGTCGAGCGGGTCATCATCCTCGACAAGAAAAAGCTGGCCGGACACTGGTTCGATCTGTGGGGCCAGGTCGTGGGCACGCGCTGGGACCTGGTCATCGACATCCGGGGCTCGGCCCTGAGCTGGCTGATCCCGGCAAGGCGGCGCGTGGTCTACAATCGCGGCTGGGAAACCGGCCTGCGCAAGGTCGAGATGGTATCGAGGATGATGGGCGCGCCGGCCCCGCTGGATCCCGAAATCTTCCTCGACGCCCGGGCCGTCGCTGACCGGCAGGCGGTGCTCGATCCGCAACTGGCGGGGGGGAGCGGTCCCGGCCGGATCATCGCCCTGGCGCCGATCGCCCACCAGCCCGGCAAGAGCTGGCCGGCCGAGCGCTGGGGCGAACTGGTCGAGAGGCTCAAGGCGGAACCCCGGTTCGACGGCTGGCGCTTCATGGCCGTCGGTGGCCCCGGCGACAGGCCGCCCGCGACCCCGGCACTGGAGGCCGCAGGGCCGCGCGGAATCGACTTCGTCGGCAAGGGCGACATCCTGGCCTCGGCCGCGGCGATCGACGCCGCAGACCTGTTCGTCGGCAATGATTCGGGCCTGATGCATGTCGCCGCCGCCCTGGGCCGGCCGACGCTGGGCCTGTTCGGTCCGACACAGTGGTGGCTGTACGGCCCCTGGGGTCCGCGGACCCTCATCGCCGCCTCCAATGAGACCCGCGGCGAGTTCGCGCCCATCGAGGCGCTGACGGTCGACCGTGTCTTTGAGGCCGTCCTTGACCTGCACGACACCTGGATCAGCGACCGCGCGCCGCTCAAACCTTGAAGACGGGGGCTTTCGCGGTCATATAGGCCCTGTAGGGGAAGGCCGCGATCCGTCGCGCGCTCATCCTCGCCATAACTCCGCCTCCTCATCCACACAAGGAACCGACGCTCATTCGCCGTCCGATGAACCAGCCGCCCGTCAAGGACGGGCCGCCCATGAACCACGATATCCGCGCACCGCGCGTTCTGCTCATCGATCAGAACGGCGAGAAACAGGGCGTCATGCCGACGTCAGCCGCGCTGGAAGCCGCCGAAGAGGCCGGCATGGATCTGGTTCAGATCGTCTCCACGTCCGAGCCGCCGGTCTGCAAAATTCTCGACTACGGCAAATTCCGCTTCCAGGAGCAGAAGAAGAAGGCCGAGGCGCGCAAGCGTCAGAAGGTCGTCGAGCTGAAAGAGATCAAACTCCGCCCCAACATCGACACCCACGACTATGAGGTGAAGGCCAAGGCCATGCACCGCTTCTTCGACGAGGGTGACAAGGTCAAGGTGACCCTGCGCTTCCGCGGCCGCGAAATGGCACACCCGGAACTGGGCATGAAACTGCTCAACAAGGTCCAGGCCGATTTCGAGGATATCGCCAAGGTCGAATACGCCCCGCGTATGGAAGGCCGCCAGATGATCATGATCCTGGCCCCGAAATAGCCGCCGCGCCTTGCAGACGACGGGACGCCCCGACCGGAAACGGCCGGGGCGTTTTCGTTTTCCAGCTTCGCCTTGCGCGCCTGCGCGATCTGGATGACAGAGGGGTCGCCTCCCGCCCGAGTACCGCCCTGTGACGTCAGCCGCCCTGCCCCCGCCCCCCTCGCGATCGGCGCTGTTCGTCCTGTTCGGGGTGGTGTTCATCAATCTGGTGGGCTTCGGCATCGTCATCCCGTTGCTGCCCTTCTATGGCCAGACCCTGGATGCCCCGACGTGGCAGGTGGTGATCATGTTCTCGGCCTATTCGCTGGGCCAGTTCGTCGCCGAGCCCTTCTGGGGCCGGCTGTCCGACCGGATCGGGCGCAAGCCGGTGCTGCTGATCACCATACTGGCCAATGCCGCCGGCTATCTGGCGCTCGCCTTCGTGCCCAATATCTGGCTGGCGATCGCGGTGCGGCTGTTCACCGGCTTTGGCGCGGGCAATGTCTCGACGGCCCAGGGCTATGTCGCGGACGTCACCCCGCCCGAGCTGCGTGCCGGCCGGATGGGACTGATCGGTGCCGCCTTCGGCCTCGGCTTCATCTTCGGCCCGGCCATCGGCGGCCTGCTGACCCACCCGGAGCTCGGAAAGCTGGGCTATCAGCTGCCGATCTTCACTGCCTCCGGCCTGTGTCTTCTGGCCGCCATCGGGGTCGCCGTCCTGCTGAAGGAAAGTCGGGTCAGGGCGGACCCCGCTGCACCACGCCCGGCCTTCCTCGGCGGGGTGCGGGATGCGGTGGCCAATCCGGTTGTGTCGCGGGTCCTGCTGGTCACCCTGATCTATATGGCCGGGTTTTCCGGCTGGGAATCGACCTTCGGCTTCTGGACCGAGGCCCGCTACGGCTGGACCGCGCGCGAGGTCGGCCTGTGTTTCGTGGTCGTCGGGATCGTCTCGGTGGCCTGTCAGGGCTTTCTGGCCGGCCGGCTGGCGCGCCGGTTCGGTGAGTCCCGTGTGCTGGCGTTCGGCTGCCTGACCTTCGGCACCAGCCTGATGGCCCAGGTCTTCGCCAGCCGACTGTGGCCCGATGCCGACTGGATGGTGCCGGCCATCATGGCGGTGGGAGCCTCGGGCATGGCGATGACCATGCCCAATCTCTCGGCCCTGATCTCACGGTCGGTCGATCCGGATCGCCAGGGCGCCATGCTGGGGCTGAACATGGCCTCAAGCTCGATCGCACGGATCTTTGGTCCGATCATCGCCGGCGCCATCTTCTCGCAGATCGGCCACGACTGGCCCCTGATCATCGGCGCCGCCATGACCATTCCGGCGGCCGTGATGGCCATCAATGCCGGACGGGCGTTCCGGAAGCGGCAGGCGGCTGCCGTCCCGGCCGTCGCGCCATAGACCGAGCCTTGCTTTCCCGCGCCGGCTGGCCTAGAAGCCGCGCCTTCGCGTACCGAACCGCCGGGCTAACAGGCATGCCTGGGCGGTTCTCATCAGGGTTTCCAATCCGACGGCTCCAAGGGCCGAAAGAACCGGTAACCCACTCAAAAAGAGAGTGAAAATGCCCAAACTGAAGACAAAGTCGGGCGCCAAGAAGCGCTTCAAATTCACGGCGACTGGCAAGGTCAAGGCCGGGGTGGCAGGCAAGCGGCACCGCTTGATCAGCCACAACAGCAAATACATCCGCCAGAACCGCGGCACCTCGGTCATGGCCGACGCCGACGCCAAGAAGATCAAATCCTACATGCCGTACGCCTGATCGGCGCGCGCAGTAACGATCTGATTTTCCCTTAGAATTTGAAAGGATAGCGACATGGCTCGCGTCAAACGCGGCGTAGTGTCCCACGCCAGACACAAGAAGGTTCTCAAGCAGGCCAAGGGTTTCTACGGCCGCCGCAAGAACACCATCCGTACCGCCAAGGCCGCCGTCGATCGGGCCGGCCAGTACGCCTACCGCGACCGCCGCAACAAGAAGCGCTCGTTCCGCGCCCTGTGGATCCAGCGCATCAACGCCGCCGCGCGTCTGGAAGGCTTCACCTATTCGCAGTTCATCCACGGCCTCGGCGAGGCCGGCATCGAGCTGGACCGCAAGGTCCTCGCTGCGATGGCCGCTGACGAAGTCGCCTTCAAGGCCGTGGCCGACAAGGTCCGCGAGGCGCTGAAGGCCTGATTTTCCGGCAACGGAAGACGCAAAAGCCCTCCGGCCCACGCCGGGGGGCTTTTTGCTTTGCGCCCCAACCGCTAGACGACTGCACAATGACCGATCTCGCCCAACTCGAACTCGACCTGATCAACGCCATCGGCGACGCCCGGACTGCGGCAGCGGTCGAGGAACTGCGCGTCGCGGCCCTCGGCAAGTCCGGCTCCATCTCCGGCCTGCTCAAGGGGATGGGCGCGCTGAGCCCTGATGAGCGGCGCGAACAGGGACCGGTGATCAACGGCCTGCGCGACCGGGTTTCGGCAGCCCTGGCCGCCCGCAAGGCCGCGCTGGAAGGCGCCGAGCTGGACGCCCGGCTGAAGGCAGAGCACATCGACCTGACCCTGCCCTCACGGCCGCGCCGCGCCGGCTCGGTCCATCCGACCATGCAGGTGATGGACGAGATGATTGCCGTCTTCGCCGACATGGGTTTCGCCGTCGCCGAAGGCCCGGACATCGAGGACGATTTCCACAATTTCACCGCCCTGAATTTCCCGCCCAAACACCCGGCGCGGGAGATGCACGACACCTTCTTCCTGCGCCCCGACCCGGAGACGGGCGAGCGCAAGGTGCTGCGCACCCACACCAGCCCGGTGCAGGTGCGGACCATGATGACCCAGACGCCGCCGATCCGGATCATCGCCCCGGGCCGGACCTTCCGGAAGGACTCGGACGCCACCCACACGCCCATGTTCCATCAGGTCGAGGGGCTGGTGATCGACCGCGACATCCACATGGGCCATCTGAAATGGACGCTGGAGACCTTCGTCGCCCGCTTCTTCGAGGTCGACGGCGTCGACGCCCGCTTCCGGCCGCACCATTTCCCCTTCACCGAACCCTCGGCCGAGATGGACATCCGCTGTGACCGGTCGGGCGGCGCGCTGAAGCTGAACCAAGGCGACAGCTGGATGGAGATCCTCGGCTGCGGCATGGTGCATCCGAACGTGCTGCGGAACTGCGGCATCGATCCGGACGAGTTCCAGGGCTTTGCCTTCGGCATGGGCGTGGATCGCCTGGCCATGCTGAAATACGGCATCCCCGACCTGCGCCCGATGTTCGACGCCGATACCCGGTGGCTGGCCCACTACGGCTTCTCCGCCTTCGCTGCCCCCAATTCCGCCTCTGGCCTGAGCTGATCCCATGACCGAAGACACTGCGAAAATCTCTGCTGCGGAGGCCGCCGGCCGCGCGATGGTGGCGCGCACCCGGTTCGAGAAGGAGGCCGTCTGGCTTCCCGTGCTGGCGGTGAACCACTGGAACACCGGCGAGATGGTGATCGCCGGCAAGACCTTCACCGACTGTGTCATCGAAGGCCCGGCCGTGATGGCGGTGATGAGCGGCACGACCTTCGAGGGCTGCAACATGGGCGCGGCCGCCAATCCGCGGAACCTGCTGCTCAAGCCGCTGGGCGACAGGATCGTCGGCGCGATCGGCATGGCGGACTGCCGCTTCGTGCGCTGCCGGTTCGCCCAGGTGGCCTTCACCGGCGACGACGCCCTGCTGGCCGAGCTCGAAAAGGGAATCGTCGCCGGCAATGCCGCCATGGAAGTGGCCGGGGGCGACGCGGCGTGAAATTCACCCTCTCCTGGCTGAAGGAGCATCTCGACACGGACGCCGACGCCGCGGCCGTGGCCGACGCCATGACCATGGCCGGCCTGGAGGTCGAGGAGGTCCATGATCCGATCGCCGCCCTGGCGCCCTTTACCGTGGCGCGGATCGTCTCGGCCGAACCGCATCCCAATGCCGACCGTCTGCGCGTCTGCCAGGTGGATACGGTGGACGGGCACAAGGAGATCGTCTGCGGCGCGCCCAATGCGCGCGCAGGCCTGACCACCATCTATGCGCCGATCGGTGCCTTCGTTCCCGGACTGGGCGTGACCCTGGTCGAGAAGCCGGTGCGGGGCGTCGTCTCGAACGGCATGCTGTGCTCCGCCTCTGAGCTGGAGCTGGCGGGCGAGAGCGACGGCATCCTCGAACTGGCAGACGACCTGGCTGTGGGAACCCCGGCAGCCGGCGTCTTCGGTGCCGAACCCGTCATCGATTTCGAAGTGACCCCGAACCGGCCCGACTGGCTGGGTGTCGCCGGCATCGCGCGCGATCTGGCGGCGGCCAGTCTGGGTCAGTTGAAGACCCCGTCAATCCTGCCGGTCGCAGGGACCTTCCCTTCGCCGATCACCGTGCGGATCGACGCACCCGAAATGTGTCCGGTGTTCGCCGGACGGCTGATCCGGGGCGTGAAGAACGGCCCCTCGCCCGAGTGGCTGCAGCGTCGGCTGACGGCCATCGGCCTGCGCTCGATCAACCGGCTGGTCGATGTGACCAATCTGGTCGCCTATGACCGTTGCCGGCCCCTGCATGTCTATGATGCGTCCAAGCTGGTCGGCAGCGAGATTGTCGTGCGCGCCGGCCAGGTCGCACCGGCGGCAGGCGAAGCGGAACAGCTGATCGCGCTCGACGGCAAGACCTATAGTGTCGACCCGGCCATGTGCCTGATCGCCGACGAGGGTGGCGAGCGGGCGATCGGCCTTGGCGGCGTCATGGGCGGCGTCTCGACCGGTTGTTCGGACGAGACCACCGATGTCTTCGTCGAATCTGCCTGGTTCGACCCCATTCTGACGGCCCAGACCGGCCGGACGCTGTCGCTGAACTCCGATGCCCAGTACCGGTTCGCGCGCGGCGTGGATCCTGGCTCCGTCTTGCCCGGTCTGGAGCTGGCCACCCGGCTGATCCTCGACCTGTGCGGCGGCGAGCCGTCGGATCTGGTGGTGGCGGGTCGGGCCCCGGCCGATCCTGCGGCCTTCGACTTCGATCCGGCCCGGGTGGCATCGCTGACCGGGCTGGCACTGGATGACGACCGGATAGCCGAAATCCTGACCCGGCTCGGGTTCGAAATCGTGCGCGGAACGTCGTGGACCGTGACGCCGCCGTCCTGGCGCCGCGACGTCGAGGGGCCCGCTGATCTGGTCGAGGAAGTCGCCCGCATCGAGGGCTACAGCGCCCTGCCGTCCACCCCCTTGCCGGATTTGGGCGCGCCGTCGAAGGGCGTGCTGAGCCCGCGTCAGGCACGGGTGCGGATGGCCCGGCGGGCGCTGGCGGCCATGGGCTATGCCGAGGCGGTGACCTGGTCCTTCACCAAACAATCGACTGCTGCCCTGTTCGGCGGCGGCGACGACAGCCTGCGGGTCGAAAACCCCATCGCCGCCGATCTGGATTGCATGCGGCCCTCGGCCCTGCCCAATCTGATCGAGGCGGCGGCGCGCAACGCCGCGCGAGGCCATGCCGACGCCGCCCTGTTCGAGATCGGCCCCATCTATCTGAACGACCAGCCGGACGGTCAGCGCACCGTCATCGCCGGTCTGATCGCCCCCCGCGTCGCGCGTCACTGGGGCACGGCTCCGGAGGACGCCCTTTTCGGCCTCAAGGGCGACCTGATGGCCCTGCTGGAGGCCCTGGGCGCGCCCGTGGCCTCGTTGCAGCTGGTCCAGGGGCAGAACCGCGACTGGTGGCACCCGGGTCGCTCGGCAAGGCTGCAGCTGGGCCCGAAGACCCTCATCGTCGAGTTCGGGGCCCTGCATCCCCGTGTGCTGAAGGCGCTGGACGCCGATGCACCCATGCTGGCCTTCGAGATCGTTCTGGACGCCGTGCCCGAGCCGCGTGGCGCGAAGTCCAAGGCACGGGGACCGGCAAACCTGGCCAATCTGATGCCCCTGACCCGCGATTTCGCCTTCCTGGTTGAGGAAGACAGGGCCGCAGGCGATCTGGTCCGCGCCGTCGCCGGTGCCGACAAGGCGTTGATCGCCGGGGTGTCGGTGTTCGACGTCTATCGCGGCGCGGGCGTGGCTGAGGGCATGAAGTCGGTGGCGCTGGAGGTTGCGATCCAGCCGGTCGAAGCGACCCTGACCGAGGCAGAGATCGAGTCGCTGTCGGCCCGGATCGTTGGTGCCGCCGGCAAGCTGGGCGTAACCCTGAGGAGCTGACCATGGGACTGAAGCCGCAGATCGAGACCCGGTTCGAGCGCGGCCTGTTCGCCTCCCGCTGGTTGATGGCCCCGATGTACCTGGGGCTCATCGTGTCCCTGGCCATGCTGGTCATCGTCTTCATGCGCGAGCTGATCCATTACGCGCCCCAGGCCTTCACCATGACGAGCGAACAGGTGATCCTGGTCGTGCTGACCCTGATCGACCTGTCCCTCGCCGGAAACCTGCTGCTGATCGTCCTGTTTTCGGGCTACGAGAATTTCGTCTCCAAACTGGATATCGACGACACCGTCGACCGGCCCCCATGGATGGGGACCGTGGATTTTTCGGGCCTCAAGATGAAGCTGATCGCCTCCATCGTGGCGATCTCCGGCATTCATCTGCTGAAGCGGTTCATGGAGATCGGCGAAACCAGTGCACCCCTCGATGAACCGCAGTTGATGTGGCTGGTGATCATCCACCTGACCTTCGTCGGCTCCGGCGTCCTTCTGGCCCTGATGGACTGGCTGACGGCACAGACAAACCGGCACTGAGCGGGATCCGCTGCAGGATGGCAACGTCCCGTTAACCTTGCCGCCGCAAGGCTGACTCAAAGAGCAGTGACGGTATGGACCAGCGCCCGAGCGTCCCGGGCGAGCCGTCGCCGCATTCGGAGCCAGAACCATGCACCGCCGCCAACTGATCCTGTCGGGTCTCGCCGCCACCGCCGGGCTCCCGGCTCTGTCCGCCTGCGCGACCGCCGGCGGGTCGTCCAATCCCGGCTATCCGATCGCCTCGGACGGCCAGGCACCGGTCTATACGGCCGAGGAACTGGTCGCTGCGGGCTCGCGCGAACTGGGCATCGCCGCCGAGGCCATCGGTGCCGCCATCGAGCGCATCTTTGCCGAACAGGGCGACCGGCCGACGGCCTATATAGCCGGAGAGGAGGCTGCCGGCGCTGCGGGCTTCGGTGCCCGCTACGGTCGCGGTGCCTTGCATATGAAGGACCTGTCAGCGTCGCAGGAGGTCTTCTGGCAGGGAATTTCGATCGGCTGGGACGTCGGCGGAAATGCATCGCGGGTCTTCACCCTGGTCTACGGCCTGTACCATCCCGACATGCTGTATCGCCGCTATCCCGGCGTGGAAGGCACGGCCTATCTGGTCGGTGGCCTGGGCGTGAACTACCAGCGCGCCGACGGCATCATCCTGGCCCCGATCCGGACCGGCGTAGGCCTGCGGCTGGGTGCCAATGTCGGAACCATGGCCTACAGCCGGCAGCGGAACATCCTGCCGTTCTAGCGGGTGATTGGTGTTTGGTGATTGGTGGCTGGCCAGCGGTTGTGCGACCGCGCGGGCCGCGCCGCCCTTCCGCGAACAGCGGGGCGGCCATCACCAACCACCAATCACCAATCACCCCAACAGCGCCTCCAGCCCGTCCCGCCAGCTCGGATACTTCGGCCGCCAGCCGAGCTCGGCCTTGGCGCGGGCGTTCGAGAGGCGTTTGGAGTCGCGGTAGAAGCGCCGCATGGCGTCGGACACCGACGGATCGTCAAGGTCGACCTCCGGCGGCAGGGGCAGGCCGAGACGCCGGGCGGCACCTTCCATGACGACATCGGCCGGTGCCGGATCATCGTCGCACAGGATGTAGGCGGCGCCGGGCCGGGGACGGGCCATGGAGGCGAAGAGGCCCGAGACAACGTCATCGACATGGACCCGGTTGAACACCTGGCCCGGCTTGCGGACGATCCGGGCGGTGCCGTCGCGCAGCCGGTCCAGCGGCGAACGACCGGGGCCATAGAGGCCCGGCAGACGGAAAAGCTGAACGGTCAGCCCCATACCCTGACCGGCCTCCAGCCAGTCGCGCTCGGCCCGCACCCTGCGCGCGCCTTCGAGCGAGGCGGCGTTCAGTTCGCTGTCCTCAAGCGCCCAGCCGCCCGCGCGGTCGCCATAGACCGCCGTCGAGGAGACATAGCCGATCCAGCCGGGCCGCACGTCCGCAGCCTCAAGGGCCGGTGCCATGGCCTTCAGCCCGGGACAGCCGTCCGCGACGGGCGGAGCGCAGATCAGGATGGCGGAGGCTCCCGCCACGGCATCGGCGAGGGCCGGGGCGTCATCGGGGTCAATCACGCCCAGGCCCTCAGCGGACAGGGCTGCCCTTCGGTCCGCATCGCGACTGGTCAGGACGGCGCGACCGCCCCGGCGCAGGGCCTCATGCCCGGCGGCCCGGCCCAGCCAGCCTCCGCCGAAGACCAGCAGCGAGGGAGCGACGGTGGCATCGGGCATGGATCAGGCCGAAAGCGCCTGCACGGGTGAGGCCGGCGGGGCGGCCACCATGGGTTCGGCCTTCACGGCCTCGGCGCGCTTGCCGTTCCAGGTCGAGACGCAGGGCACTTTCGAGAGGTCGGCCCGGTCGGCGTAGCGGCGGGCAATCCCGGTCACGTCCTGCATCAGCCCCTCGGCCAGGGTGATGGGCTTGAGGCCCAGTTCGCGGAACTGGTCATTGGCGACCACCAGCTCGTTCTCGTCGGCCTCCTGACGCGGGTTGGGCACATTGTGCACCTCCGCCCCGGTCATCCCGGCGATCATGGCGGCGAGATCACGCACGCGGCGGCTCTCGGTCATCTGGTTGAGGATCTTGACCCGGTCACCGACCTTGGGCGGATTGTTCAGCGCCAGCTCGACGCAGCGCACCGTGTCCTGGATATGGATGAAGGCCCGGGTCTGGCCGCCGGTGCCATGCACGGTCAGCGGATAGCCGACCGCCGCCTGCATCAGGAAGCGGTTCAGGACCGTGCCGTAGTCGCCGTCATAGTCGAACCGGTTGATCAGCCGCTCGTCCTTGCGGGTCTCTTCCGTCTGGGCTCCCCAGACGATACCCTGGTGCAGATCCGTGATCCGGAGGCCGTCGTTCCTAGCGTAGAACTGGAACAGCAGGGCGTCCTGGGTCTTGGTCATGTGATAGATCGAGCCCGGGTTCGGCGGGAACAGGATCTCCTGCTCGGCGGGGCCGAAGTCGGTGTCGACGGTGACCTTCAGATAACCTTCAGGGATGCGCAGGCCGGCGGTCGTATAGCCATAGACGCCCATGGTACCGAGGTGCGCCAAATGGATGTCCCGGCCGCTCTCCACGATGGCCGCCAGCAGGTGGTTGGTGGCGTTGAGATTGTTGTCGACCGTGTAGAGCTTGTGCCGCGCCGACTTCATCGAATAGGGCGCGGCGCGCTGTTCGGCGAAATGGACGACGCTGTCGGGCTTCCAGTCGTTGATCAGGGCGACCAGCCGGTCGAACTCCTTGCCGACGGTCATGTTGACGAACTCGATGGTCCGGCCGCTGACCTCCTGCCAGGCGTTGATCCGCTCGCCCATGGTCCGGATCGGCGTCAGGGACTGGACCTCGAGCTCATTGTCGATGTTGCGGCGGCTGAGGTTGTCGACGATGCAGACGTCCCAACCGCGTGCCGACAGATGCAACGCCGTAGGCCAGCCGCAGAACCCGTCGCCGCCCAGAACCAGAACCCGCATCACCTATCCTCGTCGTTTCCTCCGTCCTGACTAGCGGAACGCGTCGATCGGTCAAAGCATCAGTGTGTCTTCAGCGTGTCATCTCTTCAGCGCGCCCGGGCCCGCCACGCCTCGCGGCTCTGGCCCCAGCTGTCGACAGGCAGGTCCTGAAAGGGGGGAGGCAGGCGTGTGGGACCCAGATTACGCGAGCCGATTCGCGCGGCCAGCCGCTGCGACGGGGTGTTGTCCGGAGCGATGGTATGGATGACCTCGGTCCAGCCCAGAACATCGAAGGCATAGTCGATGGTCGCGGTCGCCGCCTCCACGCCATAGCCCTTGCCCTGGGCGTCCGGATGCAGGGCCCAGCCGACCTCGGTGCCCGGCCATCCGGGCGGGCTCCAGGGCCCGGCCCGGCCCAGCCACAGGCCGGTCTCGCGCCCGATGATCGAGAACATTGACACGCCGGTCAGGCTCCAGGCCCCGGCCATGGTCATGAACCCCCGCCAGGCCACAGCCGCCGGCTGGACCCCGCCGAGGAATCTCGCGGCTTCGGCGTCACCCATCATCTCTGCCCAGCGTGGGAAGTCCTCCATGGCGATCGGGCGCAGGATCAGGCGTTCGGTTTCAAGCACGGGTCCGGTCACAGGACGTACTCCCTCTCGAGGTCATAACGGCTGCCGCCCCGGCCCAGGACGCTGGAATACAGGCTGAACCGGTCCACCCGGATCGGCGGGGACTGCAGCAGATTGTGGTCAGCGATCCAGGCCCCGACCCGGGCAGGGTCCGCCCCGGCGGTGAGATAGGCGAGGGTCAGATGGGGGCGATAGTCCCGGCGCTCGATCGTAATGGCGGCCCGTTCGGCGGCGCTGCGGCATCGGCCGGCGAGAACCGACAGCCGGTCGTTGGCCTCGACCCCGGCCCAGATGGCGTGAGTCCGATGACCGTCACCAAAGGCACCGACGCCGGACAGGCTGATCTCGAACGGGCCGCCCGTCGCCGCCCGCTCCAGCTCGATCGACAGGTCGTCGGCGCGACGCTCGTCGATCTCGCCATAGAAGGCCAGGGTGATGTGGAGCTGGTCAGCGGTCCGCCAGCCGGCTCCGGGCAGGCCGGTCTGGCGGCGTGCGAGCGCCTCGGCGACGTCATCTGGGACAGAAAGGGCGGTGAACAGCCGGATCATGCGACCGTTGGTAGCGGGTGGAAACGTCAGGCCCAAGTCCGGTTTTCCTTGCGGAAGGATCGAACCCGCCCGATAATTGGACAAAGGTCGGGGTTCGCCCGGCCCAATGGAGGACCGATCTCGCCATGAGCGATTTCAGAAACGGCTATTCGATCCCCGCCTCGGCCGACATGTCGGTGGACGCGGGCCTGCGCAGCTTCATGCTGGGCGTTTACAACAAACTGGCCCTCGGCCTGGTGGTTGCCGGAGCCTTGGCCTACGTCACGGGCAATGTCCCGGCAGTCCAGCAACTACTGTTCGCCGCCGGCCCCGACGGTCGTGTCGGCATGACCATGCTGGGGATGGTGGTGCAGTTCTCGCCGGTAGTCCTGCTGTTCGGCTCGATGTTCTTCATGAAGAACCCGACGGCGGGCGGCGTAAACCTGCTCTACTGGGCCGTCGTCGCCACCATCGGCGCCGGGATGGGCATCCTGTTCCTGCGCTACACGAACGAATCCATCGCCTCGACCTTCTTCGTGACCGCCGCCGCCTTCGGCGGGCTGAGCCTGTTCGGCTATACGACCAAGAAGGACCTCAGCGGCCTCGGCAGCTTCCTGATCATGGGCGTGATCGGCCTGGTCATCGCCATGGTGGTCAACATGTTCCTGCAGTCCGGCATGATGGCCCTGATCATCAGCGGCATCGGCGTGCTGATCTTCTCGGGCCTGATCGCCTTCGATACCCAGCGACTGAAGATGACCTACTATTCCCTTGGCGGCGACCAGGCCGCCATGGGCGTGGCCACAGGGTTTGGAGCCTTGAGCCTGTTCGTCAATTTCGTGAACCTGTTCCAGTTCCTGCTCATGTTCCTGGGCGGCAACCGCGAATAGTCATCCGCGAAACGCCACAGCGGAAGGGCCCCGGCGGGAACGCCGGGGCCTTTTCTATTCCACGATCCTGAATCTGCGGCTGTCGAAGACGCGCAGCACCTGGGCCAGCTCCCGGCCCCGGCGGAGCAGGATGCCGCCCTCGCCGATGACCGCCCACTGGCCCTGTTTGAGACGCAGGGCGGGCCGTTTCTCAATCCGGTAAAGGGGGGCGTCCCCCGAGCGGCGGAAGACGGCGAACTCGGCGAACTCCCGGTGGCCGACCATGGCGTAGTCGCGCCACTCGGCCGCCGCCACCATCCGGCCATAGACCCTCAGGATCAGGTCGAGTTCGCGCCGGTCAAAGAAGACCGGACCGGGAACTGACGGCAAGTCAGCGGCGTCGCTCATCCCGGCGAGGTTAAGCCACCGCCCGGAAAACGCCAGTCGCCTTGCCCGGGGTCAAGGCCACCGGGTCGTCGAACACTGTGTCCGGAACGCCGCCAACCGAACAATTCGCCACGAACATGAAATCGCCTCGCTTCCGCCAATCGCCCGCCCCCTTGGGGAGGGACAAGGGACCCATCGGCTCGTTGGAGTTCGGAGCGTTTCCGGATCCTGAACAGCCCCCCCAGCCCCTCCTGGATCACTCCACCAAGGGCTCTGACGGGCCGATGCTTTTTTGAAGCAGAGACGCCCGCTCAGCCACCCTCCCCCTCCCGGCAGAGCGGGCGTTTTGCTGCCCGGGCCTTGGGGAGAGCGGGGAGGCCGCGGACTCAGGGCAGGACGATCTCGACCGGCTCGCCGCCCCGCGTGATGGACAACACCCGGCGTCCCTCCGCGCCCAGCGCGGCAGCCAGGTCGTCGAGCCTCACGATCGGTGCGCCGTCGATCAGCAGGATCAGGTCACCCGCCAGAAGCCCTTCGGCCGCCGCCGCCGACCCCCCCTCGACGGCAAAGACCTGGAACCCTTCCGATAGGAGACGCACGGACGCACCCCGGGCCATGATCACACCCATACCAATGATGGTCCCAGGCTCCGAAGGGGGCTCCACCGTCAGCGTGGTGCGACCCTCGCGCCCTTCGCGCAGATAGACGACCTCGAGACGTGTCCCCCGCTCGGCGATGCCGATTGTGGCGGCGACGGTGCCGGCATTGGAGACGGGGCGACCCTGGATCCGGGTCACGATGTCACCGCGCTGCAGACCGGCAGCCTCGGCCGAGGAGCCGGGCGCGACGTCCTCGATGACAGCGCCGCGCACGATGCCGAGACCCAGATCACGCGAGCGCTCTGCGTTGAGCGAGCCGAAAATGGCCCCGGTCGTCCCGCGCCTGACCTCGCCGCTCTCGCGCAGTTGGGCGACCACATACATCAGGATGCGGCTGGGCACGGCGAAGGCGATGCCGTCGTTGCCACCGCCGCCACCCGACAGGATGGAGGTATTGATCCCGATCAGCCGCCCGCGGCTGTCGAGCAGCGGACCACCGGAATTGCCGGAATTCACCGCCGCGTCGGTCTGGATATAGTCCTCGATCCGGTCTCCCATGCCGGAGCGACCGAGACCGGAGATCACACCCATGGTCAGGGTCTGGTCGAGACCGAGCGGATAGCCGACGGCAAAGGCCAGATCGCCGGTGCGCAGGGAATCGGAATTGACCACGTCGATCTGCGACAGGCCGGTCGCCTCGATCTTCAGCACGGCCAGGTCGGTCGCCTTGTCGGTGCCGATCAGGACGGCGTCGAAGATGCGGCCGTCGATCATGTCCACGGTGAATTTCCGTCCGCCCTCAACCACGTGGTTGTTGGTGACGACGATGCCCTCGCGCGCGTCGATGATGGCACCCGAGCCGCTGGAGATCGGGCGCGGCTCGTTCTCACCCGAACTGGGCCCCTCGGACTGGCCCAGGGTGGTGACCTGAACCACCGCAGGCAGGGCTCGTTCAAGGCCGGTGGCGAAGGTGAAGACACCGCGCTGGGCGTCGAACGGCACCGGTGACTGCTGCGCGGCAGCCGGCGTTGCGACGATCAACGGAACCGCGACGACCAGAGCCAGAACGGACAAACCGCCGGTCCGAATGATGGAACGCATCGCCAATCCCCTGTTGTTGGTCCGACCCTAGACCATTTTTGCTTCGGATCGATTGGTTCCGATTCCAAAAAGTGGCGCAGACCCGTGCCGGACCCAAATCCAGGCCCCGGTCGACGTTGTCCATCAGGGCACAGATTTCCGTCTAGCGCGAGAAATGCGCCGTGACGACAGCCCCCGGGCCGGGTCGTCTTCCCGGCGCAGGGCGCGGCGACCGAAGATTTTCTGATGGGGTGGGCATCCGGAACCGCCGCGGGCGGGTATGTTCACGGCAAGGAGCTCCCATGATCGCAAAATCCGTTCTGCCCATCTGCCTTCTGGCCGTTTGCGGCCTTGCCGCCTGTCAGACCGCGCCAAACGCGAACAGCGGCTTCCTCTCCGGCTACGACCGGCTTGAGACCCGCGAGGACACCGTGCGCGCTTCGGTCCGGCAATACCGCGGCGAGGCGGCAGCCGCTGCGATCGAGCAGGTCTGGCTCGAGCCGACCGTCCTGGTCGGACAGGCGGGCGAGGCGCTGACGGCCGAGGAACGCGCACTGGTGCTGCGCGAGGTCGATCGGCAGGTCTGTTACGAGATCAGCGAGCGGTTCACCCTCGCCACAGCGCCCGATGGGACGGCCCGCGTCCGGGCGGCTGTCGTTCGGATCGACGCCACCGCGCCCGCAGGATCGGCCGTGGCGGCCGTGGCCAATGCCTTCATCCCCGGGCCCGGCACGGTCCGGGTGCCGGGCACCACGGGCGGGCTGGCAGCGGAGGCGGAGTTGCTGGACGCGCGCGGAGGCCAGGCCGCCGCCATTGCCTGGGCGCGCAACGCCAATGTGCTTGGCACCGATTCGCCGTCACTCTCGCGCGTAGGTGACGCGCTGCAGCTGGCCGAGCCCTTCGCCGACGCGGTCGGCGACGCCTTCGCCCCCGCGGATCGACCGGTACGCGACATCGCCGACCCGGACCCCTGTGGCCGCTATGGTCCCCGCAGCCAGCCGGGAGGCTTCCTGACCCGGCTGGTGACCGGCCTCTATGTGCCCGAGGTCAATACGGGGACGCGCGAGGAGGCACCGGCCGAAAGTCCTCGTCCCTAGAAGGCGCTTTCGCCCGTGATGGCGCGGCCCAGGATCAGGGCGTGGACGTCGTGGGCGCCCTCATAGGTGTTGACCGTCTCGAGGTTCATGACGTGACGCATGACGTGCATCTCGCCGGTGATACCGGCACCGCCGTGCATGTCGCGGGCGACGCGGGCGATATCCAGGGCCTTGCCGCAGTTGTTGCGCTTCATCATCGAAATGGCCTCGGGGACCCAGGCCCCCTGGTCAAGCAGCCGGCCCAGCGCCAGCGCGCCCTCGAAGCCGAGGAAGATCTCGGTCTGCATGTCGGCCAGCTTCTTCTGCACCAGTTGGCGCGAGGACAGCGGCCGGCCGAACAGCATCCGCTCGCCGACATAGTCGCGGGTCAGGTGGAAACAGGCCTCTGCCGCGCCCATGGCCCCCCAGGCGATGCCGAAGCGGGCCTTGTTCAGGCAGGAGAAGGGCCCGCGCAGACCCTTGACGCCCGGGAGCAGGTTTTCTTCCGGCACGAAGACGTCGTTCAGGCCGATGTCGCCGGTGATGGAGGCGCGCAGCGACAGCTTGTCGCCGATCTTGTCGGTGGTGAAGCCGTCCATGCCGCGCTCGACGATGAAGCCCCGGATGACGTCATCCAGCTTGGCCCAGACCACGGCGAGGTCGCTGATCGGGCTGTTGGTGATCCAGTATTTGGCACCGTTCAGACGGTAGCCGCCGTCCACGGCCACAGCCTTGGTCTTCATCGAGGCCGGATCGGAACCGCCATCGGCCTCGGTCAGGCCGAAACAGCCGACCAGTTCGCCCGCCGCCATACGCGGCAGGAAGCGCATCTTCTGCTCCTCCGACCCGAAGGCGTAGATCGGGTACATGGCGAGCGAGGACTGGACGCTCATGGCCGAGCGGTAGCCGCTGTCGACCGCCTCGATCTCACGGGCGATCAGGCCATAGGCGACGTGGCTGACCGAGGAGCCGCCGTACTGTTCCGGCAGCATGGCCCCGAGGAAGCCCATCTCGCCCAGTTCCGTCATGATGGCGCGATCGAAAGTCTCGTCGCGGAAGGCCTCGACCACCCGTGGCAGCAGCTTCTCGCGGGCGTAGGATCGCGCCGCGTCCTGGATCATCCGCTCGTCGTCGGTCAGCCGGCCCGACAGGTCCAGCGGGTCGTCCCAGCGAAATGTCTTGTGCGAAGAAGAGGCACCGTCAGCCATGGGTCGTCTTTCGTGAGCGTGGCGAAGGCGCGCGGTTTAGGCCAAAATGCACCGGTCGGGTAGAGGGGCGAGCCGACGCAGGCTAGACTGCCGCCATGAGCCGCACCTTTCACCGCCTGTTCGTCGAACACCCGCGCGAGGTCGACGAAAGCTATTTCCACCATATGGCCGCCTCGGCGCGGTTCGGATTCCGGCTGCTGAAACTGGCCGGCTGCGCCTTCGCCCATGCCCTGATCCCGGGCGTGCACAAGGCGACGGTGTCAAAGTCGATCTGCGGCATGGCCGAGGAGATGGACGGCCGGGCCCGCGAGGCGCGGGAGTGCCGAATGCGGGACGCGGGCGTTTGGGATCCGGGGCTCTAGAAGTGGCGAGTGGCGAGTGGCGAGTGGCGAGAAGCAGGTTTGAGGTTCGACCTGCCTTGGGTGAGAGCGCATGATCTCGGCCAGCGATCCCGCCTCGCCACTCGCTACTCGCCACTCGCCACTATCCTCCGGCCCCCTCTCCGGCGTTCGTGTCCTCGACCTGTCCCGCGTGCTCGCCGGGCCGTGGGCGACGCAGATGCTGGCCGATCTCGGGGCCGAGGTGATCAAGATCGAGCGGCCCGGCGTCGGCGACGACACCCGCGCCTGGGGCCCGCCGTTCACGACGAAAACCGACGGGTCCAGGGGCGACGCTGCCTATTTCCTGTGTGCCAATCGGGGCAAGAAGTCGGTCGCGCTGGATCTCGCCACGCCCGAAGGCGCGCAGATCGTCCGTGAACTGAGCAAGAGCTGCGATGTCGTGGTCGAGAATTTCAAGACGGGTGGGCTGAAGAAATACGGCCTCGACCACGCCGCCCTGTCGGCGATCAATCCGAAGCTGGTCTATTGCTCGATCACCGGCTTCGGTCAGGACGGACCGGACGCCCACCGCGCCGGCTATGACTATATGATCCAGGCGATGGGCGGGCTGATGTCGATCACCGGCCAGCCGGACGGCACGCCGGGCGCTGAGCCGATGAAGGTCGGGGTCGCGGTCGTGGACCTGTTCACCGGCCTGTATGCTTCAAACGCCATCATGGCGGCCCTGCTGCATGCCCGGGCGACGGGACAAGGCCAGCATATCGACATCGCCCTGTTCGACGTCCAGGCCGCCATGCTGGCCAATCAGGCGACCAATTGGTTCGTCTCAGGCAAGGTGCCCACGCGGATGGGCAATGCGCATCCGAACCTCGCGCCCTATCAGCCCTTTCCGTGCACGGACGGTATGGTGGTCATCGCGGTTGGCAATGATGGCCAGTTTCGGGCGCTATGCCGGGCCCTGGGCGCGGGCGGCATGGGCGCGGACCCGCGCTTCCTGACCAACGCCCTTAGGATCGAGCATCGCGCCGTGATGACAGCGGAATTGTCGGTCCTGACAGCGGGCCTGACCATGCACGGCCTGATGACGGCGCTGGAGGCGGCAGGCGTGCCCTGCGGGCCGGTCAATACGATCGACCAGGTGTTCGACGAACCGCAGGCGAAGCATCGCGGGCTGGAGGTGACGCAGGACCGCGCCGACCTGTCCGGGCCGGTGCGGACGGTGGCCTCGCCGATCCGGATGTCGCTGACGCCGGTGGCCTACGACCGGGCCCCGCCGGCGCTGGGGCAGGATACGGAAGAGGTGCTGGGCGGGCTCAAATCAGGCTGACCAGCGCCATCATCGTTTGAGACACGCGAGCCCTTATGGCCACAGCGACATAAGAAACCGGAAAGCCGAAGGGCCGAATACCAACACGATCGTACCAGCTGCCAGGACGATGAACGGCGCGAGCAGCGAGAGTGACGTCGGGCGCTGAAATCCCGGAGCCGGGAGAACGGCCTCAGCGAGTGCTGCCCCGAGTCCACCGCCCGTATTGTCTAGGGGATCCTCGTCCGCAAACTCGCCCGCAACCACCTTGCGAAACAACCCTGTCGCCTTCTCAGCCTGCCCCTACTCTACAAACACCGGGTGCGGGTAGTTCACCTTCCACCTGAAATACATCGTCGGAACACTGGCCCTGACGCCATGACGCTTCAGGAAGCTGGCCGCCAACTGGGCATGCTCTTCCTCCACAAAACAGGCGATCTGGACCCGGCTCATGCCGGAGACTTAGCGCAGTCGGGCGACGAGCAACAACTAGCCGCCCAGCGCCGTAACGATGCAGCCGGCCACAGGGAAGACGACGAAGGCCAGGACGACCACGACCGCGCCGGTCTTCTTCGCCCGGCCCATGACGCCGCTGATTTCGTGATCGTGGAGGTCGCCGACCATGCCTGGCGTGTGGTCAATCATCCAGTCGCCGGTCTCGTCAGACTCATCGACGAATTCGCCGGCGCGCATGCGGGCGATCAGGCGGCGCGCCTCGACGATCTGGGCGGTTGTCGTGGCGACCCGCACGCCGCCGAGGGCGATCAGAAGGTCGGGGTTCATGGTCGCCATGTCGCGGTCGGGCAGCCAGGCGCGAACGCCCTGCTGCTGCAGGAAGGAAGCCGCGAGTTCAGCTTCGGGTATCGTCGAGAACCGCGCGACTTCCAGAACGTCGGCGGCACCGGTCACCGGTCAGAGGTCCAGCAGCGCTCGCGCCGGGTCTTCCAGCAGTTCCTTGACGCGGACAAGGAAGGTCACGGCTTCCTTGCCGTCGACGATGCGGTGATCGTAGCTGAGGGCCAGATACATCATCGGCCGGATCACCACCTGACCGTCCACCGCCATCGGGCGCTGGACGATGTTGTGCATGCCCAGAATGCCCGACTGCGGGGCATTCAGGATCGGCGTCGACATCAGCGAGCCATAGGTGCCGCCGTTGGTGATGGTGAAGGTGCCGCCCTGCAGCTGGTCGAGGGTCAGGGCACCGTCGCGGGCGGCCTTGCCGAGGGCCGCTATGCCCTTTTCGATCCCGGCCAGCGACAGATGGTCGGCGTCCCGAAGGACCGGCACGACCAGGCCCTTTTCGGTGCCGACGGCGACGCCGATGTCATAGTGGTTCTTGTAGATGATATCCGTGCCGTCGATCTCGGCATTGACCGCCGGGATCTCCTTCAGGGCCGCGACCACCGCCTTGGTGAAGAAGGACATGAAGCCCAGCTTCACACCGTGACGCTTCTCGAACACTTCCTTGTACTGGTTCCGCAGGGCCATGACATTGGTCATGTCCACCTCGTTGAAAGTGGTCAGCTGGGCGGCGGTGTTCTGGGACTCCTTCAGGCGACGCGCGATGGTCTGGCGCAGGCGGGTCATCTTGACCCGCTCCTCGCGCGGCTGGTCGGCGCGCGGGGCGGCCGGTGCCGCGGTGGGGGCCGGAGCGGCGGCGGGAGCAGCAGGGGCGGCAGAGATGGCGTTCACGGCGTCGGCCTTGGTGATGTTGCCCTTGGGGCCGGTGGCGGCGATCGTCTTGGGGTCGAGGTTGTTCTCGGTCACCACGCGCTGGACGGCGGGCGACAGGTGCGGGGCGTCTGACGCAGGAGCGGCGGGCGCGGCGGCTTGAGCCGGAGCCGGGCTGGCACCCTCGCCCGAAGCGGCGATCGAGCCGATCTGCTGGCCCGGGGTGACGCTCGAACCGGCTTCGGCGGCGATGGTCAGGACGCCGGCGACGGGGGCCGACACCTCGACCGCGACCTTGTCGGTCTCGATCTCGACCAGCAGTTCATCCCTGGCGACGGTGTCGCCGGACTTCTTCAGCCAGGTCCCCATCGTGCCCTCGGCGACGCTCTCGCCCATGGTGGGGGTCATGATCGGAACCGTGCCGCCCGAGGCGGCGACCGGAGCGGCCGGTGCGGCGGGAGTCGGTTCGGCAGCCGGTGCGGCCTTCGGCGCTTCGGCATTGGGAGCCTCGGCGGCGGGTGCGGCGGACGCGCCCTCGCTGATGACGCCCAGAACGGCACCCGGGGTCACGGTCGCGCCGTCGGCGGCCCGGATCTCGGTCAGGACGCCGTCCGACGGCGCGACCACTTCCAGCGAGACCTTGTCGGTCTCCAGCTCGACCAGGACCTCGTCCTTCTTCACGGCGTCGCCGGCCTTCTTCGTCCACTTGCCGATCGTGGCTTCGGAGACGGATTCGCCGAGGGCGGGGGTCAGGATATCGGCCATGGGACGGGCTCTCTCAGGTTCGTTTTCTGGTCACCCCGGGAACGGCACAGCCGCTGTCCGGGACGGAATCAGGCGAAGGCTTCAGTCAGGAAGGCGTCGAGTTCTTTCAGGTGCCGGCTCATCAGGCCGGCGGCGGTCGAGGCGGAGGCCGGGCGACCGACATAGCGGGCGCGCTTCGATTTCACCGAAAGCTTCTCGAGCGTCAGCTCCAGCCAGGGATCGACGAAGGTCCAGCCGCCCATGTTCTTGGGCTCTTCCTGGCACCAGACCAGTTCGGCGTTGGCAAAACGGCCCAGTTCGGTCAGCAGCGACTTCATCGGCCAGGGATAGAATTGCTCCAGACGCATCAGATAGATGTCGTCGATCCCTTCGCGCTCGCGCCGCTCAAGCAGGTCATAATAGACCTTGCCCGAGCAGAGGATGACGCGGCGGATGTCGGCGTCCGGCTTGATCGTGATCCCGGCAACGTCGGGACGACGCTCGGCATCGTCGTGCAGCACGCGGTGGAAGGAGCTGCCCTCGGCCAGCTCGGCGAGGCTGGAGACCGCCTTCTTGTGCCGCAGCAGGCTCTTGGGCGTCATGATGATCAGCGGCTTGCGGAACGGCCGGTGCATCTGGCGACGCAGGATGTGGAAATAGTTGGCCGGGGTCGAACAGTTGGCGACCTGCATATTGTCCTCGGCGCAGGCCTGCAGGAAGCGCTCGAGACGGGCCGAGGAGTGTTCCGGTCCCTGCCCTTCGTAGCCGTGCGGCAGCAGCATGGTCAGGCCGCACATGCGCAGCCATTTGCGCTCGCCCGAACTGATGAACTGGTCGATCACCACCTGGGCCCCGTTCACGAAATCGCCGAACTGGGCCTCCCACATCACCAGGGTATTGGGGTCGGTCAGGGCGTAGCCGTATTCAAAGCCGAGCACCGCCTCTTCCGACAAGGCGGAGTCGATGACCTCGAACTCGGCCTGGCCGTCGCGGATGTTGTTCAGCGGGACGTAGCGGGCCTCGGTGGTCTGGTCGATAATGCCCGAGTGGCGCTGGGAGAAGGTGCCGCGCACCGAATCCTGGCCCGACAGACGGACCGGGAAACCCTCGTCCAGCAGCGAGCCGAAGGCCAGGCTCTCGGCTGTGGCCCAGTCGATGTTCTCACCGGTCGTGATCATCTCGCGACGGCCGTCGATGACGCGTTTCAGCGTCTTGTGCATGTCGACAGCATTGGGAATCGTCGTCAGCCGGTGGCCGAGGTCGGCCAGTTTGGCGGCCGGGACCGAAGTTTCGCCGCGGCGCTCTTCGCCGTCCGGTTGGCCGATGCCCTGCCACTGGCCGTCCATCCAGTCGGCCTTCTGCGCCACGAAGGTCTTGCCGGCCTCGAACTCGGCGTCGAGGAAGGCCTCGAACCGGGCCACTTCGGCGTCGACGGCGGCCTGGTCGATCACGCCTTCAGTGATCAGCCGCTCGGAATAGATCTCGCGCGTCGACTTCAGGGCGCGGATCTTCGAATACATCAGCGGCTGGGTGAAGGTCGGGTCGTCACCCTCGTTGTGGCCGAAGCGGCGGTAGCAGAACATGTCCACCACCACATCCTTGTGGAATTTCTGCCGGAACTCCGTCGCCACCTTGGCGGCGAAGACCACCGCTTCCGGATCGTCGCCGTTGACGTGGAAGATCGGGGCCTGGACCATCAGGGCCACGTCCGACGGATAGGGCGAGGAACGGCTGTTCCGCGGGCTGGTCGTGAAGCCGATCTGGTTGTTGACGACGAAATGCATCGTCCCGCCGGTGCGGTAACCCTTCAGCCCCATCAGGGCGAAGCATTCGGCCACCACGCCCTGGCCGGCGAAGGCGGCATCGCCGTGGATCAGCAAGGGCATGACCTTGGAGCGATCGAGGGCCCAGGTCTCCTCGGGCCGGCCGGCATTGGCGGCGCGAATATCAAAGGCCTGTTTCGCCCGCGCCTTGCCCAGCACCACCGGATTGACGATCTCGAGGTGCGACGGGTTGGCGGTCAGGGACAGGTGAACGTTGTTGCCGTCGAACGACCGGTCCGACGAGGCCCCCATGTGGTATTTGACGTCGCCCGAGCCCTCGATGTCCGAGGGGACGGTCGAGCCGCCCTGGAATTCGTGGAAGATGGCGCGATAGGGTTTGCCCATCACCGCCGCCAGGGTGTTCAGCCGCCCGCGGTGGGCCATGCCCAGCACGATCTCGTCGACGCCGAGGGCACCGCCGCGCTTGATGATCTGTTCCAGCGCCGGGACCATGGCCTCGCCGCCGTCCAGGCCGAACCGCTTGGTTCCGGGGAAGCGTTTGTGCAGGAAGCGTTCGAAACCCTCGGCCTCGATCAGCTTGTAGAGGATGGCCAGCTTGCCCTCACGGGTGAAGCCGTTCTGGGCAAAGGTGTCCGCACCCTCGAAACGCGCCTGCAGCCAGGTCTTCTCTTCCGGCTCGGCGATATGCATGAACTGGATGCCGAGCGTGCCGCAGTAGGTGCGCTTCAGCAGCGCGAGGACCTCGCGGATGGTGCCGGTCTGGAAGCCCAGCACGCCGTCGAGGAAGATCGGCCGGTCGAGGTCGGCCTCGCTGAAGCCATAGAATTCGGGGGTCAGTTCCGGGTTGCTGGGCGGTTGCTCAATGCCCAGCGGGTCGAGACTGGCCTGCAGGTGACCTCGAACACGATAGCTGCGGATCAGCATCAGCGCCCGGATCGAATCATGAGCAGCGGTGCGGACAGCCTCCGCCAGGACGGCGGCGTCCGGAGCGGCGGCCGGCGCAGGGGCGGCGGCCGCGGTGCCCGGCTTTTTCGGATCGGCCTTCGGAGCGGGCCAGCGGCCGTCGAACACGCCCGTCGCCTCGGTCGGCTCGGTCGTAACGGGGCGACCCCAGGCACCGGCGGCGCCCGAGGCCTTCACACTCTCGGCATTGTCCCGGAGCTGGTCGAAGAAGGCGCGCCATTCGCCCGAGACAGACGCCGGATCGGCGGCCCATTTCTCGTGCAAATCCTCGATGAACGAGGCGTTGGAGCCATACAGGAAGCTGGTCTCGGCAAAGACCTGGTTCAGCCGACCGGCATCGTCCGCCATTGTTCTCGTCACGTCCCTGAGGCGGCGCGCGCACGCCTGCGCGCAACCGGCACCGCTGATATAGGCGGTGTTTCCTTATGGGTCATGACCGAATGGGGGCGAAAAGGGCAAAATTCGCCTGAATCGGGTGAAATTCGTACGCTCGTTGTCCCGCTGCCGGGACAAAATCAGGTGTGTTCCGGACCGCCATACCCGGGCCTGACCCCGGTCTGACGGGGCCGGAAGGGTAGACGCGGGCTAGCCCTTGAGTACTTCCACCAGCGTCTTGCCCAGACGCGCGGGCGACGGCGAGACGCGGATGCCCGCAGCCTGCATGGCAGCGATCTTGGACTCCGCATCGCCCTTGCCGCCCGAGACGACAGCGCCCGCGTGGCCCATGGTCCGGCCCTTGGGCGCGGTGACGCCGGCGATGAAGCCGACCATGGGCTTCTTGCGGCCCTTCTTCGCCTCGTCGATCAGGAACTGGGCGGCATCTTCCTCGGCCCCGCCGCCGATCTCGCCGATCATGACGATCGACTGGGTCGCGGGGTCGGCGAGGAACAACTCCAGCACGTCGATGAATTCCGTGCCCTTGACCGGGTCGCCGCCGATGCCGACCGCCGTGGTCTGGCCGAGACCCTCGTTCGAGGTCTGGAACACCGCCTCATAGGTCAGGGTGCCCGAACGCGAGACGATGCCGACATTGCCCTTCTTGAAGATCGAGCCCGGCATGATGCCGATCTTGCACTCTTCCGGGGTCAGGATGCCGGGGCAGTTGGGGCCCAGCAGGCGGGAGTTCGACCGGTCCAGCCGCGCCTTGACCCGCACCATGTCGAGAACCGGGATGCCCTCGGTGATGCAGGTGATGAAGGGCACTTCGGCCTCGATGGCCTCGATGATGGCGTCCGCAGCACCCGCCGGCGGGACATAGATGACCGAGGCGGTCGCGCCTGTGGCCTCTTTCGCTTCGCCGACCGAGGCGAAGATCGGCAGGGTCTCGCCATGCGAGCCGGTCCAGGTCTGGCCGCCCTTGGCCGGGTGGACGCCGCCGACCATCTGCGTTCCGAAATAGGCCAGCGCCTGTTCGGTGTGGAAGCCGCCGGTCTTGCCGGTCAGGCCCTGCACGATGACCTTGGTGTTCTTGTCGACGAGGATGGACATGGGTCTGCTCTGATAATTCGGTCAGCGGGACGGTCGGTGGCGGGCCCGAAGGCTCAGCCGACCGCCGCGACGATCTTCTGGGCGGCGTCGTCGAGGTCATCGGCGGCGGTAATGGCGAGGCCCGACTCGTTGAGGATGCGCTTGCCCTCGGTGACATTGGTGCCTTCGAGGCGGACGACCAGCGGCACCTTCAGGCCCACTTCCTTCACGGCCGCGACCACACCCTCGGCGATCACGTCGCACTTCATGATGCCGCCGAAGATGTTGACCAGAATGCCCTGGACGGCCGGGTCGGCGGTGATGATCTTGAAGGCCGCCGCGACCTTTTCCTTGGAGGCACCGCCGCCGACGTCGCAGAAGTTGGCGGGCTCCTTGCCGTACAGTTTGATGATGTCCATGGTCGCCATGGCCAAGCCGGCACCGTTGACCATACAGCCGATGTTGCCGTCCAGCGCGACATAGGCGAGGTCCCATTCCGAGGCCTCGATCTCCTTGGCGTCTTCCTCGGTCTCGTCGCGCAGCGCCTTCATGTCCTCGTGGCGGAACAGGGCATTGCCGTCGAAGCTGACCTTGGCGTCCAGCACCCGCAGATGACCGTCCTTCATGACGATCAGCGGATTGACCTCCAGCATCGCCATGTCCTTCTCGACGAAGGCCTTGTAGAGAATCGGGAACAGGCTCTCGCCGTCCTTCGCCGCATCGCCGGTCAGGCCATAGGCGGTGTTGATCTCGGCGACATTGGCGGCGGTGACGCCGGCTTCCGGATGGATGTCGATGGTCAGGATCTTCTCGGGCGTGTCGTGGGCGACCGCCTCGATGTCCATGCCGCCCTCGGTCGAGACGACGAAGGACACCCGGCCCGTCGCGCGGTCGACCAGCAGCGAGCAATACAGTTCGCGCTCGATGTCTGCACCGTCCTCGATATAGAGGCGGTTGACCTGTTTGCCGGCCGGGCCGGTCTGGGCGGTGACCAGGGTGTTGCCCAGCATCTCGCGGGCGTTCCGGACCACATCCTCGATCGAGAAGGCCAGGCGGACGCCGCCCTTGGCATCAGCGGGCAGTTCCTTGAACTTGCCCTTGCCGCGGCCGCCGGCGTGGATCTGGGATTTCACGACATACAGCGGGCCGGGCAGTTGCCGGGCCGCCGCCTCGGCCTGGTCGGCCGAGGTGATGGCCACGCCTTCGGCGACCGGTGCGCCGAAGCCCTTCAGGACCTGTTTGGCCTGGTATTCGTGGATGTTCATGGGGAGGCGCCGCCGGACTGCTGGGAGGAGTTGCGGCGCTTATAGGGGTTGCGCCTTCGCAGGCGCAACCGTCACCCCGCGATCAATCCACCCAGTCCTTCTTCAGGCTCCGCGCCGAGATGATCAGAAGGATGGCGGCCAGGGCATAGAACCACTGTCCGACATAGAGCGAATAGCGCAGCGCCTCCTCGGCGAAGATCGGCGTCAGGGCCTTGGACACGGCTCCCAGCAGATAGATGCCCAGACCGATGCCGACGAGATTGTTGATCAGCAGGAAGCTGGCCGAGGCGGTCGAACGCATATGCGACGGCACCAGATGCTGCACGGCCGTGATCACGGGCCCCAACCACGCAAGGCTGAGCGCCTGCGGAATCAGGAACAGCACAAAGGCCAGCCATTTGTCGTGGACGTTCATGGCCAGGAAGAACAGCGGCACCGCGATGAGGAAGCCGATCGCCGGGACCAGCGGATACCAGGCCCTGTTCACGCCCTTGCCGAGCTTGTCGGCGAGCCAGCCGCCGAACCAGATGCCGACGGTGCCGCCGATGAAGGCGATGCCCGCGATATAGACGGCGCGTTCGACCCCGGCCATGCCCAGCGAGCGCTCGAAGAAGCTGGGCAACCAGAAGGCCGAGCCGTAGCCGTAAACGGAGGAACAGGCGGCCCCGAAGGCCAGGAACCAGAAGCTGGGCTTCTTCAGCAGGACACCCCAGACCTCGCCGAAGCCGGCGGCCTTGGTCGGGACGTGGGCCACTTCGGCCTCGCCGGCGACCGGTTCAGCGCGGTCAAAGCCACCCCGCACCGGATCCTTGACCGTCCATTTCAGGAGCGGCGCAAGCAGCACGCCGGCGAGGCCGACGACGATAAAGGCCATACGCCAGTCGATCAGGGCCGCCAGGATCCCGCCGAACAGGTATCCCAACGCCGTGCCGATCGGGACGCCGAAGGAATAGACCGCCAGGGCGCGGGCCCGCTGCGCCTTGGGGAAATAGTCCGCCACCAAGGAATAGGACGGCGCGACCCCGCCCGCCTCGCCGACGCCGACGCCCATGCGGGCCCCGAACAGCGGCCAGAAACTGGTGGCCAGACCACACAGGGCCGTGAACCCGCTCCAGACCGCCAGCGACACACCAATGATCGATACACGGCTCATCCGGTCGGCCAGCCAGGCGATGGGCAGGGCCAGGGTGGAATAGACGACGGCGAAGGCCGGACCGCCCAGCAGCCCCATCATCTCGTCATCAAAGCCCATCTCGGCCTGGATGTAGGGGGCCAGGATGGCGAGGATCTGCCGGTCAATGAAGTTGAAGGTGTAGACCACCATCAACAGCGCCAGCACATAGGCGCGATAGGCCGGATTGGCGGCGGGCCCGATGCCCTGCTCCGTCATGCTCATGGCGTTTCCCTCGACTGGTCTTCTTGTTGGACGGAACGGTAGCGTTGCTTTCCGGCAGCGCCAAAGAAAAAGGGCGGCGGCTCGGATGAACCACCGCCCTGGATCAGATGCGATCAGGCTTCAGGATCTTTTCGGCGGGTCAGAATTTGACCTGCAGCGAGGCGGTGACGGTCTGCGGCGGGCCGTAGTAGCCGATGACAGAGTTGTCGAAGAGCGCGCCCGGGAAGTTGTAGCCGCCGACACGATAGGCTTCGTCGGTCAGGTTCTTGCCGTAGAGGCCCAGGGTGAAGCGGTCGCTCGGGTCGGTCCAGACGATCGACAGGTCAACCAGCGAATAGGCCTTCTGGTCGAGGATCGGGTTCGGGAACTCGAACTGGCTGTAGTCACCGCGGTAGCTGACCGAAGGGGTCACGGCCAGGTCACCACCGGCCACATCGCCGATCCAGGTAAAGCCGAGGTAGCCGGTCCACTCCGGAGCGTTCTGCAGCACAACCTGGCTGGAGATGTCCTCGTAACGGCCAAGGGTCAGATTGTAGCGCAGGAACTCCTCGAAATCGGAGTTGAGGTAGCCGACCGCGAAATTGGCCGACAGATTGTCGAGAATACGCAGCCGGCCTTCGAACTCGGCACCGTAGAACGTCGACGAGCCGACGTTGTCCACGAAGCTGGCGATACCCCCGACAGCCGGCACCTGGGTGGTGACCTGCTGGTCCTGGTACTGGTTGTAGAAGACCGAGGCCGCGAACGTCAGCCGGTCAAGCGCGCCCTTGAGGCCGATCTCGTAGGAATCGACGGTCTCGGGATCGTAGCCGTTGACCGTGTTCGGGGTGAAAACGGCGTCGCCGCGCATGTCGAAGCCGCCCGACTTGAAGCCCTGCGAGAACGAAGCATAGGTCGTCAGATCGTCTGTCAGATCGTACGACAGGGCGATACGCGGGGTGAACTGGGTGAAGTCCTTGCTGTTGGTGTAGTTCGTCCGGACCAGCAGGGGCGCGCGCACCGTGCCGCCGAGCAGCGGGCTGCGGGTGGCACCGAGGTAGTTGGCGCGGAAGACCGTGCCCTGCTTCTCGTCCAGCGTATAGCGCATGCCGATACCGAGGTGCAGGCGGTCCGTCAGGTCGAAATTGATGTCGGCGAAGCCGGCCCAGCTCTCAGTTTTGACCTCGCCCGCGGTGCCGATAACGATGCCGGCGTTGCCCAGCACGGTGTCGAAGGCACCTTCCGCATGGCCGTCGAGGTAGAAAAAGCCTGCGACGCCCTGGATCCGGTCGTAGTCGAACAGGAGCTGGAACTCCTGCGTGAACTGGTCGTCGGCATAGTAGGCCGGGATGTCGAGCGTGGCGGCCGGGGTGTTGTCAAAGTCGATGACGGTATCGGTATCGCCCTCGCGCCAGGCGGTGATCGACTTGAAGGTCCAGTTGTCGTTGAGGTCCATACGCACCGTAGCCGACGCGCCCTGGTTCATGACCGAGTTCACATCGCCGACACCGGCATTGGTGTCGTAGACGCTGGGCCGGACCGCACCGGCCGGCGTCGCGCCGGCCACTTCACGGTGTCCGTGGCGGGGATTCGAGTCGTCCTGGACGCGGTCATAGGCCAGGCGAATCGACAGGTCGTCGCGCGGCTCCCACTCGGCGCTGACGCGGCCGGCGAGAACGTCCTTGTTGTAGTGTTCGGCACCGGTGTTGACGTTCGTGCCGTAACCGTCGCGCTGATAGGAGGCGATGGCACCGCCGACGCGGAAATTGTCAGCCAGGGGAAGGCTGCCCGCCGCCATCAGATCGATCTGGTTGTAGCTGCCATAGGCACCACGCAGCGTCAGTTCCGGATCGCTCGACAGGGTGTTGGTCACATATTTGACGGCGCCGCCGACCGTGTTGCGGCCGTACAGCGAGCCTTGCGGGCCGCGAAGCACTTCGATGCGCTGGACGTCGTAGATGTCGAGAACGGCACCCTGCGGGCGGGCGACGTAGACGTCGTCGACATACAGGCCGACGCCGGGCTCGAAACCCCAGAGCGGATCCTGCTGGCCGACGCCGCGGATGAAGGAGATCAGGGTCGAGTTGGAGCCGCGCGCGACCTGGACGGTGGCGTTCGGGGTCTGTTGCTGGAGGGCGGTGATGTCCGCGGCGCCGGTCTGTTCAAGGCGCTCGGCACCGATGGCCGAAACCGAGATCGGCACATCCTTCAGAAGTTCGTCGCGACGACGGGCGCTGACGACGACGTCATCCAGAGAGGAGACTCCGTCCTGCGGCGCCGAATCCTGGGCCACGGCGAAGGTGGAGAGCGCGCTCCAGGCGGCTCCGGCGAGCAAGGCGGTCTTTACATAGCGGTTCATGGTAGCCCCAGTCCTGTGATTTCCGACCCGATGACGCTTTTATTCAGCGTTCAATGATTTTACGGAACCTAATCGTTTTCAGTCGCCTGTCAAACGACGCCTCGTCGCATCCATCACCGGCGGTCCGACCTGTGGCGCCGTTGCACAGCGAGGGCGATGCGGCCTAGCTTCGCAACCATGACCAAGCTCGATGCGCCGACCGCAAAACGGGGCCGCCCGCCCAAGGCCCGGGCCGGCGGTGGGGCTGACACGCGGGACCTGATCCTCGACGCCGCCGAGGATCTGTTCTCCAAACACGGCTTCTATGGCGTCACGATTCGCGAGGTGGCGCGGGAGGCGGGCGTGGATACCGCCCTGGTCCACTATTATTTCGGGGCCAAGCGAGAGCTGTTCGACGCGGTCTTCCTGCGGCGGGCCGAAGTCTGGAACAATGAGCGGGTCGACGGGATCAACCGCTATGCCAACGAGATGGGCGATGCGATGACGCTGGAAGGCCTGTTCGAGGCGTTTCTTCGGCCGCCGTTCCAGTGGTCGATGAAGGGTGGGCCGGGCTGGAAACACTATTCGGCCCTGGTCGCCCAGACGAACGCCAATCCGACCTTCGGCGGCGAGACCATGGCCCGCTACTATGATCCGGCGATCCGGCGGCTGATCGAGCTGATCAAGCGAGTCCTGCCGGATGCCCGCGAGGTCGATCTTTACTGGGCCTATCACAACCTGTCGGGCGCGCTGACGCTGACCCTGGGTGAGACGGGGCGGCTGGACCGGCTGTCCGGTGGCCTGTGCCGATCCGGCGATCTGGAGACGGCCGGCGACTATATGGTGCGGTTCGCGGCGGCAGGGTTCCGGGCGGTCTGCGGTCCGCGCCCGGTCTAGCCGAAGAACACGGCCCACATCAGACGGCCCGGGAGGAAGGTGAAGGCCCCGGCGACGATCAGGCCGCCGATGAAGGTCCAGCTCATGCCGCGGGCATGGCTGGCGATCCGGCCCCGGCGGACGGCGAACAGCGCCATGGGCAGGGCGATCAGGGTCCAGCCGCTCAACAGGTGGATCAGGGAGAAGGAACCGGGGTTGATCTGGCGGATGAACAGGGAGCTGACCGCCACGGTCACCATGGCCACGACCCAGCTCCAGCCGATCAGCCGGTGCAGGCCCGTGCCCTTGATCCCCACCAGCTGGACGGTCCCGAGCAACAGGGCGGTCAGGGCCGCGGCGATATGGAGCTGGATCACCCACGGCTGTCGGGCCAGCAGGGCCCAGTCTGGGGCATGGGCGGCGGTCGATGCGACCGCCAGCGCGAGGGCCACGCCGGCGGCGACCGCAGCGAGCCGCCAGAGCCGTCGCGCTGGAAAGGTGGCGGTGATCGCGGCACTCTGGCGGGTCATGCAGGGCTCCGGTTCGGGTTTGGCTGTCGAAGGATGAGGGCTACGCCCGGCCCCGGCGACCGATCAACATATGCAAGCCAAGGGCGACCAGAGCGCCGAACAGGCCGACCGACAGGGCCAGCAGGGTCTCGGCATAGGACGGAGCGACAACCTCGAACGAGACAGGGCCGACGTGGCGGATGGCAGTCTGGATGTTCATCCAGCCGTACAGGGCGACCAGGAGTCCGAGGGTCGCGGAGAGGGTTGCCGCGAGCTTGAGCAGCAGGCCCATGGCAGCGGCGGTTCGGCGCGCGAGAAGACCGATCACCCCGAACACCAGCGCGCCGAACAGGAGCTGCAGGAGGAACATCATGACCAGTTTGGCGACCGGGTCCGCGCTCATGAACATCTGCGCGGCAGAGAAGCCCGGCATGTAGCGGCTCATGAGCCAGGCGCAGGTTCCGGCGGAAGCCGCGAAGGCGACGGCGGCGACGATGAGAAGAGCGGGCGCGCGTTTCATGGGGCGGAGGGTGTGGGGTGGCGGGTCGCGACGTCAAGCGGGGGCGGGTCGGGATCAGTAGTGCGCAGGCGGCGGCTTGGGCGGTGCCAGCAAGGGCATGGCGAACAGGCCAAACAGGAAGCCGCCGACGTGCCCTTCCCACGCCACGGAGGGGCCGCCGCCCTCCGCCTGGTTGATGGCGTAGACGAGTCCAACGGTCGCCAGATTGAGCCAGACGACCAGCAGCACCTCGTCGCGAATCCGCCGCGACCACAACGGGATCATACCCCCGTCGGGACCGATCCGGGCGACCGCGCCCCACAGGCCGAAGATCGCGCCCGAGGCGCCGACCATCGGAAGCCCCTCCGGGTTGAGGGCGAGGTACAGCGCCGCCCCGGCGAGGGCCGAGCCCACAAAGAGTGCTGCGAACCGCCTCCAGCCGGCAGGCCCGACTCCCAGCCGCACCATCGCCAGCGGCGTCAGCGGCAGCAGGACGCTGGCATTCAGCAGCAGATGGGTCAGCCCGCCATGAGAGACCATGTGCGTGGCCAGGGTGTACCAACGCCCCTCGGCGAGGGCCGGACCCGAGACGCCCCAGGGCGCCGGACCACCATCGGCCATCTGGGCGACGAACACGGCACCGCAAAGCGCGAGCAGGACAAAGGCGGGCAGGCCGGCGGCGGAAAACAGCAGCTTCCAGGTGCGGATGTCCCAGATCGGCGGACCGGACTGCAACCGCCCCCGGCGGTCGCGCCGGCGGGCGAACAGCGGCGGACGATCAGCGGCGGGCTGTTTCATGGCGGTCACTGTGACGCAGGCGGGCAGGATTGGACAGGGGCAGGCCATGGAGAGGGCCTTGATGCATCAGTCCGGCTCCTCGGGCGGGGTCCAGTTCGGGTCGCTGGTGGGGAACCAATCGGCGGCGAGGTCGCGCCAGTCGGGGTTTGCTTCCTCGATCAGCCTGAGCTTCCAGTCGCGCTTCCATTCCTTGATCTGCTTCTCGCGCCGGATGGCCTCCGTCACCCAGTCGAAGCGCTGGAACCAGACAAGCCCGGTGCAACCGTACCGTTTGGTGAACCCGTCGAGGATACCGGTTCGGTGCTTCCAGACCCGCGTCGTAAGGTTGGCGGTCACGCCGGTGTAGATCGCGCCGTTGGGGCGATTGGCCATCATTTAGGTCGCGATGAAGGTGCGATGCGTTCCCACGCAAGCAACCTATACGTTTGTTTTCCTTTCGTCATCCCGGGAGCGAGCGCAGCGAGACCCCCGGACCCAGCGGCGCCGAAGGCGATCTGTTCACGCAGGCTGGTTCAGCAGCGGCGCTCCCGACAGGGTCGCGCTCGCGCGCGCCGCTGGGTCCCGGGGTCTGCGCGGCTTCGCCGCTTGCCCCGGGATGACGAAAGGGGGGGGTTAGTGGACGCGGGCTTTCCCGATCTCCAACCCGCCATCCCCGGCTGAAACCGCAATCACGCTCCCATCCTCGATCTCACCCGCCAGCAGCTTCTTCGCGATCGGGTCGACCAGGTCCTTCTGGATCACGCGCTTCAGCGGGCGCGCGCCATAGACCGGGTCGTAGCCCTTGTCGGCGAGCCAGGCGTAGGCGCTGTCGTCGAGCGACAGAGTCAGGCGGCGGTCGGCGAGGAGTTTTTCGAACCGGGCCATCTGTATGCGGACGATCCCGGCCATCTGGTCGCGGCCGAGGCGGCGGAAGAGGATGATCTCGTCGATGCGGTTGAGGAACTCGGGGCGGAAATGGCCGCGGACCTGGTCCATGACATAGGGGCGCACGCTCTCGACGTCGTCGCCTTCGCCCTGGTTGGCCAGGGCCTCTGAGCCGAGGTTGGAGGTCATGATGATCAGGGTGTTCTTGAAGTCGATCACGCGGCCCTGGCCGTCGGTCAGGCGGCCGTCGTCGAGCACCTGGAGCAGGACGTTGAAGACGTCGGGGTGGGCCTTTTCGACCTCGTCGAACAGGACGACCTGATAGGGGCGGCGACGCACGGCCTCGGTCAGGGCACCGCCCTCGTCATAGCCGACGTATCCGGGCGGGGCGCCGATCAGGCGGGAGACGCTGTGCTTCTCCATGTATTCGGACATGTCCATCCGGGTGATGGCGGCCTCGTCGTCGAACAGGAAGGCGGCGAGCGCCTTGGTCAGCTCGGTCTTGCCGACGCCGGTGGGGCCGAGGAAGAGGAAGCTGCCCAGCGGGCGGTTGGGGTCGTTCAGGCCGGCGCGGGCTCTACGGACCGCATCGGCGACGGCGGTCAGGGCCTCGTCCTGACCGACCACGCGGCGGCGCAAGGCGTCCTCCATGGCCAGCAGTTTCTCGCGCTCACCCTCCAGCATCTTGTCGACGGGGACGCCGGTCCAGCGGGAGACGACCTGGGCGATCTGTTCGGCGTCGACGACCTCGGGGGTCAGGGGGCCGGATTTGTCGGCTTCTGCGGCCTCGGCGTCAGCGAGCTGTTTCTCGATCTGCGGGATCTGGCCGTAGGCGATCTCGGACGCGCGGCCGAGGTCGCCGGCGCGCTGGACGGCGATCAGTTCGGCACGCAGCCGGTCGAGGGTTTCGCGCAGCTGGGCGCCGGCGCCGACCTTTTCCTTCTCGGACTTCCAGCGATTGGTGAGGTCGTCGGACTGGCCCTCGAGGTCGATGATCTCGTCCTCCAGCTTTTCGAGCCGGGCCCCGGACGCGGCATCGGTCTCCTTCCTGAGGGCCTCGCGCTCGATCTTGAGCTGGACCAGACGGCGGTCGATCTCGTCCAGCGCCTCGGGCTTGGAATCGACGGCCATGCGGACGCGGCTGCCGGCCTCGTCGATCAGGTCGATCGCCTTGTCGGGCAGGAAGCGGTCGGTGATGTAGCGGTGCGAGAGGGTGGCGGCGGCGACGATGGCGCTGTCGGAGATGCGCACGCCGTGGTGGACCTCATACTTCTCCTTGATGCCGCGCAGGATGGAGACGGTGTCCTCGACCGACGGCTCCTCAATGAAGACGGGCTGGAAGCGGCGGGCCAGGGCCGCGTCCTTCTCGACGTGTTTGCGGTACTCATCGAGGGTGGTGGCACCGACGCAGTGCAGCTCGCCGCGCGCGAGGGCGGGCTTGAGCAGGTTGGAGGCATCCATGGCCCCGTCGCCCTTTCCGGCGCCGACCAGGGTGTGCATCTCGTCGATGAACAGGATGATGCCGCCCTCGGCGGCGGTGACCTCGGCCAGCACGGCCTTGAGCCGCTCCTCGAACTCGCCGCGGTATTTGGCGCCGGCGATCAGGGAGCCCATGTCGAGGGCCATGACGGTCTTGTCGCGCAGGCTCTCCGGCACGTCGCCGTTGACGATGCGCAGGGCCAGGCCTTCGACGATGGCGGTCTTGCCGACGCCGGGCTCGCCGATCAGGACGGGGTTGTTCTTGGTGCGGCGGGCGAGGACCTGGATGGTGCGGCGGATCTCTTCGTCGCGGCCGATGACGGGGTCGATCTTGCCGTCGCGGGCGGCCAGGGTCAGGTCTCGGGCATAGCGTTTCAGGGCGTCATAGGCGTCCTCCGCCCCGGCGCTGTCGGCGGTCTTGCCCTTGCGGACCTCGGCGATGGCGGCATCGAGGGCGGTGGGGTTGGCACCGACGGATTTCAGCACCTCGGCCGCCACCCCGCCCTCACGCGCGATGGCGCTGAGCAGGCGTTCTGTGGTGACGAAGGCGTCGCCAGCCTTTTTCGAGGCTTCCTCGGCGCTGGAGAAGACGCGGGCGGTGTCGCCGTCGAGATAGATCTGGCCGTTGCCGCCGGTGACCTGGGCGCGCTTCTTCAGGGCGGTTTCGGTCGCGGTCTCGGCCTTGGCGGGGTCGCCGCCGGCGGCGGTGATCAGATTGCGGGCGAGGCCGTCGCGCTCTTCCAGCAGCACCTTGAGCAGGTGTTCGGGCGCGAACTGCTGATGCCGCCGGGCGAGGGCCAGCGACTGGGCGGACTGGACGGCCTGTTTGGCGCGGTCGGAATAGAGGTCGAGATTCACTTGGCTATCCCCTGATGGCGGACTCCGCCGTCGCGCCCTCTGATGCAAGCAACGCGCCGTGCGGCTGCGACTCAGGTGGGTGTGACCGAAACATCACGCAAGGGGGTGGGCGGCCGGCCGAAGCCGGCGGGATCACCCGCCGGTGGTCGGGGCCGAGAAGTCGAACTGTTCCGGACGCCGCTGGCCGCCACCGAAATTCCACGTCAGGCCGATGAAGGCCGCACGACCGCCGAACACCTGGTCCGCCTGGTCGGTGAAGGTCGGGGTGGTCAGGGTGGTGGTGGAGCCGAAATCGTCGAACACATCCCGGACCGTCACATTGAGGGACCAGGCGTCGCTCAGTTTGCGACGATAGCCGAGATTGACGAGGGTGGACTGTTCCCGGCTGCCCTGGGCCAGCAGCTGCTCGCCGCCCCAGATGCCGGACACCTGCAGGAAGTCTTCCGGCGTCGGGGTCCAGTTCAGGGTCAGGCGGCCGGCGACGCTTTCGCCCTCGCTGTCGACCGTGCCGACCAGGCCGGCGGCGTCGATCTGCTGGCGGAAGAGGTTGAGACTGGCATTGTAGCGCAGGGTCGGGTGCAGGGCCCCGCTGGCCACCAGTTCAAGGCCGGTCGAGGCGCTGGCCCCGAGGTTCTCGGGCCGGGTCAGGAAGACGCCGCCGCCGAGATCGGTCGTGACCGGGGTGAAGGCGTCGCGCGTGTCCCGGTAGTAGACGGTGGCCTGGTAGAAGGTCTGCTGCTGGCGATAACCCCAGATCAGCTCCAGCGCGTCCGTCTCCTGCGGCAGCAGGTCGGGATTGCCCGAGCGGCGGTTCAGATCGTCCTGATAGGTCAGGAAGGGGTTGAGGTCGCCGGGGCCGGGGCGCTGGATCCGGCGGCCGTAGCTGGCCCGCAGGGTCTGGGTATCGTCCAGCTGCCAGGAGACGTTCAGGGTCGGATAGGCGCGAAAATAGTCCTGCGACGACCGGAGGCCGGTGGTGATCTGGTCCAGCTCGAGGTCGGCCTGTTCGAGGCGCAGGCCGAACTGGGCGGTCAGCTTCTCACCGAACGGCCGCTCCAGGGTCGCATAGACGGCGTGCACCGTCTGATCGAGGTGGAACTCATTGGACACGACGGGGTCGGGGACCAGGTTCGCCGGGGTCGGCCCGCGGGCGAAGAGGTTGTCCTGTTCGAGTGTCAGGGCCTGACGCTCATAGCCCAGCCGCAGGCGGCCGCCGTCGGCCATGGGCCGGACATAGGCGCTGGTGAAGCCGATCTGGTCCTGGCGGTTCTGGTTGCGCAGAAACTCGCTGAAGGGAGACGCCACCGGGATCAGCCGGTCGGCCCGGGTGGCGAGTTCGATACCGAAGCGGTTGCGGTCATAGCGCAGCTCATTGGACCATTCATGGCCCGCCGCGTCGAACCGGCGCAGGACGCGCGCGCTCGCGCCGGAGAACTGGCCCTGGAAGCCGCCGCCGGAGAGGCGGCGATAGGCCGAGGCGATGCCGCCGCCGGCCGCATCGGCCTCATACAGGTCGAGACTGTCGGCGAAGCTGTCGACGTCCGTGTGGCGCACGTCGCCGGTCAGCTGCGTCTTGGCGTCCAGATTGTGCTCGGCCGCCAGGCGGATGAAGACGCTGTCGGAATCGCCCTCGACATTCTGGCTCTGCCGGGCCTCCAGGAACCGGCCGGACCCGGCGTCGAACCGCGTCCGCAGCCGCTCGAGCTCCTGCAGATAGGCATCATGGCGCACGCCGAAATCGGCGGACAGGGTCGTCGGGCCGTTAACCTGCGAGAGGCTGCCGCCGACATTGTAGCGGCCGGTGTCGCCGATATTGGCGCGCAGCGAGCCGGTCGTGGTCTGGCCGGGGCGGACCGTGGTCGGCTTGGAGATCAGATTGATCACCCCGCCCGAGCCCTCGGGGCTGTAGGCGGCGGACGGATTGGTCAGGATTTCGATCCGGGCATACTGGGCGGCCGGAATCTGCTGCAGCAGCTGGCCCCGGCTGGGTCCGTTGAACTGGCTGGCCGGCCGGCCGTCGACCAGGATGGTGACATTGGCATCGCCGCGCAGGCTGACATTGCCGTCGGGATCGACCTCGACCGAGGGAATGTTGCGCAGGGCCTCGGCCAGGGTGCCGGTCTGGGCCTGGAGATCGTTGGCGAGACTGTAGCTGGTGCCCTCGCTGGAGGTGCGGATGTCATTGGGGCGGGCGGTGACGACCACCTCATCGAGCGCCGCAGCCTCGGCGGGCTTTTCGGACTCCGCGGCCGGGGCCTCCTGTTGCGTTGCCGGGGCCGGAGCCGGGGCTTGGGCAGGAGCGGGTGCCGGAGTCTGGGCGAAGGCCGCACCGGACGTGGTGGCCAGGGCCGTGCCGACCAGCAGCAGGAAGCGGATGGAAGTCATGACGGGCACCCCGGACGTGGAGCAGGCCGACAGGGCCCGATCCTTTTCAGGCGCGGTACCAGCCTTGCCGGGGGTCAGGACAGTTACTTCCCGGTAATCCCGGACTCGGCGACGGAATGTCGCGCTCGAAGGCGGAACCCCGACCCGTTGTGCGTAACGGTCAAACCCGCGAAACTGTTCCTTGAGGACGAGGGGAGGAGACGACGGCTTGGCCAAACGACCACGCGCAACGGCAAGGGCTTCGGCCCCCACTACACCCGATCCGGTCGAGATCGCCATGGAGATCGCTGCCACGGGCAAGACCCCGGCGGAGGCGGCAATGGCGGTGCTTCACGCCAATGCCGCGCTCCTGACGCATCAGGGCGTGCTGGCCCGCAACGAGATCTTCCGCAACCGCATCCGCTCCATCCGCGACATCGCCATCGCGGCCATGGTCGTCGCCCTCGTGGTGGCAGCGGGGGCCGTGGTGTGGAGCGCCAGCCGGACGACCGGGCTTGTGATCCAGCCCTTTTCGGTCCCGCCGGAACTGGTCGAGGACGGTCTGGACGGCCGCGCCGTCGCCGCCCTGTTCCAGGACGAACTGGTCCGGCTGGAGGCGGCGACCGTCTCACCCCGGCCGGCGGCCAGTTTCCGCAACGACTGGAGCGGGGCCATCACCGTCGAGGTCGAGGCGGGCGGCCTGTCGCTGACCGGCGCCTATACCGCCCTGACCCGCTGGCTGGGCCAGGAGACCTTTATCAACGGCGGCCTGAGCCGAACCGGGGACGGACTGGAACTGGTGGTCCGCACCAGCGACGGCAAGGCGGTCAGGTTGCGGGGCCCGGCTGATCGGCCCGAAGCCCTGATGAAACAGGCGGCCGAACAGGTCTATGAACAGACCCAGCCCTATCGCTATTCACAGTATCTCCGGACCACCGGGCAGGGCCTGGCGGACGGCCCGGAGCAGCGGGCGCTCTATAGTCGCAGCCGGGCCATCCTCACGGCCCTGCTGGACAGTCCGTCGCAGACCGAACGCCTCTGGGCCTACAATGGTTTTGCCGTAGCCAGGGACACGACAACGCGGGACTCCATACCCATTCTGGAGGCCGCCCTCGAGATCGACGCAGATCACCCCCTCTTTCGGGGCAACCTGGCCGCCTTCTCCCTGTCCCTCGGACATGCCGAGGCCGCACTGGACCATAGTCAGCGCGTGGCGGCTTCCTGGTCCAAACCGCGCAACCGGGCCAAGGTCGCCGAAGACAGGCGGCAACGCCTGCCCCTGATCTTCGCCGCCCAAGCGGCGGATCTTCAAGGGGATTGGCAGCAGGCAAGAGACCTCTACACCCGTGCCTGGATCAGCGGCCAACCGGGCACCGCGAACCCTCGCAATCTGCGCATGGCGGCCCTGATCGCGCTCCACCAGCCTTCGGCGCTGTCGCGCCTGATCGAGGAGCAGAACCTCAGGACCACGGGCCGTCCGGGCCTGGGCGACCCCCTGCTCGCGCTCCGGGCCGCGGCGGCCGCGAGCCGGGACCAGTGGCCGCAAGCCCTGGCGGCGCTGGAGGCCTTCGAGGCAGAGGTGGCCCCGACCCTGGACCTGCGCGACAGGACGGACCGCATGACCTTCATCTGGCCGCAGCTCGCCTATGCCCGCGCCCGCACCGGCGATCTGGCCGGGGCCCAGGCGCTGATCGCGGCCACGCCTCTGGACTGTTACCTGTGTGTACGTGAGCGGGCGCGGATCGC